>Ga0256868_10000960_pt1 | contig 16243 bp, 14 predicted proteins | sample RVTome_13_FD_187341 | JGI IMG/M metagenome (GOLD analysis project Ga0256868, IMG submission 187341) | Soil microbial communities from uranium-contaminated site in the Upper Colorado River Basin, Wyoming, United States - RVT92D227 HiSeq ...
CAAGCCGGTAGCTACCTTGGGATAGAAAAAGGTTGTCTTTCGAGGCATTACCTCTCCGGCATCTGCGACTCGCTTGACCTGTTGAATGGATGGAGGATTCATAAGAAAAGCCGCTCTATATCTCCCCGCATGAACCTCTCCCAGGGCCTCATTTCTGCCCTTGAGCAAACCCACGTCTTCCAGCTCAACCTTGAGCAGTTCTTTCAAGATAAAACCATCCACGAGGGTCACATCGAGTCCCTGCAAGACCTCTGGGTAATTCTTCAGGAGATCCTTAACCCTTATCCCCTCTTGGGAAATTACGTGACTATATCTCTTCTCTCCACCGATGTAAAGACCAAAGGCATGTCTGCCCGGGACCTTTTCGTCAAGCGCCGTAAAAAGGCGTTTTCGAGCCATCTTTTCTCCGTCCGTATCATCGAAACGGAAGGCATGTAAAGAAAAATGTTTTTCCAGAGCCTTATAAAACCCTTTCAGATCAAAGGGTTCTTGGGGGGTAACAAGCCGGTGGGTGGGAAGGATGAGGAGACCCTCTCCTTCTAGAGGGGTCAGATACATCATCGTATATTCAAAGGGCGATCTTTCCGTATAAGAAGGAAATCGCTCTCTCATTCTGTCACGATAGATGAGGGCGGTTTTATACCGATGATGCCCGTCGGCGATAAGGAGCCTCTTGTCCTGCATCCGCGTCTCAACTTCGGCGATGATTCTTCGGTCATCCGTTTGCCAGAGGCGATGGACTACGCCGTCATCATCACGGAATTCGTACCGAGGGGCCGATGTCCATACCTGAGCAAATTGTGCCTCGATCGTTCCGGCTGGATCCGAATAGAGGGTGAAGATTTGGCTGAGGTTCGCCCCGCATGCCTCCATCAGCCTGAGCCGGTCCTCCACGGGTTTGGCCGTCGTCCCCTCGTGAGGGATGATACCCCCCTCCCCCAACGGTTCAAGTTTGACCAACGCTATAAACCCGTTCCTCTTTTTTATCTCCCCCGAAGGTGCAGTAAAGATCTGCTGATAGGGATAGAGAGAAGGCCTTGCCTCCCTGATGAGGACGCCTTCCTTCTCCCAAGCCCGCAAGTGTTGTGCGGCCTCGTGATATCTGTCCACTCCAGCCTTTCCCGTTGGGAGGATGAGACGGATTATATTATACGGATGTCGTTTTCGGTAGCGTTCAGCTTCATCTAACGCAATGACATCATAGGGCGGCGTAGCAACCTGGGAGAGGTCAGAAATGTTTCGAGGATTATAATATACTCCGTAAAAAGGGGTAATTGTCGCCAAGGGTTACTCCTCCATTTGAAAGGACGAATTGTATCCGTCTCCATCCCATAAGTCAATGATTTCTCATAACTGCAGATTGTTAGGTAGACTTCTTTGTCCAAAAGAGGAACAGTCAAAGAAATCATACACTCGGAGGTGACCCTTTGGTCAGATTTTCGACTGCTGATTCTATGCCCTAAAAAAAGATTATTTTATGAATAAAGGATTAAAAAAGTTATAATAGGCGGGCCTTTTTGCCTTTAGTCGAACTTAAAACTCTTCTCTAAAAAAATCCTCACGCAGGCATCAACGACCTCAGGATCGTAGAGGGTGCCCCTTCCCTTGATGATTTCTTCGAACGCCAGTTCGATGCCGAGCGCCGGGCGGTAGGGTCTATGTGAGGCCATGGCTTCCACCACATCAGCGACAGCCAAAATCCTTGCTTCCACCATGATCTCATCGCCCTTCAACCCTTGAGGATATCCGGAGCCGTTCAACCGCTCATGGTGCTGCAAAACGATCTTAGCAACTGGCCAGGGTAGATCTATCGTCTTCAATATATCGTGACAGATCTGCGGGTGATATCGAATGAGACTAAATTCAATGTCGTTTATACGCCCCGGCTTACTGAGAATTTCGGCAGGCACATTGATCTTGCCGAGATCATGGATGAGCCCGGCCATACGAAGCCCATCAAACTGATCTTCCGTCAGGCCCATCTCTTCGGCAATAGCGCAGGCGAGAATGGTCACTCTCCGTTGATGGCCGGCGGTATGAGGATCTCTCAATTCTATAGTTGATGCTAAGGTGTTCACCGTCGCAATAAAGGTTTCGCGCAATTGATCATAGCTTCGTTGCAGGCTTTCCGCGGCCTTTTTGCTTTCTGTGATATCACGGCATACACCGAATACAGCCGTCATATCACCATATTCATTGCGCAGAGGGAAAATACTCGTTTCGCAAACACCGTCTATGCCGTCCTTACGGGTGAAATTCATTTCTCCAGTCCAGCGGCCATCGCGCAACATTCCCTTAATAACTTTCGTCACCAGAACACCAATGGTTTCACGGAAAACCTCGTCGTGATCATAGCCAAACAGCTTTTCCGCTGCCGGGTTCCAGCTTATGATATTACCCCGCAAATCAACCACAATGATGCCGTCGTGGATATTCTCATAGATAAAAGCCTGTCTCCGCAATTCTTCCTCTGCGCGCCTGCGCTCCGAGACGTCACGGAAGTTGAATTGAATCACCTCCCTGCCGTCGGCCAAATAAGTGTTGCTCACAATCTCGACATCTCTAACTTTACCTTCCCTCGTAGTAAGTGATAATTGCTCATATCGTACATATTTTTTTTTATGCAATTGACTGAATGCATCCTTATTTGGCACAATTTCATTGAATAAATCGACCTTCCAAAGCTTCTTCCCTAGAAATTTAGCTGGAGCATAGCCCAACATTTCTATCAAAGAGGGGTTTACATCGATAATTTTCCCCGTGTCTGTTTCGAGAACTAACTCGCCATCCTGAGGTGTCTCGAAGGTTCGCCGATTACGACTTTTAGATACCAGCTTTTGCTGCCCCCGCTTGTTCTTGGCGCGTGGGAAAGTCCGGGGTATGCACAGTGCCTGTTGGGATGCCGTTTTTAGCGTCCGTGTCATTTCGTTATTGCTACCCTTATTTCGTACGCAAGATAATGACCTACTGCCATGAGGGATTCATTATGATCTTTATTGCTCTCGTGCCTCATTTTCTTACACCAAAAAAAGCCATAATTTCATTATGTTGCACATATATTTCGAGACCCTGTCGAGGTCTTTAACTCCGTACAATTTAAAGAAGCGAAGATTGCCCCTTCTTTGCGGAGGTTAAATCCTCCTCAACTGTTTGAATAGTTCCGTAACCTTTTCGAACTCCGTCGATTTGTCAAAGAAATAATCCGCCCCTAATCCGAGGCATTTTTTTCTGTACTGCGGATAGGGGTAGTTCGTCAGCATTATAACCATGGGAGCTTGCTTACCCTGTTTGAGAGCTTGTAGCACATCCATACCGCTCCCCCCAGGCATCCTTATATCCAGGATCACAATGTCGGGATTAAGTATCTTTATGGCGGCGAGGGATTCGGCAACGTCTCGAGCATGTCCGATGATTTCGATCCCGGGTACATCAGATAACATCTCAATCAACCTCTCGCAGAGCACTTTTGAATCATCAGCAATAAAAACTTTCATACAGTCCTCCCCTCCATTGGACGTATACGAGCGTTTATTATTCTAATGCAGGAAATTATAGGTATGGTATCGGCAATAGCCTGATATCACTGTCGGTATTTATCCTACACAACTTTTATTTACTGCAGGGAGGAAGTTTTGAATAAATAGAAGCGGGGGGAGAAAGAAATGAGTAGCGAGCACACACAAAAGCTAATAATTGAATTACTCTATTAACCCATGCTTGATAGCATAGTGAGTTAATTCAGCATTGTTCTTCATTCGCATCTTTTCAAGAATGCGTGAACGGTATGTACTGATTGTCTTAACGCTGAGGCATAACTCTGCCGCTATCTCTCTCGCCATTTTTCCCGAAGCCATCATACACAACACCTGATATTCACGATCGGAGAGTTTTTCATGAAGCTGTTTTTCTCTGTCTGCCTCCAACTCCAAGGCCAATTTCTCGGCGAGCAGTGAACTGACATATTTCCTGCCCCCCGATACCCTTCTAATAGCAGTGATCAGTTCATCTGGAGCGCTCTCTTTTGTCAGATATCCAGCAGCACCCGCCTTTAACGCGCGTACCGCATATTGATCCTCAGGGTGCACACTGAGCACAAGGATCGGTATCTTCGGCTTTTCCTTTTTTATTTGTTTTAAGATGTTCAGACCGTCTCCCCCTGGCATGGAAATATCTAATACCACGGCATCATAATCATTGCCTCGTACCTTATCCAGAACTTCGTAACCAGTGCTCGCCTCACCGGCGGCAATCATATCGGGCGTCTCAGAGACGATCTGCTTTAATCCTTTTCTAACAACAGCATGGTCATCAGCAATTAATATCTTGATCATCGACAAGCTCCTTATTGACTGTTTAGTTAATTACCGGCAACAGATAGCCCGCTTTATTTCTTTCCCAAGGGTACTCTGACCTCTACCGTCGTTCCTCGTCCTGGAATGCCCTTGATGTTGACAAGCCCTGCCCATGGATGAACGCGTTCTCTCATGCCAATAAGACCAAAGGATTTAGAATCATGGATTTGCTCTTCAGTAATGCCCGTACCATTATCGACCACCCGCAGCATTAACGTTCCAGCCTCCCGTGACAGGTCAACGGAAACCAGTGAAGCACTGGCATGTCGGGCAATATTGGTCAGCGTTTCTTGAAATATGCGAAAAAAGGCTGTCGATCGATCTTGATCAACCATAAGGTCATCCGGATCGACGGTGAAGCGGCAGTTAATACCAGTTCGTTTTTGAAATTCATCAGCCTGCCATTCGATCGCAGCAACTAAGCCAAGATCATCTAAAATGCCCGGTCTCAAGTCCGAAGAGATACGCTTCACGGTTTGTATAATGGAATCGATGAGTTCGCTCATTGAACGAACCTTCTCAACCAAAGGTATTTGATCTCGGGGCAATTTGTTATCAAGCCATGCTAAATCCATCTTCAGGGCTGTCAAAGACTGAGCCAATTCATCGTGGATCTCTCGTGCGATATTTGTTCTCTCCTGTTCTCGTACTGACTCTAAATATACGGTGAGGTTCCTTAACTGCTCGTGAGAGTTTTGTAGCTCTTCCTCTGACAAAATTCGCTCCGTAATGTCAGACGTGATATGGACCCCTCCTATAAGGTTTCCCTGTTCATCCAGCAGTGGATCAATTGAGATATTCAGCCACCGATTATCTCGTAAAATTATCTCGCTTTGCCGTTCGTGGGTTGCCAAAAGGGATGCAAAAGGGCATCCCTCCGGCATCTTTGTGATACCGTACATAACTTCCCAACAGGTGCGGTTGATAACTTCACTGAACGGCTTTCCCATCATTTTTACCATGGCATTGTTGCATCGCTTGATCATACCCCTCTGATCGAGCAGGCAGACCGCATCACTAATAGCATCGAATGTCGTGCGCCATTCCGCGACGGCGGTTTCTAGCAATCCGTGAATACGTTTTCTCTCGGTGATGTCGGCAATCATCACGATTGTGCTGCCATCTTCCAGAATAGTCGGTCTAAACTCTATTTCTTTATTCGTCCCGTCTTTACAAGTGACCGTGAACGTTCGAAAAAATGTCCTACGAAACATCCTATTAAATATCTTGTTATCATCGCTATCGACCGTATCCTTCTTTAAAGTATTAATCACTTTATCGCGGTATTCTTTATCAGGGTATGCCATGCAATACCACTCCCTTACAGTAGGGATATCTTCTTGGGTATAGCCGGTGATGGTGATGAATTCCGTATTAATGAGAATAGTCTTTCCTGTCTTATCAAAAAAAGCAGCACCATAGGGGGCCTTTTGCAAGATAGCAAAAAAAGTATCGCGCTCTTTTTGCAATAGTTCCTCAGACAGCTTGCGCTCGGTAATGTCAGAGACCAAAGCAAAAAAACCCCTAACCTTTCCCTGATCGTCAACGTCTGGTACGTAGTCGGCGCTCACCCAGCGCGAGCCGCCGTGCTCGTAAGGGAGGGATTCTTCGAAGCTTACTCTTTGACCGGCAAGCGCCTCTTCAATACGCTCTTTTATCAGAGCTGAGACGGCGTCGCCGAGAACCTGGCTATAGTGCTTCCCGATGATCTCCGTTCGAGGAAATCCAAACCACTCTTCATATTGCCAGTTGACGAAGCGGTAACAACCGTCCGCATCAATATATGAAACCAGTGCCGGCACATTGTCGGTGATCACGCGGATCTCTTGCTCGCGCCTCCGCAGCACCTCCTCCGCCTGCTTGAGCTGAGTTATGTCTTTTGAAATCACCGTAATAACGGCCGGCTTGCCAGCTTCAGGTGATTTGACAGGGCTTAACGTTCGAATAAAGTATCTATTGTCCCGCTGGCTTCTGTACTCATAGGAGAGCGCTTTGCCGGTCTTTAATACCTTCCCAACTCTCTGCGCGAAGTCTTGTGTCTCCTCGGGGGAGTGAAATTCAACATAAGCCCTCCCGATGACCTGGCTTCTTTTCAAGCCGAGCCGGGAAAGATGTTTCTTGTTCATAAAAAGGTAGGTACAATCTTTATCTACCAAATATATGGAGTCTTCGCTTGACTCCACTAAAGAGCGGTATTTCTCCTCGCTCTCCCGCAATGCCTTCTCCGCCTGTTTGCGTTCGGTGATGTCCTCAGCTATCTCTATGAAGGCAGTTGCACAACCATCCTGCCCGACCACTGGAAAGGTTTGAAGTCTTACATGAAAACGGCTTCCGTCATCCCGTACCCCCTCGGTCTCGACCTCTCCAGGTTTGCCAGTAGCCATCGTTTGAACTCCAGGGCAATGCTGGCACACGGCATCACGTTTTTCGAATTCCCGGAAACACTTTTTTCCGATTATCTCACTGACAGGTTTGTTGAACCTTCCGCCCATTGTAGCGTTTACCATAAGTATATTGTGGTCGGCACCTATAAGGTTAATCCCAAGGTCAATGTTATCTACCACAGATCGATAGCGCGCCTCGCTTTTATGCAATGCCTCCTCGATCCTCTTGCGTTCGGCGATGTCGCGAAAAGTCCCTTGGAAAATAGGCTTGCCTTTTACATGAATCATTTGCGCCAAGATTTCAACGGGGACGGTACTCGCATCTGACCGAATGACCGCGCTTTCGATAGGATGCGTTTGTTTCTTCGTTCGTATCCGTTGAACATACTTAATAAAGTTTTTCCTCTCATGATCCTGCAGCTGAGGTGGATGTAGATTTGAATGATGTAGCCCGACAATGTCTTCGCGCGACCTTAACAGCAACTGTGATGCAGCTTGATTGAGGTCGATGATTTCGCCTGTTTCGGGATCGGCAAGGAATATGGCGTCCGGCGCACCGTCAAATAGCATACGAAATCGCTCCTCGCTATCCCGCAGCGCTGCCTCTATCTGCTTGCGTTCGGTGATGTCCCTAATGACGGCCATAATAGCCTGTCCCCCCTGATATTCCAGAGGGGCAGCAGCCACCTCCGTGTGAATAACCGTTCCGTCGGCCCGAATCATCTTCTCCTCGATGAGAGGGACAACTTCACCACGCTTTGTCTGCTGCTCTAACCGCTCCTTTACGATCTTCCGATAGTCGGGATGGATGTAATCCATGAGTGGCCTACCGATCAACTCATCGGGGCCGGAGACACCAAATATCCTGGCTAAACTTTTATTCGCAAATACATGGCGCCCTTTTGCAGCAATCGCAATCCCATCGGGAGAAATCTCAACAACGGTGCGGTACTTCTCCTCACTTTTTCGTAAGGCGTCCTCCACCTGCTTGCGCTCGGTCTCTGTTGTTTCCAACTCACTAATCCGCTGGCGCAATTTCGTGACTTCGGTTGTTAATTGCTCTTTGGACTTATCGATGTCTCGCATGGTAAATACCTCCTCAACGAGGCAACTGAACGCTCCTTAACCCCTTGGGTTATCTGCTCGACGGTGACGCCGTGCATCTCTCCATGATTCGTGGTGCATACTGGCAAAGGGGTAAGAGGAAAATGCAGGCTCCAGAAACCTGAGTACGGCGACGGCCTTGCCGATGATCCTCAGATGGACATCCTTACGGATTGATAAGGGCTTCATGGCAGGATGGGAGGGAATAAGTTGTATACTATCACACCCCTACGGCATAGCCTCTTCACCGTCGTCTCTCCATCCATCATGGCGACCACGACGGCCCCATCATCTGCCTTGGCTTGCGGACTCACCAGGATCATGTCTCCCTCCTGTATATGGTCACGAACCATGTTATACCCTCGGACACTGAGGAGAAAAGCCCCTCAGGTACCACGGAGCCATCCAAGGCGCAATATCCCTCGATGTTCTCCCCAGAGAAGACCGGTATGCCTGCTACCACCCATCATACCACAGGGACCCAAACGGATTGGCCCCCTCCCAGGGGCACTATCCCCCTGGAGCAGCCAGGGGCCTTTTTGATGTATCCCTTTTTCCGTCGGGTATCGTGCATCTTCTGCACCCCGGCAGTGTTTTTCCTGCCTGTAAGGGCGACCAGATCCCTCACCGTCGGAGGATAACTATTAGCCCGAACGAACTCTTGGATGAGAAAGAGGACTTCAGCTTGTCTTTTTGTCAATTGATCCATGGCCCGTAGGGAGTACAAATGTTTACCTTATTATACTATCACAAGAACGGGCTGCCCGCCACCAGCAGGGGGTTGCCTTACCACAGAAGTTATACTATCGTGAGACATGCCAAAAAAGGGCAGACAGTTGAATTTCCTCCGCCATCTGATCATAGCCATCATTGTTTTACTCATACTCCTCATCGCTGGAACAGTAGGCTATCGTTTGATAGAAGGGTGGTCGTTCTTCGATGCCCTCTATATGACTGTAACCACCATCACCACGGTCGGGTACGGAGAGATCCACCAGCTATCGAAAGAGGGAAGGATATTTACGGTATTCCTTATTCTGTCCGGCTTCGGGGGGATGGGGTATGTCTTAGGAAGCATTGTTCAAACATTCATCGCCGGCCAAATCCGAATGGTCTTAGGGAGGAGAAAATTGGAGAAGAAGGTCAAAAGGCTGAAAAATCACTATCTCTTATGCGGTTATGGCCGTATCGGCTCTTTCATCGCTAAGGAATTTGATGGGGAAAACGTCCCTTTTGTCGTGGTCGAGAAAGACCCGGAAAGAATAAAGCTGCTCGATGAGGATGGCTTCACCTACGTGGAAGGAGATGCCACCGATGACCAGATCCTCATCAGCGCAGGGGTAGAGAGGGCCAGGTGCCTGGTCGCTGCAACCGGCTCAGATGCAAATAATCTCTACATCACCCTCTCCGCCAGGGCATTAAACCCCTCCATCTATATCCTGAGCCGAGCTGCTGAGGAGGCAGCAGAACGAAAGCTATTGAGTGCCGGGGCGAATCGAGTGGTCTCACCATATTTGATAGGGGCCGCCAGGATGCTCAACGCCGTCCTACGGCCGAACATCGTTGAATTTGTCGATCTGGTCGTCGAGAGGAAACATCTCGAGCTCCAGTTGGAAGAGATCACCGTGGAGGATGCGTCCAGATTCAAGGGCAAGCCTTTGCGGGAATCGGGAATTAGACGAGAGCTCGGATTGATCGTCGTGGCCATCAAAAAGGCTGGGGATGATATGATCTTTAACCCCTCCTCCGAGACCCTTATCGAAAAAGGGGATTGCCTTATCGTGCTCGGAGAAAAGAAGCAGCTGGGGATGCTTGGAAAACTGGTGCAGTCTGCGGAAGTACTCCCCAAGGGGACATCGCGATGAACATCCACGTCACTGTCCCCTATGATATTCTCATTTCACGTCAAGATGAGATCATCGGCCTGGGGGTCAATCCGGAGATATACCTGAGTTCTGCAACCCTGGATACGTGCCAGGACGCGGATGTGCGCCGTCTGGGCGATGCGCTGAAAAAGGCGGGGCGTTCCTACACCTTTCACGCCCCTTACATGGATTTGGCCCCCGGTGGGGCGGACAGCAAGATCAGAAGGGCAACTCAGGAGAGATTGGAGCATGTCCTTCACCTGGCTGCCTTGGTCAGGCCCGAGATCGTGGTCTTTCATCCAGAATATGAGCAGTGGCGCCACGGAGAGGCATTCGATCTTTGGTTTCATGGAAGTGTCGAAATGTGGAGCCCCCTCGTAAAAGAGGCAGAGAGGTACGGCGTAACGCTGGCACTGGAAAATGTCTTTGAGCAGGGACCTGATACTATCAAAAAGCTCTTAGAGAAGATCAACTCCCCTCGGTGCGGCTTTTGCTTTGACACCGGACACTGGCTCGTATTCAGCAAAAAAGACTGGCAAGAGTGGCTCGAGGCATTGGGAAATCGTTTGGTAGAGGTGCACCTGCACGACAACGATGGTGAAGGGGATCTGCATCTCCCTCCCGGCGACGGCACATTCGACTTTATCGGCTTCTTGCGCTACCTGCGGGCGCAGCGGCTCTCACCCCTTTATACCCTCGAGGTCCATCAGGAAGAGGACCTGCCGAGAAGCTTTGAGACGGTAACAAGGTATCTCGAACGCCTAGGCACGGAGTAAACTATCCCGCCTTTGGTGGGTTGCCACTCCCTGAATGGGCGAATAAGGATAATCCCTCAACTTGAGGGAGGAAGAGGCCTTTTCTCAAGCCATCGCTGGAGAAAGCTATGAGGAGGTTCCTTTGACTTCCGCATAGTGAGAAGCAGTTCTATAAAGGCCTTCACGTCACTGCCCAATGCTTCATATGCCTGTTGCAGCACTCCCTGTGACGGGGTCAGGTAACGCCGATAGGCCAGGACCACGGCGTTGTTGAGCCTCTCCAGAGGCCCAGAACTCCCTGCCGCCTTGAGCTGCTTGTTGAGCTCGGCCAACCTTCGTTGCCCGTGAGCGAATATCTCCTCTCGCATCTTCAATTTTTCATCTTGAGGCAGGTCCTGGGCATAAAGCTCTTTGAGCATAGAATACAGATCTTCGAAAAAACCCGTCGTCAGCTCCTCATCCCCGGCAAGGTCCAACGCACGCCGATAGGAGGGAGAGTGTAGGCCAAACCGCTCCTCGATAAACATGAGGGAGCCTTTCTCTGCTATCAGAGAGGCTATCTGTTCGTTGAATTCCGTCTCTCCCTTGAAATAAATGGTATTATGGACAAGCTCATGGATGATGATATTGATGATCACTACCGGCTGGTACTCCAAGATCGTGGAATAGAGGGGATCGCCCAACCACCCTAAGGTGCTGAAAGCAATAGCCTGCTGGAGACAGGTATCCAATCCCTTCACCTCCAGTTTCCGTATCTCCTTGAGGGCATCCTTTTTGCTGAAAAAACCTTTATACTGTACCCTCCCCACGAGGGGAAAATGCCAGGTATAAGGCTCCAGGCTATCCTTGGGGCAGGCACTCACCAGATGGATGAGGGTGTCACTCTTTACCCGATAAAAGGTCTTATATGAGCCATCAAGACGTAGCCCCAATCGCTGTTGAGCGAACTCCTTCACCTCTTGCACAAGACGAATGCCATCTTTAATCTTTTCATCGACCCTATTATCCTTGAGGACCTCCTCATTGGGCACCGCCCTTCCTAAGATCCTCGCCTCGCCCCACGCGAGTTTTCCCATATAGAGGGTGTTGGCGCACGCGCCAAGAAATAGCGGAAAGAGAAAAAAGATGCCCAGGGAGCGCATCGATAAGATGACTTTAACATCCAGCAAAAAGGGACAGCTCCTTGCTGAGCTGTCCCTTGCCGTATCCGAACGTATGTTCCGCGTTTTAATCCTCCAGGACGAAAATGACCTCCATCCGCACGCGGTATTCCAATATCTTGTCATTTTCCACCGACACCCTGAACTCCATGACGCGCATGCCGGTGATCCCCCTGAGGGTCTTTGATGCCCGTTTGAAGCCCTGTTGAATGGCATCGTCAAAACTCTTGGAAGAACCTGCGATAACCTCCGTAACCCTTGCTACCCTCGTATCTGCCATACCCTTCACCTCCTTCTCCCTTTTTCCTCACATTGATTTCTGCACTTCCTCTCCTCCGAGTGGTACTGATTCGTACTATATACTAGCAAGGGGATTTGTCAAGAATGAGCGTAGTAATTATCTATCTTCTTTTTGATTACACATGTTAAAAAAGATATTCATATTGTAAATATTTATGTTATAAATATATCGATGAGGTAGAGGCTTATTCCCCATTCCCATAGGAGATAACCCTGAAGCATTATGCCACAATAGACATCGGTTCCAACACCATCCTGCTTTTGATTGGCCTGATAACACCGCAAGGCACCTTCGAGAAGGTCCTGGATATCGGTGAGACCACGCGGTTGGGAAAGGGATTGCACGTAGGTGGGAAGCTTGACCCCATGAGCATCCGAGTAAGTATCGATTGTCTAAAAAGGTTCCGCTCCCTCTGTCAGAGAGAAGGTGTTCAAGAGATCGCCGCCGTAGGCACCAATGCCCTGCGCATGGCGCGAGATACCGATTCATTTATTCAACAGGTCACAAAAGAATGTGGCATCACCCCGCGTGTCATCGGCGAGCAAGAAGAGGCATTGCTCTCTTTTTTATCCGTCCAACAAGACCCCTTTATGCCTACTGCGGCCATGGTGATGGATGTGGGCGGCGGAAGCACGGAGTATACCTTTCGCACAAAAAAAAATCCTTCTCAGCCATTACAATGCATCAGCCTGCCGCTAGGGGCTCTTCGCCTTACCGAGGAATTTTTGCACGACGATCCCCCCGCACTCGATGAGGTTACCAAGCTACGCAATAAGATCGATAAGACCCTCCTGCAGATCCCCCGTCATATAGAGGGCGGATTGGTCGCGATCGGGGGCACTGCTACGACGCTAGGCTCCATGCGCCTCGGTCTGGATGTATTCGATCAAGAGCGGATCCATGGCCTGCAGCTTACTATTGATAAGCTGAGGGCTCAAGTAGAGGAACTGCAAGAAAAGGACCTGGCAACGCGAAAACAGATCAAAGGCCTCCCTGCTGAGCGGGCCGATATCGTCCTGGCTGGGGCCATGATCATCCTCTCCAGCATGGAGAGACTAAAAAAGGAGACGATCCATATCAGTTGCCACGGCCTCAGATATGGGCTCTTCTATCAACGATTTATGGGTATGGAATGAGGGTGAGTATTACTTTGTTTCGGCAGATCCCTTGGTAATCCTGATCTTCCCGTGTGTTTCCGGTAAGTGTCCCGGGAGATGCAGCTGTTGCCATTGAGAAAACTCCTTCAGCCGGAGATCCTTGGGCTGCCTTGTCCAGCCCTGCTGTCTCAGATAGGTCCAGACATATTCCCGCATAAAATCGGCCTCGTGCACCGGGACAAGCTCATCCAGGTATTTATCCTTGCGGCTCTGGTCCTTGTCTCTCAGCTCTTTCCAGATCTGGGCCATCGTCCGCCTGGCCTCGACCTCCTCGTCAAACGTCGGTGTGACCAGCCCGGGAATCAGCTGGTACTGATCTGCATGATCCGTGATATAGACCTGACGCTCCATGAGATAGCCCAGCCAAGCGGCGCCTATATCGTCCGGCAACGTGGGATCGATCTCCAGCGTATAGCCGATCTGGTCATTGCCGGCAAATGCCGCAGGTGCTGCCAGTAGAGCGCCGAGGATAACTAAGAGTGCTATCATTTTCATGATATTTCTCCTCCAGCCGAAGCCGAAGGTGACCCTGACCAAAGGGTCACCTTCGGCTTGGTCAGTGACCCTGGCCAAAGGGCCACCTTTGACCAAAGGGTCACCTCCGGCGGTTTGGTCATTGGTCAGAAGTATTTATCAAGCCTTTATTTTGCAAAACTTGTGCGGCAGCAGGTCTGCTACCTTTAATATCTTCAACCCGTCATTTCCGGCGACAATAACCTCCGCGTGCGGCGCATAGTCCGAGATCATCTCGCGGCACATACCGCACGGCGAGATAACCCTGCCTTTGTGATCGACGGCAACTATCCTCTCGATATCGGTATCGCCGGCTGAAGCCGCCATGCCAATGGCAATGGCCTCGGCACAGACCGAGACCCGACCGACATTGGCCTTGACATTAACGGCAGAAAATATTCTGCCCGACCGCGTGCGCAGCGCCGCACCGACCTCGTGCGCTTCGGGCTTGGAGCGCAACGCGATGATCGCTTGAGCCGCCTCGATGAGCTGCCGGTCCTTCGGGTCCGCCTTATTCATGGCCCCCCTTAGCGAGCCCTGTCTATTGCAGGCATTCGTATTCATATTCGATCTCGATTTCCTGCGGAAAGGCGTCATTCGTCAGCGGCTCCAGACATACATTGATAGACCTACCGCTGTTGAGGCCGATCACTGCGGTATTGGTCCATGATTCACCTGGCGCAAGAAACGCCAGCGGTATCAGGTCCCAACAATGGCCCCCATACTTTTCGCACCTTGCCTCCCCTCCGATCCCCTTGAGGTTAAAGGCATCCACCACCTTGACCTTCCACTGTTTTGTCGTGTTAATAACGCGCGCTAGACTCCCCTTTTTGATCGGGGGGATAAAGCCGGTATAGGGCTGGGTCGCTCCCGTAGAGCAGTCTGAAACTATCCTAGAGAGCTTGATAACGCCCTTGCCCGGCTTACAGCCGGAGCCGGAGGTGACCCCTTGGTCAGTGACCCTTTGGTCAGGAGATTCCTCCGAAGGCACTGCCATTGGAGCTGTGGCCACTGGAGGAGAGAGAGTAATCTCCTCTTCCTTAGTATTGTTGGCTTCGTCAGGTTCGGTGTATTGTTTGCCGATCACGGTCGGATTGGGCCCGATCACGGCAGCATCGGCGATGACCTGCATGGCGTAGGTTCCTGACCGTGCGAGATTGATCTTTTTCGCGAGCTGTTCCGACTGGCCGGCAGGGAGCGGGGCGGCCTCTACGACATCGATAAGGCTGATTGCCCCGGAAGATTGATCTTTTATGATAATGCCGACGTTAAACGGCTTAGCGGCATCCATATTGCCCTTGTTTTGGACGGTAAATGACACCTCGACCGGTTCTACTGTGGTCAATTGCGCCGGTTTAATCTCCAGGACGGAGACCTCCAAGTCAACATATTGTGGAACATAATTTTTTTCGACGCGGTTATTATCATCACCAAAAGACAAGGCCTCCGTTACGTCGCCGTAATAGTCCACGATAGCCGAGACGGTAACGGGGTCGAGGGAGTTGTATGACTGGTTGACCTTGAAGGTATAGGTCTCTTCCTTCGCCAGATACTTACCCCGGGGAAATTCCAGCAGCGACACGGGCCCGCTAGTCGCACCGGGGCGGAAGAGCGTCACAAACGGGCCGGTGGCCTTGCCGCCGCCGATATTTTTGACCTCGACGTTCCATTCGGTCTCTTTATAGGCAAGGACCGTCTCTCCGGTGGGCCATATATTCACGATCAAGTCCGGGGCCTGCTGCACTTGGACCGTTGCTCTTATCTCGTTCTTGGTGGCTGTATAGACCTGCCAGCGCACGGTGTGTCTTCCCTCTTTCAGCATCGCCACATATTGGTAAAGGCGCGCCTGGCCGGGGGGGATGGTATTTTCTGCCCCGGGCTTGTATTCCTTGATCTCATTCTTAACGGGGAATTGCCAGGACCTTACCACCTTGCCGTCGAGTTCGCACATTACCGTAAAGGGACCTTTGCTTGCCTGGGGCCCTGAGTTGACAACCAGGGCAAAGAAAGTGGTGGGACGGTCGGTGAGCGGAGGATTGGGCGCTGTCGGTCCCATATCCAGAAACTGGATCTGCAGAGCGGGTGTGCCTGACCATGCCGGAGCGGCCAAAAGGAGTACAGACAATAGTAAGCCGATCGAAAAACAGAGCCTGCGCATTGGATGACTCTCAAACATATGACCTCCTCTTTAACCAGTTAGATCAATCCTTTAAAGCCCTCTAAATGCATCCAAAAAAAAGAGATAACACAATCTTTTTAATGCGTCAACCGAAGCCGAAGGTGGCTTTTTAGCCAGTGACCCTTTGGTCATATGTTCTAAAATTTGGTAACTAAAGCTCAGGGCTTACTTTTTCCTGGGCAGGTTGCGGTGATAAATGATCTTGAGCCCCTTGAGGGTAAGAAGGTCATCCACCTCATGGATAGCCGTGCACTCCGGCGCGATCAGGCGTGCCCATCCCCCTGTGGCCACCACCTTGGGATCGGTTCTGGTCTCCTCCCGCATCCTCCTGACCATCGCGTCAACAAGCCCCACATAACCATAGAAGATCCCCGACTGCATGCTGTTGATGGTGTTCTTCCCGATGACCCCCTTTGGTTTGAGCAGCTCCACTCGCGGCAGCTTTGAGGCCCGTTGGAACAAGGCCTCCATAG
>Ga0256868_10000961_pt1 | contig 16242 bp, 14 predicted proteins | sample RVTome_13_FD_187341 | JGI IMG/M metagenome (GOLD analysis project Ga0256868, IMG submission 187341) | Soil microbial communities from uranium-contaminated site in the Upper Colorado River Basin, Wyoming, United States - RVT92D227 HiSeq ...
GAAATGGTCAAAAAAGGGAAAGTCCCTGCGGATGTGGTCAAATTCGGAACGGATGTGGAGCATATTTTCATTTTGGCAGCTAAACTGAAGGAAAAATACGGAAAGGATTTTGAACGTATTCCCACAGGGACCATTGGAATGGTCACTTATTTTGATCGGCTGAATGCAGGGCTTCAACAGTTAATGGCCGGAGCCAGAAAATTTGCCTTGAAATATATTTCGAGGGATGATCTCTGCGCATTGACCCGGGAGGCTGGCGAAATATCAGGAATTCCCTATGTGATGGAATCCGATCAAGAAGAAGTAGATAAGATTCTTGGCTAAGTTGAATGATCGATCAAAAGGGGATATCGGGATGCCCGGTATCCCCTTTTTTTATTTTGGAGAAAATCAGGGCCACGTCAAAGTTGCATTCATGGGAGTTATAATAATCCCTCTAAGTCTCCCTTTACAAAGGGAGACTTCTCATTTCCCCCTTTTTGAGAAAGGGGGGTGAGGGGGATTAGAAGAAGCGGTAATTTACTTCCAAAATTAATGGTTTTCGTTTATGATAGAAAACAGGAAAGGAAACCTTTGTTAAAAAGAAAACAGGATCACGAATCCAGAGAGGTTAATGCTCTTTTAGAGATCAGTAAAGCCATCGCCTCTGGCCTCTATCTTGAGGACGTCTTGCGTCTGATCGTCACGGTCACTGCCAATTTAATGGACTCAAAGATCTGTTCTCTATGGATTCTCGATGAGAAAGACCAAAAATTGAAATTGAAGGCCACCCAGAGCATCAGCGAAGAATACTTGAAAGAACGAAGTCTTGCCATGGGAGAAGGGGTGGTCGGCCATGTGGCTCTTCATAATCAACCCATGGCTATCCTCAATGTCCTTAAGGAGCCTCTTTATAAAGAAAAAGAGCTGGCAAAGAAGGAAGGCCTGGTTTCTATGCTCAGCGTCCCCATGTGTATTAAGGATAGGGTCATTGGGGTGATCAATTGCTATACCTCTTATCCCCATCCATTTACAAAGAGCGAAGAGGAGATGTTGACCACGGTTGCCAATCAGGCGGCCATTTGTATTGAGAATTCTGGCCTGATGGAAACCCTCGATATTGAAGAGATTCTCAGATTGGTGTTGGAAGGGGTGACTAAAAATATCGGGTTTGACCGCGCCCGTCTCTATCTGGTCAATGAAAAGACGAATGTTCTTGAATGCAAAATGGCTGTGGGGATTGATGAGAAGAGGATCAAGGGAATTACCCTACGTTTAGATCCTGAGGATAGTGTCGTAGCCCGATCGATTTTTGAAAAGCAACCTTTCATCATCCCAGACGCCAATAAAGACCCAAGGGTCAACCCTTCCTTGAAGGAGAAACTCAACCTCCACTCTCTGGTAGTAATTCCCCTTCTAGCTAAGGAAAAGGCTTTGGGGGCAATTGCAGCAGATTTCGTTGAACCAAACAAGAACATCACAAAAGAGGCTCTCGAATCGGTGATGGTATTTGCACAGCAGGCTGGTCTGGCTATCCATAATGCCTTTATGTATCAGGAGCTTAAAACCTTCAGCCAACAGATGGAAGAGAAGATCCAAAAAACGACTGCCGATCTCAAAAAAACAGAAGCTCAATTGATTCGATCCGAAAAATTAGCCGCCTTGGGGCAATTGGCCGCCGGCATTGCTCACGAGATTCGTAATCCGTTGACCAGTATCAACATCTTGATCCATTCCCTGATGGATAATCTTCCATCTGGAAACTCCCATAGGGAAGATCTCAAAGTCGTTGAAGAAGAGATCAATCGGATCAATGAGATTGTGGATCAGTTTCTTCGATTCGCCAAGCCTGCGCCTCCCCTTTTAGAAAGTGCGGATGTCATCTCCATTTTTGAAGAAACTCTTCAATTGCTTAGACCTCAGATAGAGAAGCAACTCATCGTCGTTGAAAAAGAGTTCCAATCCTTGCCCATTATCCTGATGGACCGTGAGCAGATGAAACAGGCGATTCTTAATCTTTTGCTCAATGCCATTCAGGCAATGCCTGGAGGCGGTCACCTGACATTGAGGGGTCAGAATTCAAAAGATGGTCAATGGATCTGTATCTCTATTCAGGACTCGGGTGTTGGCATCCCCAGTGAAAATGTAGAAAAACTCTTCGACCCTTTCTTCTCTACAAAAGAAGGGGGAATGGGCCTCGGCCTTTCAATTGCCCATCGGATCATTGACCAGCACCATGGAAAAATTGAAGTAGAAAGTGCCCCCGGGAAAGGGACACTCTTTACCCTTTGGCTCCCAATTTCATGAGGGGAAGAAGATGCAGACCATTCTAATCGTCGATGATGACAAATCCATCCGATATTCTCTGAAACGAATGATGGAAGAAAAATATTCTATCCTCACTGCCCAGAATGGTGAAGAAGCATTAACCCGAGTCAAGGAAGGCTCTCCTGATCTCATCATCATGGATATCAAGATGCCAGGCCGAAGCGGAATTGATGTGCTAAAGGAAATTAAGTTGATCGATCCAAAATCCTTGGTGATCATTATGACTGCTTATGGGACCACTGAGACGGCTATCGAAGCGATGAAATATGGGGCTTTTGACTATATCCTAAAGCCCTTTCACATCCCCCAGATGAAAGGGCTGGTGGAAAAAGCTCTCGCCTTGCGGAAATTGATGAAGGAGGAGGTCACCTATGCTCCGCTGGCAGCTACAGAAGGAGAAGAGGAACGAATTGTTGGGTCTTCTGCTAAGATGCAGGAGATCTACAAGATGATTGGCCAGGTTGCTCCGAGCAATATTACGGTGCTCCTCAGAGGAGAGAGTGGAACAGGAAAAGAATTGGTCGCCCGTGCTCTCTATCATCATAGTCTTCGTTCTAACCAACCTTTCCTACCGGTCAATTGTGCAGCCATTCCCGACACGCTTCTTGAGAGTGAGCTCTTTGGTCATGAGAAAGGAGCTTTCACTGGAGCCACCTCCCGCCGCATTGGAAAACTGGAACAGTGTCAGGGAGGAACGATCTTCCTCGATGAGATTGGCGATATGTCCCTCTCCACTCAAGCCAAACTGTTGAGGGTTCTTCAAGAGAAAAGTTTCGAAAGGCTGGGGGGAATGGAGACGATCAGAGTGGACATCCGGTTCATCGTGGCGACCAACAAAGACTTAGAGGAGGCCATTTCAAATGGGAAGTTCAGAGAAGACCTTTATTACCGGCTCAATGTGGTCTCTATCACCATTCCTCCTCTGAGGGAGAGAAAAGAGGACATCTCTGAGTTAGTCTCTTATTTCTTGAAAAAGTTTAATCGGGAATTGAAGAAAAGGGTTGTTGGAATTATTCCTTCAGCCTTGGAGAAAATTACTTCTTATGGATGGCCCGGAAATGTACGACAATTAGAGAACGTCTTGAAAAGGGCCATGGTGCTGTGCCAGGGGGAATGGGTTATCGAGGATCAACTCCTTTTCGAGAAAGGATGGGAGAAGCGAGAGGCTGAAGAGGAATTAAGCAAGAAAACGATCGACGATCTCCTCGATGCCCTCTTTGAAGAACTCTCAAAGACCTCTGCGACTGACCAAGGTTCAGACACGATCTCAATTTTGGAAAGAGGCATGATCCTTCGCGCCCTTCAAAAGACCAAAGGGAATCAACTCAAGGCGGCTATGCTTCTGGGGATTCATCGAAGCACTCTCCGTGGGAAAATGGAAAAGTATAATATTAAGAAAGAGGTATTGGTGTTGGAAGAAGAAAATTAAGAGTTAAGAGTTATGAGTTATGAATTTAACGCTATGCGCTATGCTCTCTGCGCTATGCTTCTTTAAGGGGTAAAACATGCGGACACTAAGAATTGGTCTTTGCCAGATCAACACTACAGTTGGTGACATTGAAGGAAATACAAAAAAGATTCTCGATTACATTGCAAAAGGAAAGAAGATGGGGGCAGACCTGCTGGCTTTCCCGGAGATGGCTGTCACCGGTTATCCCCCTGAAGACCTCCTGCTTATGCCGAAGTTCATCGAAGCCAATTTAAGGGCTCTTAAAACAATTGCTAAAGCTACCTCATCCATTACTGCTGTCGTTGGATTTGTGAATAAGGATGGGGATATTTTCAATTCTGCAGCTCTCCTTCACAATGGGAAGTTGATCGATGTTTACTCTAAGATCTATCTCCCGAATTACGGTGTCTTTGACGAAGATCGATATTTCCAGGTCGGGAAGGAGAATTTCATCTTCACCCTCAAATCAACTCCTATTGGTCTGAGCATCTGTGAAGATTTGTGGTATCCTGGTGACCCCATCCGAACTCAAGCCTTATACGGAGGAGCGGAATTGATTATAAATATTTCTTCTTCGCCTTACCATGCTGGTAAATCAATGTTCCGAGAAAAGATAATCTCTACCAGGGCTTCTGATAATGTGGCAATGGTAGCTTATTGTAATTCAGTGGGCGGCCAGGATGAATTGGTCTTCGACGGGGGAAGTGCGATCTTCGATCAGAATGGAGACCTGATCGCCAGAGGAAAACAATTTGAAGAGGACTTGTTTCTCGCAGACCTTGATATGGAGGCTGTCTTTCGAATGCGGCTTCATGATCCTCGGATCAGGAGAGAAAGGTTGGCTAATGAAGAGAAAAGTTTGAGAAAGATCGAGCTTCCTGATCGAAGTCCTTCGATAAAGAAAAAACCTCCCATCCCTAAAAGGGATTCTAAGCCCTTGGATCGTGTTTCTGAGGTTTATGCTGCTTTGGTTCTTGGCACAGGAGATTATATTCGAAAAAATGGTTTCCATACAGTCCTGATCGGTCTGAGCGGAGGAATTGATTCTGCCTTGACTGCAACCATCGCTGTGGATGCCTTGGGAAAGAAGGGAGTAGTAGGAGTGGCAATGCCCTCTCAATACTCCTCAAAAGAATCCTTGGAGGATGCAAAAATTTTAGCAAAGAACCTCGGCATCCGGTTCTTCACTATACCGATTACAGACATATTTCAAGCTTATCTAAAAACCCTCTCTCCCTCTTTTAAAGGTCTCAAACCTGATGTGACAGAGGAAAATATTCAAGCCCGCATAAGGGGAAACATCCTCATGGCCCTCTCCAATAAATTTGGATGGCTTGTTCTCACCACCGGAAACAAGAGCGAGATGAGTGTAGGTTATTGCACTCTTTATGGAGACATGGCAGGGGGGTATGCTGTTTTAAAAGATGTCCCGAAAACTTTAGTTTACAAGTTAGCTGAATATAAAAATAAAAAAGAGGCTATTATTCCAAAAAATGTTTTAGTGAAAGCTCCGACTGCAGAACTGAGACCAAACCAAAAGGACGAGGATTCTCTCCCACCCTACCCTGTTCTTGATCCAATTCTCCAAGCCTATGTCGAAGAGGATAAAGGCGTTGAGGATATCGCAAAGATGGGATTTAAGGAAAGCATGATCAAAGAAGTGATTAATATGGTTGACCGTAATGAATATAAACGAAGACAAAGTCCTCCAGGTGTGAAGATCACCCACCGAGCCTTAGGCAAAGATCGAAGGCTACCTGTCACCAACAAATATCGGAACTTATAAATTTCTGCTTTAAGAAAAGACCAAAATGGATCACTGCCTCGTCAACACCATGTGGGCATTTTCACAGCGGAGAAGCGAGAAAAAGGAGAAGAAATGAAAAAGATATGTTTGATTGGAGCCTTTGACACCAAAGGGGCGGAGTATGCTTTTGTCCGCGAGCAAATTCTCGCCAGAGGGCATGAGGTACTCACAGTCAACACAGGAATAATAGGATCAACTGACCAATTCCCCGTGGACATAAAGGCCCACGAGGTCGCACAGGCCGGTGGCGGCAGCCTGGAACAGCTTCGAGAAAAGAAAGACCGAGGCGAGGCTATGAAGGTAATGTGCGCAGGTGCGCCAGCAATCATTAAGTCGCTGTATGATGATCGGATGATCGATGGCATCATCGGTATGGGTGGCACTGGAGGAACCGCGGTCGTTACTTCGGCCATGCGTGTCCTTCCTGTCGGCATACCAAAAGTTTGTGTCTCAACTGCGGCATCGGGCAATATTGCAGTTTACGTGGGAACAAAGGATATTACGATGATTCCTTCCATCGTGGATGTGGCCGGCATTAATCGCATCTCCCGCATTATTTTCTCACGTGCGGCCGGTGCGATATGTGGCATGGTGGAGACTGATATTTCGGAAACCACAGAGGACAAGCCGGTGATCACTGCATCAATGTTTGGCAACACGACTCAATGTGTCAATGCCTGTGTAGCGAATCTTTCGACCAAGGGATACGAGGTCCTTGTCTTCCACGCAACCGGAACGGGCGGTAAGACGATGGAAAGCCTCGTGAGAGAAGGTCTGGTTGATGCGGTTCTGGATATCACAACAACTGAATGGGCTGACACCGTTTGCGGCGGGGTATTCGATGCCGGTCCTGAACGGCTCGACGCTGCCGGACAAATGGGAATACCTCATCTCATCGTACCGGGATGCGTGGACATGGCCAATTTTGGTGGAATGGACACCGTACCCGAAAAATATAAGAACGCAAAACGTACATTCTACGAATGGACTCCATCGGTTACCTTGATGCGTACCAACAAGGAGGAGAATGAGAAGATGGGGAAGGTGTTTGCCGAAAAGGCGAATGCCGCCAGAGGGCCGGTTGCCTTCCTCATTCCACGTAGGGGAGTATCCATTCTCGACGGGGACAATCAGCCATTCTGTGACCGTGATGCCGACAAGGCGATGTTTGATGCCATCAAGGCAAACCTAAGGGAAGGTATCGCGGTAGTCGAAATGGATAACAATATCAACGATCCCGAGTTCTCGGCCAAGGCGGTCAAGATGATGCTGGCCCTTATCAAACAAGCCAGAAAACAAGAAGGGAATTTACCTTAACAATTGCACAATCGGTGTCACAGTAGGCGCGAGCAGTCTCGATGGAAGAAGAGACGTGAGTACTCGTTTCGTGCTCTTCTAAAATCAAACCACAGAGCTAAGATTTGGATTTGGTATGAGAAACTTTTTTGAAATGTGGCGATGGACAGGTAAAAATGCAGGCTCCGCATTGTGGAACAAAAGTAAACTGGCTCAAGGCGGCATCAAATGGATGGGGTTTTGTGGTCCTCAACACTTCTCGCCAATCCTCCTCAGTTGGGTTTGTCGGCATCGGAACCTTGGTCCTACGAAAGCCTTTCTCAGGGAATAGCCACATACATTTAACTTTGTGTAGCTTGGCGTGCTCAAACGTCTTATCGTTAATCGTCAGGGAGACCTTTCCACTCATCGCCTTGGTCGGACAAGCCTTGATGCATGCGTATCCACATGCATCCGGACGGCAGAGCATTGGCCCATTGTACATAGGGTAAGTCTCAAGAGGTGCATCTGTAATGATTGAGACAAACCTCTGCCGAGGTCCAAACTCAGGGGTCAACACAAGGCCACTGAAACCGAACTCGCCGAGACCAGCAGCCACAGCCGCATGCCGATGGGAGAAGTCCGCTCTATTTCCATATTTGTAGAGCAACCCAGTGGGTGGAAAAGGAAGACCTTTAAAACCCTTAACCTCAAGAAATCTCACCAGGCGCCTTGCCGCTGATGAAAGATCCCAATTCAATATGGGATAACCATACCACATGTATGGTCCAAGTGTCTTGCCTGGTTCCTCATAGTGTCCTGCAACCTCGATAACTGCATCCGGTATCTTAGCCGCATAGACCACTACTGATTTAGCGTTAGGCATGTAATCTGAAGGACGTCCTCCCTCCGGGCCACTTTCGAGACGCATTACCGGGGCTATGCCAAATAAGTCAACCTCTAATCGCTCGAGTGCAAACTCCCTTAAACTTTTAGTTAGATCCATTTTAGAAACCATGATGAAGGCTCGCTTTCTTTTGTGGCCACTCGCTTATTTTTCTTGGGAATATTGAGGATAGGAACCCAAAATCTTAATAAAAAATGCTTGTTCCTTCACTCTATCCAAGGCTTCAGCTATATGGGAATCAGTGGCGTGGCCTTCAAAATCGATGAAGAAAATGTATTCCCAGGGCTTTCCCTTGGTGGGGCGGGATTCAATCTTGGTTAGATTAATCTCTTTTTCATAAAAGATCTGAAGGATCTGAAAAAGTGTTCCCGGAGCATGAGAGATTGAAAAAAGGATCGAAGTCTTGTCCCTTCCTGTCCTCTCCGAACCTCGCCGGCCAAGGATTAAAAAACGCGTATAGTTATTAAGGTTATCTTCAATCTGAGATGCGACCACTTTCAATCCATAGAGATGGGCAGCAAGGGAGCTGGCGATAGCTGCTGTTTTTGAATCCTCCATGGCTAATTGCGCAGCCTTTGTTGTGCTCCCAGCCTCTTCAAGGTGGACATGAGGAAAGTTCTTTTTTAGCCACTCCCTGCATTGGCCCAAGGCCTGAGGATGGGAATAGATCTTCTTGACATCTTCGGATTTCCCGCTCTGGGAAAGAAGATCATGAGATATCCTGGCCATCACTTCTCCACAGATCTTAACCTCCGATTTAATAAACATACCTAAAGTTTGGCTCACTGGACCTTCTGTTGAATTCTCTATGGGAACTACACCATAATCTGCCTTCCCTCGCTCCACGGCATCAAAAACCTCCTGGATGGTATTTTCTGGCACCATTTGAATGGAGCTTCCGAAGTACTGGATGCATGCCATGTGTGAGAACGTTGCAGGAGGGCCCAAAAAGGCCACGCTAAGTTCGGCTTCCAAGGAACGACAGGCTGAGATGACCTCACGAAAAACAGACGGGATCGCCCATTTGGGAAAGGGGCCTAAATTCTGCTCTTCTAAGCGCTGGAGGACCTCCTTCTCCCGTCTCGGGTTGTAGTAGTCCATTTTAATTTCGGATTTGACTTTGCCCACTTCCTGGACAATTTGAGCCCGTTGATTTAAGAGCTTAAGGATTCCGTCATCCACCGCCTCAATCTTTTTACGAAGAGACTGAATTTTTTCTTTTTCTTTCATCACTATACCTAATTTGCCATCTGTTTCTTAACCTAAACCTCAACCTTAATCTTGTGTTGTCACTCTGATAATGCCCTCTGTCTCAGTAGATAGTCAACCAGAACGATAGCCACCATAGCCTCACAGACCGAGTTGATTCTTGGAATGGCGGAGACGTCGTGTCGGCCTCTGATTCGTATTGAGACTGGCTGCATCGCTTGATCAGCGGTTTTTTGCTCCACGCTGATCGAAGGAATTGGTTTCACAGCCACTCGCAGTATGATATCCGCCCCAGTCGAAATTCCTCCTAAAATACCTCCGGCATCGTTCTTCTCGAATCCCTTTGGGCCAATGGGATCGTTGCATTGAGATCCAAGCATTCGGGCAACACCAAACCCCGCTCCCACTTCCACTCCACGGACAGCTCCAATGCTCATCAGGGCCTTAGCCAGGTCTGCCTCCAATTTGTCAAATACAGGTTCCCCTAAGCCTGGAGGACAGCCTCGGACATGAATTTCTAAAATACCTCCAAGCGTGTCGCCTCGTCCCTTGACTTCCTCAATCTTCTCTTCCATGGCAATGGCGGCTTGCCGATCCGGACATCTAAAATAATTTTTCTCAATTTCTTCAAAATCTATCCCTTTTGCACAAATCCCCCCAATTTCAATAGTATAAGCTAAAATGGCAATCTTCTCTTTTCCAAGAATCTTCTTGGCCACTGCTCCTGCAGCAACTCTTCCCACAGTCTCCCTGGCTGAGGCCCTCCCTCCGCCCCGGTAGTCTCGAATACCATACTTCACCTGATAGGTGAAATCAGCATGTCCTGGCCTAAAAACCTCTCTCCATTCTTCATAGGAGCTGGAGTCTACATCTTCATTCCAGATCATAAGAGAGATTGGCGTTCCTGTCGTCTTACCTTCCAAGACACCTGAGAGAATCTCTATTCTGTCCATTTCTTTCCGAGGACTCGATCCCGTTCCTTGGCCAGGTTTTCTACGATCTAATTCCTTCTGGATGTCTTCAGCCGAAAGGTCGATCCTTGGGGGGCATCCATCGATTACTACTCCAAGAGCTTTTCCATGAGATTCTCCCCAAGTGGTAATTCTAAAAAGTGTCCCGAATGAATTGCCTCCCATGCTATGCCCTCTATATTTTCTCCTTGAGGATGGACAATATCTTCTCCACAACTGTTTCAACATCTAATGCTGAGGTGTCAAGTTGAGCTCCGGAGGCCCATTCATAAAAAGGATTCCGGTAGGCCAATACTTCTTTGATCTCTTCAAGAGATCCCTTCTCTGTCAAGGGGGGTCTTTGAGGAGTAGTTTGCGGATCTCCTTCTATTCTTTTGAATAGAACCTCAGGCTCTGCTTTAAGCCAGATGATGAACCCTTTTTTTCGCAAAGCGATGACATTGTTCACATCGAGCACAACGCCTCCACCAGGAGCAATGACCAAATGATCCTGTGTTGAAATCTCCAAGATGAGTCGCTTCTCCAGGTTTCGAAAATGATCCCATCCCAGGGATGTCACAATATCGCTGATTCGCTTATAATGGCGTTCCTCTAAAAGGCTATCCGTATCTACAAATTTCATCTTTAAACGGGTGGCCAATTGTTTTCCTACAATACTTTTACCAGCACCCCTATATCCAATCAAGACGATGTTCATAATAAAACCAAGGGTTCAAGGATTCAAGGGTTCAATCTCCCCATCCCCCGATCTCCCTATCTCCCTATCACTTCTTATATAGTTCCTTCAGCTTCTCCCAAAAATCAGGAAAAGATTTGTTTACACATTCTTCCTCTTTGATCTTCACTCCTGGAACAACCAGTCCCGCAATGGCAAAGCTCATCGCAATCCGGTGGTCATGATTTGGCTCGATCTCTACGCCATGTGCCTTTCCTCCTTCAACCCTCAGCCAGTCTGCTCCATCTTCCACCCGAATACCCATTTTACTCAGTTCCACAGAAAGAGCTTGAATACGGTCTGACTCTTTGAGTCGAAGATGACCGATATTCTGAATGGTGGTCTTCCCTTGGGCAAATATAGCAGTTACAGCCAGAGTTGGAACAAGGTCGGGCATCCCATTCATGTCAATCTCCATACCATGGAGATCCTTTCCCCTGACTTCCGCCCAATTCTCCCCCCGAATGACTTCACACCCCATCTCTTCTAAAATGCTAAGAAAAGATGAATCGCCCTGAATGGAGTTTGTGAAGAAATTTTCGACCCTTACCCTTCCTTTCGTAATGGCTGCAGCCGCAAAAAAATACGAGGCATTTGACGCATCTCCTTCAATAAGATACGTTTGGGGAAGATAGCGCTGCCCTGCCCGGACGAAAAATGAATGATAACTTTCGTTCTCTACATTTACACCAAATGCGGACATCACATCAAGGGTTATGCCGACATAAGGTTTTGAAGCAAATTGACCGGTTACCTCCAAATGGACATCTTCTCGTGCATAAGGAGCTATCATCAAGAGGGCAGAGAGATATTGACTGCTCTCTTCACCTTTTACCCTCGCTTTTCCCCCTTTAAGGCCCTGAGACTCTATCTCCACTGGTGGAAAACCTTTTTTTTCTTTGGAATTGGCCCTGACTCCCAATGCACTTAATCCATTTAAGAGATCTCCAATCGGACGCTCCCTCATCCGCTCATTCCCGTCTAATAGGGTGCGTCCATTTTTAAGAGCAGAGAGAGCTGTCAGAAACCTCATGGAGGTTCCAGAATTGCCAACAAAAATATCCCCTTCTGCTCCTTCCAGCCTACCTCCCTTACCCAAGACATGGAGGCCATCTGTCCTCTGAAAGCTCAGTATCCCAAATTTTTCCAATCCTTGGAGGGTACGCTCAATATCATCGCTACGTAGGGAATTGATCAAAACCGATTTACCATCCGCTAAAGCGGAGACAATAAGGGCTCTGTGGGTATAGCTTTTTGAGCCATGAATGGTGACAACCGCATTACAATGATGAAGTGGTTTGATCTCGATCATACTTTTCCGAAATCCTTATCTTTTATGCAATGCCTTTCGAAGGTCCTCTTTGATTTGATTGATTTCTGGCTTTTCCCCCGTCCAGATTTCAAGTTGTTTTGCTCCTTGACGGGCAAGCATCTCCAGACCGTCAATTGTCCAACAGCCCTGCTCCTCAGCTTCCTGAAGAAGTTTGGTTTTAAGCGGTTGATAGACAATATCCATCACCACCATCCCTTCCCTCAAAAGCTTTTTGGGGAGAGGGCTTTCAGCGTCATGAGGAACCATCCCCACAGAGGTGGCATTAATAATCACATCAAATTTAGTTTCTCTTAGGGATGACAAAGGTTGGTAAACAAATCCTAAATCCTTTGCCAGCTCAACGGCCTTATCAAGTGAACGATTAAAGATGATGACCTCGCTTCCTCTTTCTTTTAATCCAAATCCAATAGCCCTTGCAGCCCCACCTGCACCTAAAAGCAGAACCTTCTTCCTTTTCAGATCAACCTCTTCTTCCAATGCCTCCATTGCACCACGACAATCGGTGTTGTAGCCAATGAGCCTTCCTCTTTTGTTCTGAATTGTATTTACCGCCTTAATCTTCTCTGCTAATGCTTCGATTCCGTCAAGAAATGGGATCACCTGTGTTTTAAAGGGTAAGATCACGCTTACCCCTTGAATGCCCAGCCCTCTTATCCCATTGATTGCTTCTTCGAGATTTTTGACTTCGAAGGCCAAATAAGTGGCATTCAATCCCATCCGATTAAATGCGGCATTGTGCATGATCGGGCTCAGACTATGCCTGACCGGATTCCCAATCACGCCATAAAGTTCCGTTTGAGCATCGATCATCTCAGCCTCTCTCCTGATACTATAAATTTTCCTAAGATTGTTTTCTTATAATATTTGTCTCGTTCAAGGTAGGGCTGGAAAAGTTTTAGGGCGGAAACCTCTTCCTTGACCATTCCCATTGTCCCAATGTATTATATTATTCTTAATTAGCTTTCACCATTTCACTAAAGAACATAAAAGACCGCATCCTAAAATTTTGGAAGCCCTACCTTGAACGGGACCAGTATCCCCATTACAAATTAAATCCTCAGCTTCTCCCAAATCTCTTTTACCTCACCAACAGTCAACTGCCCGGGAGCAGATGCCTTGTCCCTGGTAAGAGAAGCGTATGTCCAGGCAGCTCCTATTATTGGAGAAAAAATACGACTCATCTTTCCTTTTTCCCCCATACAGAAAGCCACAATCTCCTGCTTCCTTTCCATTGCATAGGCAATAAGCGATAGGACATTAAAATTGTCTTCCCAGGTTTGAGCAAAAGTAACGATCTTAACTATATCTGCTCCGAATCTTGTCATGCGGGCGAAGAGTTTTTGCAGTTCTTTTTTAGGAGGTGTTTTTTGAAAATCGTGAAATGAGAGGATGATCTGTGTCTTCTTCCTATTTGCAAGCAGGTCTTGTAGCAAGGATCTTTGGGTTCCAACCTCTATGTCTACGAATTCAATGCCCAGATTGATGGCCTCCTCCAACGCCTCCAGCCTTTTCCTCTCATCGCCCCTGTACTTACCTCCCTCCTCTTCTTGACGGTTAGTGACGATAAGAGGTTTCTGCCTGCCATTAAGAAGTGGTATTGTTCCCGGTCTCTTTAAATAATCTATTCGAAGCTCGATCAGGTCGGCTACGCGATTTGCTTGAAGGATGGCCTGGTGAGCTTTATCTGACGATGTCTCAACAATAGGGATGCAGATTCTCGGCTGGTCTTGACACCGCACACAGAAAGACCTGTCTTGTGGATGGGGATAAAGGGTATAAAAATTCTGCTTTCTGCAGAAATCCCACTCTGTGGGCGGTGTGCGGGGTTTATTTTTCGACAATCGTTTCATCAATCCTGACCCCAAAGTGTCTTGCCGATCCCTCTCGGTAGACCAGGACCTCGCTCCCCTCTTTGAGGTCAACCAGCGAAACCGCTTCACCGGAAGGGGCTGTGAGTCTGATCGTTTCAGCATTCTGCAGGATGGTTGAAACAGTCTGGCCGTTTTCTTCAGCCTCTACCAGAACTAATGGCCGTCTCTCTACCTTAGCCCTTCCTACTACCGTAGAATAACTTTTGCCTTCGAAATTCACGACCAAAACCTGATCTCCAGATTTGACCTCTGAGAGATATTTCGTCTGGCCATCAGCCATGCGAATATAAGCATGCACCGGCCCTGCATTCACACGAAAAGGTCGGGTATTTACAAAAGGATTCTCAACACTCTCGGAGTGAATGAGGAAAAGGGCTTGGCTGCTATTGCCTACCAACATCCCTTCGCCCATCGCCATTGAAGAACAGGTATCCACACAGACCCGGTCCCCCAAACCGAGTGGCTCGATTCGAATAATCTTGGCAGAGAAGAGTTCAATCTTTTCGTTTCCTCTCTTGAGGGCATGGATCATATTCCGTACGGCATTTGGGTCTGGATTGTCTATCACAACGCCATCGACCCCCTTTTCAAGAATACCTAAAGCCGTCTGTCCTTCTTTTAGATCATTGATCTCGACGAAAAGATTATTCGTCTTGCTTAACAAGTTCTCCAGAGGGATGATCCTCCAATCCCCACCTCTCACAATTACCTTTTTCGACTGGCTTAATGCAAGTATTTCCTCTTCGTCCTTCTTTTCCCGGATCTCTTTCACCACAACATCACGGCCCAGTATGAGATCGCCATCCTCAGACACAATAGGAATAATGCCCATCTTCTTTACCTCTTGTCCCATCCCAGGGGGGATCCAGAGGGCATCCGCCCCGCATTCCAGGGCGGCCATGGCAATCTCCTTTTTCCAGGGGATGGCTTTCACCCAAATCTTTTTCATCTCCTCACCCCTAACTTCGCCACCTTTTCATCAACCGCACTACCATGGACGATCTGACTGATCGTCTGTACGATCTTCTCAGGGTCTTTATGCTGGAATACGTTTCTGCCAATAGAAACACCTGCTGCCCCTGCTGCCATCGCTCCCTTGATCATCTCTATGATATCCTCGTCATTTCCCATCTTTTCCCCGCCGGCAATGACTACAGGAACAAAACATCCCTCAACCACTTCCCTGAAGCTTTCGACAGACCCCGTATAGACAACTTTAACAATATCTGCCCCAAGCTCAGCTCCCACTCGAGCGGCATGTTTCACCATCTTCACGTCATATTCATTCTTCACCTTGGGACCTCTCGTGTATATCATAGCTAAGAGCGGCATTCCCCATTCCATAGCCACCCTTCCAACATAACCCAGGTCATTGAGCATGGATCTCTCATTCTCAGCTCCGAGGTTCACATGGATTGAGACTCCATCCGCCCCTAACTTGATGGCCTCCTCTACCGTGCATACCATGGTCTTGGAGTTAGGATCTGGTGCCAACTGTGTGCTCGCTGAGAGATGGATGATCAGGCCTACATCTTTTCCTCCTCTCCTGTGGCCAGCTTCAGCCACTCCCTTGTGGACAACAAAGGCATTCGCTCCTCCATTCGCAACGGCATTAACGGTCTCTGGCAAATTGATCAACCCCGGGACTGGTCCAATCGTCACTCCGTGATCCATAGGAACAATCACTGTCTTCCCTGTTTCTCTATTCATGATACGTTCAAGACGAATCCTTTTCCCAGTCATGACTTTTCCCTCCTTTCCTCATAAATAAAAAAGGCCGTTCAAGGAATTTCCTCCACGGCCTTTAGAAAGAAAAAAGGCCATGGGTCATTCAACCTACCCACGGCCCAACTGATGACTCTTATTTTTTAGCGATCAGCCGGCAACAGTGGGTAGACTTTGGCATACCAAAACCAATTAAATTTATCCTCACTGCTCCAATTTGAAAAACGAGGCTGATTCATCTTCCAATTTCTGATTTTTGGCTTTTTCTAACACAGCCCACATATTTTGTCAAGAATAATTTCAGAAGCCCAGGAACAGCTTGACACTTTTCTTTTACATACATATAATCCTCCACCCTATAGGAAAAAATCAAAAAAAAAGGTATTTATTGTGGGATACACCGATAACGTCGGAGGCATTGATTACAACATGAAGCTCTCCCAGGCAAGGGCAGACGCTGTCGTGAAAGCGCTCACCACAAAGTATAAGGTGGCCCCCCAAAGCCTGAAAGCCTATGGGGTGGGACAACTGGCACCGGTAGCTCCAAACAAGACGGAGGAAGGGCGGGCGAAGAACCGCAGGGTAGAATTGGTGGAGCAGTAATGAGGAGATTCACGTAAGAAGTCTGTCAGTGTAAGTAAGGAGGGGGGTGTGTTATGAGATATCCATCTC
>Ga0256868_10000962_pt1 | contig 16233 bp, 30 predicted proteins | sample RVTome_13_FD_187341 | JGI IMG/M metagenome (GOLD analysis project Ga0256868, IMG submission 187341) | Soil microbial communities from uranium-contaminated site in the Upper Colorado River Basin, Wyoming, United States - RVT92D227 HiSeq ...
CTAACTTCACAAGGTTAGTCCCAAGCCTTCCGCCTTCCTTCCTCTGAAGACCCAGGGCCTCCTTCAACTGATCCTCTGTAATAATATTAGAGGTTATAAGAAGTTGACCTAATCTCGCCGGCATTGCACTAACATAAATAAAAGGCTATTTAATGTCAAACTCATGATAAACACTCTCCGATTCCAAAAAATCCCTCATGTTCTTACTGTTTCTTTCCCTGTTCTTCACTAATTTTATTGTCCTTTACCCATTTACCGCCTGGATTTTTATCCAGCCCATCTGCCTTTTGAAAGAAAAAATTATGTCTCTTGATAATGTTCCCTATTGTTGATTCAGAAATATTCTTTATTCCATTTTCCTGACAATATTCATCTAAAAGGGGCTTGATCTTTTCTTTTCCGAGTCTCGGATGCTCCTGTCTGAGTGCTCTTATGAATTCGCTGATCTCAACTGGAATAATTGACTTTCTTACCCTCTTGGGACGTTTAGACAGAGGGGCAAGTGCCACAACTATTCCGTTATTCTCTTTCAGTCTTTTCCTCCAGCGGTTGATTGCTTTCCTGTCTACGCCAAAGACTTCAATGGTGGTCCTCTCTCCATATCTTTCATAGAACTTTATTATCTTCATTCTATGCTCTGCTATCTCACCTTTCGTAAACCTCATGAAACCTAAAGGTAAATCTTTGGACGTATTTATCACTTTTTATCTTCTTAAAGATCTATTGTGCTTATGCATAATTAGTTATTATCTATTGACGTCGCATATGTTTTTTAACTTTTCCAAGCTGGAAAAGCGGTGATTACTATCACGAAAACGATATGTTCACACTCCCTTGGTGACAAGGATATATAAACACGAAAAATATGTTAGAATTGAGAGGGAAACAGACAAGATTTGTTCTATGGTCAGACAAAAGGATATCCCTTCATTAGATGACATTGAGAGGGCTGAGCGGCTGAGAAAGGTTATAGAAGCCCTTTATGAAGTAAACAATATTGTTCCCATTATTGTAGAAGGAAGCAGGGATGTATCTGCCCTCAGAAAGCTTGGATTGACCGGAGAAATCATAACGCTTCACAATGGAAAAAGTCTTTATGATTTTTGCTCAGATATTGCAGATAGATTTCAAAAGGTTGTCCTTCTCCTTGACTGGGATAAAAAAGGTGAGAATCTAACCAAAGCTCTATCCATGCATCTTAATGGACATTGGGAAGAGTTTTCTTTTTTCCGGGAAATCTTCAAAGTGAACTGTCAAAAGGAGATAAAAGACATAGAGGGAATACCGAAACTGCTCAGGAGATTGGAAGGAAATGAAGGTCCTCGGTATTGAGGGAGAAAATGTTGCGGTAAAATTCCTTAAGAAGAAAGGCTACAGGATAATCAGGAGGAACTACAAAACTCACATTGGTGAAATTGATATCATTGCTCAGGATGGAGACACCATAGTATTTGTTGAGGTAAAGACGAGAGGCAATGAATCATTCGGCAAACCCTTTGAGGCAGTAAATAAAAGAAAGAGACAAAAACTTAAAAACTTAGCCTTACTCTACCTGAAAAACCAGGGCAGGGAATTTCCTGTCAGATTTGATGTCCTGAGCATCTTATGCAGTGATAAGGGAAACAAAGAAATTGAGCATATTAAGGACGCCTTTGAGGTTTAAATCTGCATGCTCCATTATGGTGCTGGCTTCTTCGACTCTTTTTTCGCAGACTTTTCTTTTTTCTCAGATTTTTCTTCTTTAGATTTCCGTAAATCCTCGTAATCAACAAGTTCAAGAACAGCCATTGGAGAGGCGTCATTGACCCTATTTCTTGTCCGGACAATCCTCAGGTATCCACCACTCCTCCCTGAAAATCTTGGTGCTATTTCACTGAAGAGCTTTGCAATAACAGACCTACTTGGTAGATACGAAAAGGCAAGTCGTTTCGAGTGAAGATCTCCCCTGATGCCGAGCGTTATCATCCTCTCCGCAATTCTCCTTGCTTCTTTTGCCTTTGCAAGGGTTGTCTCTATCCTTTGATGTTCAAAGAGAGAAGCCACGAGACCCCGCAAAAGTGCCTTCCTCTGGTTCGTTGTCCTACCGAATAACCTGCCATCAACTCTGTGTCGCATCTTGTACTATACCCTCACTTCGTGAAGCCATCTCCCTGTTAAGGGCATTCATGTCAATCCTCATACCAAGGCGCAATTCCATTGAATGGAGTATATCCTTAATCTCATTCAGGGATTTGCGGCCGAAATTCTTTGTCTTGAGCATTTCATGTTCTGTTTTTTGCACAAGATCAGCAATGGTCTTTATGTTTGCGTTCTTCAGACAGTTATTTGCTCTTACAGAAAGCTCCAGCTCATCAACACTCTTAAGGAGATTAGTATTGAATACAGGGTTTTCACTGAGTGATTCTACTTCAGCACCTTCCTCCGGAGAGCTGAACTCCTCTTCTTGCTTTTCTTCCTCCTCCAGTAAGAACAAATCAAGGTGTTCGATTATGATAGATGCAGCCTGCGAGAGTGCGTTCTCAGGAGTTATACTTCCATCAGTCCATATCTCCATTACCAGCCTGTCGTAATCTGTAGCCCTGCCAACCCTCGCTTTCTCTACAGTGAAATTAACTTTCTTTACAGGACTAAAGATAGAATCAACAGCGATCACACCCACAGGAAGCTCTTCCTCTTTATTCAATTCAGATGGCACATAACCCTTGCCTTTGTTAATATGCATTTCAGCCTCAAAAAGGGCACCTTTCTCCAGAGTTGCTATCACCTGCTCAGGATTAAGAAGCTCAAAAGATGCACCACCTTCCATATCTGCGCCTGTTACTATTTTCGGACCTTTTAGTTTTATTGTTGCAACCTTTTCCCCACTTGCGTAGAGTTTAAATCTGAGCTTCTTCACGTTCAGAATAATATCAATCATATCTTCCTTGATACCATCTATTTTTGCAAACTCATGAAGAGCGCCCTGAATCTTCATTGTTGTAACCGCTGCACCTTCAATAGAAGACAACAAAACCCTCCTGAGGGCATTCCCGATTGTTGTACCAAAACCGCGATCTAAAGGCTCGGCTATAAGTTTGCCGTATGTATCGGTAAGCGTTTCTTCATCGAACCTGATTTTATCAGGTAACTGAAATCCTTTTTTCTTGAGATCCATCAGACCTCCTCTGCTCCTTTAAAAATTAAAAATAGAAAATAAGAAACAGGAAATTTAATTTCTTATTTTTTTATAGTTTCTTAATTGTTATTTAGAATACAACTCTACTATAAGTTGTTCTTTAACAGGTAGTTGTATTTCCTCTCTCGATGGAATATTAAGAATCTTTCCCTTCATTTTTTCACTGTCAATTTCAACCCATGCAGGGATTCCTCTATGCTCAGCCTTTGAAAGACTATCAAGTATCTCGGGGATATCCCTGCTTGATTCATCTACTTCTATGGTATCCCCTGCTTTAGTCTCGTATGAAGCAATAGTTACCCTTTTCCCGTTTACAAGAAAATGACCGTGATTAACGAGTTGCCTTGCTTTTCGCCTATTGGATGTAAAACCCATACGATATACAATGTTATCGAGACGGCTCTCCAGAAGTTGAAGGAGAACTTCTCCTGTAATGCCCTTTTTCCTTTCTGCCTCTTGGAAATATCTCCTGAATTTTCTTTCAAGAAGGCCGTAGGTTTTCCTAACCTTTTGTTTCTCCCTTAACTGAATACCGTAGTCAGATAATTTTCTGAATCCCTGACCGTGTTGCCCCGGAGGGTATTTCCTCCTATCGATGGCACACTTTTCAGTGTAACATCGGTCACCCTTGAGGAAAAGTTTTTCTCCTTCCCTACGACAAATCCTGCATAAAGGTCCTGTATATCTTGCCACGTTAAACTCTCCTCTTCTTTGGAGGCCTGCAGCCGTTATGAGGGACAGGTGTCACATCCTTTATGAGGTTAATCTCCAGACCTGCAGCCTGAAGTGCCCTGATAGCGGATTCCCTCCCTGCGCCTGGACCTTTAATAAAGATATCAATCTGTTTCATGCCTAAGTCCAGCGCTTTTTTTGCCGCTGCAGAAGCAGCCATCTGAGCAGCATAAGGTGTGCTTTTTCTTGAGCCTTTGAAGCCCAAGTTTCCTGCACTTGACCAAGTAATGACATCACCGTTCGGGTCTGTTATCGTTATGATCGTATTGTTAAATGTAGCCTGAATATGCGCTGTTCCGTACGTAATGCTTTTTTTATCTTTCTTGATACCTTTCTTCCTTTGAGCCATTCAGTTACGCCTCCTTCTTCTTACTGACAGCAGCCTTCCTCGGACCCTTACGGGTTCTTGCATTCGTTCTTGTCCTCTGGCCCCTTAAAGGGAGTCCTGAGCGATGTCTTATCCCTCTGTAACATCCGATATCCATGAGTCTTTTTATTCCCATAGAAATATCACGTCTGAGATCCCCTTCAACTTTATAATCCCTGTCTATTACTGTCCTGATTTTTACAATCTCTTCATCAGTAAGGTCTTTTACCCTAGTGTTAGGGTTAACCTTTGTCTCAGACAATATCTTTTGTGATAGAGGCATGCCGATACCGAAGATCCTCGTTAGCCCAATCTCTACGCGTTCATTTTTAGGTAAATCTACTCCTGCAATTCTCGCCACCTGTAACTCCTTTTGTTAGTCATCAGTCATCTGTCATTGGTCATTATTTTTATAAATTTCCAAAGACAATTGACTAATGACTGTTGACTGATTCATCCTTGTCTCTGTTTGTGTCTCGGGTTTTCACAAATGACCCTTATTATGCCCTTCCTTTTTATTATCTTGCATTTGGCACATATAGTTCTTACAGAAGAACGAACTTTCATGAATTCAATACCATCCTTAATATGAAATTTACCCCGTTAGAAAGCCCTGCCGTTTATGGCTGGGTTGGAATAGATAAAATCTTAATATTCCTCATAGAAAGGGCGGGGGTATACCCGTCCTTTCTAACGGGGTTTACTTAACTCTATATGTTATTCTTCCCTTAGTAAGGTCATAGGGTGAAAGCTCCACAGTAACCTTGTCACCGGGAAGAATCTTTATAAAATGCATCCTGATCTTTCCTGACACATAAGCAAGTATAACCTGACCGTTTTCAAGCTCCACCTTGAACATAGCATTTGGCAAGGTATCTATAACAATACCCTGAACTTCTATAGTTTCCTCTTTTGACATTAACCAAGAATTATAATTTTTTCAACCGCTTTTAGTCAAGACCCTCGGTCCATCCAGAGCAACAAGCACAGTATGCTCAAAATGGGCTGATGGTTTTCCATCAACTGTAACTGCAGTCCATCCATCATCAAGAATAAAAACCTCATACCCCCCTGCATTCACCATGGTTTCAATCGCAAGGGTCATTCCTTCCCTCAGCCTCGGACCACGACCTGGGGGTCCAAAATTCGGGATCTGGGGCTCCTCATGTAACTGCCTGCCTATGCCGTGACCTACAAAGGACCTCACCACAGAAAAACCATGCGATTCAACATGTTTCTGTATAGAATACGATATATCGGATACCCGATTCCCTACCCTTGCATTCTCAATACTGGCATAAAGAGCCTCTTCTGTTACCCTGATCAGTTTCTGCAGATCAGGTCCTATCTCTCCTACAGGAACAGTAACTGCGCCATCACCATAAAAACCATCTTTATAAACACCGAGGTCAATACCCAAAATGTCTCCCTCTTTTAATACCCTCTTTGAGGGTATGCCGTGAATAACCTCATTATTCACTGATGTACAAATGCTTGCCGGATATCCTCTATATCCCTTAAATGCAGGCAGTCCTCCATGCAACCTGATAAAGTCATCTGCAAAGTTCTCAATCTCAAGTGTTGTTAAACCTGGCCTGACCATTTTTTCAACAGCTTTAATTGTCTTTGCAACAATAAGACATGCCTGCGCTATCTTTTCTATCTCTTCCGGGGACTTTAAGATTATCATTTGCTCTGCAAATAAACATTCTGAATTGTGAATTTCTCTATCCTCTTCTTCCTCTTATTCTACCCTTTTTAAGAAAACCCTCATAAGAACGTGTGATTAAGTGTGTCTCTACCTGGGATACAGTATCAAGGGCAACACCGACGGTAATCAGAATAGATGTACCTCCAAAGTAGAAAGGAACATGGAATTTTGTTATTAAAATCTCTGGTATAATGCATACAATCGAGAGATATATACCACCCACAAAGGTAAGCCTCGAGAGAACCTTGTAAATGTACTCAGAGGTCTTCTGGCCAGGTCTTATACCTGGTATGTAACCACCATACTTCTTGAGATTATCCGCAATATCAACAGGATTAAAAATAATGGCAGTATAGAAATAGGCAAAAAATATAATAAGACCAACATACAGAGCACTATGAAAAACTGTACCTGGAGCAAGTTGTTTCGCAATCGACTGCACCCATGGGATAGCAATAAAACCTGCTACTGTTGCAGGAAACATGATAATGGAGGATGCAAATATAGGGGGAATAACTCCCGAGGTATTAATCTTGAGAGGCAGGTGTGTTGACTGGCCGCCATAGACCTTTCTTCCAACAACTCTCTTAGCATACTGAACCGGGATCTTTCTCTGACTCCTTTCCACATAGATTATCGCACCTATAATCGCCACCATCATTACAACAAGGGCAATAACAAAAAATATAGACAGCTCTCCTGCCTGTATGAGTCTGACTGTACTTATCACAGCATTAGGAAAGCGCGCTACAATTCCAGCAAAAATTATGAGGGATATTCCGTTACCAATCCCCCTTTCAGTAATCTGTTCGCCAAGCCACATGATGAAGGCTGTCCCTGATGTAAGGGTAATCATTGTCATGAGTCTGAATGACCAACCAGGATTTTGTATAAATGCACCTCCAGCCATGCCTTCTAAGCCTGCTGCAATGCCAAAAGACTGTATAGCGCTTATGATGACTGTGCTATATCTCGTGTACCTTACGATCTTCTTTCTACCTGTCTCTCCTTCCTTTGCAAGTCTGCCAATAGCAGGAATCACGACAGTAAGCAACTGAAAGATAATCGATGCACTGATATACGGCATTATGCCGAGAGCAAATATCGTGACCCTTGATAAGGCTCCTCCTGAAAACATATCAAAGAAACCCATGAGGGCACCTCCCCGCTCAGCAAGAAACTTGCTCAGTTCCTCGCCGTTAATTCCAGGCGTAGGAATGTGAGCTCCAATCCTGTACACAGCAAGAAGGGCAAGGGTGAAGAAAACCCTGTTTTTAAGCTCTTGAATCTTGAATATATTCTGGAAGCTTGAGAGAATACCCATTTAAATTAAATTCCAATAACTCAAATTCCAAATTCCAAATAAATTCCACCTATCAATTTGTTTATTGACATTTGGAATCTGGTTATTATTTGTTGATTGGTGCTTGGAATTTGGTTATTAATTCGCATTTGCCACCTGAAGCATCTATCTTAGCTTTTGCAGAAGCACTGAAAGCATTTGCTTTGATCATAAGAGGCCTGTGAATCTCACCTTCACCAAGAACCTTTATGCCATTCTTTACATCTTTTACAATGCCCCTTTCGACAAGAACCTCTGGTGTAATAATATCTAAACCCTCTAATCTGCTGAGGTCTTTCAGATTCACTATTGCATAATTTACTTTAAAACGGCTTTTAAATCCCCTCTTGGGAAGTCTCCTCTGCAGAGGCATCTGTCCACCTTCAAAGCCCGGTCCTTTAGTACCTCCGGATCGAGATTTCTGACCTTTATGCCCTTTACAAGAGGTCTTCCCGTGTCCGGATCCTATACCGCGGCCGACCCTTTTAGCTTTCTTTCTTCCTAATGCAGGTCTTAAATCCTCTATTTTCATTAAGCCTCCTGGGGTTCTTCTTCAAGCTTTCCTCTCAGCTTCATGACAGAATTAAGGTCCTTTATAGCTGATAGACCATTCAATGTTGCCTTCACTGTGTTGAAGGGATTATGGCTACGCAGGGATTTTGCAACAATATCCTTTATCCCTGCTACTTCCAGTACAGCCCTTACTGCACCTCCTGCAATAATGCCTGTACCCTTTAGTGCAGGATTCATAATAATAGTGCCTGAGCCGAACCTTCCAATAACCCTGTGAGGAATTGTACCGTCTTTTATGGGAAATTTTATGAGGGATTTTTTGGCTTGCTCAATCGCCTTTCTTATTGCTTCAGGAACCTCTGTTGCCTTTCCTTTTCCCATTCCGACTGTTCCTTCTCCATCTCCTACAACAACGAGGGCTGAGAAAGAAAAGCGCCTTCCACCCTTAACAACTTTTGCTACTCTATTTATGTATACAACCTTATCTTTGAGGTTCAATCCCTCTGAGTCGATCCTTGCCACTATACCCCCCTATAACAGTAATCGGTCATCAGTGATCAGTTATCAGATCCAAGTCATTGGAAACCAAAAACCAGTTAAAATTCAAGTCCTGCCTCCCTGGCTGCATCTGCCAATGCTTTAATTCTTCCATGGAAAAGATATCCGCCTCTATCAAAGACGACCTTTTTTATATCTTTCTTTAATGCCCTCTTAGCCACAAGTTCGCCAACCTGCTTTGCAGTATTAATATTCCCTTTATGGGATTTCTTCTCTTTAAATTCCTTATCAAGACTCGATGCAGAGACAACAGTTTTTCCTTTAAGGTCATCTATAATCTGGGCGTATATGTGATTCAGGCTTCGGTAAACAGAAAGTCTTAACCTTTCAGGGGTACCGATGACCTTCTTCCTTACCCTTTGATGACGCCTTTCTTTACTTTCTTCTTTACCCTTTGCCAGAGAAAACCTCCACTCTTTAATCTTTGTGAACTATTTCTTGCCGGTTTTACCAGCCTTCAATTTCATGTATTCACCTGAATATTTAACACCCTTTCCTTTATAGGAATCAGGAGGTCTCAATGACCTTATATTCGCAGCGACCTGTCCGAGTTGTTGTTTGTCAGCCCCCGTGAGCGTGATTATTATCTGTTTTGCATCAACAGAAGCCTTAATACCTTCTGGCAAGGGGAACTCAATAGGATGGGAATATCCAAGGGTTAATACAATCTTGTTTCCCTTTACCTGAGCCTTATAACCTATACCAACTATCTCAAGTACTTTCTGATAACCCTGTAAGACCCCTGTTACCATGTTAGAAATGATGCTTCTCACAAGGCCATGAAGTGATTTATCAAGTCTGGAATTACCGGTTCTTTCAATTATTATTTTTCCGTCACTTAATGAAGCATTAATACTATCCGGGTAATTCCAAGTGAGATCTCCTTTTGGTCCATTGACCTTTATCATTCTTTCCCCTACCGAGACCTCAACACCTTTTGGTATTTCAATGGGCTTCTTGCCTATCCTTGACACGCCTTATCATCTCCTTTACCAAACATAACAGAGGACTTCTCCTCCAACGCTCTCTCGTCGAGAGGCTTTATCACTTAATATTCCTTTTGATGTTGTCAGGATCGCAACTCCAATACCACCCATCACCTTCGGGGTTTCTTTTCTCCCAACATACACCCTCCGGCCAGGTTTGCTAACCCTCTTTAGACCTGAAATAACACTCTCATTCTCAATATATTTTGGGATTATCCTTAAGATACCCTGCCTTTTATCTTTTAATATCTTATAGGTTTTTATAAACCCTTCTTCTTTCAATATTCTTGCTATTTCCACCTTCATTCTGGAAGCTGGGATATCAATCTTCTCTGCCTTTATTTGCACTGCGTTTCTTATCCTTGTTAGCATATCAGCAATGGGATCGGTTACCATTCTTACCTCCCTGAACCCTTAAGTTACCAGCTCGATTTTGTTACTCCGGGTATCTGACCCGAGAGGGCAAGGCTTCTAAAACATAACCTGCACATTCCAAATTTTCGAAGATATCCCCTGGGCCTGCCGCATAACTTACACCTGTTGTGTGACCGTACGCCAAATTTAGGTAGCCTCTTTGACTTTACAATCATGCAAACCTTAGCCATTCATTATCCCCTTTTTATTTCTCATTTTCCATTTCTAAATTCTAAAAGGCATCCCCATATAACTTAGCAATGCCTTTCCTTCTTTGGCTGTTTTTGCGCTTGTACAGATTGTAACATCTAACCCATGGGCCATCTCTACCTTATCATAATCTATCTCGGGAAATATAAACTGCTCCTTGAAACCTAAAGAATAATTGCCCCTTCCGTCAAAAGATTTTCCTGATACCCCTTTAAAATCCCTGATCCTCGGCAGTGCAAGGCTTACCAGCCTGTCAAAAAATTCGAACATTATATGACCCCTGAGGGTCACCTTGCATCCAATAGGTACTCCCTTCTTGAGTTTGAAACTTGCTATGGATTTTTTTGCTTTTGTCACCACTGCTTTCTGGCCTGATATCAGAGAAAGCTCTTTCTGTACTGCATCAAGGAGTTTTATATTCTGTATCGCCTCTCCAAGGCCTACATTTAGGACGATCTTCAGTATTTTGGGTACTTCCATTATGTTCTTATATGAAAACTCTTTCATCATGGCAGGAATAACTTCCTTTATATATTTCTCCTTGATTCTGGAAGCCATTGTTCTAAATAACCTCCTTGCACTTCTTGCATGTCCTCACCTTATGACCATCTGCAAGAATCATATGAGCGATCCTCGTTGGTTTCTCGCACTTCGGGCATAAGAGCATTACATTCGAAATATGAAGTGGTGCTTCCTTTTCGATTATTCCTCCCTGAGTATGTTTCTTACTTGGTTTCATATGTTTTTTGATTACGTTAATCCGTTCTATTAAAAGCTTATCTTCAGAGGAATCAACAGACAGAACCCTTCCTTTTTTACCTTTTTCCCTACCGGTAGTTACCAATACTGTGTCATCCTTTTTAATACCTAAACTCATCTTCTACAGCACCTCCGGTGCCAAAGAGATGATTTTTGTGAATTCCTTCCACCTTAGCTCTCTTGCAACGGGGCCAAATATTCTTGTTCCAATAGGTTCACCATCTGCGTTTATGAGTACAACGGCATTCTGGTCAAAACGGATATATGATCCATCGTGTCTTCTATGTTCTTTTTTCGTCCGTACCACGACTGCCTTCGTTACCGTTCCCTTTTTCACGTTGCTGTCTGGCAAAGCTTCCTTAATGCTGACAACAATGATATCGCCAAGTCTCGCGTACTTTCTATGGGAGCCACCCATAACCCTTATACACTGAACCTTTTTGGCACCCGAATTGTCTGCAACCTCGAGCATGCTCCTCGGTTGAACCATCAATCACCTCGTGTTGCTTTCTGCAAGACCTCAAGCACCATCCACATCTTTTCCTTGCTGAAAGGCCTTGTCTCCATAATCTTGACAGTGTCACCAATATGACATTTATTATCTTTATCATGTGCCTTTAACTTTGTCACTCTCTTTATAGTCTTCTTGTATTTAGGATGCTGAAAAAGTCTCTTTACAGATACAACAACGGTCTTATCCATCTTGTCGCTAACAACTTCACCTATGTAAATCTTCTCTGACATTGTTACCTTCTCTTTAACCTTTAACTTTTAACTTTCAATTTTTCAGTTTTAATTGTCAGTATCCTCGCTATACCTTTTTTTACAGCCTTTATACGCATCGGATTCTCTATTTCTCCTGTAGCCTTTTGGAACCTGAGATTAAAAAGTTCCCTCCTGAGTTCATGTTCCTTGCTTGTTAACTCCTCTACTGTCATCTCCCTGAATTCAGAAGGTTTCATAGAACTTCCTCTTCCCTCTTTATGAACTTTGTTGCTACAGGCAATTTATGAGAAGCAAGACGAAAAGCTTCTTTTGCAAGATCCTCGGTGACACCCGACATCTCATATAGAATCCTTCCTGGTTTTATGACAGCAACCCAGTATTCAGGTGCCCCTTTACCTTTTCCCATCCTCGTTTCAGCAGGCTTTTTGGTTATCGGTTTATCAGGAAAGACTCTAATCCATACCTTACAACCTCTTTTTGCATGACGTGTAATAGCAATTCTTGCTGCCTCGATCTGCTTGCTGGAAAGCCAACCGGGTTCAAGTGCCTTCAACCCAAATTCTCCAAAGGAGACTGTAGAGCCCCTGTAGGCTTTACCGTCCATCCTACCTTTCTGCATCTTCCTGAACTTAACCTTTTTAGGCATTAACATAGTTACACCACATCATCATGCTTCTTTAACGATAAAATCTTTTTTCATCAGGATGTAGGGAGCGAAGCCCCTATGCCTTCAGGCAGGACATCACCATGATATATCCATACCTTAACCCCAATAGCACCATAGGTCGTCCTTGCCTCTGTAAATCCAAAGTTTATATCTGCCCTCAATGTATGGAGCGGGACCCTGCCCTCCCTGTACCATTCCGAGCGTGCTATCTCGGACCCAGAGAGCCTTCCTGAACATGATACCTTCACTCCGAGGGCACCAAACCTCATTGCAGAAGTTACGGCCTTCTTCATAGCCCTTCGAAAGGCAACCCTCTTTTCAAGTTGAAGACTTATATTTTCTGCAACCAGTTGTGCATCTATTTCAGGTTTCCTTATTTCCTTTATATCTATCGAAATCTCTCTGCCTGTCATCTGCTGAAGATCTTTCCTGAGCTTTTCAACTTCAGCTCCTTTTTTACCAATAATAATTCCGGGTCTTGCAGTATGAATTGCTACTCTTACATTCTGACCTGCCCGTTCTATTTCTATCTTAGAGACTCCGGCATGGAAGAGCCTATTCTTAAGCATTCTCCTTATTCTTATGTCTTCGAGAAGTTGGTCGGTATATCCTTTTTTGAGATACCATCTCGAATCCCATGTCTTTATTACGCCGAGCCGGTAACCTATTGGATGTGTCTTCTGACCCAGATTTTCCTCCTATTCTTCTGATAAGACCAGTGTAATATGACTGGTCCTTTTCTTAATAACATTTGCCCTTCCCATTGCCCTCGGTTCAACCCTTTTCGTTGTAGGCCCCTGATCAACAAAAGCCTTTACAATCTTCATTGATTCAGGATTAACAGCCTTTTTCTGCTCAGCATTCGCCATCGCAGATTCCAGGACTTTCTCAACAATCCTTGCACCTCTATATGGCATAAAGCGGAGAGACAGGATGGCATCGCCGGCATTTTTGCCTTTTACCAAGTCTACCACCCTCCTCGCCTTTCTCGGCGTTATCCGCGCATATCGTAATATAGCTCTCGATTCCATAATCAACTGTTTCTAACTTTTAGGAGCCTTTTCTGAACGTGCATGTCCTCTGAACGTCCTTGTTGGTGAAAACTCCCCAAGTTTATGACCAACCATATTTTCCGTAATATATACAGGTATAAATTTTTTACCATTATGAACTGCAAATGTATATCCTATAAATTCAGGCAATACTGTAGAACGTCGGGACCAAGTCTTGATAATCTTCTTTTCACCACTTTCTATCATTACTTTGACCTTCTTCATAAGCTTCTCATCCACAAAGGGACCTTTCTTTAAGGACCTTGGCAACTCATTTCCTCCTTTTTACAATAAACATATCAGTCCTTTTGTTATGTCTTGTTCTAATCCCTTCAGGCTTCCCCCAGGGAGAGCATGCAGGCCTGCCGCCTGAAGCTTTTCCTTCACCACCACCGAGTGGGTGGTCTACGGGGTTCATTGCAACACCCCTTACATGAGGTTTCTTCCCTAACATTCTCTTTCTGCCTGCCTTACCAAAAGAGATATTTCCATGGTCAGGATTACTAACCTGCCCGATTGTTGCCATGCAGCCTGAGGGTATAATTCTGACCGCACCTGATGAGAGTTTCACCTGAACATAAGTCTCCTCTTTTACTATAAGCTGTGCTGAAGCCCCTGCGCTTCTCACAAGCTTAGCACCCTCTTTAGGTCTGAGTTCAATATTATGAATAAAAGTCCCCAAGGGCATATCACTTAGAGGAAGGGTATTGCCAATTCTTATCTCTGCACCTTTACCTGATAAGATATTGTCCCCTACATTAAGTCCCATGGGCGCAATTATATATCTCCTGTCACCATCCCTGTATTTAAGGAGGGCGATTCTTGCCGACCTGTTGGGATCATACTCTATAGTTTCAACTTCTGCTGGAACACCAATCTTTTCCCTCTTGAAATCGATGACCCTGAAAACTCTTTTTTCACCCCCCCCTCTATGCCAGGCAGTAACGCACCCGCTGTTGTTCCTTCCACCAGTCTTTTTGATAGGTCTCAGGAGAGGCTTGAAAGGCGTGTCTTTTGTAATATCAGAAAAATCAGATACTGTCTGAAATCTTCTGCCAGGTGATGTTGGATTATATTTTTTAATACCCATTATACACCCTCAATAAAATCGAGTTTTTCACCTTTCTTAAGGGTAATTATCGCTTTCTTCCTGTTAGGTCTCTTTCCAATAAACTTTCCATATCTCTTCCATTTACCCTTTCTATTTATTGTCGAAACCTTTTCCACTTTAACTTTGAAGATCTCTTCTATAGCCTTTTTAATCTCAAGCTTGTTCGCATCATTACTAACTTCAACTAATACCTTGTTTTCTGATTCTTTCAGTTGACTCCCTTTTTCTGTAAAGAGTGGTTTTTTAATAATCGTATAGAGACTTTTCATTTACTTAATCTCTTCACCTGCCAATTTGGTGACTGCATCTTTTGTCATAAGCAGTCTGCCATGAACCAGCACATCGTAGGAATTCAGGTCCGAAACCCTGACTACCTTCACACCGGGGATATTCCTCGCGGAAAGTGTAATAATTTTATCGTTTTCAGGTGTTATGATGAGCACCTTTTCTCCTTCCAGCCCGAGGTTTTTCAACGTCGCTATTATTTCTTTTGTTTTTGGTTTATCCATTGATAATCCGTCAATAATCGTAATTGCTCCATCTGACATCTTTAAAGAAAGGGCTGTCTTCAGGGCAAGCCTTTTTGCCTTTTTGGGAAGATTATAGGAGTAATCCCTCGGCTGCGGCCCAAAAACAATCCCGCCTCCCCTCCACAAAGGAGAGCGGATGCTTCCTGCCCTTGCCCTTCCCGTATGCTTCTGTTTCCAGGGTTTTTTCCCGCCACCTGAGACAAGCCCCTTTGTCTTTGTTGCATGAGTGCCCTGTCTCTGGTTTGCAAGATAATTTACCACTGCATCATGGAGTAAAGGCCCATTTATTGGGACAGAAAAAACTTTGTCATTAAGTTTGATATTCCCTACAGTAGCGTTGTTTCTGTTTTTAATCTCAACCTCTAGCATCTCAGTCTTCCTTCCGAATCTCCAGCAGACCTCCATTAGCGCCTGGAACAGCGCCCTTTATCAGGAGCAGGTTCTGTTCATTCTTCACATCAACAACCTCAAGGTTCTTTGTGGTTACCCGCTCAGAACCCATATGCCCGGGAAGTGCTTTATTCTTCCAGACCCTCGAGGGAAAAGAACTTGAGCCGATTGAGCCAGGGGCCCTGTTAAACATTGAACCATGGGAACCCGGACCGCCTGCATAGTGATGCCTTTTCATAACACCTTGAAATCCTTTGCCCTTTGAGACGCCCGTAACAGAAACCTTATCTCCTTTTACAAATTTTTCTACTGTCAAGAATTCACCAACCTTAAACCCGCTCATAGGAAATTCTTTTAAAATCCTGTAAGGTTTGACCCCTGCTTTTTTGAAAACACCTGCTATAGGCTTTTTCAACTTCTTTTCCTTTGCCTCTATAAATCCAACCTTAACAGCTTCATATCCGTCATTATCAAGCGTCTTAACCTGTATAACGCAACAGGGACCGGCTTCAACAACAGTAACAGGACATGCTTTGCCGTCTTCCATATATATCTGTGTCATACCGAGCTTTTTCCCGAGAATGCCGGTCACAGCTTTATCTCCACATCAACACCGGCAGGCAGCTCCAGCTTCATAAGGGCATCAACAGTTTGCGGCGTTGGATCATATATGTCTATTAATCTTTTATGAGTCCTTATCTCAAACTGTTCTCTGGATTTTTTATCCACATGTGGTGACCTGAGAACTGTTATTTTACTTATCTTCGTGGGTAAGGGCACTGGTCCTGCTATCCTTGCTCCTGTCCTCTGGGCAGTATCCACTATATCTTTTACAGACCTGTCAAGTACCCTGTGGTCATAAGCCCTTAATTTTATTCTTATCTTCTGGTTCAACCTTTCCTCACTTCTATACACAGATGATCACTGATTAAAAACATACGGATTATCGCAGAAATCTGTGTTAACCTGTTAACAATATTAATATTTGTG
>Ga0256868_10000963_pt1 | contig 16232 bp, 9 predicted proteins | sample RVTome_13_FD_187341 | JGI IMG/M metagenome (GOLD analysis project Ga0256868, IMG submission 187341) | Soil microbial communities from uranium-contaminated site in the Upper Colorado River Basin, Wyoming, United States - RVT92D227 HiSeq ...
CCGGGCTTGCTCGCCCACGCTCGCGCCACGCTATGCAGTCGGGATCGCCAATGCAATGGCTTCAGCATTTGCTCTCGCCTTCAAGCAGGTTTGAGGGAAGGCTCGGGGTATGTGGCATTAGGGTCTCGCGGCACCCTCGGCCCCTTAATCCTCGCCAACCTGACCCCCCTCAAGCGTTAGGTCAGAGTGTCTACTTTATCGGGGCAATCTCCGGCCAGGAATCCCGCGGCAGGTTTGTCGTCGGCAGCGAAGGCGGAGGGCGGTGATCATGAGTCAAGCGCCTGGCGGACGTCTCTAACCAGGTCGTCGGTGGACTCGAGGCCGGCGTGCATGCGGATCAGCCGCAGGCCGTCGTTCGGCGCCCCGAGGTTCGAGGGCATCTCGATCACGAGGCTCTCGTGACCGCCCCACGAAACGCCGATGTGGAAAAGGCGCAGCCGGTCGAGGAACTGACGCGTGGCCTCTTCGCTCTGATCGCGAAGGGCGAAGCCGAAGACACCCGAGAACCCGCGGAGCTGACGGCCCGCGACCTCATGGCACGGGCTGGTTGCGAGCCCTGGGTGATAGACCTGACGCACCTTCGGGTGCCCGGCGAGAAGTCGGGCCAGCGCGAGGCCGGAGCGCTGGTGCTGCTCCATTCGCAGGGCCAGCGTTCGCAAGCCGCGAATCAGCAGCCACGCCGCGAACGGATCGAGCACCGAGCCGAAAAGCTCGGCCTCGCGAAGGACGCGCCTCTTCAGATCTTCGCGGCGTCCGACGACGATGCCGGCGACGACGTCGGAGTGGCCGCCGATGAACTTGGTGGCGCTGTGGACGACGAGGTCGCAGCCGTGCTCGAGCGGGTTCTGGAAGTACGGGCTCGCCCACGAGTTGTCAAGGATGGTGAGGGCGCCGCGTGCGCGGGCGGAGGCGGCGATCGGCGCGATTGGAGGGACCTCGAACGTGGCAGAGGTCGGGGTCTCCAGGTAGACGAGCGCCGTGTCGTCCCTGATCGCGGCGGCGTAGGCCTCGGGGTCGCAGCCACCTATGTAGGTGGTCGTGACGCCGAAGCGGCCGAACGTCTCGTCGAGGAGCGCTCTGGTTGGGCCGTAGCACCGCGCCGTGCAGACTACGTGGCTGCCGGTCCGCACCGTGGCCGCGATGGCAGCCGAGATCGCCCCCATGCCCGAACCGAATGCACGCGCCCAAGACCCCCTCTCCAGGTGGGCGATCTTCGCCTCGAGGATCGCCGTTGTCGGGTTCCCGACGCGGGTATAGTCCCAGTGCGGGTTGTCCGGCTCGCCGTGATGGGCGAAATCGGCCGCCTCGGGGTAGACGAAGGTGGATGCCTGGTAGATCGGCGGCGAGGCCGCCCCCTGGTGGGCCTGTCGGTCCTCGCCGAGGTGAATGCATGCGGTCTCGAAGCTGCATGCCTCATGCTCGGCGTTGCGTTTCTCCCACTGCATTCTTGATCTCCCGTTGAAGCGAGGCGGAGCGCTGCTTGGATGCCCCGCCCGGTCGCGACTTGGCTCGCCGACTGCCCGACTCTTGAGGAGGATGAATGAAAGCGCCTGGTATGTCAAAATGATCAGTGTTGCTCAGTCATGAGAGATCCTTGCGGCTGCATCGCAGGTGCAGAAATACGTCCATGTATCGTTTCAAATAATTGCAAATAAAAGCCTAAATGATGATGTCTGTGTTCGATTGGCACCGTGCCTTCTCCACTTGACACGACTCAGGAATGATCTATAGTGTCTGGCAAAATGAGGCGCGGTAGGGATCTTCTGCAGTTCTACGTGCTCGACCTCCTCGCAGAGGCGGGCAGTCCAGTCGGTGCCGCCGCCTTGCTGCAGCGCGTGCTCCCGAAAGGCATCGATGTGAGCCAGGCAACGCTTGGGCGCGCGCTGAGGGCGTTAGACGAGCGCAGGCTGACCCTGAAGCTGAGCAACAAGGGGCGGGTGCTTACACCCGAGGGCCGCTCATGGCTGACAGAGGCCCGGCACCGCGACCAAGCACAGCGTTGGACCGAAGAGACGCTACTGACGGTGGGGCAGTCAACACTGGCCGAGCTGCGGCAGTCGATGATCGCGAGACGGGCAATCGAGGGCGAGATCGCGCGGCTCGCCGCAGAGAGCGCGTCGCCGGCCCAGGTCCAGGGGCTCTCCCGCATCGTCGAGGAACAAGGGCGGGAGCTCCAGATGGGCGGCCGTGGCGCGAGCCAGGCAGTCGATTTCCACTTGGCGGTCGCCCAGGCGTGTGGCAATCGCTTCCTGGCTGCGGCAGCGAACGTTGTCCGTACCAGCTCCGAGGCGCTCGAGACCCTGATGTACCACCTGGGGGCGACGGTCGGCGTCTCGCACCGCGAGCACCTCGAGCTTGTCAGCGCGATTGCAGCGCGGAACCCGAGGGCCGCCCAGGATGCGATGGAGAGGCACTTGGATGAGCTGATCCGCGATGTCGATAAATTGCTTGCGCGGCTGGCGAACGGGGTGGCGATGACGGGAGCGCCGACCGCGGGCAGAAGTACCAGCCACAGCGAATTCAACGGCTCGGGAAACGACCGCACGGGGCGGCCGGATGACGAAGAGCCAGCCCAACATTTGGCCGGGGAGTTGGCCCCGGTCTCCAGTGAAAAGGAGGGTGAGCACAATGGCTAGTCGAAACAGGCTGTGGGCCGGCGTATCGCTCTGCCTCGCGGCACTCGCGATCGCCGCGCCGGCGTTCGCGCAGCACACGACGACGGGTGCGGTGTTCGGCAAGGTGACCGAGCCAGACGGGAAACCAATCCCTGGGGTGACGGTGACCCTAAGGTCACCGCTCCCCGTCAATCCGCTCGTCACGACCTCGGACGCAAACGGAGCGTACCGCTTCGGGGACATTGTGCCCGGCGCGTACACGCTGTCCGCCGCCCTCTCAGGGCTCGTGACGGCCGAGGTGGGACAGGTGACGGTGCGGGTCGGCAGCACCCTTCGGATCGACATGCAGATGGGCCAGGCATCGGCGGTCAAAGAGCAGGTGTCGGTCACCGCCGCGGCCCCGCAGATTGAGTCGGTGAAGTCCCAAATAAACAAGTACGTCAGCCTCAACGAGATTCAAAACCTGCCGCTGCAAAACCGCAACTTCCTCGATGTCCTCAGGACTGTCCCAGGTGTTTTGACGGGTGTGCCGACCGGCACCTACGTGGACCGCGGCCCACGCAACAGCTTCAACATCCACGGTGCACGCTCCAACCAGAACGACTTCATGCTCGACGGGGCGGCCAACAACGACAAGAGCGACCTCAACTACGAGGACATCGCCTCGGTGCAGATCCTGGGCGGCCCGCGTTCCGGTAACGCCGGACAGGCCGGGCAGACATTTCAGGTCGGCACCGCCCTGCAGACCTACAACCTGGATGCCATGCAGGAGGTCCAGGTCTCGACCTCGATGTTCTCCGCGGAGTTTGGCAGCGGCGGCTCGGGAGGTGTGATCAACGTGATCACCCGCAGTGGTGGCGACTTGCTGGCAGGCAGCGTGACCGCCCAGCAGCAACGGGACGCCTGGGTGAAAGGCAGTGAAAACCAGAGCATCAAGCGCGATCTGGCTGCAGTATCCCTCGGCGGACCGTTCGTGAAAGGAAGAACCCACTTTTTTGCAACTTACGAGCGCGACGACCAGAAGCTCGGGTTCGACTTCAGCCAGCCCAGCTACTACGTGCCCAATTATCTTAGGAACCCGAACTCCGACCTGACCGCCAACCACACGCTCCGGGACCGCTTCACGTTCAAGCTCAGCCAGATCTTCAACCCCTCCCATACGCTGGCTTTCACCACCAACTTCATCAACGAACGCGCCGATGTGCTGCAAACGATCTTCCGGGACCGCTCGATCGACGACACCGTTCCCGAGCACTACGAGAACAAATCGTTCGGGGTGATTCTCCGCGACCTCGCCGTCCTGGGGGGAAACCAGAACATGACGCTCGAGTCCGTGCTTAACACCACCGGCGTGGACCGGAACTTCGACTCGTCGAACGACAACCCGCGCGAGATCTTCAACTACTATGTCCCCAGCTACCACTCCTACACGATCGGCAGCAACTCCCCAGACACGACGAACAAGATCAGCACGTTGGGTTGGAGCGAGAAGCTCACCTTGGCTGGTGTGAAGACCTTCAGCAAGGTCGGGTTCGGTGTGGACTACTTCAAGCAGCAGTCGAAGCAGGTGGAGTATCTGTCCTTGTATCACTATCCGGAGTTCGACGAAACCAGCTACCTCCGCATCCCGCCCACCGATCTCACCGCGTCGGTCACAGAGATCTACGGCTTCGGCCAGGCCGACTGGTTCGTCAACCCCAAGACCACCCTCAACCTTGGCCTGCGACTCGCGCACGATAACCTGGTCGGTGAGACCACGTTCGAGCCCCGCATTGGTGTGGCCTACGACCCCCAGGGCAACGGCCGCCAGGTGATCCGTGCGGGTGTCGGGATCTACCACGACCGCTCCAACTTGATCGGCGTGACAGGGGCGTTGCGGCCCCCCATCGATTTTGGTGACGTCATTGATGGCGAGCTGGTTCCCAGCGACCTCCCCACCGTGACGCAGGTCGATCCGAACCTCAAGCTTCCTACGATCTACAAAGCCGTGCTCGGCTACCAGCGTCAAATCGGGCAGAACACAACGGGGGGCATCACCCTCTTTGCCAACTGGAACCGCGACCTCTTCTTCACGGACCATCTGAACCGCGCGGACGCGGATGGGAACCGGCCCGATCCGACCAGGGGAGGTATCGAGTTCTACAGCAACTACGGGAAGAGCGACGTCTACGACGCTGAGCTCGAGTTCCGCCACACCTTCAAGAACGGCTCGATGGTGCAGATGAGCTACACGTACGAGCACACGCGCGGCAACTCCTCTTTCGACTTCACCTCGGGCAACGACGACCTTAACCGCGGCACGTATGAGGCTGGTCAGATTCACACCTACGAGGTCTCGGGGCCGCTCAACTTCGACCAGGAACACACTCTCAAGGCTTCCGGCGTGTTCATGCTGCCCTGGGGGTTCCAGTTCTCCACCTTCATGCAGTGGAACACCGGCCGGCCCTACTTCTGGTACACGGGGTGGTACGAGCTCCCAAACTACGCGACCCACTTCTCGTTCTACGGGGGAGGCTTCAACTCGCAGCGCCTCGACAACCAATTCAACGCCGACGTCCGGCTGGGCAAGAACTTTAAGATCGGGAGCACGGACCTCCTGATCTTCTTCGACGGCTTCAACGTCACCGACGCGAAGAACGTAATTCAGCGCCTCGGACTCTACGCGTATAACTACGGGGCCCCTATTGGCGAAGCCGGGACGACATACTACGCGTCCTGGAAACGGCCCTACTACGGGCCCCGGCGCTCGGCGCAGCTCGGGTTCCGGTTCTCGTTCTGAGGGCATGACGGAGTGGTTTGAAGAGTCACACAGATGTGAACGTGCCTGCGGGGCCGTCACAATCGGCCCCGCAGGCCTGCTACTTGGATCGAGACCTGTTGTAACGCGGGATGCACGAACTGGTCGGACATCGCTGCCCGCGTGGAAAGGTGAATCATGAAAAAGCCCGTCATTGGAGTCTTGGCTGTCGCGCTCGTGGTTGCCGCCGCGTGGTTAGTCGTGCAGCACCGGCGACCCAGCTTGTCCGACCTGCGCGTCGTGTACGCCGGGGACCCGGGCACCCCGCAGACTGAATCGTTCCGCAAGCTTCTCGCCGAGCACGTCAGGAGCGTCACCGTGCTCCGGGTTCTGGACCTGGCCAAGGCGGACCTGTCCGCGGCAGACGTGCTGATCGTGGGCGGCGAGACGATCGGGATGGCGAACGTGGTTTTCAGCGGGGGCCACATGAAGCCGGGGCCGGTGGGGATCACCCTGGACACGCTGTCCATCCCGACGGTTCTGATCGGCGCCATGGGAGCACGCATCGCGGACAACCTCGACCTCAAGCTCGGCTGGCGCCATGGTTGAATGTGCCTCTACAACAGGGCCGTCGTGACACGGCCCCAGCACCCGATCTTCCATGCCCCTCTTCCCGTCGAGATGAAGATCGAATCCACGCCGACCCCAACGGGCTACTTCCACTTCGCGTTTGTCAAGGAGTGCCCGAAGACGCTGCCGACAGTGGCGATCCTCCAGAAGGAGGGGTACCCGCCCCCGTTCGAAGAGCTGGGGAAGACCCCCCCTAAACCGGATGACCCGGAGCCGGGTATCGTCACGAGCGACGTTGGCTTCCTGGACTCCCCGGACGCCGAGTCGATCGCGGGCGGCATCCACATGAAGGGGCAGGACTACGTGGCCATCGGCAGACAGGGCCACGTTCTGCAGTGGGGGTTCTACGGCTCACCCGACGAGATGACCGAGACCGGCAGGCGCGTGTTCCTCAACGCGGTTTACTACATCTCCACGTTCAAGAGTGCGCCGATCCTCGCGCTCCGCGAGCAGGAGGCGAGGGACAACGTGGCCCTCACCCTCGGCTTCCTGGACGACGCCTACAAGGAGAGGCTTGACGACGTGCTTCAGCGGGAGTTCGGCAAAGACGTCCCGGCCGAGGCCAAGCAGGGGCGGGAGGCCCGTCGCGCCTGGTTCCTTTCGATCCGGCCGTACCTCTACCACGAGGGCGATATGTGGACGGGCCGCTTCGTCATCGACCCGGACGCGAAGGCGCTCGGGATCGCCAACTACGACGTCAAGCTGCTCGAGCACTGCGTCGCCGACCTTGAGCGCGGCTCGGAAGTCGAGCAGGCTAGCCGGTTGCTCGCGCGCTACACGGAGGAGACCTTCTCGAAGCCCGCCGAGTGGCGCCGCTGGCTGGACAAGAACGGGAAGCAGCTCTTCTTCTCGGACACCGGCGGATACAAGTTCCGCGTCGCGTCGGCGGTCGGGCAGACCCGGATCGCGAGGGCGCCGCGCCCGGACGACGCAGCTCGGGCCGTTGGCCTGGAGATATGGGCGTACCGCCACGAGGGCAAGATCAGCGGCGAGCTTAAGGTGAGGATCGCGCCGGAGTTTCACATCTACGCGCCCAACAGCAGCCAGGCTGCCAAAACGGTGTTTGCCCTGAGGCTGCCGAAGGACTCGCCGATCACGTTTGATGTCATCCCTGTCATCCCGCACCCCGCGAGCGGAAACATCAGCGGCCACTTCACTCTGCCTCTGAAGCTCAAGGGTCCCGGGAAGCAGTTCACGGTGCTGGTCGACTACCAGGCGTGCACGGAGCAATTCTGCCTGCAACCAGTGATCGGGAAGGAAGTCTCATGTGAGCTACGCGGCGAGTGACCGCCGCTGCCGCGACGCAGCTCGTGTGCACGGCCCCGGATTCGGGGTTGTGGTCAACCCTGATCTCAGCGTTACGAACGCTCGAAGGGAGACCCATGCGTTTCGCCATACGTACAGTCCTCCTTGGTGCGGGCCTGCTCATCCTGGCAGCCCTGCCAGCCTTCTCCGCGCCCCCAACGCGCGTGACGGTGCAGGCCACGGTCGGCGAGGCACCACTCGTCCCTGGGGTAACCGTCGAGATCTCCGTCAAGGCCACGCTCGACGACGGGTGGCACATCTACTCGCTGACCCAGCCCGCCGGCGGGCCCGTGGCCACGACCGTGAGGCTCGATCCCTGCCACGTCCTCGAGACGGCCGGTCCTGTGCGGCAGGGCACCTTCGAGAAACACCGGGAGTCCGCGTTTGGCGTGGACGTCGAGTCGTTCTCGGGGACGGCGGAGTTCTGGGTGCCGGCGCGTGTCGTCGCGACCGCGAAGCCGGGCAGCTACACGTGCGCGGTGCGGCTGCGCGGCCAGGCGTGCGACGGCAAGATCTGCCTGCCGCCGACCGACTACGTAGCCGACGTGCGGTTCGCGGTCGCGAGGAAGGCCGCACCCAACCCGGCCGAGGCGGCCGAGAAGCCGAAGGAGGGGCAAGCGGCAGCCCCGGCGGCGAAGGCCGAGAAGAGGCCCGGCATGGACCTGCGTGCGCTCTACGAGGCGATCCTCCTCGCCCGTCCCGACCGCACGGCGTACCGCAAGCTTGCTGAGCTCGTGCCGGACCTGTTGAAGGACAAGACGTTCAGCGGTGAAGACGCCTACTACGCGGGAATGCTGTGGTTGGTCTACGACATGCAGGCCGACAAGGACGACGACGTCGTGGAGATGACCCAGGTGGCGAAGAATTTGGAGGCGTACCTCGGCTCGCCCGACTCGTCGAGAAACGCCGAGTCCGCGGAGGCCAACCTCATAGCGGCCGAGGCTTCGCTGAAGAGGTTTGAGGACCCCCTCAAACTTTTCGAGGAGTTCTCGAAACACTATCGGTGGGGGTCGAAGCCCCACGACCTGGGAACCTTCTTGACCAACCTGGAATACGCGGAGTCCTCGCTGGTGCGGGCACTGGCTGAGGCCAAGCGCTGGCCGGACCTCGAGAAGGTAACGCGTCAGAGCCTCGAGTACTGGCAAAACCAGCGGTCGAATGCGGGTGGTGCGATGGCGGACACGGCGAGCTACCTCGTCGAGGCGCTCGAGGCCCAGACGAAGCCTGAGGATCTCGCCAGGGTCAGGGAGGACGTGGCGAAGAAATTCAACGACGGGGAGAAGATGACAGCGATGGTGGACTTGAGCCTGACGAGGCGGCGCGTCGAAAAGCTGGAGAAGGCCGACGCACCGGCCGCGCTGAAGCTAGTGGAAGGGGCCAAGGACCTGTACGCCAAGGTTGGATGGGAGCGCGACTACGAAACCAGCATGCGCCGACTCAAGCTGCACGGCAACCCCGCCCCGCTCCTCGAGGCCGACGCATGGGTCAACTCCGAACCGCTGACCCTCGAGGCGCTGCGGGGCAAGGTGATCGTCCTGGACTTCTGGATGACCTGGTGCGGCCCGTGTCGCAAGGCGTTCCCGACGATGGAGGCGTTCGCCAGAAAACACGCCGACAAGGACGTCGTCGTGATCGGGGTGACGGAGAATCAGGGGTTCGTTCTCAACCATGAGGGCAATCGACTGCGAGGCGAAAAGGACGCCAAGCTGACCTGGGACGAGGAGGTCCCCCTCGTAAGGCAGTTCGTCAAGGACTTCGGGATCACGGTGCCGGTGGCGATCGGCCGCGTGCCCACCGACACCAAGGAAGAGTTTCCGTCGGCACCGATGCTGCACGATTACGGCGTGCCGTTCTTCCCCTCGGTGGCGGTCATCGACCGGAAGGGGATTGTGCACTTCATGGGGTACCCGGAAGAGAAGGCCATGGAGGAGCTCATCACCAAGCTGGAGGGGGAACCCGCCAGCTAGAGGTAGCACTACCACCCTGCAGGCTGGCCCGCCGGAAACGGCGGGCCCAGTGTCCCGTTGAGGCGGAGTTGACGGAGCCCGTACGTCGGGAGCTAGACTCTCGGCAGGACGAGATCCGCACGGGGCGACGATGAAATCGGCACAACGAACGTCGCTGGTGGCCTTGGCCACCCTGCTTGCCCTTCCGGTCCTGGCGGGCCAGAGGATCTCCGGATTGGTCTGTACGGAGCGCCCGGTTGACGCGATTGCCGTGCGGGCGTGGGCGCTGGGGCAGCCGCTGCTCGCCGGGCCCGCGCCGGTCGCCGTCCCCCTCGCCGAGGTGACCGCAACGTCGGGGAAACCCTTCGCCCTCGAGCTACCCGACGAAGCCCTTCCAGTTCGCGTGGAAGTCGCCGCCCTCGGCCACCTCGGCGCCGCGTTCACGGTGGCGCTCCCCGGCCAGGCCGCCCTGCCGCCCCTCTGGCTCCCGGCCGGCGCGGAGCTGCGGGTTCGGGTAGTGATGGACGGCAGGCCGGCCGCGGGGGCGTACGTGTGGGGGGCCCTGCAGGGCCGCAACCGGGTGGACGACGCGGGCCGCTGGCAGCCGGTGCTCCCCACCACGGAGGTTGACGGCAAGGGCCAGGCGAAGGCGTGGGTACCGGCAAAAGGGACGCTGACCTTGTCCGGGCGGGGGCCCGACGGGCGCTGGGGCACGTCACCGCCGATCCGCCTGCCCGCGCCGGGCGTTCGCGCCCTGCGGCTCGACTCCCGGCCGATGAACGTGGTCGTGCGCACGCCGCGGGGGGCGCCGGCGGCGGGGGTCGTGGTGGCCGACAGGAACGCACCGCCCGGAGCCGCGCGGGTGACCGATGCGAAGGGGAAGGCGACCGTGCAGGTCTCGGGTGCCGGCGAGGTCGCGATCGTGGCATTCGGCTCGGGCTACGCCGGGACCCTGATCAGGCGCGCCCCGCCGCCCGGCGAGACCATCCTCGCCCTCGAGCCGGCGCAGCAGCTGACGGTGCAGTGGACCGGCACGCTCCCGGTGCTCCTCGATCCCGCCTGGTTTCCCCCGGCGCTGCGCGGGGGGGCGCCGCTGGTGGCGCGCGGAGGGCAGGCGAGCGTTCCGTTCCTCCCGGGCGGAGGCACGCTCACCGTCTGGGGCGCCAGCGTGGCCTCGCGGGAGCTTCGCGTGCAAGCCGTCGAGGCGCCGCTTGTGGTGCGCTTCGCGCCCGCCGCGACGGTCGAGGGCGAGGTGGTCGAGGCGGGTGACGCCCCGGCGCCGGGGGTACCGGTGTGGTGCGCGCAGCCGCCTCGGTGGCCTGGGGTGTCGCCACGCCTCGCGCGCGCCCACGCTGATCTCGAACGCCCGCTCCTCCCGTGGGCGGTGAGCGGGACCGGGGGCGGCTTCACGATTCCCGGCCTCTCCGCAGGGCCTCTGCGGCTGACCGCGCTCAAGGCCGGATCACCGCCGGCCGATTCGGGACCGCTCACCCTCGCGGCGGGCGCCACCGCTCGAGTCAGGTTGCGGCTCGTGAAGGGCACGTGGCTGGCGCTGCAGGCGGTCGGCCCCCAGGGGAGGCCGCTGCGCGGCGTGTCGGCTCGGGTCTTCACCGACGAGGGAGGTCGGATCCTCTCCCCGTGGCGGTCGATCGAGGGGCCCCGGTCCGAGCTCGGCGACCCGATCGCGGCGGGCTCCAGCGACGGCGAGGGTGCGCTGCGACTGCAACCCCTGCCATCCGGCGACCTCGCCGTGGAGCTGTCCCTCCCCGGCTACGTCACCCGCTGGCTGGACGTGGAGCTTCCCGAGGAGGGAAAGGACCTGGGCCCGCAGGAGCTCGAGTCGGGGGTGACGGTCGCCGGTCGGGTGGTGGACGAGGCCGGCCGGGGAGTGGCGGACGCCGACGTCTACGCGTCGGGCGGCCCGTGGGGAGGACTGGGGTTCGGGCCTCCGGTGGCGCGCAGCGATACCCTCGGCACCTTCGCCATCGCCGACCGGCCGCGCCGGGGTGAGATCTTCCTCGAGGCGCGCGGTGAGGGCGTGGTGATGTCGCAGCCGATCAAGGTGGTGCTGCCTCCCTTGGGGCCCGTGGAGCTCAGGGTCTCCCGGGCGCGTGCTCTGGAAGGACGCGTCCTCGACGAGCGCTCCGCCGAGGCGGTGCGCGGCGCCCGGATTTACGCATCGAGGGGGATGCAGCGTTCGGTCGGCAGCCTGACATCATTCTTCAGCCGCGGCGCGGCGCAGGGCGAGACGGACGAGACGGGCCGTTTCCGGCTGGAAGGACTGGAGACAGGCGCCTACACGGTGACGATCACGGCGTCGGGGTACAAGGACGCGGTGGCGGAAGCAGTAGTTCCCGAGGAGGGCCAACCCAAGGCCCTCACCGTCCCGCTCAAGCGCGGGGCGGCAATACGCGGCCGCGTGGTGGACGCGCAGGAGGCACCGGCGGCCGGAGTGGACGTCTACGCCGAACAGGCCGTGATGCAAGTGCGCAGCAGCACCGACTACCCGAGCGGGGGGAGTGCGCGCACCGGTCCCGACGGGTCGTTCGTCATCGAGGGGCTAGAGGCCGGACGGTACGAGGTCGTAGCCGAGGACGAGACTGGAGCCCAGGCACGCGAGCTGGTCGAGGCGGGGAGTGGCACCGACGTCGTGCTCCGCCTGCTATCCCCGGGCGCCGTCGAGGGAACGGTCGTGTCGCCCGACGGAACGCCCGTCGCCGGGGCACGGGTCCTCACGTTCGCACCCGGCAGGCCAATGGAGGGCGAGAGGACCACGGATGCGGGCGGGAGCTTCGCCTTCGAGAACCTGTCACCCGGGAGCTACCGCGTCGCGGCGAGCCACGAGAAGTACGGCTCCGCCGGCCGGCAGGTCACCGTCGAGCCCGGGCGCACGGCCCGGGTCGAGATCGCCTTCCCCCGCGGCGGGGTGGTGCTGGGGACCGTGCGGGGCCTCGCGCCGCAGGAGCTGAAGGACTGTCTGGTGTTGTCCAGCGCGGCCGGCAGCCCGGGGCGCCCGGCGGCGGATGGGACGTTCCGGCTGGAAGGGGTCCCGGTCGGTGTCTCCCAGGTTACGGCGTTCGTCCTGTCCTCGACCAAGCAGCGGACCGAAAAGGTGGAGGTCGAGGACCTCGATACCCCTGTCCGCGTCGAGCTCGACTTCTCCACGAGCATCACTCTTCGGGGTTCCGTCCGCCGGGGGAGCCGCCCGGCACCCGGCATCGGCGTCCAGGCCCAGTCAGCGGGACAGGGGAGCGCCGCCGGCACCGTGACCGACCAGGAGGGGCAGTTCGAGATCACGGGGCTCGACCCCGGCGAGTTCGTGGTCAGCGCCCTGGACGATCAGGGTCGGACGCTGGTCTCGCAGCGGGTCACCGCGACGACCGACGCCCGGGTGGATCTCGTGGTGCCGGGAGGCTCGCTGGCCGGGCGTGTGACCGACGCCTCGTCAGGCTCGCCGGTTGCCGAGGCCGCCGTGCGCGCGACCCGGCAGGGGGAGGCGGGTCAAGGACAGGCCGCCTGGACCGATGAGGCCGGGTCGTTCGCCTTCCACGAGCTGGCGGACGGAGCGTTCGTGGTGCGGGCCGAGGCGCCCGGATACTCGCCCGGCGAGGCCCGGGCGGTGGTCTCGATGGGGCAAGGCCGCGACGTCGCGATCGCCCTTCGACCCGAACAGCACCTGACCCTGATCGTCCGCGACGCGGACGGCGGCGTCCCCGACCAGGTCTTCCTCACGCCGATGCGTAACGGCCAGGTGTTCGACACGATCTGGGTGCGCTGCGACCGCGAGGGGCGGGCCGTGGTCACGACCCTGGCGCCCGGCGTCTACACGCTGCGCGTCGGCTCGTGGCAGGGTGCGGCGATCGTTCGCGCCGCGGTCCCGGGGCCGGACACGGGGGTTCGGCTCTCACCGATCGGAACGCTGGTCGTCGCGGCGCCGCCGGGGCCGGGGTCGTGGCGCGTCCGGCTGGTGACGGGCGGGCTGGTCGTCCCCATGCCGTCGTGGCAGGGTCTGTCGGGGGGCGAGTGGACCGAGATCGGTCAAGCCGGACTTCGGCTGTCGGTCCCGGCGGGTAGCTACACCGTGCAGGCCATGCGTCCGGACGGCACGGTGCGCGAGCAGCAGGTCGTCGTCCCGGCGGGAGGCCAGGTGCTTGTCCGCCCCGACCCGACCTAGCGGTCGCTTTCTTGTCTCTCACTGCGTGAGGCTTTGTTTTGCCGGTCCCGCGGTGGCCGTTGTGCGGTCTTGCGTCTCCCCAGCTGCTGCGGCCGCACGCTCCTCCGCCCGCGATCGGAGGGCGCGATTCGCGCCGGGGCCCCTCAGCGTTCGCATGAAGCCTCGCCGCCGTCTCCCCAGCACGACTCGCGCGTCCGGTGCCCGCGGGCTCCGGAGAGATCGGCCACCCACGGCACCGGCGGAATCTTTTCGCCCACCCAAAGACCCTGCTTACACCTTTCAAGCAGGGCCTTGGTGGACGGGCGGGTGGTGGTGAGATCCGCCCGGCGGGCCAACGGAGCGATGGCGCCTGCGCGTGCGGGTCCCGAGCCGGCGTCTCGCGGTGGGGTATCGCTGGCGAGGCTTTTCTCGAACAGCGAGGGGCCCCAACGCGGGACGTCCCTGCTCGGTCGCGCGCGCAGGTGGGTCGGAGGGCTGGGCTCGACGCCCAGCCCGAGCGACCGCTCCAGGCCCGCGGGGCAAAAGAAAAGCCTCACGCAGTGAAAACAAGAAGTCTCCCCCGCGGGGCAAGGCAAAGCCACGCAGTGATAGCAGGGCACCGCCCGCGCAAGGCGATGAAGAGGGAGCAACCGCTGCAGAACGAGCAGTTGGGAGTCGTGGGGGCGGAACCCCCGTGTGGAGTACACTCTCGCGTCGTGGACGCCGCAGGACGAGTGCTGATCGTGGACGACGACGCCGCGAACCGGCTGGCGGTGCGGGCGATCCTTGCGGGCGCCGGGTTCGCGGTGAGCGAGACAGGGGACGCCTTCACCGCGCTGGACGCGATCGACCGCGAGAGTCCGCACGCGGTGCTGCTGGACATCAAGATGCCGGGCATGGACGGTCTCGGTCTGCTCGACAACCTGCGGAAGCGCAACGTCGACGTGGCGGTGGTGGTGCTCACCGGGCACGGCGACGAGTTCACCGCCGCCTCATGCCTCCAAGCCGGCGCGGACGCCTTCCTGGACAAGCCCCCGAAACGCGACGAGCTGCTCCTGCACGTGAAAAACGCGGTGGCGCGTGGGAAGCTCGCAGAGGAGAATCGGCGCCTCACAGGCGGCGGCGAAGAGGTGCTGCCGCTGCTCGGCGAATCAACCGACATGAAGGCGTTGCGCGAGGAGATCGCGCGCGTCGCCCCATCCCGAGCCACCGTGCTAGTGGTGGGGGAATCGGGGACCGGCAAGGAGTTGGTGGCCCGCCGGACCCACCACCTCTCGCCGCGGGCGCGCGCCCCGTTCGTGCGGGTGAACTGCGCCGCCATCCCCGAGGAGCTGATCGAGTCGGAGCTGTTCGGGCACGAGAAGGGCTCGTTCACCGGAGCGGTGCGCAAGCAGATCGGGAAGTTCGTGCAGGCGGACGGCGGCACGATCTTCCTCGACGAGGTGGGCGACATGTCGTTGCGCACGCAGGCCAAGGTGCTCCGGGTGCTGCAGGATGGCGAGGTGGAGCCGGTGGGCGCCGGCGCCGTGAGGCACGTGGACGTGCGGGTGATCGCAGCCACCAACAAGGACCTCCCGGAGGAGGTCAAGGCGGGGCGCTTCCGCGAGGACCTCTACTTCCGCCTCTCGGTCGTGATCCTGCGCACGCCGCCGCTGCGGTCGCACCCCGAGGACATCGCCCCGCTCGTGGAGCACTACACGAGAGAGGCGTGTGAGGAGTACAACCGACGCGCCAAGCACTGGACCCCGGAGGCGCTGGAGCAGCTCGCGTCGTACCCCTTCCCGGGAAACGTGCGCGAGCTGAAGAACATCGTGGAGCGGGCGGTGATCATGCAGCTCGAGGACGACATCCGTTGCGTGGACCTGCTGCCCCTCGCCTCCGGTGGAGAGGTGGACACGGAGGGGCTGTTCGGCGCGTCCACGCTGACCGAGTTCCAGGAGCGAGCGGAGCGCGCCTACCTCGTGCGACAGCTCCAGCGGCACGGGTGGAACGTGGCCGCCACCGCGCGGGCAATCCAGACGCCGCGGTCCAACCTCTACAAGAAGATCGAGGCGTACGGCCTGAAGCGGGAGGAGTGATGGGTGGGATCACCCTCGAAGACATGACGGCAGCGGGAGCGCTGCTCGAGGGGCACTTCAAGCTCTCCTCGGGTCTGCACTCATCGCGGTACTTGCAGTGCGCCCTGTACCTCGCTGAGCCGAGCCGCGCCGAGGCCGCCGGGAGGCAGCTCGCCGCGCGGTTGAAGAGTGCGGCGGCCCAGCTGGTGGTGGCGCCGGCTCTGGGGGGAGTGGTGATCGGCCACGAGGTGGCGCGCGCCCTCGAGGGTGTCCCGTTCTTCTTCACCGAGCGCGGCGAGGGGGCGATGGCGCTGCGGCGCGGCTTTCACATCGAGCCGGGTTACCGAGTGCTGGTCGTCGAGGACGTCGTCACCACCGGAGGCTCCACCCGCGAGGTGATGAGCGCGGTGGCCCAGGAGGGCGCCGTCGTGGTGGGCGTGGGTGCGATCGTGAATCGCTCGGGGAGCAAGAACCCGTTCGCACCGCTGCCGTTCACGGCCCTGCTCACGGTGGAGGTGCCGACCTACCCACCCGAGTCGTGCCCGTTGTGCGCCTCGGGCATCCCCTTCGCCAAGCCCGGCTCGCGCCCCGACAAGAACGCGTAGGGGAGGGGCTTGCCCCCTCCCGTCGTTGAGCCTGGCCGACCCGCGAGCGGGCGGGGCCAAGCTGTACGACCTCGGGACATAGGTAACAGGTAGACCTCGGGACATCGGTAACGGTTTGGGCATGCTGAGAGGTGCGGAGGTGAGGCATGCCCTGGCGGGAGACCGATGCGATGAGGGAGCGGAT
>Ga0256868_10000964_pt1 | contig 16232 bp, 14 predicted proteins | sample RVTome_13_FD_187341 | JGI IMG/M metagenome (GOLD analysis project Ga0256868, IMG submission 187341) | Soil microbial communities from uranium-contaminated site in the Upper Colorado River Basin, Wyoming, United States - RVT92D227 HiSeq ...
TGCGGGGGGTAGGGATAGGGTACAAGGTTAAAATGGATGGAAAGAAAAGAGGGAGAGATGTTCAAAAAAATTACTTACTTGGTAATATACTTTTTGTTGATGAGTTTCTTCTTAGGCACGCAGAGCCTGGCCCAGGAAGATAAAATTGTCCGGGTAGCCATCGAGACTATCAAAACTCAGATGCGCCTGCCAAAGGATATAGAAATAAAATTTTTAGAAAAGCGGGAAAGCGCGATTCCGGATTTTTTTGCTGTAAGATTACTCCTCTCTGCACCTGATCGGGATATCCCTTTGGTGGTTTATGTGGATAAAACGGCGGAGAAAGTGATCATCGGAAATCTGTTTGTCAAGGGGACAAACGTCACAAGGAAAGAGGCCGGTGAACCCAAACTCCGCGAGATTGATATGGGACAACTTGAAATGGAAAAATCTCCTTTTCGGGGATTTGCTGCAGCCAAAGTGACGATTGTGGAGTTCTCGAATTTTCAATGCCCCTACTGCCTGAGGTCATGGATTAAGATGAAAGAATTTTTGGAAAAACACCCTCAGGGGATCAAATATGTTTTCAAACATTTTCCCTTTCAGTCGCAGAAGCAATCTTTCGATTTTTCCGTGATGGTTGCCGCGGTTCAAGAGGTTAGCAACGAGGCTTTCTGGCTCATCCATGACTTTATGTTTTCCAACGAAGGGCAAGCTCTGGCCAATGGAGATAAAGGGGTAGTGAAACAGAAGATCGAGGAAATGTTAAAAGAAAAAGACTACGATGTGAAGGCTTTTCGGAATGCTCTGGAGAAAGGGAAGGGTCAAAGGAGGGTGGAAGAGGATATGGCTGTCGGGAGAAAAATTCGGGTAACAGGAACCCCGACGACGATCCTTAACGGTAATTATATCATAGGCCCTCTTACGGATAAAGTATTGGAAGGATTTCTTGTGAAGTAACACATAAAAAATAAGTAAATTAATAAGGAGTTTTGATTTTAGATTAATTTCAGATATTCCCATTTTCATCAATTTTTAATATCCAGAAGTCTGCGTAACCCGCTCCAGAGGAAGAAGTCTCTCCGGCTACGATGAATCCGCCATCCAAAGTCTGCTGAATGGAACGAGCGATATCATCGTTACTGCCTCCATAGGTCTTTTGCCAAACGATATCTCCGTTAGAATTCAGTTTTAATATCCAGAAGTCTGCATTCCCCGCTCCTGAGGAAGATGTTTCACCGGCCACAATATATCCACCATCCAAAGTCTGCTGGATGGAACGAGCTATGTCATAGCCACTTTCTCCATAGGTCTTCTGCCACTGGACAATTCCACTGGAATCTAATTTCAATATCAAGAAATCTGGGATATTCGCTCCTGAAGAGGAGGTTTCCCCGGCTACGATATATCCACCGTCTGAGGTTTGCTGGATGGAATTGGCTGCATCCCGATAAGTCCCACCGTAGGTCTTCGGCCACCCAGGCTGGAGGTCCCCGTTGGCGTCTAATTTTAATACCCAAAAATCTGCACTTCCCGTTCCAGAGGAATACGTTTCGCCGGCTGCGATATAACCACCGTCCAAGGTCTGCCTGATGCAATTAGCTGTACTGCTACCAGTACCATAAGTCTTGTCCCAAAAGACATCGCCATTTGATGCAAGTTTAAGGATCCAGATATCGCCGAGTGGATTACCCAAGGAGGAGCTTTGACCAGCGACGATGTATCCTCCATCAGAGGTTTGCTGGATGCTATAGGCAACATCATCATTAGCTCCACCGAAGGTTTTTTGCCAATCGATATCCCCATTTGGAGTAAGCTTAATTATCCAGATATCTATAAATGCAGCACCAGAAGAAGAAGTTTCCCCGGCTACGATATAGCCACCATCCGAGGTCTGCTGGATGGAACGAGCGATATCATCGTTACTGCCTCCATAGGTCTTTTGCCAAACGATATCTCCGTTAGAATTCAGTTTTAATATCCAGAAGTCTGCACTCCCCGCTCCGGAGGAAGAAGTTTCCCCGGCTACGATATAGCCACCATCCGAGGTCTGCTGGACCGAATGGGCCACATCTTCATTAACTCCTCCGAAAATCTTCGCCCAGGTTGTGATGGAAGGGGTTGGATTACTTCCGTCTCCACCTCCGCCACTGCAACCACTCAGGTTTAACGTAAGGAAACAAAAAAAGAGGATTGAAAAGGGGTGTTTTAGGAAATGATTCTTGGCTGGACTTTTCGTCATCAATGCTGTTCTCCCGCCCGAAAGATTTTCCGCATACTTCAGAATTACATTTAATATATCACAAATCTCTTAGCGGTGTCGAGCGGTGATGGCCATCGAATTAATTGGGGAAAATTTTAAGGTTTTGGAATGACCAAGTAGTAAAGGTCGTCGGTGGCGTCCAGGTCCATCCAGTAACCTAACCATGGGACAAGCACTCCCCCATTCTCAGATGTCAAATAAGAATAGGTGTTGCCCCAATCTTTGCCGTTATAATAATAAAGAGCATCTACGATCCACCCTCGGGCTACCGCTTCTTGCCATGATACCGGCGTTCCGGTACCTTTTTGAATCTTTGCGTCAGAGATCCTCACATTGCCGGGATAAAAATTGCTTACCAGGTTTAGACCTGACTTTAAGGGGTAGCTATGTTCAAGATCTTTTAAATCTATATCGTTGGCCATTTCAAGAAGGGTATCATTTTGTTTGTAGAGGGAATATCCTTCCCCTGGCTTTACTGGATCCGAAGTCTCTACTATGGTGTATAAATTTTCCGTGGGATTCCATCTATAAACCCTTGAAGTGCCGAAAGCTTCTTGACCATCAAGTTGGGCACTGGCAATATTCCTCGGGATGCCCACGAGGTTGTTCCCATTCAGAAGTTGTATTTCCGGGCCGGTGATGTATTCAGAGCTTGGGTACGTAATTACCGAACCATTCGACATCTTAACCTGGAAATAGAATTTGTGAACCGCTGCGGGGCCGAGCATCGTTCGATAGGTGCAGCTTGCGCCCGTTGGATAATTTCCGCTACAGGTCATGTCGTAGTCATAAAAATCAGCGGCAGCAGGATTATTTCTTTGCGTAGTGGAGAGTTTTACATATTGGGGGGTCCCACCGGCATCCCACACGGTGATCTGGAAATTATATTCCACATCCACTTTGGGTTTTCCATTCACCAGATTATTGCTGTCACTGCCACCGTCTGCCCTCTCCAGGCACTGAATTCCGCTATCCGAACAACTGATTTGATATACCCCCTGAATCGTCACCTGCAGTGAGGATGACCAGCTTGAGACCACAGAAGTATGGATAGAGCAGCGGGCTCTTACCCGCACACTGTAGGTACCGGCCGAAGTCCATACTTTTTGCTGGTTGGCCGCACCCCAGAAGGAGAGGTCCGTCCCATCCCCTTTCCAGTCAAATTGGTATTCCAGAGAGTGGCCGAGGTTGGAAGTTGCCCCGCTGGCGATATAGGCATAAGAAGTTTCCACATTTCCGCTGGTCGTACCAGTGGGGATTGCAGGCGTTGAAATAGTTTCGGAAATGGCAGTAAATTGATCGGAAATGGCAGTAAATTGAGATGTTACACTCTTCACCCCGTTCATGGTTAGGGAGGTTGGGTTAGTGGATCCGGAAAGATCCCCCGACCAGCCTGTGAAGTTATATCCCGAGCTGGCTGTGGCCGAGACGGAAACACTCTGCCCGCTGTTGTACCAGTTCGTTCCGGAGGGAGTGACCGTTCCGCTTCCGGATGGACTCACCGCAGTCGTCAGGCTGTACTGGGTGGTGAAGTTGGCGGTATAGGTGGTACTGGAAGAAGGGGCGGTAATCGTATGGCTTTGAGCTCCTCCGTGGCTCCAGGAAGAGAAGGCGTAGCGGGTTCCCGTGGTTTCCGACTGGGGAGAAGAAACGGATAAAGTATGGGAAGAGCCTGCTGCCCAGCTAAAAGTTTGAGGAGCTGTGTAGGTAATGCTATCAACTACTACTCGCTTCCCCGATGGGTTGGTAGTCACCGTAAAAGTCAGGGTACCATCCGTAGCAGGTCCACTTACTTCGTTAGAATATCCACTTTCATTAGGTGAAGTATCATAGGCAGTGACAGTAACAAAGTAGGTTTGACCTAAAGTAAGACCTGTCATAGTATAGGTGTTAACATTTCCGGCATCGATCGGCGTCCCATACGTTCCAGAGGTTGTTCCGTAATATACCTTGTATCCGGCCAAGTCAGATTCGGTGTTCGGATCCCAGGCTAATCTAATCTGAGCGGCGAAAATATCTTGAGAAAAAATGAATAGAAAAAGTAAGAAAGCTAAAGCTGAGAGCAGAAGAGTTTTTAAAAGGGATTGGTGAAAGAAGGTTAATTGGGATGAATTATATTTAAATAAAGAGTCGATTCGTAACACTTCAGCACCTCCAGAATCTAACGAACCGTGCAAATACGGCTTTTAGAGGTGCTGTATTTGCCCGGTAGCCCTGCTGCCGTATCCCTCATTGGGACTTAGGCCAGAAGCTTTGCGCCCCACCCTTTAGGATGGTTTGCCTTTTTCGGGTTTGGGAATTTTAATGTATCGTATGCCCGCGAAGGGGAATTCCGGTTACTTATTCTGCAATCAATATGCCAGAAGGTGGTTGAAAATTGATTAGGATGAAAGGGGAAAAGGGTTTTCCCCGTTTTTAGTCCTTTCTCTCCGTTTTTGGTTTTTAATGGTTTTCTTTTGGGACTTTTATGAAAATTTAATATGAAAGTTGCTTTCGGGATGGAAAAGGTAAAAAGGACCTGCTCATTTTTGTTGGAGGGCTAACGAAATTGTATTTGAATGTTGGGGGAAATTAAAAGCTGCCCCATCCAATAAAAATGCGTAAAGAAGATAGAGAAATAGTGCGAGTTAAAAAATAGGGTTTCTCCCTTTATAAAATACATGATTCAATGTATTTATTTCTTGCCCCATTGAATTCATTTTAGAAGGATATTTAGATGATGGTATTAATAAATGATGGAGGGAGAACATATGGAACAAGAAATTTACCTTCTTGAGTTTTTTGGAAAAGAATGCCCGCACTGTTCAGCCATGGTGCCTCTGGTCGAACGCCTACAAAATGAAGAAGGAGTGAAAGTCCAACAATATGAAGTCTGGCATAATGCCGAGAATGCCAAACTCATGAAAAAATATGACCAGAACCGCTGTGGTGGCGTCCCCTTTTTCTACAACACCCACACGGAAAAATGGCTCTGCGGGGGGTGACTTATGAAAAACTTAGAGAATGGGCGCTGTAGCGAACAGATTCAAGGAAGGCGGAACACTGGGACGGATTTCCCTCCGGCTCTGGATTAAATAAAAATCACATCGAAAACCATCATAACTGCAAAACCCATCGTCGCGCCCATAGTGGTACGATTCCTTATATTGTTTTAAATTGCCTTCTATGGAATAATCATCTTTGAAATTCTGAAGAGTGCCCCTTCTAAATCACCAAGAGGTGGGCAACTTGAGAAAAGATAAAAACACAAGGAAGGGGGGAAAGATGGCAGTGATTATGGAGATTTTTTCCGATTACGTTTGACCCTGGTGCTATTTCAGTACCGGGCGTATTGAGCAGTTGCGGAAAAATTACGAAATTGAAATTCAATGGAAGGCCTTTCCTCTTCACCCTGATACGCCCGAAGAAGGGCTCACCCTTGAGGAGCTTTTTGCGGGCCGTGGCAAAGACATTGAAACGATGATGTTGCGGTTGAAGAAGGTGGCGGATGAATTAGGTTTGCCTCTGGGAAAACGAACCAAGACCTACAACAGTCGGCTGGCCCAGGAATTGGCCAAATGGGCGGAATGCAAAAACAGGGGAGATGAATTTCACGACGCCGTCTTTCGGGCGTATTTCGTTGACGGCAAAAATATCGCCAACGTTAAAGAATTAACCGGCTTGGCCCAATCCGTAGGGCTTTCGCCAGATGAAGCGAAATTCGCTCTGCAGTCGAGGAGTTTTAAGATAGCTGTTGATTCCGATTGGTCGCGTTCCCATCAAATGGGCATAACGGCGGTTCCCACCTTTGTTGTTGATCGACAGTCGGTTGTGGGAGCGCAGCCTTATGAGGTTCTGGAACAATTCTTGATTCATAACAAGGTGAAAATGCGTAAGGCGAAACAAACCTAAAGATCCATCAGGGTAGTTATAATAGTTGAACTTACTCGACCAAATGAATAAAATAGATAATGAAGTTATCGTCCCTGGGAGGAACCAGCGGAACATTTTTTAAAGGAAAGAAGGAGTTTATTAATGAATTCGGATTCACAATTTCTTAGGTTTACCGGTGCTTCCAAATACGTGCTCGATCCTGAGTTAGCCAGGATCGTCAACATTTCCATGGAACTGGAGATGCCTCTCCTGCTCAAAGGGGAGCCAGGTACGGGAAAAACCATGCTGGCCTACGCCATCGCCGAAGCCCTGCATATGTCCCTTATTGTTCTGAACGTGAAATCCAGTATGAAACTGGTGGAAGCCTTATACCAGTATGATACGCTTACCCGCCTGAATGACAGCCGTTTCGGCGACTCCAAGCGGGATGTAAGCAACATCGAGGATTACATCAAAATGGGCAAGATCGGGCAGGCTTTTGTTGCGGATGTGCGGATTGTCCTGCTCATTGATGAAATCGACAAGGCCGATACAGATTTTCAGGACGACATGCTGGATGTTCTGGACCAGATGAGCTTTGACATCGTTGAGATCGATAAGACCATCAAAGCCAAACATCGGCCGGTGATCGTCATTACGAGCAATGCTAAGAAGGACCTTTCGGATCCTTTCCTGGGGCGCTGCACCTTTCACCACATTGCCTTTCCCAGTCCGGAGATGATGCGCGAAATCATTAGCGTGCATTTTCCCCAATTAGACAGGGAACTGGGCAAAGCCTGCATCGAAACTTTTTACCGCTTACGGGAAATCGCCGGGGTGGAAAAAAAACCAGCCACCAGGGAGCTGATCAACTGGATCCGTGCTCTGCGCTGTGATCCGGATTTTCGGCCCGGCAGGCTGATCAAGGGCGAGGTGCCCTACCTGGGGGTACTTTTTAAAAAGAGCTCGGACTACATGGTTGCCGCTCAGCAGGTTGCCCGTATCCGTAATTAAGGATATAAATTGTTTGTTCAATTCTTCTACAAACTCCGGGATGTAGGGATTGCTGTGACTCCCACCTCCTTTTTGCGCCTGCAAAAGGCGCTCAACTTGGGGTTAGTCAATTCCCTGGAGGATTTTTACACTTCGGCCCGGTCCATCCTCATTAAAAGCGAACGCTATTTTGATCTCTATGATCAAGTCTTTGCCCATTATTTTAAGGGGATGGACATGCCAGACCCGGAAGGGATAGATTTGGACGAAGCCGCGAAAATGTTGCTTGAGGAATGGCTGCGTGATCCACAAAGCGTGGCCAGAGCCCTGGGTGTGGAAGAGGAAGAACTTTCCCGTCTAACTCCCCAGCAATTGATTGAATATTTTCTGCAAAGGCTAAAAGAACAAACGGAAGCCCATCACGGGGGTAGCAAATGGATTGGCACGCGGGGTACTTCTCCGGTCGGTCATTCCGGTCATCACCCTGGAGGAATGCGCGTAGGCGGAAGGTCGCATGGCCAGAGTGCAGTAAAAGTGGCTCTGGATCGGCGATACCGGGACTACTCGCAGGAAGGGCCGCTCACCACTTCTCAGTTGAGCGAAGCCCTGAAACGCCTTAGGAACATGGTCCCAGTTGGACCTAAGGACCGGGTGAATGTGGAAAAAACAATCTATGAAACCATGCGCAACGCCGGCGAGATTGAGATCGTTTTTGACCGCAGACTCAAAGATCGACTGAAGGTGATCCTGATGATCGACAACGGTGGCTGGTCGATGGATCCTTATGTCGATGTCGTGCAGGTCCTTTTTAATTATGCCAGGGATCAATTCAAAGACCTGAAGACTTTTTATTTTCACAATACCGTTTATGATTTCATATGGGCCGATCCACCGAGACGGCGCAAGCCACAGCGGATTGAGGAATTTTCCCGTTTCGATCCGGAGACGCGGCTGATCATTGTAGGTGATGCCAGTATGGCCCCCTATGAACTCATGGCCGCCGATGGTTCCATCCACATTGAGGAACGAAGCCTCCACACTTCCATCGACCGGCTGAATTTATTGGCCAAGACGTTCCGCCATGCCGCCTGGCTCAATCCCAGGTTTGACCATGAATGGGCCTATGTCCGCACCCTCCAAACTATCCGCATGATCTTTCCCATGTTTGAACTCACCCTGGACGGTCTGGAGAAAGCTGTCCGGCATTTGATGAAAAATAACTAAAAATCCAAAAGCTTCCTTTGCCACAGAGGACACAGGGGTCACAGAGAACACGGTTTTTTTCTTCCCACATCCAAGGCACTAAGAAACTAATGAAACGCTTTCGGCTTCTTACCCTCATCGCAATTCTTTTTGTATCGGCGGAAAGGACTTCGTACGCTGAAAATACTCTTCTTGTCGAGTATTTCCCGAGGGTGGTCAAGCAGGGGGGTGTCTGCTTTATAAGGGCATCTGGCCCAGCGTCACTTAAAGCTATCTATGGGGAGTTTCAGGGAGAAAAAATCCCCATGGCCCTGGGGGGGCGCCACAGAACCTACGAAGGTCTGCTTGGGATTGACATGAACACCGGGCCGGGCACATATGAATTAAAGGTCGTTACGACAGATGGTAATCGGAGGGTCTACACGAGCTCACTTCTGTTAAAGGTGGAGAAAGTTGATTTCAAAACCCAGACACTGTCGCTACCATCTTCTATGGTGGACCTGGATCCGCAAACTCTTGCCCGGGTGGAGAGAGAGGAAAAGCGCCTGAAGGCCTTGTTCCAGGGCTACCGGGATGAAAGACTCTGGAGTGGTGCTTTTGTCCGTCCAGTAGCGGGGGGATCCACTACAAACTTTGGCCTGCGCCGAATTATTAATGGCCAACCCAGAAGTCCACATACAGGCATGGACCTGCGGGCCGAGGAGGGAACCCCTGTATTGGCCTGTAACAGCGGGATTGTTGTCCTGGGCGACCAACTCTTCTTCTCCGGAAAATCGGTCATTCTCGATCACGGGTGGGGTACATACTCGATGTATTTTCATCTCTCAGAAACCCTGGTCAGTGAGGGGGATAGAGTTAGCACGGGAGCCATGCTTGGTAGGGTGGGCTCCACCGGAAGATCCAGAGGGCCCCACCTTCATTGGGGGATCAGAATCAATGGGGCGCGGGTCGATCCACTTGCCCTGCTTAGACTAACCGAACATCTGCAAGAATAAATCCGCTGGGTAACGGTACCGGATCACGATTCTAAGCGAGGAACAGTAGAATATTTGTAAGCCTCATCCCGAATGCGTTTCTGCTGATCACAAGTCCCCAAAAAACCGACCCCGCTATGGGATTAAGACGAAGTAGCGTATTCTGCAAAGAGCACACGCAGCTCCTTGAGGTCTTCCCTCGTTTTTGCCTGAATCATCTTTACCCTGACCTAGAAGTCCCAACCCCGGCTAACACTTCGATTCATATGGAAGGCTTGTTATTGCCGCAGGATTTCCCTTCCCTGGACAATTAAGCCGAAGGTTTGACCGCAAAAACCTTCATGCTGGCTACCGAGCTGGCTAAATCTTTGGCTTTTTCACGAGATAGGTTTAAATTCTTGGCGATTTCCTTGGCCGTCGGGTCGTTGGTCATCAGCTCCACAGGGAAAGTGGTCTCGCCAACGATGCGGGTCTCTCGAAATCCTGCCGCCTGAATCGCTTTTAGATACTCTTCTTTCGTAATGGCTCCTGCCAGGCAGCCGACGTAAGCGGCCACGGAATTTTTAATTGCATCGGGAAGCTCTTTCAACAAGACCATATCCGACACCATTAGCCGGCCACCCGGTTTGAGCACCCGGAAAGCCTCGCGGAAGACCCTCCCTTTATCGGGCGAAAGATTGATCACACAATTGGAAATGATGACGTCCACATGATTATCGGCGACCGGTAGGTTCTCGATCTCGCCGAGGCGGAACTCCGTATTGGCATAACCGCCTTTTAGGGCATTTTCTCTTGCCCGGTCAAGCATTTCGGGGGTCATATCGACGCCGATGACCCTTCCGTTTTTGCCCACCTGGTTCGCAGCAAGGAAACAATCGAATCCCGCACCTGAACCAAGATCAAGGAGCACCTCACCTTCTTTTAAAGAAGCAAGGGCAACGGGGTTGCCGCAGCCAAGGCCCAGGTTTGAACCCTCCGGAACGACTTTTAGCTCTTCATCACTATATCCGATCTTTTTACTGATGTCCTGTACAAGATCTTTGTTTCCGCAGCATGAACTGGCCGGGGCGCAACCAGAGCGTTCTTGCTGGGCCACCTTGCCATAGCCTTCCCTTACGACTTTCTTAATCTCTGCTTCTTTCATTTTACACCTCCAATTTATATCCAGGAAAAATTCAGCTGGTAAACATATTTTTCATGACCGGCCCGAGAAAATCTTTTACCCGTTCAGCGAGATACTCCGACTTGATCAAAGCCATACAGCATATCTCTCCCTCTCTTTCCCAGCTTATAACGGCCAATTTATCCCCTGGTTGAATTTTGGCCTTCTCTCTTAACTCTTTGGGAAGCACCATCTGTCCTCGTTCATCGATACTGATCAAGGATTCGACTTTACAGCAACCCGTATTCTTCCCCCCCGGTGCCAAACATCCATTCTTATCTTTTTTGACCATTGATTCCCTCCTTATTTCAAGTCTTTCCCGAAGATTGATAAACTTTGCTACCCCCACCATGGGAACAGGCCCAAGCCAGGATGCAGGGACGGGTTTTCATAACTGAACTATTGGCTGCCTGGGCTCAGCCATCCCGATTTGAAAAACAAGGCTTCCGATGATCATGATTGCGCCGTAGGCCATGATGGCCGCGGATAAAAGCCATATAGCCGCTGGTAGGCTGCCCAGGAAGCTCCTTTTCTGGGCCACCGTCATCTCGGGGTTCGCCATATCACCTCCTTTCGTGGAAAAAAGCGATAAGACTTTAATCGCCATGTTTTCGGCCAAGTTTCCGCAGCCTGGCCCGAATCTTCCTTTATTCTGTTTAATCAGATTAAAATTAATAATCAGATAAATAAGATTCTACTGATAAATATAATTAAACCCCAATAAATTGTCAAGCGTTTTTTTCGGCGACCTCTGAAAAAGTTATTTGACGGTGATGGCGACCCAATTAAAGCAAGGCTTGTTTTCATGGAAAGCCCAGTCTGCATCAGATCGTAGACCACTTTATCCGCGAGAAAAACCTCAAAGGCCAATCCAAATCATCTTGAAAAAACGCTCAATAAAAGAATCTTGAATTTACTTTAAAAAAATACTACTCTATTTTCGATTTTATAGAGGTTGGGAAAATTTTTTATTTGATATGAAGAATGAGACAAAAATCTTGGGGGTTCCTCCCATCGGGGTTCCGATTCATCCAATCATCGACGCCTATACCGGCATATGGGTTAAGAAAAATTTTTGAAGTTTACTTTTTCCTGCAGATCCTGCTGGGGCAGGGATTAACCGCCGGAGCGGTTAAAGAATGAAAGAAGGGGAGAGTTAAAAAGAAAATGACCAAGAAAGAAAAATTGGGAATCGGAATGATCGGGTGTGGCCGGATTGCCCAGGCCCATCTCTTGGCGATCGAGGCCTTGAAAGAAAAGGTTGAACTTATCGCTGTGGCCGATGTGGATGAAAAGAAGGCGAGGGAGGCGCGGGAACGGTTCAAGGCAAAAAACTATTCGAACCACTTTGATGATCTCCTCCATCATCCGGAGATTGACGCGGTGATCATAACCTTGCCCAACCATCTTCATCATCCCGTCTCCCTGGCCTTTGCCAGGGCCCGGAAGCATATCCTGATCGAAAAGCCGATGGCTCTGAACGTAGGGCAGGCCTTGGAGATGGTCGAGGAAGCCAGAAAATACGACATCACCTTGATGGTGGGACAGAGCAGGAGGTTTGCCGATGCCATATTTGCCCTTGAGAAAAATCTTCCGGAAATCGGGGAACTTTTTCGGGTGGTCATTTCCTTCCTGGTCCATTTTCCTTCGCCACCCACGGATTGGTGGAGGCGGTCGGAAGAGGCTGGAGGGCTTGTTATTTTTCTTCAAGGAAGCCATTCGATTGATTCGGTTCTAACGTGGATGAAAAAAACCCCTTGCCAGGTTTATACTTTCTCCTCCAGAAGAAATCCCCAATGGGAAGGAGAAGATGAGGCGGATATCCTTTTATCCTTCGATCAAGGGGAATCAGCCTGCGTTCACCTCTCCTTAAACACCACCCCCGCGGTGCATGAAGCCATTCTGGTAGGAACCAAAGGGGTAATGCGTTTACAGGAATATGGAACGGGAAAACCTTTTGGTTTTGAATATCACCTTGATTGGAACGGGAAGAGGATCATCTCGGGTGAACAAATTCCCTCCAATTATACGCTGCAACTCCAGGAATTTATCGATGCCATCCAGCAAGGACGGAGTCCAATTGCTTCCGGAGAAGAGGTTTTGAGAACCCAACTCGTCCTGGACGCGGCCAGGAAATCCGACCGGGAAAAAAGGGTGGTCTCGCTTTCTCCTTCGCCATGGAATACGCTGAAATCGGAGAGCAGAGAACGGAATAAAGAAGGGTGTTAGAACGGAGCTCCTTTGGGCTCCTAAGGAGGTGCGCCTTCATTTTCATCGGTGGTGTGCAACCCAGGAAGGTTCAAGTAGATGACCAACCGCGGGTCTGCCCCAATTGCGGCTTGCCCTCCGCTCGGCTCAAACGGCTAGATCATTACCTAAGTATTTTTTTCATCCCCCTTATCACGATCAAACGGGGGGAGCACTTCCTGGAATGCGACCGCTGTGGCAGAGTATCCGAAGAAACGGGGAGGCCCCAGGGGAGCTCATTCCAACCCGCACCATTGCGGTGTCAAAGATGCGGCCGGCAAACGGACTCGGATTTTAAATTTTGCCCGTATTGCGGGCAAAGGTTTTCGTAAGCGCGACTCTTGATTTCATTTCCCATGAATTCAGGGGGCCAGCGGTCAACGGAAGGAGGGAGTGGTCATGGGCTTTTTAAAAACTTCTGAAGAGATAGGCAAGATTTATCGGGAAACTTTTGATTTCTACGACGCAGAAATGTTGACGGTTTTTTGGGAGACCAAGCCGGAAATCGTCAAGCGATTGCTTCCGCCTCCGCTCCAACCAAGTAAAAGGCCCCTGGCCGTTGCTTTTGTAGCCAACTATCCCAGGACCAACTTTGGGGTGAGTTACTTAGAAAGCGCGCTCTTTTTGCGGGCTGAGCTCAATGGTGAAGAGGGCAATTATTGCCTCGCCATGCCTGTTACGAACGACATGGCGCTGGTCCTCGGCCGCGAGATGTTCGGTTATCCAAAAAAAATTGGCAACATCCATTTCAATCACCGCGGGAAGGATGTGGAAGGTCTAACGGAACGCCACGGAGTGCGCTTTTTCCGAGTAAGGGCGGAGCTTACCGGAAAATTTAATGTTGAGGACGCTCAGAGTATTTTTACCGAAGTTTTTAACATAGGGGCAAATCCGGTGGTGATTACCTACAATTTCAAATATTTTCCAGCACCCGAAGGGAACGGGTTCGACTACCATCCGCGGCTCATTCGGGAAGAGGTAGAATTTCGTCCACATTCCATAGAGGTGGGCGAAGCTGAGATATCTCTGCAGGCCTCTGATTTTGATCCCTGGGCTGAAGTGGAAATTGTCAGAGTGCTGGGAGCGCTCTATACGATTGGTAACAACTCTATGCGCAGGGGCAAGGTTGTAGCCGAAGCCGACCCGATGGCCTTTATGCCCTATGCCTTTTTAAAGTGGGATTTTTGATCATCAAGCACTCAGCCTAAAAGGGAATAGCCGCATGAAGAGCTTCAAACTATAATCGAATTTTCTTCGCCTTGCGGGAGAAGGACGAAGAGAAAGGGGTGAGGCGGTTAAACGGGCATGAAATGATTTACCTGAAAAAATGATTCACCTTTCATAGACTGACACCCATTTAAATTTATTGCATAGGAAATTCCTTTTTAGACACGGATGTACACAGATTATCAGGATAAACTAAAAAGAAAATAATTATCTGCGGTTATCTGCGTAAATCGGCGTCCTATTAAATTTTAAAGAGGAGGTAAGCATGACCAGCGGAATGAATTCATGGCTGCCCTTGCAGGGTATAAAGGTTGCTGACTTCACCCAGGTGATCGCGGGTCCAGCCTGTACGATGTTGCTCGCGGATATGGGGGCCGATGTCATAAAAATTGAGCCGCTCTCAGGGGATTTTTGGCGGAGGACGGTCAGCGGTTCGGCTTTTTTGAATTTTAACCGGAACAAACGGGGTATCGCCATCAACCTCAAGGCGCCCCAGGGCCATGAGGCCGTGATGAAAATCGTCGAGAAGTCAGATGTTCTAATCGAAAATTTTACCCCCGGCACGATGGACAAGCTGAATTTGAGTTATGAAAAGGTAGCCCAGGTGAATCCGAAGATCATTTATTGCTCCATTTCCGGCTTCGGGCAGGATGGACCCTATCGGGATCGTCCCGGTTACGACCCTGTCGCCCAGGCTATGTCCGGGATTATGATCAACACCGGAGAACCGGACCGGCCGCCCTCTCGGGTTCTTCCCACGATGGTCGATTATCTTGCGGGGAACCACACTGCTTATGCCGTTGTGCTGGCGCTGATGGATCGGGAGAAGACAGGCAAGGGAAAGCGATTTGATATTGCCTTGCTGGACGTGGCGATTATGCAAATGGGGCAATTCGTAACCTTGTATACGATGACCGGTGAACTGCCGGTGCGTATGGGATCAGGGTATTTGGCCGCCGCTCCCTACCAGGCCTTTGAGACCAAGGATGGTTACATTTATATTACTGTTACCACCGATGAGATGTGGAAAAACCTTTGCCAAGTGCTCAAGCTCGATCATCTTTTCAGAAATCCTCGCTACTCTACGCTCGACGGAAGGCGTCAGAATCGGCCGGAATTAGCCGTTGAGGTTACCCATGTGACCAAACAATATAGAAGCCGGGAGCTGGAATCCATATTAGTCACGGGCAATGTTCCCTGTGGCCGGCTCATGAATATTGACGAGATCATTCAAGACCCCCATGTGCAATTCCGGCAGATCATGGAGGAGATTGAAGTTCCCGAGAAGGGAAAGGTGAAGATCATCAAAACCCCCATATATGTTTCCGGGAAGGCTCCAAAGATTCGGCGGCGTCCCCCATTGCTCGGCGAGCATACTGGGGAAATTCTCAAGGAGTTGGGATACAGCCAGGAGGAGATCCAAGAGCTATTGGAAAAAGGGATTGCCCGTCAATCTCAGGCCTGAAATTTTAAAATGGAGAATCACTTGCCATGTCTCTTGAGTCCCTTTTGAATGAAGTTGGGCACAGGATGGCAACAACGTTGTCATGGGGCGGGAGACATTCTAAATTCGAAGCACGAAATTCGAAATCTAATTCAAATTTTCCAAAAACAAGAAATTAACCTTTGGCTGTTTGGGATTTTTGAGCATTTGATTTTGGATTTGTTTCGGGGTTCGATATTCGGATTTTGCAACCCACCTTTTTGATTCCGGCTATGCCGGGTTAGGGATGAATATAATATTTCTCCATTGCTCCCCGGTATTTTTCCATGAGCTCGGTGTTTAAACCTAATGGCGGTTGGGCGCTACGGGGAAGAAATGTCTTGTAAGGCTTTTGCGCCTTCAGTTCGGCAAACTCCTCTCGAATTTTTGCCACAACCTCCGAATTCGTGAGGAGATCATAGGCAGAAAGGGCAAGGACCTTTGCCCCTGCCGTCAATCCTTTATGAGCGATCGAAGAATTGGCCGCGGCTACCACTGTCCAGTGATGAGAGGGAGAGCCAGGGACTCGCACCGGGAATCGCATGCTAACCGTGGGAGCAATTAGAGTAACGTCCCCCACATCACTGGAACCGCCCCTTAAGGGCTCGGATTCTGGAGAAGTCAACTTGAGGGAGTATTCCATTCCAACAACTGAATAGCCAGCCTCTGTTTGCATCGCTCTGGCAAAAGCCCCCTCTTTTTTCGTGTAGGCGGGTTTCCCCACGGCTTTGATATTTTCAAAAACGAGTTCGGCCAGATGTTTATTCGGAAACCGCTGGTGGATGGCGCCGATGGTCTTAACCTCGTAGGTGGTTTGGGTCATCAAGGCTGCCCCTTTCGCGCAGTCTA
>Ga0256868_10000965_pt1 | contig 16232 bp, 7 predicted proteins | sample RVTome_13_FD_187341 | JGI IMG/M metagenome (GOLD analysis project Ga0256868, IMG submission 187341) | Soil microbial communities from uranium-contaminated site in the Upper Colorado River Basin, Wyoming, United States - RVT92D227 HiSeq ...
AGACAGCACCGACACGCCCACGATCACCCAGCTCGTCATCGTGAAGACCATTCTTCTGGGCACGATATCCCCAATGTCGACCGAGAAAAGTTCGTTGAACAGGAACGAGGTCAGCAGGCCCACGGACGCCCCCACGATAAGCCCGAGGGCCATGAGGGAGATCGACTCGCCCATCAGTATCTTTCTCATCTGCGAGCCAGAAGACCCGCGGGCCATGATGCATGCCAGCTCCACCTCCCTGTCCGATACTGCAACGAAGATTATGAGGCCGACTCCGATGCTCATGATCGCGATCGACAGGGCGTACTCCATGTACAGGAAGTCCGCGAGTGGGCCGAAGAATGGGTCGCTACTGAGCATGTCGATTTCGTCCTCCATTATGTATGTGTACGGCGTGATACCGCCTGTTTGCACATAGACCGCCGATGCGTCAGAAGCTACATCGTGCACGTCATAGCCTGGGCTTGCATCGATGAAGGAGCCGATCTGCAGACCGCCGTAAGACAGGTTCTCGTCGGAGATGAAGCTCAATGTGTCCCAAGACACGAAAATGTCTTGATATCCTAGGCCGGGCAACCCCTTGACCATCCCCACCACCCGGAGCGGGAAGACCCACATCGCCTGGTTCCACGTGCCGTTGTGCCAGTAGCTCCTGTCGAACTGCGCATTGAGGAGGTCGCCCACAACTATCCCATAATTGTCCGCCCATTCTGACCTGACCAGGACGGTCCCGTTCGTTTCGATGTCGGCCATGTCTGGATCTGCCCCCTCGAAGTAGAAGTCCGAGGGGTTGACGGTCTCGGCGTAATCTGAGGGGTCCAGCAACGCAATGGACGCCCACCAACCGTAATAGTAGGATGCTGATGAGATCTGGGTGGTTGCGAAGCGGGTCGCGCTCTCAACCCCTTCGACCTCTGAGATATGGTCAAGGAACGTGAGGTTAGTGACTACTTCCTCGATATCCATACTCCAGTCTCCCGTGTAGATGGTTGCTGTCAGCTTGATATCGCATCCGACGTCGAATTTGACCCGTTCGTGCTCGTACGCTATCGTGGACTCCATTGTGATGGATATGAACAGGCCGAAGGCCAGCGCCAGAGATATGATGACTCCGAGGTTGGACGCGCGCCTTGGATTGCGGATCACGTTCTTGTCCACGAGGTAGTGGAGCTCCTTCGTCCACGGCTTGACGATGACGGTCAGTTTCGAGTAAAGTCGCCTTGAGCCTCTGGTCACCAATCTGACTATGCTGAGAGATAGGAAGAATGGCATCAGCGGGAACATGGCGATACCGACCAGGATGAGCAACGAGAGTACCATCTGCACGATGAAGGACCCTCCCTGACGAGAGAGCCACTCCGTGCCCATCCACGTTGAGAGTATGCTGAGAACCGAGAGCCCGAGGAGGATGACGTCCGTGCGGACCTTGTACCCAATCTGGGTGATAGAAGGCGAGTAGTGGTGCAGCGCCTCAGCGACGTCTGTCTTAGATATCCGCCTCAGAGGTCGGTAGGACGATACGAACATCAGGAGCACGCCAAAGCCGATTGCCAGCAGAACCGTATTGGAATTGATGCTCAGGTCAGACAATTCAGGAGACGAAGTCAAATCGCTCCTGAACCCGACCGCGACCCCAAGCAGGAACCGGCTGACCAAAATGCCGAGCCCAAGCCCCATGAGCCCCGTGATCACGCCCAGGAAGAGCGATTCAAGGAACAGGAACGAGAAGACCTGTCTGTTGCTGCCGCCCCTCGATTTCAGGATGCCTATCTCCCTACGCCTCTCGTTCAGGCCAAGGTCGACGCCAACCACAGACAGGTAGGTTCCTAGAGCGACGACTGGAAGCGAGAGAACGATGAACACGACCTTCATGTACTCGAGTTGCGAGCCCAGGTCCCAGAGCGGCCGGATGAGCAGGTCTTCCGAGAAATAGAACCCATATACGGATCCGGCCATGTTGACCCTCTGCTCGACGAACTGGAGTCTCTCAATCGTGCCCTGGATGCTTGACAGGCTGATGACCTCGTCGCGGTCGACCCAGATTAGGAATTCGTATTGCGGATAGCTCCCGAGCTCCAGTGTCTGCAGCCCAGGTATTACCTCGTCCATGTCTGAGAGGAGCATCACGATCGGGTTGACGCTGTACCTGATCGCGACCATGTCGTCCTCGATGCCCGTTGATGGACCCCAGTACACCTCCTCGTGGGCGCTCGGGTCCTGCGTCCAGATCTTGGAGACTTCGAACGTGAGATTCAGCCAGGTCACATTGCTTTTTACATAGGTGTAGTTCACTGGGTCGTAATAGTAATCGTACTCGGCCATGCACAGAGTAAGGTCGTCCCCCACGCCGACGGACATCGTGTCCGCGACATATGCGGAGATCGCAATCGTGCCCGCATCAGGCAGTTCTCCGTTGATCTTGTGCGCTTCGAGGGTCTTCGTGTCGTCTTGGTCCAGGAAGACAACTGGATATTGGTAGAAGTCGGTGTAAGTCGAGTCGCTGAGAAGACTCCAGCCATCGACGGTAACAATGGGCTCGGACTGCTCGACGTACTTGATGTTCTCCAGTGCTTCGGTTCTGGCATCGAAGTAGGATTGGTCTCGAACTACGAAATCCGACAGCGGCTGGTCCGCGACCATGTCAACCTCGATGCCCTTGATGGCCGCTCGGAGCAGTCCGTAGGCGGACGAATCGACTGCGATCGAAGACCCCGCGATCAAGGACAGGGCGAGGACTATCCCTACGATGGCGAACAGCGACCTTCGCTTGTTGCGTGCTAACGATTCCAGCGGGTACTTGATTAACGAGAGTAAGTTCACCTAGCCCTGTCCTCCTGGACATGAAACAGAGGCTCGGTATGTAATCCTTTGGTGGCCGTTGACTTCGGCCTCAACGGGGGGCGCTCATTTCTTCTTCTTTCTGAAGAAAAGAATCCCTGCGGTCGGTTCGACTCTGATAACTTCCCTCTGAGGCGGGTCCTTCTTACCGTTCTCCTCTTCGTCCGCCTGCTTCTTCTTCTCCACCCTCTTTGACGGAAGCTTCGCAGGCGTCTTCTCCTCGGCCTTCAGGGGCTTCCTTTCGGCCTTCTTGGCGGCCTTCTTCTCAGCCTTCTTCTGGGCCTTCAGGAGCTTCTTCTGGGCCTTCTTGTCCACCTTCGGCTCTGCCTTCTTCACGGGCTTGGGCTCCGGCTTCTTCTCGCGCTTCTTGAGGGGTTTCTCGATCTTGACTGGCTTCGGCTCGGGCTTGGGTCTTGCGACGGTCTTCGGAGCAGGTTTCGGAGCCGGCTTGGGAGTTGGCTTCGGCGCAGAGCGTTTCTTGGCCCCGAGCACCACGCGCTTCTTCTGTTCTGATGCCTTGGTCTCGAATTCTCCCAAGGATTTGATGTCTGCCTTCACGATCTCTTCTGTCCCCACTTCTGCGAACTCGGCCCCGCAGTAGGGACACGAGGACACCGATGGTCCAACAGGCAAACCGCAGAGCGGGCACGCGATTGCGTTCTCGTCGACCCCATCTTCGTCATCAATCATGATCCGGTCCTGCTCTTCTTCCGAGACCACAGGCTGCACGGGCGGCGGCTTGACCGCCTCCTTCACCGGCTCCTTCACCGGCGGGATCTCCGGAGGCGCTGGTTTGGGGACCGGCTTCTCCTCGACTGGAACTGCTGGCGGGATCTCCTTGGGAGCCTCGACTATCCTTTCCGGCGGCCTCTCTACGGGCTTCACAGGTATCTCCGCTGGCGGCTCCGGCTTCTTCTCGGGAGGCCTCTCCTCCGGCTCTACCTTCGGCGGTCTCACGACGACTGGCTTTGGAGCGGGCGCCGGTGGCGGCGGAGGCCTCTCCGGAGGCTTCCCCTTGGCCACGTACAGCTGGTCGGAACCGTCCGCCTTGAAATGGACTCTGTCAGTCTCCACAAGAAGCGCAAGAGGCAGGACGAGGTCCTTCCTGGACAGGCCCGTCCACTCCTCAAGCTGGTCTATCGTGGCTCCCCCGCCTTCGGTCATCTTGACGATCGTCTGGAGCGCGGAAGACATGTCTATGTGTTCTTTGGCGGGGACGACCTCGAGCGGCGTCTTGAGGTCCGCGATGCTCTTCAAGAACTCCTTGGACCTCTTGACGAAGTTCCTCGGGTCCTCCTCAAGCAACCGTCTGAGGTATGAGGCATCAAGGCCTAGCTGCTCCCAGCCGTTAATCTGGTCCAGGCACTTGCCCCTGTGGAACTCCCTCTGAACGCCCTCGTTCGCGACCTCGCTCTTGGGCCTGAGCCCCAGAGCGGCCTGGTAATGCTTGAGCGCGTCAGTGGTGTGTCCCTGCTTGGAGAACAGCTTCGCGAGATTGATGTGCGGGTCGAAGGGGTCGTCCATGAACTGGATCGCCTTGTCGAAGCAGACAGTGGCCTCCTCGTACCTGGTCATCGTCTGGAGCACGACACCCTTGTTGTTCCATGCAGGTCCGTTCGCAGGATCCGCTTTGAGAGCCTGGTCGAACGCCTTGAGGGCCTCCTCGTGCTTGCCCTCCATGGCGTACATGTTGCCCAGGTGGGACCACGAGGTGCTGTCCTTCGGGTCGATCCTGAGAGCAGTGTCGTAATGCACCATAGCCTTCGGAAAGTCCTTCAAACGATATAACGCATCCGCTTTGAGACTCCACGGGAGAGCGAACCTGTCGTCTATGCCGACTCTGGAGCACTGGCGTATCGCGGCCTCGGCCTGTTTCAGGGCATCTTCGTACTTGCCCTCCTGAATCAGCGAGTTCGCGCTATTGAGCCTCCGCCAGAGGAAGAAATACACCCTCTCACGCCAGAAGTACATGGCCAGCGGGAGGAACGAGAAGGAGATGCCTATGAGCGCCAGGCCGCGGTCGTAGGGGGAGTATGTGCCCGACGCGACTATGTGAAGCTGCTCGTGGAAGGCGATCAGGAATATCGCCATCGCGCCAAGGAGCCAAGCGCCCACGAATCCGTCCCGCGTCTGGAGCGACTGGACGGCCACGAGAGCGAGGGTCATGCCAGATATGAACAGGATGAGGTTCAACAGCGTGAAGAAGTAGAACTCGCCCTCGGGGGCCGGCGCCACACCGAAGGCTTCGTGCACCGGGACCAGGATCATCAGCACGAGTCCAGTGCCGAACAGCGTGAGCTTCATGCTCTCCTTGGTCTCGAAGCCCCTGCCGCCTATCAGCATCATCAGGAAGCCGTAGACGAGCATGATGCTGAGCGGGATAGCCCAAGTGCCGACGTCCTTCCCCCAGTAGACGAGTGCGAGGCCGCACAGGGCGAGCATCGCGAACCCCGCGCCACCCAGGATGTGCCTCGGCACAGGAAGAGTGTACTCCTCGGCGGTCTCGCGTTCTGTAGACAGGAGCATCACCATGCCCAGGAAGACGAACACGCCTGTCACGACGAAGACATAGGAGTTGTAGATCTCCCACGTGCCTGGCCAGAGTCGAGGGCTGACGAAGTACTCTATTGCCGTGACGACGACAACCGAGGCGTATAGCAGGAGAATGAACATCCTGGGGCCGCCGACAAAGGGCACGAACGGGAGCTCGGACTCGGACTGCTCACGGAACGGCCTCAGCATGTTGGACAGCAGGAAGCTGTTCGCTGGAGAGCGCTGCGAGTTGCCCGGTTTCGCACCTTGCACTATTGCTCATCCCCTCTGACTTTCTTTCGAGCCTTTGCCAGCCTAGCCCGCCTTATCGCGATGAGCATTATTGGTACTATCGCTAGGGGCATTGCCAGGTGGCTGAACTCGGGAATCACCTGGCCCACGTTAATAGAGCCAGGTGTAGGACGCATCGTGGACCAGGTCGCATACGGAGGGCTACCGGTTCTTCCATACGACTTGACCGCCCAATAGGGGACGGACACCTGGTCCACGATGGATCCCGTGTTATCGGAAAGCACGAAGTTCGTCGTCTTGACGAGCGTCAGGCCAGTTGCGACGAAGAATTCGCCAGGAAGCAGAATTATCGATGGGAATGTGTAGACGACAACGCCGTCGGCGTAGAGGACCCAGCCCGTAAGGTCGATCGGATCGGTTCCTGTGTTGAAGAATTCGACCCAGTCATTGCTCCCGTTCGGTGGCGCGGTGTTGTAAATCTCGTTGATGACGATGCTGCCGAAGGCCCTCGTTCCGGCCGTGACCCTCGCGGGCAGCGGCACGGCGACCTCGTCCTGGCGGCCGCTCCAGTCCTCAGCCATGAACGTGACAGTGTAGGTGCTGCCGGCAACGAGGCCAAGGGCGGAGTACGGCGCGCTGACCTCGAGCTGATACGAGTCGATGGCCGCGTCGACCAAGCCCCTCTCGAGCCAGAGCGAGTTCGCGTACTCGTAGTACTTGCTCGCCCAGATCGAGTTGCCCTTGCCAGCGATCGATATGGCAATCTCGGAGCCGCCGTACTCGAATCCGGTGGATTGATTGTGGTCAGTGTCGATGAACACGAACGCGAAGTCCGAACCGTACATCGGCTCGGGGACGGTCGTCACATTGCTCGCCGGGGGTCCAGGGGTCACGAACCTGACGATCTCGGACGGCACGCTCGTGCCTCCGAGCATCGTTCCGTTCACGGCCATGTAGAACGAGGCCGTGTCCACCGTCGAGGCCAGCTTGACCACGCTGATGTCCACGTCCCCGCTCTTGTTGTCCATGGCGGTTGGTGAGTAGGCGTCACCGAGCAGGTCGCGCAAGGGAGCCCTCGGTGTCCAGTCCGCGAACGCACCGTCCACCGCGATCCGCCCTGGCGCATCGGCGACGTAGCCTACTCTGGCGCCACTCTGGAGGGTGTCAATCCTCCAGGAGGCGTTGTTGTCCGCTGATATCCCGCTCGTGCGGTTGAGCTGGAGGCCGAAGGAACTCGTACGCACAGCGCCGAACAGGTCTACCAAAACATCGACGCTCCTTCGGTCCCCGTCTCTCAGCACGAGCGGGGTGTCCAGATTGATGGTGTTAGTGTAGGAACTGCCGAGGATGCTCAGTCCCTCCACAGCTGATATGGAGAACGGGGTGACATTGCCCAGGAAGTCGAATGCGAGCGAGCTCACGGTCGTCACGGCCCCCTTGGCGGTGATGTTGAGAGTCAGCACCCGCTGGTGCAGGCTGGACGTGAACACATCAGGGCTGTTGTGATCCTCCACGACGACGAAGGCCGCGCCCTTGGTCCTGAAGCTGACCTCCGACACATCGATGGAAGTCGTCGTGTGGCGGGAGCATACCATGACCCGAGAGTGGTCGTCAACTACCACGGACGTGCCGACCTCGATCTTGTTGCCGTAGAAGCCCACCTTGGCCTCGGACAGAAGGGAGAAGCCGCCGAAGTCGTGCCTGCTGGCCTGGGAGGAGAACGAGTGAACCTCCGCCTTCATCTTCGTCTTGTTCCAGCCTTCGAGAACTATGAGCGCATCCGCGCCCATGCCGTTGATGAGATAGCCGCTGGACTCCTTATCGTCCCGGTCAACGAAGATGTAGAAGCCGTCAGAACCACCATTCCTTCCTTCGAATATCTGGCCCTGGGTAGCGATGTAGTAGTAACTCCCACTCCTGTCGTACTTCATGCTGTAGGCGCTTATCGAGATGTCCGGATTCTCAGAATCCGGGGTGTCCGCGTACACCTGCGCCTTGAGCCAGTCCATGAAGTACCCGTCGATCTCGATCTCCTGCGACGGGAACGAATAGACGACGACATACGGGGCAATGGCCAGCACCGCCGCGAATATCGCGACCACGACCAATTTCCGCTTCAGGTCGAAGCTCATGGAGCCGACCTTGCGCTTGTGATAGGACAGCCTGAACCCGTTGACCGCGCCCGAGCCGTTGACGAACCCGTTCACGAAGCCGGTGCCCTTGGACGTACCGTTGGTCAGGCCGGGGCGGATGCCGTTGACGGCGCTTCTTGTCCTGCCGTTCGTCCTCCCGTTCGTACGGCCGTTGGTTCTGCCGTTGGTCCGTCCGTTGGTCCGACCATTGGTCCTCCCATTCGTGCGGCCGTTCGTACGCCCGTTGGTCCGGCCATTAGTCCTTCCGTTTGTGCGGCCTTTGATACGGCCGTTCGTCCGACCGTTGATCCTGCCATTCGTGCGCCCGTTCGTCCGGCCGTTGATGTGGCCGTTCGTGCGGCCGTTGGTCATGCCGGGGCTCAGAAGAATTACGTCCCTGCTTAGGCCGTTCGACCTTCCGCTCGAGGAACTAGTGCCCACTGGGCGGAGGCCATTAGTGATGCCTCTCGGGCTCTGGACAGCTTCGGCTCTGTCTCGCGCTCCTTTCGTCCTATCGGGCACGATCCTTCCTCGTAGTGGTTCGGCATGTGGATTGGCACCGCTCTTTCAGGGGAGGCGTTACCCCCCTCTCTAGCGCTGTAATCACGTGCGCTCGACAAAGCGTGCTTCGATGGACCTGCCCATAAAAGCCCGGTAGCCCTGTTCTCGCATGCGCGTGTGCGTGTTATTTAGCGATTTCGCGAGTATATTATAATAGGGTTTCGTTAGACACGTCAATTTCGATAATAGGAGCCAGCAGAACGTTCTTATAGCGCCCATGCGCGCGAAACGAGCCTAGCCAGACGTCTGAGGACCGAACCAGAACGGGTATTCATCAAAAGAGAGGGGGTTTGGAGGGGTTTGCGCTTGTGCTAGTCCGTCTCATACTACGCCTTTGACGCTCCACAGGCTGAACGAGAGGATTGCGTTGCCGTTCAAGGCGACTTTGGTCTCGAGGGTGATCGAGTCACCAATGCTGTAGTCCTCCGTCAGGTTCGTGACGGTCTCGACAGTCACCGAGAATAGTCCGTGTTCCACTTCCATCCAGTAATCGCCATGGTCGAGATAATTGGTCGGAACTTCGAAGCTCTGGCCACCGAGGAGTGGGTTGTTCCACTTGTCTCCGAGATAGGCGAAGTACAGTGTGGTGTAGAATATAGTCTTCGTCTGACTGACAGTCTGCTCCCTGTAAGTTATGTCGACGATTACGTCTTTCACAGCCTTCGTGTCGCCATTCCAGTCAGATGGAATGGAGAGCTGCTGGTCCGTCGTGTAGTTCCCGGTGTACTCGAGGTCATCAAACAGGTCCGTGAAGCCACCGCCGCCCAAGCGTATACCGCCGCCGGCAGCGATCATCACGACACCGACCACGAGCGCGGCTACTACGACTAGCGTGACCATTATCGCAAGAATCCTTTTCTCCATCGTGCTCAACTCCTTCTTGTCCTTATGCGTGTCTGCAAAAAGGTGGTCGCACATGAGCATTGAGCGCAATGCGCAAGCTGGTCCATCCCTTCTGCTTTCGCTTTCAATATATAGGGTTATGAGTATATAATTATTTGGTCATCGATCTACTGCGGTGCTGGATGGTCTGGGTGGCACCTGAGGAATGGGGCCCATGGACTCGGAAAAGGTATCGTCCGGACGGCGGCAGGGCATGGAGGACCGCCTCTTTAGCACAATGAAAAAGTCCTCCCGGGGCCGCCATCCCGCCCCGAAGCGTCTTCGGCTGGGTCCCCACCACACCGGAGACGTATGCCTCAGGCGAGGCTCAGGGGCGATAATATGCGCCGTGATATTTTAAGCATCGCAGGTTCAGAGCCTGTTCATGGGAACACGGGCTAGACGAACTCCGATATTCGAACGTCCGACCTTGCTACGATGGTTCACAGATAGCGGATCCTGGAAACGACTAGTATGAGCCCTTCGGATTCGCCGTCTTGCTGCCCATGAACACCGCAAGCGCGCCGAATATGAGCATCGCGACGAACGCACCCCCGACGCCCAGGTTGGAGTTCTGCAGAGCGCTGTTGATCGGGTTCCAGAGCATGACCATGATGAGCGCGAATATGCCGAACAGGAACAGGGATAGTGCTACGCCCGGCAGCATCGAAGGCGCCTTCCTTCTCTTGGAGGCTCCTCTGCGCTTCATGAGCATGAACACGCCGAGCCCGACTAGTATGACCACGACCGGTGCCAGAACGAAGAGCACCAGATTGTCCCCGATCGGGGGCACCCAGGTCCAATACCAGTCGATCATGAAGGATATCTGCGACCCGAGGATTCCGAGTATTATGAGCGAGATGCCGATGACTCTCAGGTCGGTGATGCTCGTCGGGGGCCCAACGACCGCGACTGCGGCCTCCTCCTGCTCCTCGACCAGGATCTCGTCGAGCGCCTCCTCGATCTCCTCGACGGGCTGCACGGCCCTGGCATGGGGTCGGGCGACAGGGACTTCCTCTGGCTCCACGACCTCGATGACCTCTTCGATCTCCTCTTCCTCGAACTCGGCGCCGCAGTTGGGACACGATGAGACCATTAGGCTGACCATCTTGCCGCACACGGGGCACTCGGCGGTCTCCTCCTCCTCGACGACCTCTTCCGCCTCGGCTTCCGATTCCTCCTCAATCTCGGCTGCTTCTCCGGGCTTCTCTTCTGCAGCCTCCTCTACTATCTCCTCGATCTCTTCCGATTCGAATTCGGCGCCGCAGTAGGGGCATGTGGAAACATCAAGGCCGACGGGCTTGCCGCAGACGGGGCAGGTGACTTCCTCCTGCTCTTCCTCGACAACCTCCTCGACGACTTCTTCGACCTTTTTCTCAACGGGTTTCTTCCTTGGCATCTGCGCACCTACCTTCGATAACAGGGGAGTACTGAATCCTGAGGGGTGGAAAGATTGAATTGACTGTTTATATAGGTTGCTCTAAGGCGGACTGACCTCTGTAAATGGGGGCTGGAAAGGGTTAAGTCCAAGGGGGTCTGGCAGTGCGAGAAACAGGGCCTATCACATGACGGGAGCACTGAACAAGCAAATATAGCCCTGAGGTGTTTCTACCGACAGATGACAGAGCCATCAGCCGAGGGTCGAGGGTTGGGCGACAGGGCGCTGGCCTTCCTGGAGACCGACGACGGCCAAAGGATTGCGATATGCGCGTTCTCGGTCCTTGCGACGCTCGTGCTGATCGTCTTCGAAGGGGACACACTGGCGTTCGTGTTCGGCCTTCCGTACATGTTCTTCATCCCTGGCTTCGCGGTGGTCAGGCTGTTCTTCTGGAGAGGCACTTCTCCCGAGGCGAAGTTCGTCCTGAGCCTTGGTCTCAGCATCCTGGTCATAATCTTCCTGGGACTGATCCTCGTGCTCACGCCGATTGGTCTCGATTCCAACACGACCCGGGCCTCGCTGATAGTATTCGCCGTGGGCGCAGTCGCTGTGGAGACCTTCATCCCGAAGAAGACGCCCAAGACCGCGGACAAAGAGAAGGCGGTTGCTCCGGATCCCGGACCCAGGCCCAAGGTGGACAAGGTAGTGGCCGCGATGCTCGCCACTGCGCTGGTCGTATCTGGAATATCGTTGGGCCTCATCCTGACGGCCGACTACCCGTCCAGGACTTACTTCGCCATGACGGACGGGGACGGGATGGTCATCACGAACGTTACGAAGCCCCTGAACACCAGCTTCGCCGTCATGATACACATGAAGAACGGCGAGGACGGGTCCAGGAACTTCACGCTGGTCGCCTACGGAATCGGGGATGTGGGCGAACGCGATACTCAGACGGTCTCTCGGACTATGGCCGAGGGAGATCTGTGGAACGAGACGTTCGTGTTCGACCTTAACACGACTGGATATTTCCGGCTCGACTTCGACCTCTACATCCAGGAAGAGGGCAAGCCGCCGTACCTCTACGGGAACCTGCACCTGTGGTTCGGGGTTTACGACCCATCCCCCGCCCTCTAGTCGTCGATGATGAACTTGAGTTCAGCTGGCTCCGCGTCTTCTGGGGTGAGCTTCTTTATGGACCTGATCGCGCTCTCTTTGGACGCCGCGAGTGCAGACACGAACGCTGTCGACACGCAGATAAGGACCGCACCGACCAGGACGAGGACCAACAGCTGGGTATCGACCTGGATCGTGAGCTCGTGGCCGAAGACCATGAACACACCGGACCTGGAGAGGGTATCCGACACCACGACTCCGAGTGCGACGCCGACCGCTGCGCCCGCAAGCCCGCTCTCCAGAGCCTGGGGGAACACCAAGCGCCAGATTGCCGACCGCGAAGCGCCGATGGTCCTCAGTATGCCCAGCCTCCGCCTGGACTCGTGGATCTCCTTTGCGTAGACTGATGAGATTGCGAGCGCCGAGAGCAGTGCGGATATGGCTCCGATCGCGAACAAGGCGACCGCGACGTTACCCTCAGATATCTTTGCTGCCTGGTAGATCGGGATGGAGGCCGACGCGCTGAGCGAGGTGGTGCCGCCGTAGCGGATCACGAGCTGGACGAGGTCCGGGTTCTCGACTATCCAGGATTCCACGACGATCCCACGTGAGAAGCTTCCTGCCTGGACCGTGTGAGTTCCAGGAGACAGTCCGACCAGATCGAATCTGACCGTCGCCGACCCCATGCCTGCGAGTGAGATGTTCAAAGATGTGTGAGGCTGGGCATCAACCAAGACCTGGACGAGGTAGTAGCCAGACCGAGAGCCGTCGTTCTGAACGACCAGAACGCACCTCGCGCTCTCCGATTCCTTCATGACCTCGGGAAGCACCGAGAAATCCACTATGCTTGGAATGAATTCGTCAGGGTACGCTGAAGGGTCAAGCACCTCGACGGAAGCCGTCCCATCGACCAGCCCCGAGAGATTCGCATGAAGTGTCCAGGTCCCCGAAGCACCAGCAACGAACGAAGCCCTCCCCTCTTGGTCAGCAAACGAAATCATAGACCCGAATGTCACTAGCGAACCCGTTGCTGCCTCGCCAGAAGATTCGGTCACAGTCACGTTGAATGCATCATCCAGCAGAACCTTCGAGGGGGCCGACACTTTGAGATACGGTTTGACGACGGTGAAGTTCGCGTACAGGTTCACCGGGAAGTCACCGGCAATCGATATGCGCAGTGATTGCGCACCGAGTTCCTCGAATGCGAACGATCGTTCTATCGAAGTGGACGATGACGCGTTCAGGGCAACTTCCTCTTCGTCGACCAGGGACGAAGAAAGGAAGAACTGAACGATTATGGTCCCGGGCGAGCCACCCCAGTTCCGGATCTTGAACGATAGCGAAACATTCTCGCCCGGGGATGCCTCGCTCTTCGATGTGTGCAAATCATACAAAGTGAACCGCGCGTTCTCTGGGGAGAGGACTCCTGCTAGCCAAGCTGGATCGTCAGTAGAGACACGGATGATGGATACGCTATCCTTGGCCATGCCGGAAAGGAAACGTGCGACATCGAGGGACACAAGAAGCTCGTCGTCGAGTGAGGTCCCTGTGGAGAACGAGCCGATGAGCTTCACGAGCTCTACCCTGGACGAATAACTGCCGACCAGAGGGAGGTAAGTCGGAATGTCGACGCCTAGCCTCTCCAGGAGGCGCTCTCCGACGAGCGCGCTCGACTTCGGTTTCATTGACTCGCCAGAAGACATGTAGAAGGTGTCGAAGGAGGGGCCCGTCTTGTTCAATCTCTCAATGTCCGCTCCCCTCAACACGAACGACACGCCATTGAAAGACGAGAACGCGAACACCTCTGGACTTGCGCCCGTGATGCCGGGAGTCGCCTCAAGGGCCTCGACCATCTCCGCACTCACCCTGCTGGAGAATATGGTGGGTGCCGAATTGTCCGAGACGACGAAGCCCTCGCCCGCGGCAAAGGCTCCGGGGGCAGAGCGCAATCCCGAGAGCACTGTGACTGAACTCGTGAATATCATGATTGCCAGTGCCACGGTCACCATTGCGCGGAGACGGATCAGGAGAACGGTGCCACCTCCTTGAGATCCTCGACCGGCCTCGTCAGCGTCATCTTCAGGGCCGGCAGAAGGGAACCGAGGAAGCCTGCTAGGATGGTCACCACGAACGAGACGACAAGGAGGGAGACGCTCGCCTTGATGATGAACACCGATGTGAACAGAGCCGATGCGACCGTGGACGTTCCGTAGGACAACACGATTCCCAGAGCCACTCCGAGTGCGCCTCCCCAGGCGCTGATCACGAGCGCATTCAGCATCAGATAGTAGAGGACCTTCCATCTTCCTGCGCCAACGGTCTTGACAATCCCGATGTCGTGCCTTCGGTCGGAGGTTTCGGAGCCGACGAAACTGTACGCGAGAACTGCGATCACGAACGTCGACGGGATCAACACCCAGGTTGCATCTGCCTGGATCTCTTCGACGCCCGAATCCAGGAACTCGATGATCCCGATCATAGGCTGCACTGAGAAGCCGGCGTTCTCCATTGAACTGATCGACTCCGTGCCAAGATCGCGTGCAATCGCGAAGTTGTAGCCCGATGTGGCGGATGACAATTCACGGAGGAGGTCGACTCCGCCGAGTATCCAGCTCGACGGGAACATCGAGGACGAGAATCTACCAGCGACGCTGACGGTCACTGATGATCCGGCGACAAGGGTGATCTCCGAAGGATAATCGTAGCCCTGGCCGACCAACACGCTCGATCCGGACACCAAGAACGTTTCGTCGAGGATTTCGCTCTGGTCGTCGACGGCGAAGACGATGACGCGGTCCTCCGACCCGACGATTGCAGCGTCCACGAAGATTCCGCCAGCGAGAGAGGTGCCCTCTACCATCTCATCCGGATCGAAGAAGTCCAGACCGGTGGATGAGGATTTGGTGACGAGCGAATACTCAGACGAGAAGTTGTCTGCCAAGTTCTGTGTCGACGTCCTAAGTCCGCCCGCGACAGAGAAGCTCGCGACTATGAACATGGTGCACAGCGCGATGCCCCAGCTAGTTGACCTCGCCCTCGGACCGAATCTGAACAGAAGCAGAGAACGCATCCTTGACCGCCCGAAAATGGTGTGGCGCTGGATAAATACCTTCTCAGGAGGCGCTCAGGGACTGACCGAGTCGGCCACCAGTGAGACAAGCTCGGCTATCTCCATCTTCTCCCCTGAGACCTTGACCCCTCCAGTCAGGTTCGTCACGCAGAACGGGCACGCGGACACCAACATCTCGGCACCGAGGCTCTTCGCCTCCTGGACCCTTAGGGAGGCGATGTATTCCGCGCGGTCGTTGAACTGTATCTTGTAGCCACCCCCCGCACCGCAGCATTGCGAATCGTTCCGGTTGTGTGTCATCTCTATGTAGGTTGACTTCGGGAACGACTTGAGAATCCTCCTAGGTTCCTCGAATATGCCGAAATGGCGTCCGATGTGGCAAGGGTCGTGATACGCGACCTTCTTCGGCAGCGGCTTCTTCAACCGGAGCTTCTTGTCGGATATCAGCTGATCGATGTATTGTGTCAGGTGGTAGAGCTTGAAGTCCAGCTTGCCGGCGTACATCGGGTAGTTGTGGTTCAGCGTCATGAAGCAGCCGGCGCAGGCGGTAACGACTATCTGCGCGTTCCGCCTCTCGAGCTCCTTCAGGTTGTGCTTGACCAACCCATCGACGTCGTTAGTCACGACATCTGTCTGACCCGTCCTGATCAGGGGAGAGCCGCAGCACCACTCGTCCTTTCCCAATATGTCGTACTCGACCCCTGCAGCGTCTAGGACCCTGGTCGCGTCCTGAGCGATCTTCTGCTGCCTGTAGCTCGCGGTGCACCCCGTGAAGTACAGAACTTCCGGGTTCTTAGACCGCTTCGCCTTGGGCGGGATCCATGCGTCTCTCATCTCATGGGGTTCGTCGTAGGGGTTGTGCTTTGCGATGACTCTTGTCCTCAGGTGCTTGTGCTTCTCGAGCGGGCCGTATCCGTTCTTGACGAACCACTCCTTGACCTGCTCCCAGCGGTCGTTGAACTTGATGCCCGCATGGCACACATGTTGGCAATAGCCGCATGCGGTACAGTTGTACACTCGCTCGACGAATTCAGGGGTGATCTCGGGCCTCCGTCTCAGGAGCCGGTCGAACGTTCCCGGGTGCGCATAATTCTTGAGATAGTACATCTTCCCGCGCACGCGCCACGACTCATATCCACGGTCATCGTTGAGCTGGATCGGGCACACGAAGTTGCAGTACCCGCACTGAAGACACGCGTGGGCGTCCTTCTCCACTTCTTGAGGCAGCTCAGGAAGAACCATGCAGGGACCTGCTGAGTCGGCCAGCATGTCAGGAAATAAGAATCTTGCGCCGGTTGGAGGGCAATCCGGGAAAAGTTCATTAATGACCGGAGCATTCCGCCGAAAACAGAGGCACTGTTTTCCGCGCTTCCAGCCTCGAAAACCAGGAAACGCGCCGTTGGAGGCTGGCGGCGTGAAGCTGTTGAAGAGCAAGTGGTTCTGGGTAGTCGCATTCGGGACGCTCTTCGCG
>Ga0256868_10000967_pt1 | contig 16223 bp, 22 predicted proteins | sample RVTome_13_FD_187341 | JGI IMG/M metagenome (GOLD analysis project Ga0256868, IMG submission 187341) | Soil microbial communities from uranium-contaminated site in the Upper Colorado River Basin, Wyoming, United States - RVT92D227 HiSeq ...
AGAGGAGAATAGCATGGCAAAAGAAGTCTATCGGAAATTACAGAAACAATTGGATCAGTATTCAGTCGGCTTTCCCGCCACCGCTTCCGGCGTGGAGATCCGGATACTCGAAAAGCTCTTCACCGAGGAAGAGGCCGAGATTTCACTCCACTTGAGCATGGCGCTGGAGACGCCGGAGTCAATGGCCGAGCGCACCAAACGCGATGCCAAGGCCGTAGCGGTCCTGCTCGATCGTATGGCAAATAAAGGCCTTGTCTTCCGTTGGTGTCGTAATGACACCATAAAGTACGGGGCCATACCGTTCGTCATCGGCATCTATGAATACCAGCTCAAGTCTATGGACCGGGAGTTTGCCCAGATGGCTGAGGGTTACCTGGCAGAGGTACTCGACAAAAACATGACGGGACTCAAACCGTCCCTCTTGTTGCGGACCATACCGATACATCGATCCGTGGAGGTTGCCCATCAGGTGGCCACCTACGAAGACTCCCGTGAGATCGTCAAGAAGCAGAAAATGATCGCCGTGGCGAATTGCATCTGCCGGGTCCAACAGGGGTTGATCGGCCACCGCTGCGAAAAACCCCAGGAGGTCTGCTTCACCTTCGGCTCATCTGCCCGCTACTACATCGAGCTGGGTATGGGCCGTCAGGTCTCTACGGAGGAGGCACTTGAGATACTGGATCGCTGCGAGGAGGCGGGCCTCGTCACCCAGCCCTTCAACGTCCTAAATCCAGGCGGCATGTGCAACTGCTGCGGGGACTGCTGTGGTGTGCTTCGGGCAATCAAAAAACACCCTCGTCCAATCGAGATGGTTGTATCGAACTATTATGCCGCCGTGGACGCCGACGAGTGCACAGGCTGTGAGACCTGCCTGGAGCGGTGTCAGATGGGGGCAATCACTATCGGCGAGGACGATGTGGCCGAAATAAATTTGGATCGATGTATCGGCTGCGGCCTCTGTGTGACCACCTGTCCCACCGCAGCCATACGTCTAGAACTCAAACCCGAAGGCCGGCGCTACACCCCGCCGGCCAAGGGTCAAGAATTATTCGAACAAATGGCACAGAAGCGCGGCACGTCACTCATTCCCTTTACCATGGCCAAATAATAGTACTTGCGAAAGGAAATAGTCAGTCTCCTTCTGACAAGTCGCGCTACGATGGCTCTCTTCCCCTGCGATTAATCGCGTAGTCGCCCGGGTTGCCGATGAAAGGCAGCGCCAACAGCCATAACAAGGTCAGCCTGCGCTGATCGCGAAACTGTGAGAGCCCGATGGTCATACCTTCATGCCCGGCAGCAGGCTGATCGCGATAGGTGCCGAGCAGGCGATCCCACCACGGAAAGTTGAACCCAAAATTACTATTGGTCTCTCGTATGGTCACTGAATGATGGACGCGATGCATGTCTGGAGTGACCACGAAGAGACGTACTGTCCGGTCAAGAATTTTAGGGAGACGAACATTGCCATGGTTAAACATGGATGAACCATTGAGGAGGATTTCGAAGATGAGCACAGCCAGCACCGGCGGCCCAAGCAAGGCCACCGTCGAGAGCTTTATCCCCATGGAAAGGATCATTTCAACCGGATGGAAGCGCAGTCCCGTTGTCACATCGAAATCCAGGTCGGCGTGGTGCATCATGTGGAAACGCCATAAGAGCGGAACCGTATGGAACATCACATGTTGAAGATAGATGATTAAATCAAGCACGATGACTGCCGCCGCTACTTCAAGCCAGTACGGCAGGATAAAATTGTTTAATAACCCCCAGCCGTTTTTCTGAGCCAGCAAGGCCATGCCCACCGGCAAAAAAGGAGACACCGCGCGCACTACCACGGGGTTAAGAAGGGTAATGCCCAGGTTACTCAGCCAACGAACGGTCTTGGAGGTGGTTAAGAAGCGGCGCGGCGACGCAAGTTCCCAAACAGCCATTAAGGCAAAGATGCCGAAGAAAAAACTGAGACGAATAACGGTTTCATTGTGCATGATATATCTGCAAACCCCAGCAAATACGATTTTTCGCAACACAATAATGAGATGTTTTCAGCTATACGCCGTCACCATAGATTTACCATCATGCATCCCGGGCAAACACATGCGCACGTGCGGCACGTCGTTCATGCCGTTTGCCATGGCCGAGTAACGATCCCGCTACAGGCGGGATAGCTTACTTCACGCTCCCGCAAGCTACGCGGGCGCCTCCTCCGCCCAACGGCTCGGGAGAATCTGAATAGTTGTCCCCTCCGGCATGAATGATGAGTGCTCTGCCCTTCAGGTCCGCTATCTTGATACGAGGAGCAAGCACCGGATGTGTTGCCTTGCCGGCGCTGTCGACATAGAGGGCCGGCAGGTCCCCGAGGTGACCATTGCCATAGGGACCTTCATGTCTTCCCGTGTTTGCGGGATCGTAGTGGCCGCCAGCCGTCAACCCGGGCACCATCTTGCCCTCTTTCTCGGCAGGATCGCAGCTCGGGTTTTGATGGACATGAAATCCATGCGATCCAGGGATGAGGCCTCGGAGGTCGGGTGTAAAGATGGTTCCATAACGACTCGACGTCACGGTAATGCTACCGATATATGCCCCAACACCAGTACCGTCAACGTGATACATCTTGACAATCACTTTCTCAGCATGGGCTAAACCGCTGATCAGCAGTATGCCAAGGATAATAATAAAGGCGTATTTTTTCATGCCGTACATCCTCCTTTCGTTTCATGGTATGGGGTGTTTTAGAGGAGGTCCTTCTTTTTCTGCTCGAACTCCTTCTTGTTGATCTCTCCCTTGGCATACCGGCGCTTGAGAATATCCAGGGGTGATTCCCCAGATCCGGCCCCGCCTCGCGTCGATTGCACCAACCACCGGATCAGAAAAACGATCCCCACAATCACCACGATCCAAAAGAGTATCATAAAGATACCGCCAACCCAGCCCATGCCGTAGTCCCCCATCATCCCTGGCCCATGACCCCAGCCACCTCGGCCATATCCGCCCCATTGGGCAAAGGCATTGCGTGCAGCGGAAATAATTAACACGAGGACAGAACCCCTTATGAACGGCGTCATCCTTTTCATCTTCCTACCCCTTTCTTGACCGCGGCATCCAGAGGCGCAAGAACTCTGGATGTCAACGGTTGGTGATTAATAGATGGATCTCATCCACCCTGTCTGTTTGTCCACAAGGATCTTGTCCACCAGGGAATCGTTTTTGGTCACGATCTCGGCCTCAAAGTATTGGTCCTTATCCGCGATCTTCCCCAGCTTCAGGTTGGGATTGCGCGTCGATTGCACGTAGTTCTCCACCATCGCCTTGACGTCCTTCTCCGTCAAGGGCTTTCGCTCCTGCTGATACTGAGGTCCATACCCCGGACCCATCATGCCGGGACCCATGCCGCGCCCCATCATGCCGGGACCCCTGCCGTAACCATGGTGGGCTCCCGGGCCCCTGCCCGGTCCCCTCTGCGCCGAGTGCATAAACCCCGTATTCTTGTCCACGATAATCGTATCCACTGCGACCTTATTCTTTCCCAGGATCTCGGCCTCAAATGAGCCATCCTTTTCCGTGATCTTTCCCAGCTTCAGATCGGAGTTGTGCAGCGATTGTATGTAATTCTCCACCATCGTCTCGGCGTCTTTCTTCTGCAAAGGCTTCTCAAGCGGCTGATACTCATAACCCGGATAGCCCCGGCCCATCATGCCGGGTCCCATGCCATAACCGCAGCCGTAGCCAGGTCCCATGCCGTAGCCTTCACCTGAACCAAGGTATCCGCCACAATAGGGGCAGTACTGCTGTCCTCCATATCCGCCTCCGCCCATCATGCCAGGGCCCCTGCCGGAGCCGGGGCCCATCATACCAGGCCCCATCTGGGCCAATCCTCCCAGGGCGAAAAACAAGAGGAGCCCCAAAGCGATTACCAATGCTATAACAAGTAGTGATCTTTTCATAACCATCTCTCCTTTCGCTCTTGTCAAAAAACTCTTTTCACCTCAGCCCTATTCCCCTCGGGTGTGTACCTCCATCTGTTTATCTACCACCTTGCCGGTAACGGTATCCAGAATGTAATAGCCGTTATGGTGGACAACACCCGTGGTTGCCGCCCATGAAGTGATCTGATAACGCCCTACTTGCTCGGCGTTGCCGATTGCCTGGGCAGGTCTTGCGATGAATACGTGGTGCGCGAAGTTCAGCGCAAGCATGACAGCGATAACCCAAAGGGCCACTTTTGACCATAGGTCTATCTTCATGGCATTATCCTCCTTACTTTATAAGCTAATGTTGACTTTCATATGAAGCGCCTACTCATCCTCGCCCACAAATCGCAACCAATATGATGCAGTAACACCCCATACTGCATTGAAAAATAGTACAAAAAGAGGGGTCAACGCTCCGAGGTCAAGACCCAACAAGCCCTTATTGACCTTGAAGGGAAATACGATAAACAGCTGCGCAATGGTAGGACCGAGGCTCAACACCAGACCTCGCATCGAAGGGTATCCTCTTAATAGCGGAATGAAAAAGAGAATTCCCCATATGCCGCCCCAAACGATACGACCATAGAGCCACTGCGGAGTCCAGGCAGGTGCAATAGTGACCCCAAGCAAGCCGGTAATCCCCATCTGCCCGAAGAGGAACACGGCTATGCTATTGGTGAACCCGCCGAGACAGCCAGCTGCAAAGACCAGAGTGAGTTTTCTGCAGATTGATCCCATGGACCCTCCTTCTTTCATTCAATAACGACTGGTATCTTTTCTCGAACCATCTACTTGTTCATTTTCGATCGAAAAACAGCAACTGCCTCCCGCTCCGCTCCCATGCCCGCATGCCGCCCTGGAAGTTAAATACCTTCGCGTACCCCATGCTGACCAGTTTCTCAGCGGCGATCTCACCCATGGGCCCGGTTTTACAATACACAACGATCTTGGCATCCTTTTGCCGCGGGAGTTTTTCTTTGTACTGATCGATCGCATTGTAAGGGATAAAGAGATCAGTTAATGGAATCTCCCCTTCATAGGGAATGTGAACATTGATCAGAACGAAATCCTTCTTTTTCAACATCTCCACGAACTGATCCACTGAGATATTTACGTAGCCTTTCTGACCCATGGACCAGCTGGGAAGCAAAAGCAAAGTGATACATCCGACAAAAATCAGGAGTGCCGACAAAGAATGATTACGATTCCCCTTTTTCATAGTGCCACCTTTTACCTTTTGAATTTGGAAATTGCCCGGAACTATCTCTTTTTTTCTTTAATAAACCGCTCAGGGTCTTTCGCAAACCTTTCCTTGCATCCAACGGCGCAAAAATAATACTTCTTGCCTTTGTATTCGTACTGCGCTGGCGCCTTCTTCTCATCCACCTCCATGCCGCATACCGGATCAATAGCCATTGTTCTCACCTCCTTATGCCATCTCGACTTGTCGTGATGACTTTTTTTTGTTACTTTTGTGCCGCGATCACCGGCGGCTTGAACCTCCGCAGACGCAAGGCATTGGTCACGACCGTAACCGACGAGAGCCCCATGGCCCCGGCGGCGAAGATGGGGTTGAGCAGGATGCCGAAGAACGGAAATAGGATCCCGGCAGCCACGGGGATTAAAATGGTATTGTAAGCAAAGGCCCAAAACAGGTTCTGCTTGATGTTGCGGATGGTGGCCTTGCTCAAGGCGATGGCAATAACCACCCCCTTGAGATCGCCGCTGATCAGGGTGATGTCGGCGGACTCCATGGCAACATCGGTTCCCGTACCGATGGCGATACCTACATCGGCCTGGGCTAGGGCAGGCGCGTCGTTGATGCCGTCGCCTACCATGCCCACCCGCTTCCCTTTGGCCTGGAGCTTTTTCACCTCGCCGGCCTTGGCCTCCGGCAGGACCTCGGCCAAGACATGGTCGACACCGATCTGTGCGGCAATGGCATCGGCAGTCCTCTTGTTATCCCCAGTCACCATGATGACCTCAAGCCCCAGTTGGTGGAGGGCATTGATAGCAGCGGCGGAATCCTGCTTCAGGGTATCGGCCACGGCGATAATACCGGCAGGCCTGCCATCCACTGCCATAAACATAGGGGTCTTCCCTTTTTGGGAGAAAGCCGTGTCCTTCCCCTTCATCGTATCGATACGCACCCCCTGCTCCTTCATCAGCTTCATGTTTCCCAATAAGACCTTATGATCTCCGATCGTAGCCTCAATCCCCTGGCCGGGGATCGCCTTAAAATCAGTGGGGTCTTCCAGTTGTAACCCCTGCTCGTGTGCCCGCCGGACAATGGCCTCGCCCAGGGGATGCTCGGACCCCCGCTCTGCCGAGGCCGCCAGCCGCAGGATCTCTGCTGCCTTGTAACCGTCGCTTTCTGCGATATCGGTGACTGAAGGCTCCCCTTTGGTGATGGTGCCGGTCTTGTCCAGGACGATGGCATCGAGCTTGTGGGCCGTCTCCAAGGCCTCGCCGCCCCTGATCAGGACCCCATGCTCCGCCCCCTTGCCTGTTCCCACCATAATGGAGGTGGGGGTAGCGAGCCCCATGGCACAGGGGCAGGCAATAATCATCACCGCCACGAAGTTAAGCAACGCGTACGTGAGCGCCGGTTGAGGCCCGAAGAAGTACCATATGATAAAGGTCAAGACAGCCGCACCGATGACCGCCGGCACGAAGTAGCTGGCAATGATATCGGCCATCCTGGCGATGGGGGGTTTGGACCCCTGTGCCTCCTCCACCATCCGGATGATCTGGGCCAGCATGGTCTCCTTGCCGACCTTGGTGGCCCGGAACTTAAACGAGCCCGTCTTGTTGATAGTCGCCCCAATGACCTCGGCCCCTGCCTGTTTTTCTACGGGTATCGACTCTCCGGTCACCATTGATTCGTCCACGGCGGAATAACCCTCAAGCACCACCCCGTCGACGGGGATCCGTTCCCCCGGCCGCACCATGACCTGGTCACCGAACTGGACATCTGCCACCGGGATTTCCTGCTCCTTGCCGTCGCGAATGACGATCGCCGTCTTCGGCTGCAGGCCGATCAGCTTCTTGATGGCCTCCGACGTCTGCCCTTTGGCCCGGGCCTCGAGCAGCCTGCCCAAGAGGATGAGCACGATGATGGCCCCTGCCGTGTCAAAGTAAACCTCGGCAGCCAGCCCCTTAGCGGCAAAAAGCCAAGGGAAAAAGGTTGCCGCGACACTATAAAGGTAGGCCGCGCTGGTCCCCACGGCGATCAGGGTATTCATGTCGGTGGTCTTGTGCCGAGCTGCTGCCCATGCGCCGCGGTAGAACTGCCACCCGACCCAAAATTGTACCGGCGTTTGCAGAATGAGCTGGATAAGAAAATTGGTCTGCCTGTCGAGGGCAAGGAGGTGGGAAAGGCCGACCATATGCAGATTGCCGAGCAAGAAGATGGGGACTACGAGAACGAGGCCGACGATAAACTTTTGCCGCAATCTCCTCAGCTCGGCCTGCCTGGCTGCCCGCTCCTGCTCGACGATATCCGCCCCCTCCTGGGTCTCTAGGAGCTCATAGCCGGCGTCATGTACTGCTTTGGCAAGATCCCTTACCGTTACTTGACCAGGGAGATATTCCACCGTTGCCTTTTCCGTGGCGAAATTGACGCTGGCCTTTACAACGCCGGGGACATTCTTCAAGGCCGTTTGGACCTTTTCCACGCAGGAGGCGCACGACATCCCCCTGATGGGGACTGTTATCCGCTCCACCGCGGCCTCATACCCCAAATCTTTTACGGTCTTGGTCAGATCCCCGAGGGTGACATGATCGGGATCGAAGGTGACGGTTGCCCGCTCCGTGGCGAAATTGACGCTGGCATCAACCACTCCCTCCACCTGCGAGAGGCCCTTTTCGATATTGACTGCGCAACTGGCGCAGCTCATCCCCGTGATGGGAAGAATTACCCGTCGGCCACTTCCCTTGTTTGCGCCTGGAACAGTCTCCGATCCTGCCTGCGCAATGTGCTGTTCGGTTCTCCCTGTGAGATATTTTTCCGGTGATTGGTCGAATTTTTCTTTGCAGCTCTGGGCGCAAAAGTAATAGGTCTTGCCTTTATATGTGCTGGTGGCTGCGGCGTGCGTTTCGTCGACTGCCATGCCGCAGACGGGGTCTTTTTGCATTTGCTAATCCTACTGTTAGGAAATAAATTTTCGTCTTTCGTTCGATGTTATTGCAATAGTGGAGGTTGCTAATCCCGCCAAAGGCGGGCTTGTTCACTTTAAAATGATTACCGCATCTACGAAGAGCTCATATTCCTCGTCTTCATTCAGATCATGGACGAGGACCTTCTCCACCTCATCGCCCCCTCTGATCTCCAGGGGCTCGGATTCATAGATAATCTTGACGTCCGATTGCCGCAATTTTGTCGCCAGCTCCGCGTCGGCTGAGACTGTTTTAGAAGGAGTAACCAAGATGACCCTGCCGGTATGTTTGGTCAACTCGAGCGCCGTTTCCAGGGACTTATTCCCTCTGTCCACTACCATCACCCTTTTATCTTTAAAGAGCGACGGATCGTCGACAGTATAATATACGCCTTTCAAGAATTTCTTCTCCCCAACAATCTCTTTTGCCGATGCTTTTGTCCCACGAACAACCGGGAGGGGCACCTTGCCCTTTTTTTGATTTCGATAATTTTTAATCGCCTCGTGCAGGGCGTCGGCAGCAAGATTTGAACAGTGCATCTTGATCGGCGGTAGCCCCTCCAATGCATCGGCAACGTCTTGCCGGTTGACCTTTAAGGCCTCATCCAGGGTCTTCCCTTTGGCCATCTCGGTGATCATGCTGCTGGTGGCGATGGCGGAGCCGCAGCCAAAGGTCTGAAACTTGATATCGGCTATCTTTTCGTCTTCAACCTTTATAAACATCTTCATCAAGTCCCCGCATACGGGATTGCCAACCTCTCCCCATGCCACATTTGCACCCTCGAGGGTTCCGACGTTGCGCGGATTTCTAAAATGGTCTAACACCTTCTCCGAATATTGCGTGGATTTCATCGAGCGCTCTCCTCTGCCTTATATAAGGGTGATAATTTTCTCAGCCTCTCAACGATGGGTGGTAATACCTCTATGACCCTGTCCACGTCCGCTTCCGTATTGAACCTGCCGAAGGTGAACTCCAGAGAGCCATGCGCCTCTTCATGCAACAGCCCGGTCGAGATCAGCGTATGAGAGGGCTCCAGGGTCTTCGATGAACAGGCAGAACCCGTCGCTGCGGAGACGCCCTCGTCTCTCAAGGCCAAGATCAACGATTCTCCTTCGATAGCCTCGAATCTGATATGGGCGTTGTTGGCCAGCCTGTCAGTCGGGTGGCCGTTGAGATGGCTCTTGGGAATACGCGCCAATATATCTTTAATCAATTTATCACGATAACTGGCTAACCGCTTTATCTCTTCCGTCATCTCTTGGCGCATAATCTCGACGGCCTTGCTCATGCCGACGATGCCGGCCATGTTCTCAGTCCCGGATCGCAGGCCGCGCTCCTGCCCGCCGCCGATGATCAAGGGATTTAGCTTCATCCCTTTTCTCACATATAAAACCCCCAGGCCCTGTGGGCCGTAGATATCATTGGAGGAAAGGGTGAGAAGATCGATCCGATCCCTCTTTACGTCTAAAGGGACAAGACCTTCGGCAGCAACGGCATCCGAATGAAAGGCGATCCCCTTCTCTTTGGCCAAGGCGCCGACCTCCGCTATGGGCTGTATCGTTCCTATCTCATTGCTGGCATAGCCGATGGAGATTACAATAGTCTGCGGCGTTAACCTGGATGCAAGTTTTTGCATATTGATCTTGCCGTATTGGTCAACAGGCACCCTGGAAACCTTAAATCCATTTTTCTCCAGATACTTGGCGATGTTGTGTATGGATATATGTTCGACCTCGGAGATGAGGATGTGATCACCCTTGTCTCTATTTCGCGTAGCATAGCCGATAAGGGCCAAATTATTCGCTTCCGTAGCCCCGGAGGTGAATATAATCTCCTCTGCCTCTGCATTGATAAAGCCGGCAATCGTCTGCCTGCAATCCTCCAATATCTTCGTCGCCTCATCGCCTTCCCCATGCAATGATGAAGGGTTACCGAATCGCTCCTGGAAATAGGGCATCATCGCCTCTATCACACGAGGATCGACAGGCTTCGATGATTGATAATCAAGATAGCTGCCCATTGCTATACCCGATTACTTCGCTCTCTGCTGAGCAATGGGTGATGTCACCCCAACGGTGACCCATCACCCGCCGCTCACATTTAACGATGACCTTACCTAGAACCACTCTGTCCCATCGGCATCCAGCACCAGGTCGTTCAGGGTCCCTGCCCCTACGATCTTGACGCCCGGGATCAAGGAGACCTTGTCCCAGCCGAGCATCTGCTTGGATGCCTCGCAGACATAGATGGGGATACCCATACCCAGCGCCTTGTTGATCATCTCCAGCACGCTCGGGAAGGTCCCCAGCTTGATCTTTTCCGCTGCCCCGGGCAGCAATACCCTCAACCCTTGCCCCAGGTAATAGACCTGAGCGTCGATATCCATTGCCTTGGCTGTTTGCGCCAACACTAAGGGAGAATATTGCCTCTCCGCGTTGTCACTCGTTTGCACAAAGAGAAGGGTCTTTTTCTTGGCCATGGCACACCTCCTATTTCATCTTTTTTATTAAAAATCGCAGCTTGCCCGCGTTGTTTTCGAACGCGAGCACTTCATTGCCGGTCCTCTTGGCAAATCGTTTCAAGTCTTCCTCTGCCGCCGGGTCATCCGACAGAACCTCCAAGATATCCCCTACGGCGATGCTATCGATCTGCTCCCGCGTTTGAAACAAGGGCTCAGGGCAAAAGAGACCTATACAATCCAGCGTCTTTTTCGCTTTAACCTCTTCTGCCACGCCCCGTCACCCCTTTCGCTATCCCTATCCTTCATTTAACTATAACCACTTTACTCACCATTCCAAGCCCAGGCCTCTTTTTTCGCCTGGTTATACCCTTTGCCGAGCCTGATCGAAAAAACCGCAGTCTAGATCGATTGCGCGACCTTGCGAACGGCAACGAGCACCGGGTCCGCTACCGGAGAATAGGGAGGGGCATAGCTGAGATCGAGGTTAGCCATCTCCTGCACCGTGAACCCAGCATGCAGGGCAGTTGCCAGGATATCGATCCTTTTGGCCGCCCCTTCTTGGCCCACGATCTGCCCGCCGAGCAGCCGGCCGCTTTTCTTCTCTGCGAGGGCCTTCACCGTGATCCTGCCGGCCCCCGGATAGTACCCCACTCGCGTGCTGCTCTCGATCTTGCCGCTGACGTATTCCCAGCCGAGCTGTTGGAGCTCCCTTTCCTGAAGGCCGGTGCGCGCTACCTCCACGTCACAGATCTTGCTCACCGCCGTCCCCACCACCCCGGGAAAGATGGCAGAGCCGCCGCCGATGTTGACGCCTGCCACGTGCCCCTGTTTATTGGCAACGGTCGCCAGTGCCACATAAAATGGCTTGCGGCTTACCAGGTGAAAGGACTGGGCACAATCACCTGCAGCCCAGACACCCGCCACGTTGGTTTGCTGTCTCTCGTTCACCGCGATGGCGCCCTTCTCGCCGAGCTCAATGTCGCTCTCTTTCGCCAAGGTAGCATTGGGTCGCACCCCCATCCCCAGGATCACCATATCAGCGGGAAGGGTGCGCTTGTCCGTAATCACCGCCTGTACCCTGCCCTTGCCTACCTCAAAGCCTTGGAGGGATTCCTCCCGATACAGCGCTACCCCTACCGCTATCAAGGCCTCCGAGACCAAAGCACCCATGTCCGGGTCCAGGGTGACCATCACCTGTGGGGCCCGCTCCACCAAGGAGACCTCCAGGCCGCGCCTGACCAGAGCCTCAGCCATCTCCAGGCCGATATAGCCCCCCCCGATGATGACGGCGCGCTTCGGCGCCTGCTGATCCACCACCTGACGCACCTCGATGCCGCTCTGCAGGGTATTCACTCCGTAGATACCCTGGGCATCGACGCCCGGCACATCCGGTCGGATAGGGAGGGCACCCGTAGCGATTAAAAGCTGATCAAACGATTCCCACCATTCCTTTGCCGCGTCCAGTTTGCGCACATGGACGCGCCGCCCTTTCAGATCGATCTCCGTCACCTCATGGAGGACACGGGCATCGATATTGCGTTCCTTCCGGAAGGTCTCGGGAGTCACGGCAACAAGCGATTTCACATCGTCGACCACCTGGCCGACATAATAAGGAATCCCTCAGGCAGCATACGAGGTATGGGGGCCGCGCTCAAAAACTATGATCTCCAGATCCGGCCTCTGGCGGCGGGCTTGCGAAGTCGCGCTCATCCCTGCTGCGTCGCCGCCGATGACCACGAGTCGCTCCTTGGCCATGCTTGCATCACCTCCTCATAAAAAACGCGCTGTATGCGATCTTCATCGCCTGCCCTCGAATCGTTCCACCAGCTGCCGATATTTTTCGTGGATCAGCTGCTTATCGAACTCCCAGCATTCTTGAAGCATGGCATCACGCTCTTCCTTGCTGAAATACTCCATGCAGGGCAGGAAAAAATGTTTATCCTCTTTTTCGATATGGGCGGGATAAAATTCCACAAGTTTTTTTAAGATGCCGATGATGTGTTTCAGCGCCGCCGCGTCACCCTTTGCATAGCACTCCTTGGCGCTGAGCAACTGCCTCACGGTCTCCCTGCCGCCCCGATGCTCCTCTATCAGCTCATCCATGATCTTTTTGTGTTCCGATGAGAGCCTTTTCTTGGCAAGGTCCCTGAAGAGAATATCCTCCTCCTTGCCATGATGGCAGCGGTCGGCATAGGTGCGAAAGAAATCTACGCCGCTGTCAATAAGCTCGACATGCGCCTCATTCTTTTTCTCTATGCTCTGCATCTCCCCTCTCAACACGCCGACCATCCGCTCGATGAGTCTGTGCTCGATCATTAAAGGGCCTATGGGCATCATGGCATTTCCTCCAGCCTCTTCCTATGAAGTATGTTTTTTCTGCTCGATAAACTCCTGCAAGGCAACGGCGTTGTTACACTCTTCGTCCTTCGCCCCATAGAGCAGGGTTACCGATACCTGTGACGCCTTCTTAACGATCAGCTCAAGGACCTCCTTTTTATCCGCCAACTCTTTAAAATATCGGCGCTTGAACTCTGCCCATCGTGCGCGATCATGCCCGAACCATTTGCGCAGGGCATCGCTCGGCGCCACCTCCTTGAGCCATAGATCTATCCGTGCCCGGTCCTTGCTCAGGCCGCGAGGCCAGAGTCTATCGACCAATACCCTGAACCCATCTTTTTTTTCCGGCTCATCGTATATCCGCCTAGTTTCGATCATACGGCCTTATCCTTTTAACGCCCTCTTCGAAGGTGTCGTTGGAACCAGTCGCGCGCTAAGCGCGCCACAGCTTCCAGGGCTCCCGGCTCCTCAAAGAGGTGGCTTGCCCCCGGAATGATCTCCAATCTCTTTTCTGCTGTTAACTGGTCAAACGCCTGCTGGTTCAGCTCAATGACCTGAAGATCATCCCCGCCAACGATAAGGAGGACGGGTGCTGTTACGCGATCCAGAACAGCTTCGGCAAGATCTGGACGGCCGCCGCGCGAGACAACGGCATTGACTACCTCTTTCCGCTCCGCCGCAGCGATGAGCGCTGCTGCTGCACCTGTGCTGGCGCCGAAATATCCGATAGTAAGCTCCCTGGTCTCTGCGTACTTCACAAGCCAGTCCGTAGCGCCGATGAGGCGACGGGCAAGGAGATCGATGTCAAAACGGAGATGTCCCGTCCGTCTGTCCGCCTCCTCTTCCGCGGGCGTGAGCAGGTCGATGAGGAGCGTGGCAAGCCCCCCCTCTTGAAGCACTTGTGCCACATAGCGATTGCGAGGGCTGTGACGGCTGCTCCCGCTGCCGTGGGCGAAGAGCACTATGCCTTGGGCAGCCGCGGGAATTACCACACTGCCCTCTAAGGTGATTGAATCAATCCGTATCTGGACAAGGCGCTCATCTTTGCCCGATCCTGTGGCCTTGCTCATGCTATCGCTCCCGGTAGAAGGTCATTCTTGATCCCTATTTCTGAGCCACCCATTCTCCAGCCTGCTCCAAGATTTCTCGCACCTCTTCATCGGTGGTCTGCGAGAAGTCCTCATACCACATCCCGACGGCAACGAACGGCTCGGGTGTCATAGCACAGATGATCTCGTCCACCTGATCCTCAAAGGCCGCGCACGTATCCGGCGCTGCCGTTGGAACGGCGACAACGATATGACGAGGCTCCCGTTTGCGGAGCGCAACGACGGCAGCTCGCATGCTGGCGCCGGTTGCCAGGCCGTCGTCTATCAAGATGAGGGTGCGCCCTTGTATCTCATAGGCGGCACGCTTGCCTCGATACGCGTTTTCACGCCTCTCCAATTCCCGCTGCTCATCGGCGGTCACTTGATCAATGACATTGTCGGGAATGCGCAGCGATTGTACCACTCCCTCATTCAACACCCGCACGCCGCCCGAAGCAATCGCCCCCATCGCCAGCTCGGCATGGCCGGGCACGCCCAATTTGCGCACGAGGAAGACATCAAGCGGAGCCTGGAGCGCCTTGGCGACTTCAAAGGCGACAGGTACGCCGCCGCGCGGCAGACCCAAGACGAGTAGATCGGGCCGGCCTGCATACTTACGTACCTTCTCGGCGAGCACTCGACCTGCATGAAAACGATCTTGAAAGATGGCCATAGATTCTTTCAGCGAGATCCAATTCGCTCAAATTTTTTTCTCGGTCCCTTATACGTACCCTGCCGATCTTCTAGGCATGGTATGGTTTCTCTACCCCGAGGAGTTGAAGCATCCGTCGAAAAGACTCAAGGGTAGGAAGCTCAGTACCTTTACCGAAATGATCGAGCAGGGCCGCGTGAGCAGCCTCATGATTGCCGAGCTCGTCGCGCAGCCACTCTTCATTGAATTTGATCCAAAAAAAGATCTCGATCAGGCGTTCCGTCGAGAGTGTTTCCCCTTCCCTGTTGTGTCGAGGCGCCTCCGGCTTCTCCTTTGCCCGGGCTTGTTCCTGCACCTGCCCGAGTGTCGACAAGAAAGCGACATCGTCTTTGTGCAACCGGTGTATATCTATCAATGCCTCGGAGGCCGGGGTTTCTGGTTCCGGGTCAATGCTTCCGACAAGCGCCAGGGCGGCCTCTTTATCTCCTTTCCGGATCTTCTCCACCAGCGCGTCGAGGCGCCGGTCCGTTTCAAAGGCAACGATGAAGTCCGCCAGATCGTGGCTTGCCTGCCGGACCCACTCGCTCTGTGCCTCCGCGGTCTTGTTTCTCACCAACTCTTCGGCCTCGCTTGCCAGCAGCTCTCCCTGTTGGATCTTCTGGTCTATCTCCTCCACCAGCTCCTTATCGCGGGGAAAGAGCTCCCAAATGTTTTGCGGATTTTGCTTAATATGTTCGGCAAGGTGTTGCTCAGTCACCTCGTGCGCTCGCAGGGTCACTGTGTTGCACCTCCTCATCCAAGGCATTTTTTCGTATGTGGTAAAAATCCGCGCACTGCTCTCCCCGAGGTCTCAGCGTCCTTCCTGATCGGTGTGGGGTGCGGACGAAAAATGGATAACCTTGTCCACACGCACGAGCAGCCGTCTCTCGACTTGCGGCAGCAATTTATCATTCTTGATATCCGGTGCATAGCCGTCCATGATGGCCGTATCTTCCACCTCTATTGCTTCTCCGAGGAGCTGGTAGCCAAGATCATTGTCGGGATCCCAGACGACAATCGCCATACGGCGATTCTCCGCCAGGTTGGCCAACGTGCCCGGACAAAACCACTCTTCGACAACTATCCCTTCTTTATTAAGGGCGATCTTCCGTGCGGCAGCTATATGCGGTAAGCCCGTAGCATCAGCCGTGGCTATGAACGCGTGGCCGATCATTTTGGCTAGACTGACCGCCTTTTTGAGCGTATCTGCATCCATGCTTACCCCTCAATTAAATCATTTCAAAAAGGACACGTCCCGCTTACGCATCCTCCCGAATATTCTGATGCGGCGGCAAGCATATCGCCCTCCTCTCGTCCCCCCTCTCTTCTATAATCGAACGAGAGAACCTGCTCATCCTTGCTTCCATAGCGATAGATGGTGATGCCCTTGCATTTGAGTTGGTGCGCCATAACGTATATCCGCCTGACATCATCGACAGAGGCGTCGCTCGGCAGATTGACGGTCTTGGAGACCGAGTTATCGCTATATTTTTGGAAGGCCGCCTGGTGCAGCAGGTGCT
>Ga0256868_10000968_pt1 | contig 16211 bp, 16 predicted proteins | sample RVTome_13_FD_187341 | JGI IMG/M metagenome (GOLD analysis project Ga0256868, IMG submission 187341) | Soil microbial communities from uranium-contaminated site in the Upper Colorado River Basin, Wyoming, United States - RVT92D227 HiSeq ...
CGCCGCCACCTCATCGGCCTGGGCAGGCATATCGTGTCTCTGCCTCCGATAGAGGATGTTCACCTCTTGTGCGCCCTTGCGCAGGGCCGACCGGGCGGCATCGATGGCGGAGTTGCCGCCCCCGACCACCGCCACCCTGCTCCCCACCTCGACGCCGGTGCCGAGATTGACCTGCCGCAGAAACTCCACGCCGCCGTAGACCCCCTTGAGCTCCTCGCCGGCGATCCCCAGGCGTTGGCTCTGGTGGGCGCCGATTGCCAGATAGAGGGCATCGTAGCCCTGGCGCAGGTCCTTAAGGGGGATATCCTTGCCCACCCGCGTGTTGGTCCTGAACTGGACCCCGAGGGCCCGGATATCGTCGATCTCCCGCTCCAAAACATCTCTGGGGAGCCGATATTCGGGTATCCCGTATCTGAGCATCCCTCCGAGGTGAGGGAGCTCCTCAAATACCGTCACGCCGTATCCCCTGCGGGCGAGCTCTCTGGCCGCTGTCAGGCCCGCAGGCCCCCCTCCGATAACGGCGATCCGTTCCTTTCTCGTCACCGCTACGGGTTCGATGGTGGGTCGTAAGGCGTTGTCGGTGATGAAGCGTTTAAGGTGCTTGATGGCGATCGGCTCGTCCAGTTGCCCCCGGCGGCACTTGGTCTGACACTGGTGGTCGCACACCCTCCCGCAGATGCTGGGAAAGGGGTTGGTCTTGAGCAAGACCCGGTAGGCATCATCGAGGCGGTTCGCCCTGATCAGGGCAATGTAGGCAGGGGCATCCATCCCCACCGGGCAGGTATTCTGGCAGGGAGATTTAAACAGGGCCGAGCACACCGAGGCAGGACACCGCTTGTCCCTGATATGGGCCTCATACTCATGCCGGAAATAACGAATGGTCGAGAGCACCGGGTTCGGTGCGGTCTGCCCCAATCCGCACAAGGCCGAGTCCTTGATGATAGCTGCCAGCTCCTCCAAGAGTTCGATATCCCCCTCCGTGCCACGGCCCTCGCAGATGGCGGTGAGGATATCCAGCATCCGCTTCGTCCCCACGCGGCAGGGGACGCACTTGCCGCAGGACTCATCCTGGCAGAAGTCCATAAAGAAGCGGGCCACGTCCACCATGCAGGCATCTTCGTCCATAACAATCAGCCCGCCGGATCCCATGATGGCCCCGATCTGGGTGATGGCCTCGTAATCGGTGGGGGTATTGAGGTGCTGCACCGGGATGCACCCGCCTGACGGCCCTCCCAGCTGCGCGGCCTTGAAACGCTTCCCTTTCGGGATGCCGCCGCCGATATCGAAGATGATGGTGCCGATGGAGGTCCCCATGGGGACCTCCACCAGTCCGATGTTGTTGACGTCTCCGGTGAGGGCGAAGACTTTGGTCCCTTTGCTCCCCTCGGTTCCGATGCCCGCGTACCACTCCCCGCCCTTGATGATGATCTGGGCGATATTGGCAAAGGTTTCTACATTATTAAGAATAGTCGGCCTTCGCCAGAGGCCTTGCTGCGCCGGGAAAGGTGGGCGAGGGCGTGGCGTACCGCGCCTGCCTTCAATAGAGGCCATCAACGCCGTCTCCTCGCCGCAGACAAAGGCGCCTGCCCCCTGATAGACATCGAGATCGAAGGAGAAGCCGGAGCCGAGGATGTCATCGCCGAGCAGGCCGTATGCCCGCGCCTGGCTGATGGCGATGTTCAGCCGATGGACCGCCAGGGGATACTCGGCGCGGCAATAGATATACCCCTGATGGGAGCCGATGGCCTTGGCCGCGATGATCATCCCTTCGAGCACGGCATGGGGGTCTGCCTCGAGCACGCTCCGATCCATAAAGGCCCCGGGGTCCCCTTCATCGGCGTTGCAGAGGACATATTTCACCTCCCCCTTCGATCTGAAGGCGAACTGCCACTTGAGCCCTGTGGGGAATCCGCCGCCCCCCCTCCCCCGCAGGCCTGACTTCTTCACCTCCTCGATGATCCCCTCTGGGGTCATCTCCAGCAGGGCCTTGGCAGCCCCGAGGTATCCGTCTCGCGCGATATATTCATCAATCCGCTCCGCATCGAGGAGGCCCCGGTTGCGTAACACCCGCAGCTCTTGCAGCCCGAAGAAGGGAATATCGTTCATGTAGGGGATGACCTCTTCGGTGATGGGCTCCCGGTACAAGAGGCGCTCCACCGGTCTCCCCTTGAGGATATGTTCCTCGATGACCTCGGCGGCATCCTCAGGGGCGACCTGCATGTAAATGATCCCCTCGGGGTAGGTCACCACGATGGGCCCTTGGGCGCAAAAGCCGTTGCACCCCGTCTCCACGATCTGGACCTCGTCCTTGAGCCCCCGCTTCTCCACCTCAAAGGCAAAGGCCTTCCGTACCTCCGCGCTCCCAGAGGAGTGACACCCGGTGCCACCGCACAACAAAATATGAGAGCGAAATATTTTCATGCAATCACTGCCCCCCTCTGCTCTATCCTATTCCAGCCCCTTGGCCAGGGCGAACTGCCGCTGCACCTCGCCGGCGATGATATGTCGCTTAAAGACCTGCCGCATCTTGTTTTCATCCATCGACTGATAGGTGATAGGCTCTTCCCCCAATACCTCCACGGTCACAAGCGGCTCTTTGCTGCAGATCCCGATACAGCCCGAGGTGGTCACCATGACATCCTGGACCCCCTCCTCCTCGATGGCGCTGATCAGGGTAGTGAGTACCTTGCGGGCCCCTGAGGCAATCCCGCAGGTCCCCATGTGGACAATCGCCTTCACCCTTTTTTCCCCCTCTCGCAGGGAGGTGGCCTTCTGCACCTCTTCTTTTATCCTCTTGAGATCCTCAACCTTGATCTTCGACATTGCTCCCTCCTCTTACACGCAGGTACTAGCTATTCATATCGTTCCAGCATCTCGCGCACCTTGCGCTCCTTTACCTGCTTGTGGGTATCCTCGTCCACGACGATCACGGGGGCGAGGCCGCAGGCCCCCAGACAGCGGATGGTCTCGATGGAAAACCTGCGATCCTCGGTGGTCTGACCAGCCTCGATGTGCAGATCCTGTACCAATCGGTCGAGATTCTTCTTCCCCCCCCGCACATAGCAGGCGGTCCCCAGGCAGACGCGAATGATGTGCCTCCCGCGGGGGACCATGGTAAAAAAGGAGTAAAAGGTCACCACGCCGAAAATCTGGCTCTGGGGGAGGTTGAGCCCCTCGGCAATGCAATGTTGGATCTCGTGGGGGAGGTATCCCAACACTCCCTGAACCTCCGCCAAGACGGGGATGAGCGCACCGGGTTTCCCCTGATATTTTGCTATGATGGCATCTACCTGCTGGAGCTGCTCCTTGGAGAACTCTTTGAGCAGTTCATCCATAACCATTGCCTCTTGAACGGCCATCGTCTTGTTCCCTCCTGTAATCTGTTATACGACCACCGAGGAGGGCCATAAGAAAAGCCGTCCACGACTCCCCGCGGTGGAGCCTCTCTACTTCTTATCCCTTCGGTCCGTTCACGACCTCTTCGGGAAAATAGGTGAAGTCAACCACACTTTTAAAACATGATCAAGGGGGAAAATATCACATCCTTTCGTCATCTATGCCCCCTCCGGACAATAGCCCATCTCCCCTAAACCACGCGTGATCTCATTTCTGATAAATCTGGTCACCGTCGGATGATCTATCGGGACCTCCCCTAACTCTCCCTTGAGTTCTACGGAATCGACGCAAAAGGTCTTATCGCCTTTACGGTGCGCGTAGCGAAAGTCTATCGAGGGATTCCCCACGATGAGGGCCACGAGGGTGCTGGCGATATCTCCCAGGGGCTTGCGATCGATATGGTGATAACGAAAGCTCGCCCTCACCAGGGTCCCTTGCCCTTGCCTGGATCGGACCTCAAGATCCCCCTCACACGCCCTGGCTGCCTGTTGCAGCAGAGACAGACCGAGGCCGACCCTACGGGTTGAGCGGGTGGTAAAAAAGGGGTCGACCACCCTCTCCACGAGCCCAGGGGGGATCCCCGCCCCATCATCCTCGATCTCCAAGATCATCCGATCCTCCTTCAGGTCCTCAATAATTCGTATCTGAACCTCCGAGGCCTGTGAGGCGATGGAGTTCTCCACGATGTCCAGTATATGCAACGAGAGGTCTTGCATACAAAACTAGGACAGCCCCTGTATCCGCCGCCCTCCCTCTTGCCGAAGCCCTTGGTGAATCTCCTCGAGCGTCGGCGCCTCCAGCAGGAAGAGCGTCCTCCGCTGCCCGATGGCGCTGAGCTCATGGGCATCAGAGGACATTACCACCTCATAGCCCTCTGGCGCCTTTCCCCGTTGCCCTGCGGCGATCTCCACGGCGGCCAGGGGAAGGCGCGGAGGAATATATCCCAGTTGATGGATGATGCTGAAGGCCTCCCGGTCCACATGGGCGGCAATGCAGATCCCTTGCCGAGCCCCGACACCCTTCACGATCTCCTCGAGGGAGAGGTTGAGGGAGTTGATCAATAACCGCTCCTCAAAACGCTGCACATACCCCTCCTTGTCCACGATCGGCTGATGGCCGAAGATCGCGGGGTCGTTGCGCACCTCGGGGAGATAGCGGTAGATATAGGCATCCCACTCCTCAAGGGCCTGCAGGTTCCCAAAGAGGCAGAGGAGGTGGACCTCCTCCCTGCTCTGAACCTCCATTCCCGGAATGACGGTGAGCGGAAGATCAGCGGCCGCCTCGATGACCGCCCGCGCATTCTTACCCGAATTGTGATCGGTGACGGCGATGATATCCAACGCCGCCGCCACTGCCGTGCGCGCGATGCTGCCCGGCGACATCTCTACGTCCGCACAGGGCGAAAGACAGGTGTGGATATGAAGGTCTGAGGCATAAACCCTTGCCATCAATCTTGGCCATGGATACCCAGGCGATAGAGCCTGCCCACGATCTCGTAGGTTGGCAGGGGAGTACACAAGAGGGGAATCCCTTCTTCTTCCGCCCGCTGTACCGTCTCCGCATCGGGCTGCCGCCCATTGGCGAGGATGATCCCCGCCAAATCCCGCAGCACCGCTACGGCCACGACATTCGGATGTCCCTGGATCGTCACCCAGATATCCCCCTCCTTGCTATGAGCCATGACATCGCTGAGCAAATCGCCCGCGTATCCCCCCTTCACCTCTCTGTCGAGCCTCTTCCCAGCTGACCGGACAGTCAAGGCGAGTTCCTTTGTAAGCTCGGTTAACTTCATCTCCCCCTCTTTGGCAGGGAATGGGGGCGTTTCTCAGCCAGTTGCATGACCTCGTGGGCCAGGTCCTTGACCCCTTCCCGCCACTTAAAGATGCAGTCGGTTATCTCCGCCCTTCCTTGCACCACGTCATCGGCAAAGGCGCGGCAGTTGGGGGCGCCACAGGCCCCGCAATCCAGTCCGGGGAGGGAGGAGTGAATCTCATCCCGCACCTTCATCTTTTCCACCGCCTTGAGAGGATCGGCGTCCAGGCGGCCGGCAAAGGGCTGCGGTTTCAATCCCTTCTCGAAGAAGTAATATCCTTTTTTGAAGCGCCGCACCACCTCTGCCCGGTTTACTGCCGACTCGCTATCATGACTGAGCATCAGCTTTCTGATCCTCCCCCTCGATACATAGCGGTCGGCCACGGTCAGGGCCCCCCCGACGCACCCCTCGGGACAGGCCCTGGCCTCGATGAATTCGACGTTGCGCAGCTTGCCGTTTTCTATCTCATCGAGGACATTGATGGCGTTCTTGATCCCGTCCACCACAATGCTCTCCTTGTCACCTCGCAGAGATTGCTGTCGCTCCAGTTCCCTGATCTCTCCCCCCTTGACCGCCCATCCAATGCCCGCCCCGCTCGCCCTCTGCAGATCCTCCTCTGCACTCACCTCCCGCAAGGCCGCCAGCACCTGCCCATAGATCTCTGCAATGGAGATCACCCCATCTATAGACGATTGCTCCTTGGTCTCCGTCTTCGTAACCGCCACCATCTTGGCCGGGCAGGGCACCAGGTAGAAGATGCCCAGTTCCTCTGCCTTGATCCCCAGCTCCTGGGGCTTCGTCTTTCTGATATCCCTGGCCACGATCTCTGCAGGGAGATCAAAGGGATTGATCTGGTCGACGAAATTGGGGAACCTGATTTGGATCAACCTGATGATGGCCGGACAGAGCGAGGAGATGAGGGGATAAGGACCCTCATACCCCTTGAGGTATTCCTGGGTGACGATACTCGCCTCCTCGGCCCCGATCGCCTCCTCGGCGACCTCGTCAAAACCAAGGGCCTTGAGGGCGCAGAGGATCCTGTTGGGCGCACTTTCACCCGGGAATTGGGAATAGATGGTAGAGCTCGGAATGACGACGGTGTACTTAAAATGCTTCAGGTCCGTCAGGCCATGGGTGGGGGAGGTAATGGCATTTTCCGGGCAATCACGAAAGCACTTGCCGCAGTAGATGCATCGATCGGTGACGATCCGCGCCTTGCCCTCAAATATCCTGATGGCCTCGGTGCGGCAGGACATCATACAGTTGACGCACCCTTGGCATTTCTCCTCATCGATGGTGATGATGCCGTACGATCGCTTCATCCTGATCATTCTCTGGGGAGGGGGGCCTGATGACCATCTCCACCACCGTCCCCTTGCCCACCGTGGAGCAGATATTCAATTCATCGGTGTTCTTCTTCATGTTGGGAAGCCCCATCCCCGCGCCAAATCCCATCTCCCTGATCTCGGGGGGGGCGGTAGAGTACCCTTCCTGCATGGCTAATTCGATATCGGGTATGCCGGGACCCTGATCCTCTACCACGATCTTCAGCGCCTCGGGAAAGATGGCAAAGTGCAACGTCCCCTTGTCCGCATGACAGACCACGTTCATCTCCGCCTCATAGGAGGCGATGGCCACCCCCCTCACGAATGCGGGATCGAAGCCGAGCTCCTTCAAGATCTCCTTGACCTTGCTCGAGACCTTCCCCGCATTCCTGAAGTCCCTCCCCTCTATCTCATATGCCCACTCCAGTGCCTTTCCGTGCATCAACGCGTATTCACCAGATGGTCCCCGAACTGCCGGTCAGCCCTCTCATGGCCAGCCTGGCGCAGGCCTCAAAAAGAAAGAGCCTCGTCGTCAATAAGGGGATGCCCTTTATCCTGGCCAATTCAATGGTCTTCTCATCAGGCCTCTTGCCGTGGACGAAGGCGATGGCTTTAATATCGACCATCTCCGCCGTCCTGATAACCTGAGAGTTGACCAAACCCGTCAGCAAGAGTTCCCCGCCCGTGCTTTGGGTCAAGACATCACTCATCAGATCCGCGGCCTGAGCAATCTCGATCTCGAGTTGGAGATCGACAGGCTCCCACAAGACTTTAGCCTCTAATATGCCCTTAACCTCCCAGAACTGCATAACACCTGTCCTCAACCGCAGCGCAACAAGCGCGATGCTTCAGCACTGTCAGCTTCAGCGAGAGGCGATATATTGTATTGTCTCGTTGTACCTGAGGTTAGTAACGATCGCCCCGGCCCCTGCCTCCTCCACCTCCACCGCCGCGAGGTCTCTCTGCGCGGGGACGTGCCTCATTGACATTCAAGGCCCTTCCCTTTAACTCCTTGCCATTAAGGCCGTCGATGGCTGCTTTGGCTTCGTCCTTAGAGGGCATTTCCACAAACCCAAATCCTCTTGAGGCGCCGCTATACTTGTCCGTAATAATCTTAGCGGTTTCAACCTTTCCGAAGGCTTCAAAAGCCCCCCGCACATCCTCCTCTGTCACGTCAAACGACAAATTCCCTACGTAGATATTCACTCTCTCCTCCTTTTTCTTGCGTGGTTATTTGTATTATCACCTCACGATATATAGTAACACTACGCCACCTCTCCACCCCTGTCAACCGAGGTGAAAACGCAACGGAGCGCTTGTCCCCGTAATGGTAGAGAAAGAAATGCGGGATATGCCGTTCACAACAGGAATTGGATGGATTGCCGGGCCAGGGCCAAAAATGCCGAGGGTAAGATCCCCATGTTCAATACCCCCCATACTGCAATAATGATAGCGAGGACAGCCGCCGGCGCGAAGCCCTTGATAGGCGGCGCCTTCTCCGGTTCTCGGAAGTACATGTAGACGAGCACCCTCAGATAGTAATAGGCGGCAACGGCGCTGTTCAAGACCCCGATGATCGCCAACCAGTAATAGTTGGCCTTCACCGCCGCGCTGAAGACATAGAATTTGGCCATAAACCCGGCAGTCGGGGGTATCCCTGCCAGGGAAAACATGAAGATGGCCATGGCGATTGCCAGGAGGGGGTGATGATAGCCGATCCCCGCATAATCGCTGAGCAGCGTATTCTCCCTTCCTTTTTTCCCCAGCAGGATCACCACGGTAAAGGCCCCAATGTTCATAAAGACATAGGCCAGGAGGTAAAAGAGGATGCTCGCAATGCCGAGCTCGTTGCCGGCTGTAAAGGCCACCAGGATGTAGCCTGCGTGGGCAATGCTGGAATAGGCGAGCATTCTTTTTATATTGCCCTGGGTAAGGGCGATGATATTCCCCACCGTCATCGTGGCCACCGCCAAGATCCACATGATCTCTTTCCAGTACGGCTGCAGGGCCGGCAGCGCAGAGAAGAAGACCCTGACAAAGGCGGCGAACCCTGCGGCCTTGACCCCCGTGGCCATAAAGGCGGTTATGGAGGTGGGGGCACCCTCATAGACGTCGGGGGTCCACATGTGAAAGGGAACCAGGGCAATCTTAAAGCCGAACCCCACCAAGAGCAGTGCAGCGCCGGTAATCAGGATGGGGAGGCCGCTGATCCATGATCTTTCTACCAGGACCCGGCCGATACCGGCGAGATCGAGGGTGCCTGTTGCGGCATAGATCAGGGCGATGCCGTAAAGCAGAAAGGCCGAGGCAAAGGCCCCCAGCAAAAAGTATTTAAAGGCCGCCTCCACCGATCTCGTATCGTCCCGCATGATGCCGGCCAAGATATAGATGGAGATGGACATCACCTCCAGCCCCAGAAAGATGATCAGGAGGTTGACGGCCGAGGCCATCAGCATCATCCCCACGGTGGCAAACAAGATCAAGACATAATATTCGCCGAACCCTATCCCCTCTTGCTTGGCGTAGCCCAGGGAGACCAAGACAGTCAGCAGGCAGATGATCGCTATCATCACCTTGAAGAAGAAGGAAAGGGGATCGATCCGCACCATGTCGCCGAAGGCGCTCGTCTCCATGCCCATTACCCAATAGAGGGAGACCAAAGCCGCTAACGCCCCCACGACGGCCGTGTAGCCGAGAATTGCACGCTGCTCCGCGCGGATAAAGACGCCCATGAGCAAGATCACGAGGGCGAAGCCCGTCAGCACCATTTCCGGCGCAATTACCAGAAGATCTGTCGCTGCAACCTGTACGTGGAAGAGATCCATCTCCCTCCTACTCCTTTACACCGGTCTTGGCATCTGGCCTTGAACCAGGGGCTTCAACTGTCGCCGGTGATTCTCCTTGCCCTGCGCTCGGGGCGGTCATTGCCGCTTCATACCTGGTCTTTACATCATAGAGAAAGTGTTGCACCGAGAGGTCCATCTTCTTGAAGAAGAACTTGGGGAAGACCCCCATCCAGACGATCATGACGACGATGGGTATCAAGATCACGATCTCCCTCGTGTTGAGGTCCTTGAGCCGCCGGTTCTCCTCATGCTGGATGGCGCCGAACATCACCCGTTGGAACATCCAGAGCATGTAGGCCGCCGCCAAGATCACCCCCGTGGCACCCAAGATCCCGTAGACGGGATTGGCCTTGAAGGTCCCCAAGAGGATGAGGAATTCTCCCACAAAGCCGTTGGTCCCGGGCAGGGCGATGGAGGAGAGGGTCACGATCATGAAGAAGGTGGCAAAGATCGGCATCACGCGTGCGAGGCCCCCAAAATCGGCGATCAGCCTGGTGTGCCTGCGTTCGTAGAGCATGCCGACGATCAAAAAGAGGGCACCGGTGCTCACCCCGTGATTAAGCATCTGGTAGACGCTCCCCTCGACCCCCTGCACGTTGAAGGCGAACATCCCCAGCATGACGAAGCCGAGGTGGCTTACACTGGAGAAGGCCACCAGCTTCTTGAGGTCCGCCTGCATCATCGATACCAGGGCACCGTAGATGATTCCGATCAGGGCCAGGATGGATATGATGGGAACCGCCTTGAAGGCGGCCACGGGAAAGAGCGGTATGGCAAAGCGGATAAAGCCGTAGGTCCCGAGCTTCAGGAGGATGCCGGCCAGGATCACCGAGCCGGCCGTAGGGGCCTCGACGTGCGCATCGGGCAACCACGTGTGAAAGGGGAACATGGGGACCTTGATGGCAAAGGCCAGGGCAAAGGCGGCGAACATGAGGTACTGGGTCTGGATAGGCAGGCCGGCCTGGTAGAGCTTGAGCAGGTCAAAGGTGTACTCGCCCGTTGCCTTCCCATTGAGGAAGTAGAGGGCGATGATGGCCACCAGCATCAGGACGCTCCCCGCCATCGTATAGAGGAAGAACTTGATGGCGGCATAGATCCTCCGCTGTCCGCCCCACACCCCGATGATGAGGTACATGGGGATCAGGGTGACCTCCCAGAAGACATAAAAGAGGATAAGATCCAGGGCGCAAAAGACCCCGATCATCCCCGTCTCCAGGATGAGGAAGGCAATCATGTATTCCTTGACCATCCGCTCCACTGCCCGCCAGGAGCTGAGGATACAGAGCACCGTCAGGAAGGTAGTCAGGAGGACCAAGAGGAGGCTGATGCCGTCTATCCCGATGCTATAGGATACCCCCCACTCGGCTATCCAGGGGACCCGCTCCGTAAACTGCATGCCCGCCCCACCTCCATCGAACCAGATGAAGAGGGGGAGGGAGATGCCGAATTCCACGAGCGAGATCACCAAGGCGGCACGCTTGATCAATTCCTCCTTGGCCCTGGGTAAGAAAAGGAGCATGATGGCCCCTGCCAGGGGGAAGAAGGTAACAGCGGTCAAGATAGGAAAGCCCACAAGGTTCATGAAGAGATCCTCACCTCATCAAGAATATGATGATGATTACGGCGCCCAGGATGATGCCGAGGGCGTAACTCTGTACAGAGCCGGTCTGGATCCTGCGTAGCCTGTCCCCCAGCCAGCCCATCAAATCAGCTACCAGGTTCACGCTCCGATCCACCACCCCTTCATCGAACCGCCGCCATAGGAAGGTACCAAGCCTCTTGGCGCCGTTGACAAAGAGGGCCTCATAGATCTCGTCCACGTAGTACTTATTAAAGACGAGAGTATAGATGATCTTAAACCGTTCACCCAGTCGCCTGGGCACCTCGGTCTTCCAGATATAGAGATAAAAAGCGATCAAGATCCCGATGATGGCGATGGCCACGGAGACCTTCATCAGGAGAAGCTCCATGTTGACGCCGCCACCCTCGGCGGCACCGGCACTGGCAAAGACGGGCCTGACCAAGGAGAAGGTGGTTTGTCCTGCCCCTTCGGGCAACCCCCCCAGCACCGGCGCGAGAAACTCATGGAAGTAATTCCTCCCTCCCAGGATATGGGGTATGCCCACATACCCGCCGATCACAGAGAGCACGGCCAAGACCATGAGGGGGATCGTCATAATGGAAGGGGATTCATGGATGTGCTTTTTTACCTCTTCCGATGCCCTGCACCTGCCCAAAAAGGTGACGAAAAACAGTCGGAACATGTAGAAGGCGGTCAGACCTGCGGCAGCGGCCCCCACGGCCCAGAGATAGCGATGGCCGTGGCTGCTGCTGAAGGCCTGCCAGAGGATCTCATCCTTGCTGAAGAACCCCGAGAAGCCGGGGATCCCCGCAATGGCCAGGGTCGCCATCAAGAAGGTCACGAAGGTGATCGGGGTTCGCTTCCAGATCCCGCCCATATTTCTCATGTCCAGCTCCCCGCTCATCGCGTGCATCACGCTGCCTGCCCCCAGAAAGAGGAGCCCCTTGAAAAAGGCGTGGGTCATGAGGTGGAAGATCCCGGCGCTGAAGGCCCCTACCCCGACCGCAAGGAACATATACCCGAGCTGGCTGATGGTGGAGTAGGCCAGTACCCGCTTGATATCGAACTGCAGCAGACCCATGGTGGCGGCAAACAGGGCCGTGGCAGCGCCGACAATGGCGACGACGGCCATGGAGATCGGCGCCATGGTGTAGAGGACATGGCAGCGGGCGATCATATAGACCCCCGAGGTAACCATGGTGGCGGCATGGATCAAGGAGCTGACCGGGGTCGGGCCCTCCATGGCATCGGGGAGCCATACATACAGCGGGATCTGCGCCGACTTGCCCGTGGCCCCCACAAAGAGCATCAGGGTAATGAGTGTCACCGTCGTGATATCGAGAGAGGAGGCCTTGGCAAAGACCTCGTTGAACCCTACCGTCCCTAAATGGGCAAAGATCAAGAAGATGCCCAGCAAGAAGCCGAAATCCCCGATCCTGTTGACCACAAAGGCCTTCTTGCCGGCATTGGCCGGTGCATCCCGCTCGAACCAAAAGCCGATGAGGAGATACGAACAGAGCCCCACCCCCTCCCATCCGACGAACATCAGGAGAAAGTTGTTGGCCAAAACCAAGGTGAGCATCATAAAGACGAACAGGTTGAGGTAGGAGAAGTAGCGGGTATAGCCCGGATCATCGTGCATATAGCCGACGGAATAGACGTGGATGAAAAAGCTCACCCCGCTGACCACGAGCGCCATGATGATGGAGAGGGGGTCGACCTTGTACCCGATGACTGCCTTGAAATCTCCCGAGACGATCCAGTCGAAGAGGACCTTGTCAGGCACCGTAGCCCTGGCCTCAGGTGGGAGCTTGAGCAGGCTGAAGAAGATCAAAATGGAGAAGAGAAACGACAGCCCCAGCGCCGTGCACGCCACCGAGCCGACGATCCGCTTGTCGAGCCTGAGCGTCTTCCCGATCAGGCCGTTAAAGAGAAATCCGATCAGGGGAAAGAGGGGTATCAACCAAACCAGATCGATCATAAGATGCTTCCTTCCATCTCACCACTTCAAGAGGTTTATCTCATCCACCCTGATGGTCTTGCGCCCACGGAAGAGGAGGACGAAAATGCCCAGGCCGACAGCCGCCTCGGCCGCCGCCACCGTCATCACGAAGAAGACCATCAGGACGCCGTCCAGAGAATTCAAAAAACGCGAGGCGGCTATTAAGGTGAGGTTGACGGCGCTCAGCATCATCTCGATGCACATGAAGACGACGATGGCATTTCGCCTGATCAAGACCCCTATCGCGCCGATGGCAAATATTAAAGCGCTCACAATAAAAAAGTATAAAGGCGCCATACTGGGGGGCATCGCTGCTAACGCTCCTTTTTGCTCAGGATCACGGCCCCGATGATCCCCACCAGGAGGATGATGGAAGCCACTTCGAAAGGGAAGAGGAATTTTGTAAAGAGGAGACCTGCGATAGTCTTGATATCACCGAGCTCGGCTACCCGTTCGGGGGTGAATTCCCCTTGCTCCCCGGGCAATACCCGAACTGCCACCCCGAAGATGAGCAGTGCAAAGAGGATACAGACCAAAACCATGCCGAGCATCTGAGCAAAGGGGACCGGCATCTTGCGCCTGCGCCCCTCTTCCTCGACGCTCAACAACATGATGACGAAGATGACCAACATCATGATGGCACCGGCATAGATCATCACCTGAATGATGGCGATAAACTGGAAGTTCAACAGCAGGTAAAGGACGGCAATGCAAAGAAAATTGAGAATCAAAAACATGGCAGAGTGGATGGGGTTGCGCCGCGTGACCACCATCACGGCGGCAAAGACCGCCACAAGGGCCGTCACCACGAAGATAATCCAATAAAAGATGCTGCCTGCCATTATCTATACCTTCCCCGGTGCCTGGGCCAGGAGCCTCTCCTTGTCGAGGACGAGGTCCTCGCGCCGGTAATCAACAAACTCGTAGTTCCTCCCCAGTTTGATGGCGTCCACCGGGCAGGCCTCGGCGCACATGCCGCAGTAGATGCACCTGACCGTATTGATCTCATAGAGCTCCGGATAGCGCTCTCCATTGTCCAGCTCCACCGCTACCAAGCGGATGCACTGGGAGGGGCAGATAGCCACACAGAGGCCGCAGGCCACACAGCGGGTATCGCCCTTTTCGTTGCGCTCGAAGTAGTGGATCCCCCTCCATCGGGGGGATACCTCCCTCTTCTTCTCCGGATATTGAATGGTTATCGGGCGGGAGAAAAACATGGCAAGGGTCAGCCGCAATCCCTTTAACAGGGCAAAGACATTGGCAAAGATCTCCCCAATTCCCTTGATCAGTCCCATTGCCATCGCCTTTATATCCCCCTCCAGATCATATACAACCCCGTGCCCACGATATTGGCCAGGGCCAAGGGCAACAAGAACTTCCATCCGAACCGCATGATCTGATCATAGCGCAAGCGCGGGAAGGTCCCCCGCTCCCAGATAAAGAAATAGACGAGGATCCCTGTCTTCGCCGCAAACCAGATCCACGACAGGGTAGGTGGTAAATTAAACGGGCCGTCCCACCCGCCGAGAAATAGGGTCGTGGCGATAGCGCAGACCGCCACGAGGTGCGCATACTCCGCCATAAAGAAGAGGGCGAACTTCATGCTGCTGTACTCGATGTTGAAGCCGCAGGCCAGCTCCGCCTCCGCCTCAGGCATGTCAAAGGGGGTCCGGTTGATCTCCGCGAGCGCGCAGACGATATAAAAAATAAAAGCAAAGGGCTGATACAATAGATTCCAGTGCCACCCGAGCTGCTGCCGCACGATCTCACCGAGGTTCAAGGTCCCCGAGATCATCAAGACCCCCATCACCGAGAGGGCCAGGGCCACCTCATAGCTGATCATCTGGGCTGCTGCCCGCAAGGCGCCCATGAGGCCGTACTTGTTATAGCCGGCCCAGCCGCCCAGGACGATCCCATATTCCCCCAGGGAGGCAACGGCAAAGACATAAAGCAGCCCGATATCGAGGTCGGCGATGGTGAAGGCAATCCTCCTGCCGAAGAGCTCGATCTGATCCCCGAAGGGGATCACGGCAAAGAGCGATATAGCTGCCGTGATGCTGATCATCGGGGCGATGACAAACAGGGTCTTATCTGCCCGAGCCGGAATGAGATCTTCTTTAAAGAAGGCCTTGATCCCATCGGCGATGGGCTGGAACAGGCCGAACGGACCGACCCGATTAGGGCCGTACCGCACCTGGATGCGCCCCAATATCTTCCGCTCCGCCAGGGTGAGATAGGCCACCACCAGCATGAGGACGGCGAAGACCGCCACCACCTTGATGATATTCTCTATCACGAAATAGGCCAGCTCCATCCGCCCTCCCTACGCCTTTTCCACCCGGGCAGGTATGCCCCCATAGGGGGGCACGTGGGAACGGGGATCAATATCAGGTCCCACCAATTGTGCGGCATCCACATCGTAAAAGGAGAGAAAGAGCACGAGGCAATCCTTTCTCATCTCCTCCGAACACCTGACCGCCGCAACCGCCTCACCCCAGGGAGTGGCGATTCGCACGCGATCGCCGTCAACGACACCGATGCGCCTGGCCTCCTCGACATTCATCTCCAGAAAGCACGGTGAGACCTGCGCCAGCCCCTCGGCCCTCTTCTGATTGCGGGAGCCGATGAGGTGGCTTTCGAAGATACCTTCTATCGAGAGGGAGAAGGGATACCCCTTTTCACCCTTTACCGGCTCGGCCTTGACAGCTCCTAATGCCGCCTGCTTCAACAAATCACCCTTACTACCTGCACGGTGCTGGGCTAAGGGGGTGTCAAAGGTCATGCCTTTATACAAGGAATTCTTCCCCGTGATCTCCGCAAAGACCTCTGCCGGTGATTGGATAGGCATCTCCTTGCCCATGAAAGCAGCCACCTCCGCTAAGACCTCGCCAATCCATAGCAGGCCAGAAGGGGGCTCCACAGCCGGGCGCAGGCCTTGCACCCTGCCCTCGCAATTGGTAAAGGTGCCCATAGACTCCGCAAAGGAAAGCGCCGGAAGAAAGACATGTGCTTGCTCGGCAGTCTCCGAAAGGAACATATCCTGGACCACCAAAAACTCCAAGGCCCCAATCCCCGGCTCTGCCACGGACCTGGGGAGTGTTGCGAGGGGGTTTTCTCCGATGACGAGCATGGCCTTGAGCCTGCCCTTGGCAGCTGCCTGAAACATTTCTAAAGCTGAAAGCCCCTTTTTGTCGGTTGAGGCATAGCCAGCGAGGAAGGCAGACGCAGCCCCCATCTCAGCAACGCC
>Ga0256868_10000969_pt1 | contig 16207 bp, 14 predicted proteins | sample RVTome_13_FD_187341 | JGI IMG/M metagenome (GOLD analysis project Ga0256868, IMG submission 187341) | Soil microbial communities from uranium-contaminated site in the Upper Colorado River Basin, Wyoming, United States - RVT92D227 HiSeq ...
CCTCCACCCTTCGCGGATTCCAACTACTTGAAAGGTGCCTTTTCTTTCTTTGCTGAGCCTGCTGTCCAGGGCTGTCTTTACCACCCACTTGATGGCAGGATTAAGGCCGGGGCAGTCACCACCACCGGTCAAGACACCGACTGTGATACTCATCGTTTTCCTCCCGGTATGATTATCATCGGCGTTATCGCGTTCTGTGGGTTCCCATACCACATGCACAAGGACCCTGATGAAGCTGAACGAACATACCTTCCCATAAGGCCCTGGTCATCGCAACGCTATCCTCGTGCCTCATCGTCATCTCAGTGGCCGTAATATATCTTCAGGGCTTGTTCCAGGCTTGCACCCTCAATGGTGATTGCATATATAGCATTACACATCCTGATTGCCTCGTCGAGGGGCTTCTGGTGGATGTTTCGTCCCGTGGCGTTTCCGGAAGCCCCGCTCACAGAGATCTGATCGTGCAGGGTCTGCAGAAACGTCTTTTCATCGACGCTCGACCCCCCGGCACAGACCACCTTGGTACGTCCGGCAGCCCTGACAGCCTCTTTAAAGATCTCCTTCGAGGCAAGCCCTTCTTTTTTGGGATAGTTTACCTTCACAAAATCAGTCCCGAGCGATGCGGCTACGCCGGTGGCACCGGCAATGAGGTGCGGATCTTTTTCGTCCTTTACCGCCTTGCCGCGGGGATAAATCCACAATACGGTGATCAATCCATGCTGATGGGCCTGGCAGACGATCTGCGCTGCCTGGCGCAGCATAGCTGCTTCATACTCGCTCCCCAGATAGATCGTGTAGCCTACCCCCACAACATTCAGCGAGCTACTTTTTTGAAATGCCGCCACCTGTTCGACATCGAACCACTGTTGGCTCAGAGGATCTTGCTGGGCGGTCTTGACGAGATGCGTCTTGGAGTTTAATTTGACGACATAACGCACCTCGGGATAATCCATCCCATAGCGGGCAATCAGGCCAAGCTGGGTTGCAAAGACACCGATCTTACCCTGGCTGGCAATCCTGAAGAGGTGCTCCGGATCACCGTCATCCGGGTGAATCCCTTCACCATAAAAGTCGTCATTGAGGTGCTCCACCTTTTGGTCGCCCGCAAAGAGCATCAGCCTACCGCTCTTGCAGGTAGCGGCGAGGTAATTGTCCGTGTACCGCTGCCGCATCGCTTGCGGGACGTCACAGGGGACCATGACATCATCTTTGGTAATAGTCATCGAGATACCCTCCTTCTTTCACCTGCTGTATGGTAGTGCCCTCACCCCTTGTCTATATCTGTCGCCTCCGGGGCAAGGGACATTGTCTTGGATGAGAGGCACAAGGTATTTCTTATCCCTGCGGTTTACATGCCTTGACACAAACCCCGCAGATATATTGCCCGATATGGTACTTATTACGAAACTCCTTGAGCTTCTCGAAACAACTGAGATGGTCAAATTCCCCCGCGTCCTCTTTAATAGCCCCGGCAGGGCAGGCAGCAATGCAGCGGCGGCACTGATCGCAGGAGCTATCCAGCGGGCTATCAATCAGCATGGGGAGATCGGTAAGGATGGAGACCAGCCTGACCCGCGCCCCAAATTGAGGAGTGACGAGGAGGTTGTTTCTTCCCCGCCATCCCAATCCCGCTGCGTGCGCCAAGGCCTTATGAGAAAGGTGTCCTCGTTGCCCCTCCCAATCCACGATCTGCGAGGCAGCAATGGGGATGGCATTCCCCCCGGCCCGCTGGATCAGGGCCGTCAGATCATGGGCGATACGATCCAAGCGATAGTTGGCCTGCCGATAATGGTGCAGATAGAGCAACGTCGGGTGGTCTTCAATCTCCTCCAGGACGGCGTCTGCAAGCCGTACCCCGATGGCGACACCGAAAGGGAGTTTTCCCAAGAGGTCCTTGCCGAGATCGTAGGTTACCAGCGGCGTCTGTGTGAGGTCAGCTACCCCGAAGAGGTCTCCCCCCATTCGCCGGCTCTCTTCCTGGAGCATGCGATAATGAATCTCTCTGATCTCCATGGTTATACAGCCCCCATCCTCTTGAGCTGGACCATCAGGATGGATATGGCAGCAGGGGTGACCCCCGATATCCTCGTGGCCTGCCCCAGGGTCATAGGCCTGATCCGTGCGAGCTTCTCCTTGATCTCATTGGAGAGGCCAGTAGTCGACTCGTATCTCATATCCTCAGGTATCCGCACTCGCTCCATGCTGCGGAACCGCTCCACCAGCTCCTCCTGCTTTCTGATATAGCCCGCGTATTTAACCTCCAGCTCCACCTGCTCAACCACCTCCAGGGGCAGGGAATTGGATGAGGGGTCGAAGACCGTGAGATCATGATAGGTGATCTCGGGCCTGCGCAAAAGCTCTTCCAGGGTGGCGACGTTCTTGATCGGGTTGCTCCCGAGTTCGTGTAATTTCTCGTTGATTCCCGCCGTGGGCTTGATCCTAATCTGCCTGAGCCTTTCGCGCTCGCGGCAGATGGCCTCCTTTTTCCGCTCGAGCTGTCGGTATGCTTCATCTGCGACGAGGCCGAGGCGATGCCCCTTATCCATGAGGCGCAGATCGGCGTTGTCCTCGCGCAGGATAAGCCGGTATTCGGCACGCGAGGTGAACATGCGGTAGGGCTCCTGCGTCCCCTTGGTGACCAGGTCGTCGATAAGGACGCCGATATAGGCCTCCGAGCGGTCCAAGATAAAGGGGGCCTCTGCCTTGACCTTCAAGGCGGCGTTGATCCCCGCAATGATGCCTTGGGCCGCAGCCTCTTCGTATCCGGAGGTACCATTGATCTGCCCCACGTGGTAGAGCCCCTCTACCAGTTTGGTCTCCAAGGTGGGCTTGAGCTGGATGGGATTGCAGTAGTCGTATTCGATCCCATAGCCCGGGCGCATGACCTCAACCTGCTCCAATCCCTCGATGCTTCTGAGCATCTTCTGTTGGATGTCCAATGGAAGACTCGTGGCTAGGCCGTTCGGGTAGTACTCGTGGGTGTGCAGACCCTCGGGTTCCAGAAATACCTGATGCCTCTCCCTGTCGGGGAACTTGACTACCTTGTCCTCTACCGAGGGACAGTATCTGGCCCCGATCCCTTCGATGACGCCGGTAAAGAGGGGAGAGCGATCAAACCCGCTGCGAATGATCTCATGCGTCCGGGCATTCGTATAGGTGATGTAGCAAGGCAGGAACTCATGGGGAAGCTCCCGGGTAGAAAAGGAAAAAGGGCGTGGGGGATCGTCGCCTTCCTGCTTGCCGAGGCGGGTGAAGGCGATGGTCTTGCCGTCCAGCCGGGGGGTCGTGCCGGTTTTGAGCCGACCCATCTCAAAGCCGATCTCCCTGAGGTTCTCCGAGAGCTTGACTGAGGGGAGCTCTCCCATCCTGCCGGCGGGAAAGTGGGTGAGGCCGATATGGATGAGGCCGTTGAGAAAGGTCCCCGGCGCAATGATCACCGCCTGACTTTGGAATTCCTCGTTGATGGTTGTTGCCACCCCCTCCACACGTCCGTCTTTGACAAGGATGCGGGCGACCTCACCCTGCTTCATCTCAAGACGCTGCTGGTTCTCCACGATATACTTCATCCGCAAGCGGTAGGCCTGGCGGTCGGACTGGGCCCGCGAGGACTGCACCGCAGGCCCTTTTTTTGTGTTGAGTCTGCGGAATTGAATGGCCGTGGCGTCGGTGTTCCGCGCCATCTCACCGCCCAGGGCATCGATCTCCCTGACCAGCTGCCCTTTGGCCAGCCCTCCGATGGCGGGATTGCACGACATGAGGCCGACGGTGTCGATGTTGATGCTGAGCAATAGGGTCTGACAGCCGAGCCGCGCAGCTGCCAGGGCTGCCTCGCAGCCGGCATGTCCTCCGCCGACAACGAGGACATCATATTTCTTGGGACAAATAATCATCTGTTATCCGTTTGTTTTTCATAGTATAGCATCATTGGCTTCCTACTGAAAGGGTTCGAGTCCCACCCCTCCCAGCTCCTTAAATTTCGAGTCTAAGGAAAGCAGGATGTCGCAAAGCGACACAATGTAGATTTGCGGAAGGCGGGATGTGTGTCGCATAGCGACATCCCATCATTAGAGGTATCTAAATGGTAGGGGACCGCTGGCGGCAGATTCAGGGGTTCAAGTGCTTAAATAATGAAGACACCATTGACAAGAATATGAAATGGGTTTAATAGCGATAAAGAGATGCTCTACCGTCTACTCGCTGATCTAGTCTTTGTGTTTCACCTCTGCTTCATTATCTTCGTGATCGGGGGAGGCTTTTTAGTATGGCGATGGCGCTGGGTAGCCTTCTTGCACATCCCTGCCGCCGTCTGGGGCCTGGCCATTGAGTTTCTTGACGCCCCGTGTCCCTTGACCCCTCTGGAGCAGCTGCTGTTGCACCAGGCAGGAGACACGGCATACCGGGGCGGGTTTATAGATCACTACATCGTCCCCCTGATCTATCCGGAGGCCAATCCTCGCTTCTTCCTCGAGGCCGGCCTCTTTCTCTTGCTCATAAATTTCGCCATCTACGCCTGGATCATCATCCGCATCAGGGCCAAGAAGACCGAGCGCTAAAATACTGGTATAGAGAAGGCGTCCCCAGTGTTCGCTGAGCTTGGATAAGAAATATCTATTAAGATGAGAGATTAGGCGGTCTTTAAAAGGTCTTTATAGAAGAGCTTTTAAAGGTCACATAGACAGGGGATCCGAGGTTCAGCTGCATCTCCTGGAAGGACCTCTTGGTGATTGTTACCCTTAATTTTTCACCGACATCGACGAGCAGGCTCACCAAATCCCCTTCATCAGTTACGTGGGCGATGGCGCCGGCAAAGGAGTTGCGGGCGCTGGTTGAGATAGGTTTATGAGAGACGATGATGTCTCCAGGCGGGATGGCAATGCGGCTTACGCTATCGCGTTCACGGGGCAGGGCAACCTGTATCCTCCCCGTATCAAACAGTAAAAGATCCTTTTCTTTCTTCACGATTCGACCCTGAAACAGATTTTCCAAGGGGGATGCGGATATCATCCCATCGAAGAGATAGATCACCTCATCGGAAAGGCGATGGACCTGGTTTACGTCGTGGGTAGCCACGATGATGGTGATGCCGAGTTTCTCATTCAATTCCCTCAAAATGAGCTCGATTTGTTCAACTCCATGCCTATCGACATTCGCAGTCGGCTCATCGAGGAGCAAGACCTGGGGATCGAGTGCCAGGGCCCGGGCGATGGCCACGCGCTGGGCCTCGCCGCCGGATAGTTCCCGCGCCATCCGCTTGGCAAACCCCGGCAATCCTACCAGAGCGAGCGACGTCTTCATCTTCTTCCTCCGCTCTTCCCCCTTTATTCCTCGCATCTTTAGTCCATAGACGACATTATTCTCCACCGTCGTGTGGAAGAGATAAGGATTTTGGGTTATCAGGGTTACCTTTCTCCTGAGCTGATTTCTATCCAGAGTAGCGATGTTTGCCCCCTCCCAGTATATCGTGCCGGATGTCGGAGTGAGAAGAAGGGCCACGATGGAAAGAAGAGTGGTCTTACCGGCCCCATTCGGCCCCATGATCCCATAAACGCCCCCCTGTTTGATCGCGAGATGCGGGATCGCGAGGACGCGGGTATTGTTATACGATTTCGTGATATCGCGAAGCTCAAACAGGGCGGCCACTGTCTAACCCCTTTTCCCCTGGAAATAGTGAAAGAGGATATTAACGGAAAAGGCGACGAAGAGGAGGATGAACCCCAGGGATAAGGCAAAGGCGAATTCCCCTTTGGAGGTCTCTAAGGCAATGGCCGTGGTCATGACCCTCGTGTAGCCTTTGATGTTTCCGCCCACCATCATGGCCGCCCCCACCTCCGCTATGACCCGGCCGAAGCCCGCGATCACCGCGCCCATGAGGGCAAACCTCGCCTCCGAGAGGACGGTCAGCGCCGTCCGCACTGGTCCAGCCCCCAACGTCATGGCCGTCCACTTGACGCGGGAATCTACCATCTGGATCGCCGATATGGCGAGGGCCACAATGATGGGGATGGCAAGGATGAATTGGCCGATCACCATGGCCGAGGGGGTAAAGAGGAGGTCGAGTAAGCCCAGAGGACCCCGCTTGGAGAGCAGCGAGTATAAAAAGAGCCCAACCACCACCGTGGGGAGGGAAAGGAGCGTGTTGAAAAAGGTGATGACAGGCCTCTTGAGGAAGAATTCGTGGGTGCCGATCAGAAAGCCCGCCGGGATACCGACGAGGGAGGCGAGGATGGTCGCGGTAAGGGAGATCCTGAGGGAGAGCAGGACCGTGCGGCTGACCTCCTGGTCCAAACTGACAATCAGGCGGATGGCCTCCTTTATCCCCTCCCAGAGGTAGTCCATCGTTATCGTGGGCTCTTGATGACGTCGGGATAGAACAGGGGGGCACCATACTTTCCCTTCCCGAAGTCGGCGATGATCCGTTGTCCCTCTTGGGAGGTCAGCCAGCCGATCAAAGCCATGGCCATGACATAGTTTACATGGGAATGGCGGGCAGGGTTCACCGCGATGATCCCATAGGGGTTAAAGAGCGTTGGGTCTCCTTCAAATAGTATCGGCAGGTTGATCTTGCCTTCTTTCTGGAAGGCGAGGTAAGTCCCCCGGTCGGTGAGGGTATAAGCCCCCTTTTCATAGGACATGATAAGCACCTCTCCCATGCCCATGCCCGATTCCATGTACAAGCCCCCTGAGGGCTTGGCCCCTGCCTTCCTCCACAGAGAAAGCTCTTTGCTGTGGGTCCCTGACTTGTCCCCCCGCGAGACAAAAGAGGCCCTTTTTTTCACTATCAGCTTGAAGGCCTCGGCTGCTGTCTTGGCCTTGCGTATGCCAGCCGGGTCAGCCGCGGGGCCGATGATGACGAAATCGTTGTGCATCACATCGCGGCGGTTAACCCCATATCCATCGGCGACAAATTTTTCCTCATAGTCCCTCTCGTGCACCAGCACGACGTCGGCGTCGCCATTCTCCCCGAGCTTGATGGCCTTGCCCGACCCGACCGCGATGATATCCACCTTGACGTTGAACCGCTTTTCAAAGGGGGGGAGCAGTTCATAGAGGAGCCCGGAATTCTCGGTGCTGGTCGTGGTGGAGAGCTTCAGCCTCTCCTCTGCCGCAAGAAGCGGGGCGGAGAGCATCAGCATGCAAAGAAAAATCAGCACTCCCCTTACCATCGTGCCTATCTTCATGATCCACCTCCCAAGATATGGAAAAAAAGTTTACTTCGTTACACCAGACATCAAGGCATAGACCGTAGCAGCATACTGAGAGAAGATGCAAAACACAAGGACGGATATCTCAGAAGCTACTATCGCGAAGCTGATAGGTAATCCCAATGTTTACCCAGGCAAGGATGGGAATCCTGCCCCTCCGGGCAGGAATAAACCTCCATTTTTTCACCGCCGTAAGGGCGGATTGGTCGAGTATCTGATGGCCGGAAGACCTTGTTACCTTGACCTCGCCCACACGACCGGTCTGAAGGACCTCCACCTTCAACAAGATCTTGCCCTCGTATCCCTGCTGCCGCGCCTCCAGGGGATACCCCGGTTTTGGATTGTCGAGATATCGGGGAGCGGCGGCGTTGGATCTACCAAAACCTTTCCAACCAAAAATATTCCAGCCTGCCCCTGTGCCGTCTCCTGTCCCCGATCCATCACCTTGACCTCCCGCCCCCGTCCCTTCTTGTCTGACGTCATCTCCAAGCCCTGGTACAGGCTCGTCTCGTGAAATGAGCTCGACGGTTGAAGCTACGGGCATGGGCGCTGGCTGTTGTTCCTTTTTACTATGGGCCTTTGCAAAAACGGCCTGCGTAGGTGTCAGCCCTCGGACAACAGGGGAATTCGCCCTATCCTGAGAAGAAAGCGGCCGAATGGTAACACGATAGACAGACGAGCCGCCGCCATTGCCTTCTCCGCCGCCGCCTGGACCGCCTGCCATCAGATAAAAAATCATGAAGGTGATCAGGATGATGTGGAAAAGGAACGATATCCCCCCCGACCTCAGCAGTGTGCGCATATCCGATGAAGGCATATCCACAAGAAGACGAAGTTGTTCCCTCACCGCGCGCCCTCTCTTCATCTCCCGAATTCTTTGCCCGATTCGGAATTGCTCACGCCCTACTGTCCGAGACAGCCATCGACTGCTTGCATCTCGCAGCCCGAACATCATCTCTTGCCTTCGCGGCTTCAAGATCTTCTCCTACCCTCTGCCTGCTCTTTTTAAAATTTGCCTATTGTACTCCATATCAAGAAGAAAGGTAACCCCGAAATCACCATGGCGAGGCCTCTGAAGGGGGTCAGCAACTTAGCAGAAGTTATGAGCGCAGTAATCCAGCCGTAAAAACAGATAAATACGGGGAGAACAACAGGATATTACCTGATTCAGTTCCACGCTCAGATTCTAATCCAGGCACGGACCGATATAAATCAATACTAAGTGCTGCTCCTTCTCCTTTTCTGCTACTTCTACGACCTCTTGGAGAGACGTCTTGATGATATATGCGCTGTCCGAGTAGCCCGCTCTATAGACGAGGTGCACGGGCGTCCTGTCGGCGTAGTATTTTTGCAAAAGGGGCCGGAGGCCTTTTAACTCCCTCATCCCGATGAAGATAACAAGCGTATCCCCATTGTCGGCCACTGCCTTGAGCATGGCCTCATTAGCCTGCAGGCCCTGCGGCACGGTAATGACGATAGAGCCCTTGCAGCCAATATGCTTTCCAAACATGGCATTGGCGGCATTAAAGGCGCTGATGCCCGCAATGACCTGGATTTTATCTTTAAACTCATCAAGCCAGAACATCCAGCCGCCGTAGACCGTCGGGTCACCGTATTCCAGCAGCGCTACGTTTTTGCCGGCATTAAGGGCATCCTTTATACTCTGGATATCCTTGGCGCGCTGTGCCTCCAACGATTTTTTGCCTTCCTGTGCAGATAAACCAGGGTGTTCCTTCTTAAACATGAATTCCGTATTTCTCAAGGGATCAAAGAGTATCGGCTTATTCCCCATGTACTTGGCAAACCGCTTTTGTATATCCTCAGGACAGACGAAGCAATCCGCCTTCCCCATATACGTGATGGCCTCCAGCGTGATCAAGCTGGTGTCTGCGCAACCCATCCCGATAATGTACAAACGGGGCTGTTGCTTGAGGGTCAAGACTTCAATGTTGCTCACGGCCTTGATGGTCCTGTCGGCGGCAAGATCATCAGGTACGATCAATTTAAATTTTCCTCCCTTTGTAAGAGGTTTATTGGACATCGCATCGGCAATCATGATGCTCTTTCCCCTTGAAGATAAGAACACCTCCCCGCAGGAAAGAAAGGTACGATATCCATCTGGTGCGGAAACGATGATGCCTTGGTTGACATCGGGAGTGATACCCGCCTTGTTGAGGAGCTCTGAAAGCAGGACCCCGCCATAGGACTCCAGGCCGTGGTATCCAGCTCCGTCCCCTACCATCTTGGCTAGGGCCTCGACGCGCTGATACGAATCGAGGCGAGAGATGGTTAATTTTTTCTTGACTGCGCCCGTTACCGTGAAGCTGGGTGAGAAGAGATCTTCCATCTTTTTGTTTTCCATCTTGAGATGGAGGTCAACCACCTCGATATTAGTCACGTTTTCCAGGCAGCGGTCCGTATAAAAGTCATTGGCGATTACCAGCTTGGGCTGGCCCACCGGCCGTGAGAGAACATCCTGCCATTTCTTGTACACCTGCGGTCCATGGCATCTATTGCAGTCGGTATGCGGGATGATAGGATTGGCAGAGAACGCAAGGACCACCTCCGAGGGATTGCTGTAAAAGACCTCCCCCCATGACAGAACAACCTCTTTCCCATCCTTATTCCTTACGAGAATAGCCAGATCAACCTGCTTGGAAAAGCCCGCTTCTTCTTTTTGGACAGCAGCGAGCTCCAGCAAGGTCTTTAAGGGAATACCGCGGAGATAAAAGGCGCCGTGATATTGCCGGTCCATGGTTACTTCATTCAAGCGAACGGTGACGGCTTCGAATCTTTGCAGGTCTTCCAGAGTCAGGTTTAAAGGCTGCCTGATTGCGCCGGTGATGCTTATGGCAGGGGAGGACCCTGCCCAGCCGCTGACGGCATAAACGAATGAAAGGAAAATAGTCAGAAACAGACTAACCACCGTAATCTTTTTGGGCATGGGCTCCTCCCCTCGGAATTAGTATTTGGCTTCCAACCCAAAATAATAGTTTATTCCCGGAGCAGGATAGCCGCGTTCCGACTCATAGTTCCTGTCGAAGAGATTATTGATCGCCACGTAGGCCTCAAAATGCTTGAAAAAGGTCTTCGAGAGCCTCACGTTCATGGTGAAATAGTCACCGACCTTCTGTATTGGCAGGGGGGTTGGGGATGACATCGTAGGCACCTGGCTGTAAATATCCCCCATATAGACGCCCACCAAATCTAGGCCGGTCTTGATATAGGGGATCGTGAAGTGGAGCCCCATGTCCACTTTATGCGCGGGGACATTGCGCACCTTCTCCGTCACCCGGCCGACGCTCTTGTCCCGGGCATAATTGTAGGTATAGCTGGCCCACAACTTCAGATCCCTCCACAGGGAAAAGTCTTTGAGCGGATAAAATTCCCCGGTAATCTCAACGCCCATCAGCCCGATCTTGGCGAAGTTTTCATAAGGGTCAGCACTACTCGGGCGATCGATAAAGTCCGCGAGGTCATGATAAAACCATGCCACCTCCCCCCACGCATACTCAGTCACGGGGCGCGATACGCCCAGGGTATAGTTGATGGCTGTTTCTGCCGTGAGGTCTAAATTGCCGCTTTGTGACGAGTAGAGTTGCGACAGGGTCGGGAAACGGACCTTGCGGGCAATGGAGCCGAAGAGCTTGGTGTCGAAAAGGGTATAGGTGGCGCCGACCATGGGGCACCAGCCGTCCATCATATCCGGCTTACCTATAGTATCATCTGGAGTGCCGTCGTTGTTAAACGCCCTGGCCCTTGACAAATCAAACCAGTCGTAGCTCACACCAACGACCACGGATAAATTCTTTATCAAGTTGAATTCATTCTCCAGGGCAACTGAGCCGGTGGTGGAAAAGTAGTCGTCAAAGGTCAAAGATTCGTCATCGCGTTGTTTATGCGAATCGCCCTTGTAGTGGAAGGCAAACCTGATAGCGTCCCACTCCACCGGCCGATAATCGCCGATCAGGTACCCGCCGATGATATAATCTGTGTACCTGCTTGTCGAAAGTTCATTGTCATAACTTATATCCGAATAGGACGTGTAGTCGTCGATGTGGTTGTGGTAGAAGAACTTGCCCTTGAGAATCAGGTTGTCGAAGATTTTTTGCTGGCCGCTGAAGTCCAGGCCCCAATCCTGGTATTTGGTGATGCGGTCAAAGACCTGTGAAAATTCAGGGAATTGCCAGACATGCCTTCCACCGTATATATTAGGTGGGTCTCCCTTTTCTTTGGTTATATAATGGGCATTCACGTAGTATTCCGAGCCTGGGTTGGGATCGATCCCGATCTTGGCCCACACGCTGTGCTGTTCGGAATCGGAATTGGTGCGCACACCGCCGTCTTCCAAATATGCAGAATAATCCCCTGGATTGGGCCTATAATCTACAAATCCTAACTTAGGGTTAAAGTCCTCAGACACATTCCAACCTTGGGTCCCGTAGTGGCTGTAGTTCAGCCAGTAGTTGAGCATGCCGATTTTCCAGCCGTGCGACAGGGATTCCCGATTGGTATAATTAGGGCCTACCTCCACTGTGGCCTGGGCAGCCAGCTTTTCGGTCCCCTTCTTCGTGATGATGTTGACCACCCCCATCAAGGCATTCGGCCCATAGATCACCGAGGGCGCGCCTTTGATGACCTCGATCTTCGCAATGTTGTCGACAGGGATCTGGTTCATATCAAGCTTTCCGTAGTTGGTCTCATAATAGGGGACCCCGTCGATCAGGACCAACACCTTTTCTTGAGGCATGCCGTGGATCTGAATGGCCGGCTCGTTCTTGCGGCCGGTGGAGACCCGAATGCCGGGGACATGCGCCAGGGCCTCGGCAACGGTATGGCTGTTCGTTGCCTTAATCTGCTCCTCGGTTATTTCATTTTTGATGGCCATCTCTCGCACTGCCGGCGGCTTGTCCGACGTCACAAAGACCTCACCCAAATCGAATACCTCGTAGTCTTTCTTTGCCTCGCTCGGAGCAGCTTCCTTCCCGGCTTCTTTGCCAGTTTCCTTGCCAGCTTCCTTGCCGGCTTCCTGCCCCCATGCAGCGCCGGAACCGATGAGGACAACAAAACAGATCCCTACTAGCAAAGCTCTTCTTTTCATAGTCTGATCCTCCTTTTTAACCGTATTGCTATGTGATTACCACCGTCTTTTTGGTGTCGATCATCACCTCAAGGTACGTCTTTAATCGGCAAGAAGTGATAATCTCTCCAGAGTGGTTCTTGATTACTACTTTTGTAATAAAAAGTCAATATTAGAAATTATAAGTAATTTTTAGTTAAATATAGGCCATTTTACCCTATTATTGACACGGCTGATCGCCTGTGTTAGGTAATCAAGTATGGAAGAGATGCTCACCACCAAGGAGCTGGCCGAGCTGCTCCGCCTCAACGAGAAAAAGGTCTATCAGCTCATCAAAGAGGGGGGTATCCCCCATGTGAGGATTTCAGGCAAATGGCTCTTTCCCAAGGGGCATGTCATGCGCTGGATCGATGAGCGCGTGCAGAGGGAACGGGATATCTACATGGTGGGGAGTGACGATATCCTCCTGGCGCGTCTCTTGGCCCTCTATTCCCGGGAGCGATTCCCCCAGTCCCTCACTTTTTATTCCTCTATCGGAAGCATGAGGGGTATCGAGGCCCTCGCGCACAAGAAGGGGCATGCCTGCTGTATCCATCTCCTGGATCTGGAGACAGGGGAGTATAATCTCCCCTATCTCAATAGGCACCTCTCCTCGCAGAGCTACACCGTCGTCAATCTCTGTTACCGAAGTCAAGGACTCCTTGTCCAGAAGGGCAACCCTTTGGGGATAAAGGGCTTGGAGGATGTGGTTAAAAAGGGCCTGCGGTTCATCAATAGAAACGAAGGCTCGGGCACCAGGCTCCTCCTCGAATATCTTTTGAACGAAAAGGGGCTGGCGGGAAAAGAGATGGTCGGTTTTGCCGATGCGGTTGATACCCATCTGGAGGTGGCCTTAAAAGTCTTGTTCAACGAGGCGGATGCGGGCCTGGGAATCGAGTATGTAGCGCATCTCCTCCCCCTCGATTTCATCCCCCTGCGCGAGGAGCGATTTGACCTGGTTATACCGAAGGAGCTATGGCCCACACAGATTATGCAGGGGTTTCTCTCCTACGTAGACCCCGCGGTGATTCAGAGGCTTGCGCGTACCCTGCCCGGCTACTCGCTCAAGGATACCGGAAAGGTCATCTTTGAAACCTAAAAGAAGTGGAGCCATGCAGAGCAAGATCCGCAAGGGGGTAATCCCCGCAGCCGGGGTGGGAACGAGGTTTCTCCCGGCAACCAAGGCCATCCCCAAAGAACTCTTGCCCATCGTGGATAAGCCCACCATCCAATATATCGTCGAGGAGGCCGTCGCCTCAGGCATTGAACAGGTCATCCTGATTACCGCCCAGGGAAAGGGGGCTGTGGAGGATCACTTCGCTGTCTCCGCAGAGTTGGAAAAACTCTTAAAGAGGCAGAAGAAAGAGGATTTGCTGCAGATGGTCAAGGAGCTCTCCGAGATGGTGAGGATGGTGGCAGTACGCCAAAATGAGCCCGGGGGCCTCGGACATGCCGTCCTCTGTGCCCGCGAGGCAGTGGGGGATGAGCCCTTTGCCGTCCTGCTCGGGGATGATCTCGTAGATGCCGAGCCTCCTTGTCTTGCTCAGATGGTGGAAATCGCCCGTCAAAAGGGAGGGGCTGTGATTGCCCTGCTGCGCGTCCCCGCGACGGAGACACACCTCTATGGGATTATCCGGGGAGAGCAGGTGGATGAGCGCATCTATCGGATCGAGGAGCTGGTGGAAAAGCCCGCTCCTGATCAGGCACCTTCGAATCTCGCCATTATCGGGAGATATCTCCTCCCGCCGGAGATCTTTCCCATCCTGGAGAAGACCCCGCCTGGCAAGGGGGGAGAGATCCAGTTGACCGACGCCTTGCAGACGTTGGCCCGCAGGATGCCTGTGTACGGCTATGAGTTCACAGGGGATCGGTATGATGCCGGGGATAAGTTCGGCTGTCTCCAGGCCAACATCGCCTTCGCCCTGAAGCGCCCCGAGATGGCCGAGAAATTGAAGGAGTTTATCAAAAAGATTATTAAGTAACCGTTGCCGCTCTCCTATTCACGTCACGCTCATATTATAAATGGTTTAATACAATAATTTGCGCGATTGAGAAATAGTCATGGATCTATCGAAACCTCGCAATCCTAAGGAAAAAGAGGGCGTAAAGAAAATTCACAGGAAGGTTTTTTTCATTTTGATATTAATGGTAATATGTGTTCTGATTATTTTGCTGGTATATGCCTTAACTGATCAAGACCCATTAGCGGGCATCGCAGCATTAATAGTTATTCCTTTCATTATTATTACTTTCAGTATTTTGAATTTAACCATAATATTAGAAAAATGCCCTCGTTGTGGCACCTTGCTAGCTTTATCAACTCTGTTTTCATTAACTTATAAATGTAGAAATTGTGGTCTTAGAATTATTTAAAAGCTGAAAAGGGGAAAAGGCAGATGATACTGTGGGGGAGGACAAATCTTCCATGTTATATAGGGTTTAATACAATTTTATGCGATCACAGTAAAATTATACTGGACCAGAAAACGCGACTCCGCAGCTTATGCGGATCCGCATAATCTATGTTAGCCGCATCATGAAAAAGATTATTAAACAATAAGGAAAGAGCAATGATTCCCGAAAACGTTCTCTGGATTGCGGCTCTTATTATTGTAACAGTTTCAATCACAACTCTATTTGTTTTCTTTAGATACTGGAGGATAAAGAAAGCCCTGCAGTGGAAACCTGGAACAAGGATTCATGGTCTTTATTTCTGGATAGCCATTAAGCTCTTCATTCTAACTGCATGTATCTATATACTTTGGGAAGTCAGATTTTCTGGTCTCTGGGCCTTTCTATCTATCGGCTGTATTAGCTGGACTGTCATTATGTTGCTTTTTGTGTTACAGAGAATTCGGATATTAAAAAGGACCTCCGTGCAGCAAGAAAAAAGCGGTTAACGAGTAGGTGCACTCACTATGCTGCTTGCGGCCGCCAACAGCAGGATAGTCGTCTATACACTACGAGGAGGCATCTTTTCCCCTCCCCGCAGAGATCTCACCCTGATAATCCCCCTCTTTGAAAAACACCAATGCCCACTGATCATCGGCCTCGCTGTACCTCAAGATATAACTGTTCTCATCCTCGGCCAGAACCCTGAAATAGACATGATCCGGCCCATACCACTGGTCGATTATCTCTTTAATCTGTAACCGCTTTTTGCCTATTGAGAATGCCAGGGGCCTTTGATTGCCCTTGTAACCGGCATAAGCTTCGACCTTTATCCGTGCAGACATCTCCCCCTCATCCTGTTTTAGGATGCCCCTCTCGTTTCTTTGTGTCAAGATGGTAGCAGTGGTCTAGCTTAAAAAAGGATCGTGGCGGATGATGGTCTGGTCCCGTTGTGCCCCTACTGATACGATGTGGATGGGGGTTTGGGTCAATCGCTCTATCTGCTCCAGATAGCGTTGGGCAGCAGGAGGGAGCTGGGAGAGCTCTTTTATACCGCTGATATCCTCAGCCCATCCCGCGTGTTCTTCGTAAATGGGTTGACAGCGGGCCACGCGTTCAGCGCTGGCGGGAAATTCTGTTATAGTCTCCTTCCCCAGTCGGTAGGCGGTACACATCTTAATGGTCTTTAACCCTGTGAGGGTATCCAGCTTGGTAATGGCCAGTCCACCGAGGCCGTTTACCCTGACCGCATGCCTCACCACCACGGCATCAAACCAACCGCACCTGCGCGGCCTGCCGGTCGTGGCCCCATACTCCCCCCCCTTTTCCCTGAGCATGGCGCCGATATCATCGCTGAGCTCGGTGGGGAAGGGCCCTCCCCCTACCCTCGTGGTATAGGCCTTCGTTATCCCCAAGACAAGGTCGATCTGGGTAGGTCCGATGCCGGAACCGGAACAGGCGTTGCCCGCGACCGTGCTGGAGGAGGTAACATAGG
>Ga0256868_10000970_pt1 | contig 16207 bp, 17 predicted proteins | sample RVTome_13_FD_187341 | JGI IMG/M metagenome (GOLD analysis project Ga0256868, IMG submission 187341) | Soil microbial communities from uranium-contaminated site in the Upper Colorado River Basin, Wyoming, United States - RVT92D227 HiSeq ...
AATCAAGTAGCTTTTCGGATAAAACATTTAATTCTGCTCTAATCTTCAATCTTACGTCGACAGATACTTGATCGTTTCGAGATCTACCTGTATGAATTTTCCCTCCTACTTCAATTCCTATGTCGTTTATCACACAATTTTCAACGAAAGGATGAATATCCTCAAAATTTTTATCTAATTCTAACTCGTTATTAAATAATTTTTTTTTTATGTTTTCAAGCGAGATTAAAATTTGCTTTATCTCAGTTTTAGTTAGCATTTTTTGTTCATATAACATAATATTATGTGTTTCAGTCCCAATAATATCTTCTTCAGCAATCCATAAATCATCTTCTATAGACGAGATAAATTTCAATACTTTTTCGTTAAGAGGTTCGTTGAGTCTTGCTCTATATAAATCGTTCCCCATAAAGATCTTCTTAAAATTTTTTAAATTTTTGACATTAATAAGTGAATAACTAAAGCATTTTAAGTTGATTCTTTTTTTTTAGTTTAAGTATTATTTGTACACTAACATTTTAATTTTTTATTCCTATCTTAAAATAGAATACAACTTAATAATTCTTAATAACTTAAAAATCAATTAATAAAGTAAGTTCTTTAAAATTATAAAAGAAATTTGGACTATTAACAATTCACAAATGAATATAAAAAAGAGATTGTAAAAATTTTAAGAATTTTAGGAAAAATTAAATTTTAAGTTATTATCTTTTTTATTGAGATTTATGTCAAGTATTTTGATAGGGATTGTTGGCAAACCGAGCAGCGGAAAATCAACCTTTTTGAACGCAGCTTGTTTAACAAACGCAAAGGTAAGCGAATTACCATTTACTACCATTGAACCTAACAAAGGGGTTGCTTATGTGAAAGAAAAATGTGTTTGTAAGGAGTTAAAAGTCAACGATAATCCAAAGAATTCAATTTGCGTAGATGGACATCGATATATTCCTATAAATTTATTAGATGTTGCAGGTCTAGTCCCGGACGCTCATAAAGGAAAAGGTTTAGGGAATAAATTTCTAAATGATTTGAGCAGAGCAGAAGCTTTATTACATATAGTAGATATAACAGGTACTCTTGATAAAGGGGGAAATAGGATGTCTACAGGTCAAAACGATCCGTACGAAGATATTATATTTTTAGAAAATGAAATAAATTTATGGTTTAAAGACATTATTGAGCGAGAAGATTGGAGTAAATTTTCAAGATCGCTTAAGGGAAAGAGAAATATTGTTGAGGATTTGCATAATAGATTGTCTGGTCTTAAAGTTAAACGGCAACATATAAAAATGGCTTTAAAAAACTTAAATCTAGAAAATAAAGGCCCTGCCGATTGGACTAATGACGAAATATTTAATTTCTCAAAATCGTTAAGAGAAATTTCAAAACCAATTCTAATTATCGCAAATAAAATTGACAAAGAAATCGGTATAGACAATTATAATAAATTAAAAGAAAAATTTCAGGGTCCAATTATACCTTGTAGTGCATTAGCAGAATATTATCTAAGAAAATACGACGAGAATAAAATAATAAATTACACACCCGGTACAAACGATTTTAATATCATAAATAAAGGAAAATTAAGCGAGAATGAATTAGAAATATTAAAAAAAATAAAAACGAATTTATTAAACAAATTCAATGGAACTGGAGTTCAAGAAGTTTTAAATTATATTGTTTTTACCATCTTAGGATTAATCACTGTATATCCCGTTTCAGACGTTAATAACTACTCTGATAAAAGTAATAATGTTTTACCCGATGTTTTTCTAGTTAAAAAAGGTACTTTATTAAAAGATTTTGTCAGAAAAAAGATACATACAGAGTTAGCAGAACATTTTATACATGGTATTGATGCTCGTACGAAAAAGAGATTAGGCGAAGAATACGAATTAAAAAAAAATGATATTATAAAAATTGTTGCGGCAAAATGATAGAGATTTTTAAGTTTCTTCTTTGGATGATAATAAAATATAAACTAAAATAATAATAATTAAAAGTATACCAAAAATAATTAATACTATATTGTAAACTTCAATAGGTTCTATTTCTTCCTCTGTTTGAAAGATATACAATATAATTAATAATAAAATACTAAATTTTCTCATAATATTATTCATTTAATAAAAAATATTTAAAAAAATTTCTCTTTTTTTTAAAAGTAATAGTGGACCTGACGGGACTTGAACCCGTGACCTCTTGAGTGCAAGTCAAGCGATTTTGAATAGGTATCCTTTATTTATTTTCACTATCTTCCACTGATCTACAGGCCCATTCCTAATTAAGTTTTCATTAAATAATAAAAACTTTCGTTATTAAAATCTTTTACTCTTAATATTTCATATGTTGATCTTGCAAATTAACAATAATATCTCATTTTTAAGTTATAATTTTCAAACATTTTGCTAATTCGAACAAAATTGATTTCTAAACGAAAAATAAATTAATATGTTTCTCGCTCAATTTAAAATAATTTTGAAAAACAAGAGAAAAGAATTAAGATTAAAAAAAAAGAATAAAAATAGGAGGTGATCCAGCCGCAGGTTCCCCTACGGCTACCTTGTTACGACTTCTCCCTCCTCGCATACTAAAAACTCGATGCGACCAGGCTGACCACACCTCATTTTCAGTACACTCGGATGGAGCGACGGGCGGTGTGTGCAAGGAGCAGAGACGTATTCACCGCGCGATGATGACACACGATTACTAGGGATTCCACGTTCATGTCGGCGGGTTACAGCCGACAATTCCAACTGAGGTATGATTTCGGGATTGGTTTCTCCTTTCGGAGTCACAGCCCATTGTTCATACCATTGCAGCCCGCGTGTAGCCCAGGGGTTTCGGGGCATACTGACCTGCCTTCGCCCGCTCCTTCCTCCGTCTTATCGACGGCGGTCCCTTTATTGTTCCCAACGAAGTCATAACTTCTTGCTGGCAAATAAAGGTGCGGGTCTCGTTCGTTGCCTGACTTAACAGGATACCTCACAGCACGAACTGGCGACGGCCATGCACCTCCTCTCAGCTCGTTAGGTAAGGTCGTCAACCTGACCTTCATTCTGCTGTCTCCCCTGGTAAGTTTCCCGGCGTTGAGTCCAATTGAACCGCAGGCTTCACCCCTTGTGGTGCTCCCCCGCCAATTCCTTTAAGTTTCAGCCTTGCGACCGTACTTCCCAGGCGGCACACTTAACGGTTTCCCTACGGCACTGATGCGGCTCATGGCCGTACCATCACCTAGTATGCATCGTTTACGGCTAGGACTACCCGGGTATCTAATCCGGTTCGCTCCCCTAGCTTTCGTCCCTCACCGTCAGGCGCGTTCCAGTCTGACGCCTTCGCCACTGGTGGTCCTGCAAGGATCATAAGATTTCACCCCTACCCTTGTAGTACCTCAGACCTTTCCCGCCCTCTAGTATAGAAGTTTTCCTAGCATACGAATAGTTAAGCTACTCGATTTTACCAAGAACTTTCTAAACCGGCTACGGACTCTTTAAGCCCAATAATTATCCCGACCACTTGAAGAGCTGGTTTTACCGCGGCGGCTGGCACCAGCCTTGCCCTCTCCTTTCTGGCAGGGAACATTACTCACCTACCACAGTCCAAAATTGGACACTTTGGGTAACCCCGTCACACTTTCGTGTATTGCGGAGGTTTCGCGCCTGCTGCGCCTCGTAAGGCCTGGGTCGTTGTCTCAGTACCCATCTCGGGGCTCCCGCTCTCACGGCCCCTATCGATTATCGGCTTGGTGAGCCATTACCTCACCAACTACCATAATCGACCACAATCCTATCCTATGGCAGATAAGAACCATTTATCATACCCATTTCGTTGAAAAACTTTTCCAAGCCTTTTCAACTATGAAATATTATCCTCAGTTTCCCGAGGTTATTTTTCTCCGTAGGGTAAGTTGATCATGTGTTACTGAGCAGTGTGCCATGGGAACTTTAGGTATCCCATGCAACTTGCATGGCTTAATCTCACCCAAATAGCAGTCGGATCCGGCAGGATCAACCGGAATTGAATAATTATTTTCCTTATTGATGATCGCAATGCGTTTAAATTCCTTCTTCAGTTATAATCAAAACGACTATAACTACATTTTTTATTTCGCATCAATGATGTAACTCTTCATTTACCGGAATTTACCGTAATCCGAGTTTACGCCGGAATTGATGCGAATTCCGTAATAATATATATTCTTTCTACATTATAAACTTTTTCTTCATTTTTAAAAGAAAGAATTTTTTTTTAATTATCGTAGTTTAAAAACCACTCTTTTAAATAAAAACCACATACTTATAAATTTTTCATTGTTAAAAATGGATCTAAAAGAAAAAATAAAAATTCATCTTGATCAAATTAAACTATTGAAAGGCGTTGAGAATGCCGTATTATCTCAGAGAGACGGTAATCCGATTCAATCTTCGGGAGTCTGGTTTTCAAAAGACGAAATATTTAATGTTTGTTCTGCTACAAGTGCAATTTTCAACGTAGGAACTCATTTACATCCAAACGATTTAAAATATATTTTAATTGAGGGAAATAAAGGCAAAATTCTAATCGCGCCTTTAGTTAATTCTATCCATCAATCCTTAAATAAAATATTAGAACAGCAAATGAATATAAAGGAAAATAATAACGAATTTTTCATAGCTATTACTGCTCAACCAAATGTCAATTTGGGAGGTATATTTTTACAAACAAATGAATGTTTAAAAAAAATTAAAACTTCTCTCATTACATCGGGAGAATCGTTTAAACCGCCATTAATTCAATTTTCAAATCAAAAAATCCAAAATATCATTCAAGGTTTTAATTTAAAGGACAACGAAGAAATTAATTTGAAAATATCACCTTTCTCGTTAAGTTTTTCTGAAAAAGTGGCTTTAGAATTGAAAAATGTTCTAAATGATTTTTATTTAATGATTCCAGAGTTAAATTTTGCATTTATTACTATAGAAGGTGGCTTTATTGCTTCTAAGATGTTAAAAAACAATAATATAACGTATAATAGCTTAGATAAAATTTCTGCAATGAGTTATTCCGTTTTCCAAACTGCAAATAGATGTTCTTGGTTATTAAAAAAAATGAGTACTGAAAATATATTATTTGAAAGTGAAAATTCATTTCAATTTATTAATGGATTAGGAAAAGCCATATTTAGTACTGAAATCGAGAAATCAAAACAAAAACTAGGATTAATACGATTAATTATGCCTCAGTTTTTAAAGAAAATTAATAATTTGATTAAAACAGCGTCTGAAATTCAAGATTTTAAAAATATTGATATTAAAAAGCTATTAGGAAATTTGATTATTAAATGAAATTTTACGAGATTAAATTTCTTACAAATCTTCAATGTAAAATAGAGGTTTTATAGATTAAATGATTTTTGATTATCAAAATAAAACAATTTCAATAAAAGTTGTTTATTATGGTCCAGCTATGTCAGGTAAAACTACCACACTAAAATTTCTTTTTTCTTATTTCAACAAAGAAGAAGAATTGGAAAGTATAGAAAACACGATGGGTCGTACATTATTTTTTGATTTTGGCGTATTGCAATTTAGTGGATCTGAGTGGAATCTAAAATTTTTGTTGTATAGTGCAACAGGACAGGACTTTTATGCGGTCACGCGCCCTTCTACTTTAACTGGAGTGGATGGTATAATATTTGTTGCGGATTCTCAAAATGATTATTTAGAATACAATTTAAAATCATGGAACGAATTAAAAAGCTTATTTGGACTAGAATTGTACGAAATCCCCATAATAATAGCTTTTAATAAATACGATTTAAATCAAATAGAAAGTTCAGATGAAAAAAATTTTATAGAAAAGATTGAAATCAATAAATTTGAATACATCAATATAGAGAAAACCATTGCTTTAACTGGAAAAGGAGTTATTAATTCTTTTAAAAAGTTAATTGCGTTTATTTTTCCTCAATTAACAGTGATTTCTAATTAAAAAGATTACTCCAGATTGAATTTGTAATTATTAATAATTCAAATTTAATAAAAAGTGTTAAAAAATTATTCTTTTTTCTCGTACATGTTTTTGGAAATTCTCTTTACATTACCATCTAAATGGAATTGTTTTAATAAGTTTCTAGCTAGCCGAACATTTGATGCATCCATTTCCAAAATACTCATTAATTGAAATATTGAAAACTGTTTAGGTAATTTTTCTTTTATATTTTTATATAAACCCATCTTATTTTCACTTTAGATGTAAAATATTTGTGTAAAAAAAAAAATGAAAAATAACTTTTATAATTTTTTATTAAATAAATTGATTAAAATTTAGAGAAGGTTTTTTCTAATCCTTAAGGTAACTATAAGATTCCATTCCTAAAAAATATAGGTCATTCTTGTCCGGTTTTTATCTTTTCATAGGAATTTTAGAATCCTTTCTATACAAGTTACGATAAACGCATTATTAATTTTAAAAAAGAAGATTACATTTATTATAGGTTTAAAAATAATTTAAATATTAAGAAAATTACCCTTAAAAATTTAATATAGACTTAATAGAACTTTTAAAGATTTTTCTGTTTTACTAAACGATTTAAACCTTTTAGAAGGGCCAAGACAGAACTCATTACAATATCTTCATGCGTAGCGCTAGCTCGAACGATTTGATTAGTTTCCAAATCCATTAATTCGATCGTTACATGCCCTAAAGCTTCTGTACCACCCGTAACTGCATCTATATTATATTCCAGTAATTTAATTTTACTCATTGGTTCAAAACATTTAACAATAGCTTTACAAGAGGCGTCTACAGGTCCCACTCCAATTGATGATGCTACTTTTTCAATAAAGGTTCCATTACTACGGATTTTTAATTTAACTGTTGATGTGGGAGTAATTGATCCTGTTAAAACTGTTAATTCTTCGAGTATTACGTATTGTTCTTCTTTTGGAAGTTCTCCTAAAACATCTTTAACTATGGCTAAAAAATCTTCCTCCAATACCTCGTGTCCTTTATCACCAAAACTTTTAACATGTTCCATGATTTTATTAAATTGTTCCTCATTTGAATAAATGCCCCTCTCTTCTAATTTCGCTTTTAGCGCGTGACCTCCCGAATGTTTACCTAATTTAATAGAATATTTGGTAATATCTTCTAGATTATCCGATCTGTTTATTCCAATTAATTCAGGAGTTATAGGTTCGTAAGTTCTAGCATCTTTAATCATTGCGTGAACATGTATTCCTGATTCGTGTGCAAAAGCATTTTGACCTATTAATGGTTTTAAACGACTAATTTTTACTTTACCGCCACAAAAGCTTTCAACTAATTTTGCGGTAGGAAAGATTTTTTTAGTATTAATATTCATAGGGATGTTATATAATGCGTATAGTGACATGGCTGTTTCTTCAAACGATGCGTTTCCTGCACGTTCCCCTAAACCCATAATAGTTGTTTGAGCTTCAGAAGCACCGTTTTCAAATCCTGCAATTGTATTTGCTACTGCTAATCCGAAATCGTTATGACAATGTACAGCGATTCTTATACTTTTAGGAATTGTTTCGTAAACCTTTTTAACAATATACCCAAAAGCTTGTGGTGTTATCGTTCCAACAGTATCAGGGATATTTACTCTCGTTGTGCCGTTCTCTATTGCTGTTAAATAAGCTTTTATTAAGAAATCTAAATTAGATCTAGTTGCATCTTCTGCAGAAAATAATATTGTTGAGTAGTGCTCTCTGGCATAAGTTGTCATTTCTGCAATTTGTTCCAGAACTTGGTCCTTAGTCATTTGTAATTTAGCTTTCATGTGTAGATCAGAAGTAGCAATGAATAAATGAATACTATCCATATCAGCTTCTATTACTCGATCTATATCTGATTTTTTCATTCTAGCTAGTCCTATTACCTCTAGATTTAAACCTAATCTAGATATATCTCGGCACGCTTCAAAATCACCTTGAGTAACAATAGGAAATCCCGCTTCAATGATATCTATTCCCAATTCATCTAAAGCACGAGCAATAGATATTTTTTCTTCGTGATTAAAACTGATTCCAGGTGTCTGCTCACCATCACGAAGAGTTGTATCAAAAAAATATGCTTTTGGCGGCAAATTTAATGTGTTTTTAATTACATCCATTATTCCGGAAACATTAATTTCTTTTTTTTCGTTCATCTTTCCACCTATTATTCTTTTAGTATAAATTATTCGATTGCTCGTTTAAAATTCTAAGAGTATTTGATATTTCTTAAACGAGAAATACTTTTATTGTAACAATAAAAATAATGATAATAAATTTAACAACCTCAAAGAAGAAAATTCGTATGAATTATTTCTTTCATCCAAAAACAAATCGTGTATTTTAATTTTCATACTAATTTTTAAGAATTGGAGGTCGTTGATTTTATAATAAGTGTAAAATAGCTTTAAAAACTTTTTATTTATTAAGAAATTTTTTTAAGATTTAAAAAAAACAATTTTTTTTAAAAATCGGGTAATTCTTTCGATAAATTTTCTATATTTTCTCCTATTGGAGCTTTTCCGTTTCCATATATTTGATACAAACCCGTTCTTCTTGCGCATTCAGAAAAACTACATAAATATCTTTTTGTTGATCGTATAATCCGCAAGTTTTATAAATAATAGGGTTCCATATATATAATTCGTTATCTGGTTCGTACCAAAGTTTTTCCTCTTTTAAAATTTGTTTAAAATCTTCTAATCCAATAACATCAGGTAAATCTTGCTTATTTAACATTAAAATTAGTGGAATTTCTTTAATCAATTTATCTCCAGTTACACTTTTTAGTTCTTTTAATGACTCAATATTATCTTCAAACAAATGTGTTTGCGAATCAACAACATAAATAACACCATCTGTACCTTTGAATATTTTTTTTCTTAAAGGTGAGAATCTACTTTGACCTGCTACAGTATATACATGATAAAACACTTTTCTTTGTTTAGTTGATTGGAAAATACCTCTATCGAAATATAGCGTAGAACCACTCGCCATAGCAATTTTTGTTAAATTCCCGGTAGGTTCGATATCTTTTTTTTGCTCTTTCGTTAATCGATAAAGGGTATCAACAATTGTAGTTTTTCCAGATCCGCCCATTCCCCAGTAAAGAATTTTTATATATACCTTGTGATCTGCTGTAAATCGTACCATTAAGGAATTAACCTTGGATTATTTATTATTAAGCAAATTATATTGTTTAAATTAATAATTTTTTAAAATTAAACAGTTTTTTGAAAAACTCTTTTCAAACGAATAAAATAATTATGGTATTAATTATTCAAAAATCGTTTTTAATATTTTAATTTTTTGTTAAAATTGAATTTTTAATATAATTAAAAAGATTTGTTTTTTAATAATAAGATCTTTGTTCTAAAAACCTTGAATTTTAAGAAGAGTTATTTATTTTTAAATATCTTTAATTTTTTTTACCTATTTATGAATATAAAGCTAACTCTTTTTTTTTTCTAAAAATCTCAAATTAATAGATATTATATGGATTAACAGAATTAAAAAAGATAAATTCGTCTTTAGGAAATTCTAAACTCAAGTGATTGCATAAATTTTTTAATGCTATGTTTTCTATTTCGTATTTTGGTAGCTCTATTAAATTCAATCCCAGATCTCTCGCTAAAATTGCTTCATTATGATTAATTTTACCCGAAATAAAGCAATCGCATTTATATTTAATGGCTCTTTCCACAAATTCTTCGTTTGGAGTTTCAATTCCTATTAAAAAAATTTTATTGATTTCTTTATTTAATTCACCTATAAACTGAACATTTTTTAAATTTAAATTGTATTTAATTCTTTTTATTAGATCCTCCAATTTTAACATTTTATTTTGATTCGGATATATATTTGGGATACATATTCTACCTAAAGGGACTTTTTTTCCATTTAAGTTAATAATATTAAATGGGCGTACTAAATTTAAATACAATATATCAATAATCGTATCTAAAACACCTCCTTCTGCAGCTATAAAAGAGCAATCAAGAACAAAAATTGTAGTTGATAATCTAGAAAGTAAAAATAATTTATTCATCAAAATTTTATTAAATTTATTAATAGGTTTATTTATTAAGGCCCGAAGAGAAATGATTAGGTTTACTTTTTTCTTACAAGCGAAATTTATGAGATTAATCGTTAAATCAGATGTTACCATCACTTTTTTGATAATTTTATTATCCTCAGTATCACCATAATGAAATCCATAAAATTCGGGATTTAAACTCATTGTTTTTGGCGATATATGATTTTCTAATAATTTTGCTATCTCTTTTAGGAACATAAGTACATTTAATTTCTTTCATTTAAACGCGTACCTATATTATTTCTGAATTATAAGATTAAATACTTGTACACGTTAAGAATTTTTTCTTTAAATCTTATTATCTTTTTTAGTAAGATTTACACAAAATTTTCAAGAAATAAGTAAAAAGAGAGTTAGAATTTTTTAATTTTTAATTAAATTTTATATATATATAAAATCATAAGGTTGTTAAACAATAACTTCATTTATGATAAATAGACCTAATTCATATTATTATGGTAAAAAATGTACTCACAAGAATGTGTTTTTTGTAAAATAATTAAAAAGGAAATACCTTCTAAAATAATATTTGAGAACGATAAAACCCTCGCGTTTTTGGATATATTTCCTATTAATCCAGGGCATACTATTGTTATTCCTAAAAAACATTACCAAAATCTTGAAGATATTCCTGAGAACGAACTTATAGAACTTTATAAAATAGTAAAAAAGTTAGCAACATTAATCCGTAACAAATTAAATATTGATGGTTATAATGTTCTTCAAAATAATTTTGAAGCTGCCGGACAAGTAATTCAACATTTTCATATTCATATTATTCCAAGAAATAAGACTGATGATAAGTTTAAAATAAAAATACCAAGAAAGCAATCAAATGAGGAAGAACTCAATAAAATACAACGAAAAATTGTTGAGTGATTTAGACTTATTTAAAAAAGTTTAGTTTAAATATCTTGGTTTAGAAATAAAAGTGAAATGAGATTAAGAGTATTTTTTGAATATACTGGAAAGAAAATAAAGGAGTTCTTTAAAAATGAATCTGGCGGTAATCTAGTAGAGTATGCTTTATTAATTGGATTTGCTTTATTTATATTTTTCATTTTAGTCTCTGTAATATTATCAACGTTAGATTGGACTATTGGACAATCAAATACTTTTTTTGAAAGTGCTGAAGGATTGGGCAATTAGCAATATTATATTTAATTTTTAATATAGTATCTTCGTTTTTTTTTGGATTTTTATAAAGAATTATATTATCCAACATTACTTTTTATTTTTTATTAATTTAAGTATCATAGAATTTTCGAAGTATAGATCAAATTTTTTTGCCCAAATATCAATATTTTCGTAAAAAACCTCTTTATCAATATTTAAATATTCAATAAATATATCCAATGATATTTTATCTGAAAAACTTAACAATTTTTCAATTTTTTTTTCAATAATTTGAGGCTCTTTAACTTTTTCCCTAAATTGTTTCCTTATTAATTCTTCCCTTTTATTTTTTAATATTTCTATAATTTTCTGATTTTCCGAATCTTGAAAAAATTTTTGAATAATTGTGCTTATTACTTGAGATCTATTATAACCAAGAATTCCTATGCAATCATCGATTAATTCCATATGAAATTTAAGTAGAGTTACCTGAGTTCGATCTGTTTCTGTCATAATCAAATTTTTAATAAAATTCTAAATATTTAAAGTTTCATACTTGTGTTAATAATGTGTAGATATGCAAGTTTATAAATAAATATTTTTTTATTTTATATAGAGACATAATTTTGAATTTTAATATGTCGAAAAATTGTCGATTAATTAATCTATTAAATCAAAAAATATTAAATGGAGGAATAAAATATGGCTGATGATAGTTTAAATAAGAATTTTTTTGATGCAAAAGAACTTATAACATCAACACAACAAAATTTAATTAAAATGTTGACAAAAGAAGGCCCATTAACTCGTAGACAATTAGTGCTTCAGTTAAATACACCACGAACAACTATATATGATAACCTGATAAAATTACAAAAAAGAAAAGTTATTGAAAAATTTACTAGAAATAATGGATCCAGAGGGAGACCTTTAGTATATTGGAAATTAGTATAATAATTCTTTAATTTTTTTTTATTCTTAGTTTGTTTTTTTTAAATTAATTAAAATTTTTTTTAACAATATTTTCTTAGACTCCATTTTTTCGACTGCAATTTTAATTATGAAAATTTAGTTTAAAAAAAATTATAATAATATTATGAAAAATAGCCCATTAAAAAAATATTTAATTATATTTAAAATAGTATATTATATAGTTAACAAAATTAATAAAATCAAGAATCGAATTAATTAAATATTAAAATTCCAATAGAAATAATGGAGTGTAAAAATTAAGTAGTAATTAAAATAAATACAGTTTTAATATAAATAAAATTATAATTGATGGTTAAAATGGTTTCTTTTAAAGAATTAGGATTATCAAATACAAAAAAAATGTTTGAAGTGGCTCTTGAAAAAAAATTTGCCGTACCAGGGTATAATATAAATAACTTAGAACAATTACAAGCCATTATAATTGGTTGTGGGGAAAGTGAATCTCCTGTTATTATTCAAATAAGTCAAGGCGCACGAACTTACGCTAATCAAACTATGTTGCGATATTTAGGTCAAGGTGGAGTGGAAATGGCTAAAGAGAAAGGATATTCAAATCCTATTGCTCTACATTTAGATCACGGTGATTCGTACGATATATGTAAATCTTGTATGGATTTTGGTTTTTCTAGCGTAATGTTTGATGGAAGTCATTTATCTTACGAAGAAAATATTAAAGTAACAAAACAAGTCGTTAAATATGCTCATTCCAAAGATGTAAGCGTAGAAGCGGAGTTAGGAGTTCTTGCTGGTATAGAAGAACATGTTAAATCTGAAGAGCAACATTATACAGATCCAGATCAAGTTAAAGACTTTATTAAAAGTACTGGATGCGATTCTTTAGCCATCGCTATTGGTACATCGCATGGAGCTTATAAATTCAAGGTAGAAAAACAGGAAGACATACCCGAATTAAAATTTGATATTCTTCAGGAAGTTAGAAAACGCTTAGGTAAGTTTCCTATAGTATTACACGGTGCTTCTTCTGTGCTAAAAAAATATGTAGATTTAATAAATAAATACGGTGGTTCTTTACAGAAAGCTTTTGGAATTCCTGAAGATCAATTAAGGAAAGCAACGCAATATGGTGTTAGTAAAATTAATATTGATACAGATAGTCGATTAGTTTTCACAGCAATGATAAGACAATATCTGGCTGAACATCCTGATCATTTTGATCCGCGTCAGTATTTAGGTCCAGCACGTCAAGAATTAATTGATTTAATAAAAAGAAAAAATAAGGAAGTTTTAGGATCTGCTGGTCAAGCAAAATTTATAAAATAAAAAATTATTTTTTTAAATTCTTTTTTCTTACAAACAGACGAATTTATTTGGGAATGTAATAGTATTCATTAATTCTTTTTTGGTATTCATCTTTTTTACTTCCTAATTTGTTTACTCGGGGTCTATTAGTAATTGAATCTCTTCTAAAAGTTATATTCATCATTTTTAAAAAGTAATTGAACCCATCTCTTAACTCTTGCGGAGTTAAGGCATTTCCTTCTAATCCAGGAATACCTTCAAATACTAATATTGAATCGGCAATAAAATCTTGGGTAATAATATCGTGTTCAACCACAAATGCTGCTTGTTTTAATTCTTCAATTGATTTTCTTAGTATCTGAGCGACTTGTAACCTCATTTCAACATCTAAAAAAGCAGATGGCTCATCTAAAAGATATAAATCGGCTTCGGTTGAAAGGCATTTTGCTATTGCTACTCTTTGTAATTCTCCTCCACTTAATTCAGAAACTAATCTTTCACTAATGTTTAGTAAATCTAAATTATTAATTAATCTTTTTTTATAAGATTCGCCTAAATGTGGAGATAACTTGATCTTTGTGATAAGATCTTTTACTAGAAAATCTTCTTCAAATTTAATATATTGAGGTTTTAAAGAAACCTTTAGTTTCTGATTATCGGTATCCCAATTAACGAAATTTTTTTTATTGTAAGAAACAGCGTTTTTTGCAATTAAATTTATAAAAGTTGATTTCCCTATCCCGTTTGGACCTAAAATTCCAATTATTTCTCCAGCATGAATCTCGCTTCCAGAAACAGTTAAGTGAAAATCTCCTAAATTTGTTTCCATATTATTATAAGAATAAATAACATCACCAGAATTGAATAATGTATCTAATGGAGGTCTTTCATGAAATTTAATGGGAAACTCTCGTATTCTTAGATTTTCGTCTTTTATATATCCATGAATATATATATTTATTCCTACTCTCACACCTTGAGGATGGGATACTATACCATAGACACTGGGGACTCCATATAATAAGGAGACGTAATCGCTTAAATAATCTAATACTGCTAAATCATGTTCGACTACTATTATTATTTTGTTGTCATCTTTTAAAGACCGAATTAATTTAGCCATATTAATTCTTTCACTAACATCTAAATAGGAGCTAGGTTCATCAATTAAATAAACATCACCATCTTTTAAATAAGCTGCAGCAATAGCAACTCTTTGTAATTCGCCACCGGATAGCACATTTATTTCTCTATCTAATATCTCAGTTAGATTCAATTGTTTTGCTATACTATTTAATTTGTCTTTAGCATCGTTTTTTTTTAATAAATCATATACTTTCCCCGAGACAAGATTAGGAATTGATGTTATATTTTGAGGTTTGTGAATAACTCTTATCTTTTTATTTTTTAAATCTATAAAATATTGCTGTAATTCAGAACCTTTAAAAAAATTTATAATTTCATCATCGTCAGGCACATCGTCCTTAAAACGACCCATATTTATTTTTATTTCACCAGATAATATTCTCAGCATAGTACTTTTGCCAATACCATTTTGTCCGATTAATCCCAAAACGTATCCTTTTTTAGGAATTGCCATTCTAAATAAAGAAAATTGATCTGGTCCATAACGATACGTAATTTCATTTTTTAAAGGATCTGGTAAGTTAACAATACTTATCGCTTTAAAAGGACATTTTTTGATGCAAATTCCGCACCCCGAACAAAGATTTTCGGTAATTTCAACTTTATTTATGATTTCATTTAAAACAATCGTTTCATCTCCCGTTCTTACCCTTGGACAATATTTAATACAAGGTTTCTCCCCAAAAGGGCTACATTTTTTTGGTTTACAAAAATCTTTGTTAAGAACTGCTATTCTCATAAATACTCACAGTATTTAAAAATGAAAAATGATAAATAACTTTTTTCATTAACCTAATTAAATTTTAGCAATATAAGTGGAAAAATAATTGAGTGAAATTTATCCAGTTCATTGGTTAGAGAATATTGTTAAAAAAATCGAAGAAAAGAACGATTCAAAAATAACTTTAGCTACAGGTAAAACGCCCTCAGGTCATATCCATATTGGAATTTTAAGAGAAATTATAATATGTGATTCTTTAAAAAAAATTCTCGAGAAAGGGGAAAAAAAAGTTCAAACACTTCTTTTTCTGGACGATCTTGATGCAGCAAAGCGTTTCCCAAAATATATAGATACAGAGTTTCAAAAGGAGCATTTAGGTAAACCTTTTGCACTAATCCCATGCCCTATTAAAGAATGCAACTGTGATAGTTATGCTTTTCACTTCGGAAACGAACTAATATCCTCACTTAAAGATTTCGGGATACAGGAAGAAATTATATGGACTCATAATTTGTATAAAAAAAAAGAAATGCAAGAAAAAATTAAAATTGCCCTAGAAAATACAGAACTAATAAAAGAAATCTTAAAAAAGTATATTTTACCAACTTTGGACGAAACAAAAAAAGATAAATTTATCGAAATGCAAAAATCGTGGATGCCAGTAATGGCAATTTGTGAAAAATGTAATAGAATTCAATTCGTAACAAAAGATGGGTCAATTAAACCAAATAGAGTTTTAAAATATAATGCAAATAAAGAGGAAGTATCATACATATGCTCTGCGTGTAAAAATCGAGGTGAATTATCAATATATAGTGGAAAAATGAAATTAAATTGGCGCGTCGATTGGCCCGCTAAATGGTCAATATTCAATAC
>Ga0256868_10000971_pt1 | contig 16200 bp, 6 predicted proteins | sample RVTome_13_FD_187341 | JGI IMG/M metagenome (GOLD analysis project Ga0256868, IMG submission 187341) | Soil microbial communities from uranium-contaminated site in the Upper Colorado River Basin, Wyoming, United States - RVT92D227 HiSeq ...
GTGGTTAAGCAATAATCCTTCTCTTTGCCATGGGCTGGTGGATCCACAGTTTAATCACTCTGACCCCGTTTACGCCGAGAAATGGCAAGCCGTGCAGGATGTCTTCGCGCAGTTGGATGCCATCGGCGGCACGCTGCTGGGCTTGAAGAGAAGAACCGCCTTCTGCGCCAAAGACGGCGGTTATCTGTCGCCCATTAATTCGATTTGCTTCGAGGAAGAAGTTCCGGATTCCGCCTGGATTGAAGTCGGCCAATTCACGGACACATTGACCGAAACACAGGACTACCTCATCCTGGTCAACCGGAGGACGAATGGGGATCGGCATATTACGGTGGAAACGGACAAAACCGGCAGTTGGGCGCTGCGAGATCTCTACACTCAGCAGAAATTCGTATCTTCTACTGGCGATTTTAAGGGGATACCATTTGAGGCGGGCGGGGGGCGAATATTCAAGCTGGAACAGTTCAGTGCGTGGATATGGTCTGGCAACAATATCGTGCTGGCTGACACAGTAATTCCCATTGGCAACAACTACTGGACAACGGTGGCGTCGGGCACAACGGTGAAAGCTACGGCATGGGGTTTCCTCTATTTCCCATTCTATACTTTTCTGCATTGTAATGGTGCAGAGAACGATTCGATTATCTTTACTGCCCTGGAGGAAGATGTGGCTTGGCAGGGTCTCTGTTTTTCTCGCGACGGTTACACAGACGAATTGACCTTCACCAAAATTGAGCGCGTTAGCGATACAAGCTCCGCTGTGAAGTTGCGGGAGAATAGCGAGATTTACATCAGTGATTGCCTAATTGCCTCAAATGGCGGCACCGGTGTGGACTGCCAATCCAGTACCTATTACTTGCAGAGAACCACCTTAAGAGACAATGGCGGTTGTGGAATCGCCTTGATCAATGCGGATGGGAAATTGTACGAATGCGACATATCTCATAACGGAAGCTATGGCATTATGGCTGCTTCTGGATCCGTCCCGAAAATAGGCGATTGTATTGTGGACAGCAACGGTTCGCATGGTGTCAGTTGCCGCTTTGAGGCAAAGCCAATTATGCTGCGTAATGCCACGGCCTATCCTTATTGTGGACGAAATAAAATCAGGGCAAATTCGGTTGGCGTCTTGGCGGAGTATGATGGAATACCACATCTCGGTTTTGACAATCATAACCAAGGCTTGAATTCCATTTATGATAACACATACTATGATGCATCAAATTTAAACACCAGTGATACTGTTTACGCTAGGTACAACTGGTGGGGTTCCTATCCGCCATCTGCCTCTCAGTTCTATGGTCTGGTGGACTATTCGCATCCGCTGGCCGAGCCACCGCAGGAGGACAGTTTCTTCGGCGGCTCCTCCTTCGCTCATCAGAATCGGTCTCGCGGAGCCGACGGCCCCCTCCCCGGCAGTTCCAATCTCTCCGAAGCCGAGCGCCTCAACACCGTCGCCGTCGAGCTTTTCTTGGATGGCGAATACTACGTTGCCATAGATACATTTGCCCTGGTTGTGAATAATTTCCCGGGAACGTCTCCGGCGCGGTTCGCGCTGAATCACTTAGTGGTTTGTTATCGCGAGGCGGGGGACTACGTGGGCGCGGTGGCGTATCTCACCAGCTTCTTGCAGCCTCCGACGGATACCACGCTGGCGCCACTGGCGCTGTATCACAAGGTCTTGAATCTGGCTCGGCTGCAGGAATACGTGCCCGCCATTGCCATCGCCGGAAACACCCAGCTCATGCTGACCATGCCTCAGGATCTGCAAGAGCCACTGATGATCGAATTAGGCATGATGCAGAAATACGGGATGCAAAACGTCTTTGTCGGGAATGGCGTCTTCGAACAATTCCTGCAGCAATTTCCGGAAAGCCCGCTGGCTCCCATCGCGGCGATGGAATTGGGAGTGGAATGGGAAGGACGGGGGATTTCCGGAGCTGGCGCCCAAGGCGGCATTACGGCTGTAGATCCCCCAGCCGAGTTTCGCCTGTATCCTAATCACCCCAATCCCTTCAATGCCATCACCACCATCACCTTTGGCCTGCCGGTGGCCTCCTGGGTGAAGGTGGAGGTGTTTGATATTGCGGGGCGCAATGTAAGGGCGAGGCGCGCCTCGCCCCTACAGGGCTGGTATGACGCCGGTGTGCATGAGGTGATGTTCGACCCCAAAGGGGCAAGTGGATCGGATTTGCCGTCGGGAATCTATATTTGCCGCTTGCAAGCGGAGGGCTTCAGCGCGGTGGAGAAAATGGTGCTGCTGAAGTAGGATTTGGGGGTTAGGGATTAGGGATTAGGGATTAGAAAAGGGCGGCTAAGGCCGCCCTATCAATTTGCCATCTGCAATTTGCATTTTGTGGCGAAGCCACCCCTACGGGGCAATTAGGTGACCGTCGCTTCCTCTTCCGCCACAATCCGATGCTTCTTCATCTTCGCCAAGAGCGTTGTCCGATTGATCCCCAGCCGGCGCGCTGTTTCGCTGCGGTTGAAACCGCAGGAGATCAGCGTCCCTTCAAGAACGCGCCGCTCGAAAACTTCCACCTGTCCCTGCAATCCCGGCATTATGCCCGACTCGAGCAAATCCCCGTCTGGGGTGTTTGGATTGGCATTCAGGAAGCCCAGCGTCGCCTCGTCCACCCACTCGGATTTGCACAGCACCACGGCGCGCTCGATGGCGTTCTCCAACTCGCGCACGTTGCCCGGCCAGGAGTGATTCTCCAGAAGCTGCATGGCGCCGGTCGCGAATCCTTTAATCGTCCGACCCATCTCGGCGCTGAATCGCCGCAGGAAATGCCGGGCCAATTTGGGAATATCGCCTTTGCGTTCCCGCAACGGCGGCAGATAAATCGGAAAAACGTGCAGTCGGTAATACAGATCTTCGCGGTATTTGCTCTCGCCGACCAATTTCTTCAAATCGCGGTTGGTGGCGGCAATGACGCGAACATCCACCGACAAATTCTGCGTTCCGCCCACGCGCCGAAAGCTGCCGTCCTGCAGAAATTGCAGCAGCTTGGCCTGCGTCGAAGCCGTCATTTCGCCGATTTCGTCGAGGAAAAGCGTCCCGGCGTCGGCCACTTCAAATAGGCCGCGCTTTTGAGTGATCGCGCCGGTGAAGGCCCCTCGTTCATGCCCGAACAGTTCGCTTTCCAAGAGCGATTCCGACAATGTCACGCAGTTGACCTTGACCAGAGGCTTGCGACCGCGCGGGCTGGCGTAGTGGATTGCCTGAGCAATCAGCTCCTTGCCCGTCCCGCTCTCCCCCTCGATTAAGACGCTGGTATTCATCGGAGCCACATCCTGGATCAGCGCATAAACCTGCAGCATGCGTGAATCATCGCCGACGATATTTTCGAAACGATATGGCCTGGCCAACTCTTCCGCCAACAGCCGGCTTTCGCGCCGCAACCGTCCCACTTCCAGAGCATTTTGCACCGTCAGCAGAAGCTCCTCTATCTGGAAGGGCTTCTGCACATAATCCAAAGCCCCCTGCCGGATGGCCTTCACAGCGTCCTGCACCGACTGCGAACTGGTGATGACCAATACCGGCAAATCCGGGAAATCTCGTTGACAGCGCTCCAGCAGAACAAAACCGTCCAAATCGGGCATCTTTAGGTCGGTCAGGAGCAAATCCACCGCGTCGGAGCGGAGCGTCTGCCAGGCGGTGCTGCCGCCTCGCGCTCGGCTGATACCATATCCCTGTTCGGCGAATATGTTTCCCAACAGATCCAGGATCTGCGGATCGTCATCCGCGATCAGGATATGGTAATGGTGTCCTGCTGCTGAAGTTGTCATGTCTAAATTATCAAAAATCAGCCCTAAAATAGAGATCGCAGGCGAAAAACGCAAATGATTTGCTGAAAAATCTGGGGGTGTCAATCTTTCCAACAGACCCTGAGACGCCTTTTGCACCCTTTTGGACATTTCGCTTGAAAAAGCCCGGCCTTTTGCTTAATTTGCCCCTCGATGCTGAAGAATGAGAGCTCAATATCCCCTTATCGAACCGCCTGGCGCGCCCACGGCGGCTGGATTGCCGCCGCGAGTATTGCTGTCGTCATGTATTTGCTAACGATGTCGCGCACCGTCCATGTCGGCGATTGCGGCGAATTCGCTCTGGTCTTCAAGATTCTTGGCATCGCTCACCCGCCGGGTTATCCGCTGTTTACGTTGATCGGGAGCGTCTTCGCTTCGCTTTTTGGATTTCTCAAGCCCGCCCTGTCTGCCAATCTTCTGACGGCGGTGCTGGCCGTCTGCGCGATTCCCGCACTTTTTTATTTGACGGGTGGGCCCAAGAATCCGCTTCTTGGCTGTTTGCTATGTTTGATCTGGGCTCTTTCCCCAATCTTCTGGAGCGAAGCGACCGCCGTCGAAGTCTATGCTCTCAACTTGACTCTCATCGCGGCTTTGTCCGCCCTCGTCTTCAGCGGTTTTGATAAAAAGTGGTATCTAATCGCCTACTTGCTGGGACTCTCGCTGGCCCATCACCTGAGCTCGCTGGCGCTCTTGCCGGGCCTGATTCTGGTGTTTCTGGTTGACGCACCGTCGCGGCGAACCGTCTCCCTTCCCATTCTCTTCGCGCTCCTTGTCCTAGGCTTGAGCGTCTATCTGTATCTTCCGGTTCGGTCTTTGCTATCTCCCATCGCCGACTGGGGCCACCCCGCTACGCTCGCGGCCCTGTTCCATCATGTCACGGGAGCCCAATATCACTATGCGGTTTCCCTGGAAGGCGGGAATATTCTTGAGAGTTTGGGTCTTTTGAGTTCCATCATTTTAAAGAATTGGAGCATCGTCGGCCTGCTGCTGGTTATATTGGGGGCAGCAGTCGGAATAATTCGGCAACGGTGGAAGACGATTTTTGCGCTGCTGCTCCTGGCGGCCAATGTCCTCATGGCTTCTCTCTACCGCATTCCCGACATTGAATCCTATCTTCTCCCCGCCCTGCTCGCCTGCTGGCTGCTCGCCGCCGAAGGCATCTTCTGGCTTTGGGCTCGAGTGGCAAATCCTTCCTTTAAATATGCCTTCCCAGCGCTGCTGGGAATCGCCGCTCTGATCCAGCTAATCACGAATTATCGTCCCATGGACCGATCCCGCGACCGGCTGGCGGAGAACTACGGCAAACTCATCCTGGACACGGCTGAAGAAGGCCTGCTCTTCACTCAGGACGACAACTCCAGCTTCACGACGATGTATTTGCGTTACGCCGAAAACTACCGTCCCGACGTCGAAATCTTCGACCAGTCCAGCCGCCTTTATGCCCTGTGCGTCAGAGCCTCAGAGCTTTCCGGTCGGCCTGTGCAGGACTACAAGACCGCCCGTGACATCTTGCTCGAAAAATCGCCGGGCCCGAAATACCTGGCGAAGAGTCATTTCCCCTACAGCGAGGAATGGTATTCTGTAAAATCACGCCTCTATTCCCAGGGCATATTATATTCTCTCAACCCGCCCACTCGCCCGGCGTCCTTCTTTCCTCTTCCTGAAATCCTCGCCGCGAGCGATTTCAAAATCCGCCAGATTGCCATCAACCTGGCACTCTGCCGGGCCGAGACTTTTTTAACGCAATCCCGCCCCGATTCTGCCGCAGCCGGTGCTGACTTTCGGCGAGCCTTCGATCTGTTCGGTGACGAACCCCGCGGCGCTCTCTGGAATCAACTGGGCATCAGCTATCGTCATTTCGGCCAGGAAGATTTGGCTCTGAAGAGCTATGACCGCGCGCTGAAAGCGCCCCGTCTGAACGAAAAAGAGCGCGGCGAAATCATCTTCAACATCTCGAACATTTACAAAGATCGCGGCAACCGCCTGACCGCCGCCGGAGATTTCGCCGGAGCCGTCAACGCCTTCGAGGCAGCGCTGAAATGCGACCCGGCCAATCCGAAGCTGCTATACAACGTGGGGATTCTCTACCTGCAATACTTGCAGCAGCCACAGAAAGGCCTGCCCTACCTGCAGCAGTATCTGGCGGCCAATCCGGGGGATGAGCAGGTGAGACAGATTATTGCAGGCTATGACCATTGAATTCATAACAAAACAAGGGCGCGGCACGCCGCGCCCCTACCCTAAACTTAAAATCCCAGCCTCCAATCCCTATTTGAGCAACACCATCTTTCCACTGTCGGTCCAGTCTCCCGCTTGAATGCGATAAACATACATTCCCGACGGCAGATCCGATGCATCGAACGTCAATTCATGCGTTCCCGCCGACCGCCACCCATCCACCAACGTCTCCACCGATCTCCCGGCAGTATCATAGACCTTCAATCTGACGGAGCTGGCAACTGGCAACTGGTAACTGAGAACTGTTGCGGCGTTGAACGGATTGGGATAATTCTGATGCAGAGCGAATTCCTGCGGTCCGCCCCAGGCGGACTGGCCCAGCACCGTGGCCTCCACCGGCATCCAGTTGTCAACGTTGCCACCGGAGTATTTGATGGTGGTATAATCTCCCAGGCTTCCGCCTGTCACGTAGACGTTTCCCGTTCCGTCCAGGGCTAGGGAATAGGCATAGTCGGCGGAAGATGTCTGGCCATTGTAACGCGCCACCCATTGCTGAATCCCGGCCGAATTGTATTTAATAGTGGCGTAATCATACCCGGTATGGCTTCCGTAACTGTAGCCGGTTACAAAGACGTTTCCCCCTCCGTCAATTGCTATGCCGTAGGCATAATCTTGATAATTTCCCGGACCATCATAGCGGGCAACCCACTGCTCCGCGCCCGCCGAATCATACTTGATCGTGGCATAGTCATAGATATAGCTTCCGCTTCCATCACTGTAGCCAGTCACAAAGACATTTCCATCCCCGTCCACAGCTATGCGGTTGGCATAATCATTAGAATTTACTGGCCCATTGTACCGGGCCACCCACTGCTCCACGCCCGCTGAATCATACTTGATCGTGGCATAGTCATAATGGGTTCCGATTCCGTAATTGTAGCCCGTTACATAAACATTTCCACCCGCATCCACGGCTATGGAGTTTGCTCCATCAGATGTGTTTGCCGGGCCATTGTAGCGGGCGACCCATTGCTCCACGCCTGCCGAATTATACTTGATCGTGGTGTAGTCAAAATCGTTTCCGCTTTCCTCACTTCTGCCCGCCGCATATACGTTTCCGTCCCCGTCGACAGCTATGGAGAGGGCGCCATCCCAGCCATTCCCCGGGCCATTGTAACGGGCCACCCACTGTTCACCGCCCGCCGAATTATACTTGATTGTGGCATAGTCATAATAGGTTCCGCTTCCGATACTGCGGCCCGTCATATAGACATTTCCGCCCTCGTCTACAGCTAAGGAGTAGGCCCGATCATCCCCATTTCCCGGGCCGTTGTAGCGAGCGACCCATTGTTCCACGCCCGCCGAATTATACTTGATCGTGGCATAGTCATAATCGGTTCCGATTCCGTAACTGCGGCCCGTCACATAGACGTTTCCAATTCCGTCTACAGCTAAGGAGTAGGCCCGATCATCCCCATTTCCCGGGCCGTTGTAGCGTGCCACCCACTCCTCCACGCCCGCCGAATTGTACTTGATCGTGGCATAGTCATAATAAGTTCCGCTTCCATAACTCCGTCCGGTCACATAGACATTTCCTACTGAATCCACGGCGATGGACGAATCAACATCATCACCATTTCCCGGTCCGTTGTAGCGCGCCACCCAGAGCTCGGATCCTGCCAGCGTTTTTTCAAACGGGAAGCTGTCGCTATCCCAAACTGTGTCGGGGTAAACGCCGATGTGGGCGTTGAAGGAGTAGTTCCCGGCGGGAAATCCGGCAGGGATATTCTGAATTCTCTGGCGCTCTATCGTTTGACCGGGGCTTAGAGCGATCCTCACAGGCCCCAAAACCGGCCCATAGACGCTGCTATCCGGCAATGTTATCATGCACCAGATGGCAGCCCGCTGCGCCGTTGTGCCATTATTCGTGGCGGAAATGGTGTAGTCGAAACTGCCTCCCGTGGCCGGAATCTGGATGGGCAGACTTTGTGGCGTGAGCTGGATGGAGACATTCTGCGCGGCGGCGAGGCCGGTGAGGCCCAGCAGGATAAGCGCCAGGATCAAGCAGAAAACGGTTATCCTACGCATAAAGACCTCCTTTATAAAAATAGCGGATTTTTGTGCCGTCGGGTCTCCGCACCCGACGGCGTGACCCGCTGCCGCCTACGGAGAGGCGGCAACACCACTAATATAGTGAAATTTGGGGTGAAAGTCAAGGGAAATTTTGGGTAAGGTCAAGTTTTTGCGCTCATTTTTCGCCCACCCCTCAAGGGGTGGGCTACGCGAGAACTAGTCCACCGCGGCGGACAAATTAGGTGGCACCAAGGTCACTTCCCCGAAGGGGGCACTTCGTGCCCTGCGATGCGAAGCTCCGAGGGAGCCCTTAAGCGGCAATCTCTTTGCTTCACGAGATTGCTTTGGCGCTATCGCACCTCGCAATGACGGTAGAAAAAAACAGGCGGCCAGCGGCCGCCTGCCTATTCTTCTGAACCACTGATTGACGCTGATCCGCCAGAGGGCGGATGGCCTGCGGCTCATTCCGCTGATTTCGCTGATTAAAGCAAAAGAGCGACCAAAGGTCGCCTTTTGCTCTTACTTCTTGGTTCTTGCTTCTTATCCGCCAGCGGGCGGATGGTCCGCCGCGGCGGACTCACTTCACCAGAACCATTTTACCGCCAGCGCTCCAATCTCCTGCCTGAATGCGATAAACATACATTCCCGACGGCAGATCCGATGCATCGAAAGTGAGTTCATGCTTTCCCGCCGACCGCCACCCATCAACCAGAGTCTCCACCAACCGTCCGGAAATATCATAAATGCCCAGGCAGATGTGTCTTGCATCTGGCATCTTGTATCTGAAAACTGTTGTGGCATTGAACGGATTGGGAAAATTCCCCTCTAACTGGCATTCTTGCGGCAGCGGCTGGCCGAAGACAAGCGCCTCCACCGGCTGCCAATTATCCAGGTTACCGCCGGAATATTTGATCGTAGCCCAGTCCAAATTGGTTCCGCTTCCCAGGCTCGCGCCCGTCACGCAGGCATCGCCTGTCCCATCCACCGCCAGGGCGTTGACAACATCAACATTGTTTCCCGGGCCGTTGTAGCGTGAAACCCACTGCTGAGCGCCCGACGAATTGTACTTGATGGTGGCGTAGTCAGTATTAGTTCTGTTCCCCACGCTCCCGCCGGCCACAAAGACATTGCCTGCCCCATCCAGCGCCAGGGCATTGGCAGCATCGGTGGCGTTTCCCGGGCCGTTGTAGCGTGAAACCCACTGCTGAACGCCGGATGAATTGTACTTAATCGTGCAGAAGTCGGAAGACGTTCCGCTTCCCGCGCTCTCACCCGTCACGATGGTATTGCTCGTGCCATCCACGATCACGCTCCGGGCAATATCCACGCCATTTCCCGGGCCGTTGTAGCGTGAAACCCATTGCTGCAGCCCCGACGAATTGTACTTGATCGTGCAGAAGTCAGACGACGTTCCGCTTCCCGCGCTCTCACCGATCACGATGGTATTGCTCGATCCGTCCACGATCACGTCACGGGCGATATCCACGCCATTTCCCGGGCCGTTGTAGCGCGAAATCCACTGCTGCACACCCGACGAATTGTACTTGATCGTGCAGAAATCAGAAGACGTTCCACTCCCCGCGCTCTCACCCGTCACAATAGTATTGCTCGCGCCATCCACGATCAGGGCATTGGCTATATCTGAGCCATTTCCCGGGCCGTTGTAGCGGGCGACCCATTGCTGGACACCAGAGGAGTTGTACATGATCGTGGCGTAGTCTTGAGAGGTGCCGCTCCCGTTGCTATAGCCCGTCACGTAGACATTGCCCGCCCCATCCAGAGCTAAAGCAAACGCCCCATCATCACGATTCCCCGGGCCATCATAACGCGCCACCCACAGCTGCACGCCCGAAGAATTGTACTTGACGGTGGCATAGTCCTGGGACGTTCCGCTCCCGATGCTAAAGCCTGTTACATAGACATTGCCCGCATCATCCACCGCCAGGGCAGCGGCATCATCCGCATTATTCCCCGGGCCGTTGTAGTGCGCCACCCACTGCTGCTGGCCGGCCGAATTGTACTTGATCGTGGTAAAGTCCCAGACTGTACCGATCCCCACGCTATGGCCTGTCGCGTAGAAATTACCCGAATCATCCACCGTCAGGGCTTTGGCGACGTCAAAACCACCCTGCGGGCCGTTGTAGCGCGTCACCCAGAGCTCCGTGCCGCCGCCCTGAGATGCCAGCTTTTCGAATGGGAAGCTGTCGCTGTCCCAGATGCTGTCAGGGTAAACGCCGATGTACGCATTGAATGAGTAATTTCCGCTCGGAAAGCCTGCAGGAATGGCCTGGGTCCTCAAGCGCTCTATCGTTTGGCTGGGGCTCAGAGTGACGGTCACCGGTCCCAAAACCGGACCGTAGGGATTGCCGTTAGGCAGAGTGAGCATGCACCAGATGGTGGCCTGCTGGGACGTACCGCCGTTGTTGGTTGCGGCGATGATATAGTCAAAACTGCCGCCCGAGGCGGGGATCTGGATGGGCGTCCCCTGAGGCGTAAGCTGGATGGTGACATTCTGGGCCACCGCCAGGCCGGTCAAGCCCGATAGCAGCAAAGCCAGAGTCGCCAATGTTAAGCTACTTCGCAACATGACAAGTCCTTTTTTAACAGGCGATACGCGCCTGGAATGGCAATGTTTGGTCAATCGTTGTCAGAATCGCTGATTCCCACTGATTAAGCAGATTTCGCCGAGTAAAAATACAAAAGGCGACCACCGGCCGCCTTTCAATTTGCATTTTGCAATTTACAAGTTGCATTTATTTGAGGAGTATTATTTTCCCACTCTCCGTCCATTCCCCCGGGACTGAAGCCCGCTGACGGGCCTGAATGCGATAAACATACATTCCCGACGGCAGATCCCGCGCATCCCACGTCAATTCGTGCTTCCCCGCCGCCCGCCAGCCATCCACCAGAGTTGCAACCAATCTTCCAGCCGTATTATAGACCCGTAAACTGACCCTGCTAGCAACTGGCAACTGGTAACTGAGAGCAGTGGAGGCATTGAACGGATTGGGATAATTCTGCTCTAGCCGGCATTCCTGAGGCAGGGGAGCGCCGAGAACCGTCGCCTCCACCGGCATCCAGTTGGCGATGTTGCCGCCGGAGTATTTGATGGTGGCACAATCATAATCGGTTGCGGCCCCGGCTTGCCCATCGCTGCAGCCTGTCACATAAACGTTTCCGCCACCATCCACTGCCAGGGCATAAGCATTGTCTTCGCCGTCTCCTGGGCCGTTGTAGCGGGCGACCCATCGCTCAACGCCCGTTGAATTGTACTTGATGGTCGCATAGTCAGGTGAGGTTCCGCTTCCGTAACTGCGGCCTGTCACATAGACGTTTCCGCCTCTGTCCACAGCTATGGATTTGGCATGATCACTGCTATTTCCCGGGCCGTTGTAACGGGCCACCCATTGCTCCACGCCCGCCGAGTTGTACTTTATTGTGGCGTAGTCATCATAAGGGCTAATTCCTTCACTGCTGCCCGTCACATAGACGTTTCCGCGCCCTTCCCAAGCTATGGCTTCGGCATAATCCTGCTCATCTCCCGGGCCGTTGTAGCGGGCCACCCATTGCTCGATCCCCACTGAATTATACTTGACCGTGGCATAATCATAATAGACCAGCCAAGACGAACTACCATCGCTAAAGCCCGTCACATGGACGTTTCCCCGCTCGTCCACAGCCATGGAGGAGGCCCAGTCATTTCTATTTGCGGGGCCGTTGTAGCGCGCCACCCACCGTTCCACGCCCGCCGAATCATATTTGATCGTGGCATAGTCAATACCCTCGAATTCTCTTCCGCAACTGCAGCCCGTGACATAGACATTTCCATCGCTGTCCACTGCAAGGGCGACGGCCCGATCATAGTCGCTTCCCGGCCCGTTGTAGCGGGCCACCCATCGCTCCTCTCCATCCGAATTGTACTTGATCGTAGCATAGTCACAATAGTAGGCTTCGCCTCCGTAACTGTAGCCCGTCACATAGACGTTTCCAATTCCGTCTATGGCTATGGCGTGGGCATGATCATACCAATTTCCCGGGCCGTTGTAGCGGGCCACCCACTGCTCCACGCCCGTCGAATTATACTTGATTGTGGCGTAGTCATAATCGGTTCCGCTTCCCATGCTGTAGCCCGTCACATAGACGTTTCCGTCCCCGTCTACAGCTATGGAGTCGGCCACATCAGTGCCATTTCCCGGGCCGTTGTAGTGGGCCACCCACTGCTCCACGCCCGCCGAATTATACTTGATCGTGGCGTAATCAGAAGCATAATTTACTCCGCCGCCGCTGTAGCCCGTCACATAGACGTTTCCGCCCCCGTCCACAGCTATGGAGTAGGCTTTATCCCAGTTATTTCCCGGGCCTCCCGGGCCGTTATAGCGAGCGATCCAGAGCTCGGTGCCGCCGGGCAGGCTCAGTTTTTCGAATAAAAAACTGTCGCTGTCCCAAACGCTGTCGGGGTAAACTCCGATATAGCCATTGAAGGAGTAGTTCCCGGCGGGAAATCCGGCAGGGATGGCCTGCGTCCTCTGGCGCTCTATCGTTTGGCCGGGGCTCAGAGTGATCCTCACCGGCCCCAAAACCGGTCCATAAGGATTGCCGTTGGGCATAGTTATCATGCACCAGACGGCCGCCTGCTGCGGTGTGGCGCCGCTATTCGTCGCGGCGATGGTGTAGTTGAAACTGCCGCCGGAAGCGGGAATCTGGATGGGAATGCCCTGCGGGGTGAGCTGGATGGAGACGTTCTGGGCACTGCTTGCCTGTGTCAACAACAACACCAGCAGGAAGGAAAGAAAGGAAGAGAAAGCCCTGCGCATGATAGCCTCCGACAATTTTTAGTTCTTACTTCTTCATTCGCACTTCTTATCCGCCAATGGGCGGATGGTCCGTCAACTGACGGACTCACTTCACCAGCACTAACTTTTGCATCCCCACATATCTCCCCGCCTCCAATTTTGCAAAATACAGCCCCGACGGCAGAGCCCCCGCATCCCACGTCAATTCATGCATCCCCGCCGACCGCCACCCATCCACCAGCGTCTCCACCAACCTCCCGGCAGTATCATAGACCTGTAATCTGACGTGGCTGGCAACTGGCAACTGGTAACTGAGAACTGTGGATGAGTTGAACGGATTGGGATAATTCTGCTCCAGCCGGCATTCCTGCGGCAGCAGATGACCGAAGACCGTGGCCTCCACCGGCATCCAGTTGTCAATGTTGCCGCCGGAGTATTTGATGGTGCAGTAGTCAAAATTTGTCAAATTACTGGGATCCGTGTCGCTACAGCCGGTGACATGCACGTGTCCGGCACCGTCCACGGCAATTGCCATTGGACCGTCGGTGCCATTGGCTGGCCCATTATATCTCGCCACCCAAATCTGATTGCCGTCGCTACCATATTTGATGGTGGCGAAATCGCAGCCGCTCAAACTGTCTCCAATGCTCGCCCCGCTTACATAAACATTCGCAATGGAATCCAGGGCAATGGAATAGGCTGCATCGGTTGTGTTCCCGGGTCCATTATAGATCGCAACCCATGCTTGATTGCCGAAAATATCATACTTGACCGTGGCATAATCGACATTGCCTATGCTCTCGTGACTGGCGCCCGTCACATAGACGTTTCCGCCTCCGTCCACGGCCACGGAGTAGGCTTCATCCCAGTCATTTGCCAGACCGTTATAGCGCGCCACCCACTGTTCTTCGCCCTCCGAATTATACTTTATGGTGGCAAAGTCATAGTTGTACTCGCTTCCGGCCTGCGCATCACTTGTGCCCGCAACATACACATTTTGGTCCCCGTCCACTGCCAAGGAGCGAGCATAATCCTGGCCGTTTCCAGGCCCATCATATCGGACCTCCCAGATCGGATTACCTGCGGAATCGTATTTTATGATAATAAAATCATCGCCGGTTGCTGATCCGCCATAGCTCGAGCCCGCAATATAAACATTTCCAGCAGAATCGAGAGCAATGCAATTGCTGTGATCGGATGAATTTCCCGGTCCATTATAACGCGCAATCCATACCTGATTCCCTGAGGTGTCGTATTTGATCGTCACACAGTCATATGATGCAGGACCGCCTACGCTTGCGCCTGTCACATAGGCATTGCCCAATCGGTCTACGACTATATCATTTGCTCCATCATTCCCAGATGTCGGTCCATTATATCGGGCTACCCATTGCTGGACTCCCAAGCTATCATACTTAACGGTGGCATAGTCATCATATCCTCCAGGTCCCGTGGGGCTTTGGCCAGTGACATAGACGTTTCCCTCAGTATCCAAAGCAATGCCGCCAATCGGGCTGTCTTCCCAAGGGCTAGCAAATCGTGCCACCCACTGCTGCATACCGGCGGCATTATACTTTATTGTCGCATAGTCACTGATCCCAGTCCCAACACCAACGCTCTGTCCGGTCACATAAACATTGCCCATTTGGTCCACAGCTATGTCATTGCCTTGATCGTTACCATTTGCCGGTCCATTATACAGCGCCACCCAATGCTCCGCTCCACCAGCCCCCTGTTTTTCAAATGGAAAGCTATCGCTATCCCAAATGCTATCTGGGTAAACGCCAATGTACGCGCTGAAGGAGTAGTTCCCCATAGGAGCTCCGGCAGGAATATTCTGCGTTCTCAGCCGCTCCAAAGTCTGACCGGGATTTAGTGTGACGGTAACGGGGCCTAAGACCGGCCCGTGGGGATTGCCGTTGGGCAGAGTGATCATGCACCAGAGATCGAGATTCTGCGTAATCGTGTCCGTGTTGCTGGCCATAATGTTGTAGGAGAATCTGCCACCTGCAGCGGGAATCTGAATGGGGGGATTAATCGGTGTCAGTGTGATAGTCAAGGTCTGAGGACTGGTGGCCAAAACGCCGCCGGCGCGGACCAAGAGATCGCCGAGCATAGATGTAAAATTCCAGGGACCGCCCTGGCTGGTGCTATAGCCCGAGCGATTTTCAGTGTTGCCATTGCTGTCAATGAATAGAAACCAGCCCTGGGTTGGCGGGCCGGTTGGAGCTGGTCCAAAGACGACGAAGAAATTCTGGCTGGCGGCGATGCTGGGATAGGGCTGGTCAATTTCCACATCCAGCCAGGTATAGCCGATGAAAAGGGGTCCAGCAATTCGATAGGGGCCGCTGATTAGATTACCGGGCAGGCCCGAGCCGTTATCGTCATAGACATAGACTTCGATGCCGTTGGTCACGTTGTTGTTATTCAGCATCTGGATGTAGATGCAACGTAATTCGAAGCTATCGGGAGCAGTAAAACGGACAATGCCCCAAAGATTCGATGGACCATATAGGTAGGTACTTCCACCGCTGTCGTATTTGATGGTATCGGGCTGAGAGCTGTCTACCGGCGGTGGGAGGCAAGGCTTGCCATCTGAATCGATGACCAAAGCAGGCGCGGGTGCGAACCCGGGGCGGAGATTGTTCAATTTGCTGCCGGAGGCAGAAATCGGGATGGAGACATTCTGTGCGGCGGCGAGGCCGGTGAGGCCCAGCAGGATAAGCGCCAAGGTCAAGCAAGAAACGGTTATCCGACGCATAAAGACCTCCCTGTTTTTTTGCTTTTCGTTGAAGTGCCGTCAGGCGCCCCCGCCTGACGGGGAGCGCATGCCCCTGTCACGCGCAGCGGGGCGCGGCATGTTGTGCTTTCATGCCTCGTCCCTTCGGGGGAAGCATACCGCCCCAAGGTTGTATAGGATAATATAGTGAAATTTCGAGCGAAAGTCAAGGAGAATCTTTGCGGAAGATCGAATTTTCGCGCTCATTTATGTTCCGTCAGGTCTTTTCCCAAAGGGATGGCTTCGCCAAGCGAAGCGGTGACCTGACGGCATAGGGGCGTCGGGTCACACTCTACCGGGCAAGAGGCGAAGCCTCCCTTGCGGGACCCGACACGACGATAACGAAATGCCCCCTTCAGGAGTTCTTTGAAATATTCTCAATGATTATGCTGTTCGTGAGGAACCGAGAGCGACCTCGAGAATTAGATAGGTAAATCCTAACATTCTTACGAGGAGCCGCCATGGTTCGCAGAGAAGAGCAGCAAATATCATTGGCCGATGCGCTGGTTTATGAGCGCGTTCCGGGCAACAAGGTTTTGGCGCAGATCGAGGCTCAGGTGGATTGGG
>Ga0256868_10000972_pt1 | contig 16190 bp, 14 predicted proteins | sample RVTome_13_FD_187341 | JGI IMG/M metagenome (GOLD analysis project Ga0256868, IMG submission 187341) | Soil microbial communities from uranium-contaminated site in the Upper Colorado River Basin, Wyoming, United States - RVT92D227 HiSeq ...
AAAATTCATGGGACACAATCCCTTTTCGAGAGAAAAGGGTTATGTCCCGAATTTTCCGGTCATGTCCCGGAATTCCGCCTTGCTCGGCGCTGGAGGCCGCCCTGAAGCTCCCGTAGCGGAGGGGGGTCCCGTCGGCTTCTCCGACGGGGGGAACCGACGGGACTGGTTCCCTGGGGTCCGGGGGCTAAGGGCGACTTCCAGTGCCGAGTGGAATCACACGAACGGAAATGCTTACCGCGACTTTAGAGGAGTTGACGAAGTTATTGAATTAAGCTAATATAACCAAAAAAGTTGTGATAAACGAGGGTAATTTATCGATGAAAAAACTGATACTTCAAACACTGAATTTTGCATTAGTTCTGGTGTTTGTCTCCTGCGTTTCTTTCGAAAATGCTCATCTTGTGAATTTGGCCACCAAAGAGTCGCCTTCCGAAACAGACCTGATTTTAACAGCTTCAAGACCCCTTGAGGTCAAAGAGACAAAGCTGGAAAATCTCCCGGGCCTCATCCTAAGTTTTCCAGAAGATAAAGTCATGAGCAGGGAGATGGAGGTGGTGGAGGTAAATAAAGGGGCGATTAAAAGGGTCAAAAGTGAATATTTCCAGAGCGGGGGCCCGGACGAGCGCCAGTTAAATTTCATGATCGTAGAATTTACTCGGGATCTGCCCTATAAAATCTATAAGAGCGGGAGCTCCATTATCATCAGGATAGAACATTCAGAGCCGTCTCCGGTCGGCGGCCAGACTTTGAAGACCTCAGCCGATGATAATAAAGCTCAGCCCCAAATTCAAAAACCCCCCCCGCTGAGAGAAGGAGGATATCTTGTTGGACCGGGGGATGTTCTGAGCATAGAAGTCTGGAGACAGCCCGAAGTCTCTCGTGATGTCGTTGTCGATGAGGAAGGAGAAATCCGGCTGCCTCCGATAAAGAAAATCCTGGTTATGGGAATGACTGTGCCTCAAGTCGAAGAGAAGCTGACGGAAGCTCTTTCTAAATATCTTATTGATCCTGCTGTTTTTGTTACGATTAAAGAATTTAACAGTCAGAGAGTGGTTGCTTTGGGGGAAACAAAGACCGGGATGTATACCCTCAAGAGAAGGACGACGCTGGTGGAGTTTCTGGGTCAAATCGGCGGTCCGACAGGCGAGGCTGATATTTTCCATATAAAATTGATCAAAAAAGACGGACAAAGCTTCACTTACGATTTAAACGAGCTTATGAAGAATCCTCAAAAGAGCGAGGATGTTCTTGTTTCGGGAGGAGATACGCTTTATGTCCCTCCTTTAGAAATGAACAAAGTTTATGTTTTGGGCAAGGTCAATTCTCCAAAAGCTATACCGATTAAAGGAAAATTAACCCTGATCGATGCCATCACCGAAGCAGGGGGGCTTTCGCCCGGCGCAGTCGCGAGGAGTATTATCATCGTTCGAGGAGAACCAGGATCCTCAAAAGGAATTCGGGTAAACCTGAATCAAATCCTTAAAAATGCCGATACGGCTCAGAATATCGAGCTCGTGCGCGGAGACATTGTTTATGTTCCGACGAGTTTTATCTCTGATCTAGAGAAATTTATGACCTTGATATCACCTCCTTTATATTGGTATGTTTGGTTAAAATAATAAACCATTTTAAAAGACAGGATTTGAGGTTGCGAAATGCCTAAAGTCGAAATGAATTTGAGCGATTACTTGCGAGTCATTCGCAAAAGAAAGCGCGTTATCATTTTAGCTTTTCTCATGGTCGTCGCTGCCACAATTTTTTACACCCGTCGGCAGACTCCGATTTACAGCACATCCTGTAAAGTGAGGATCGAGCAGCGCAAATCCGTTGCGGCGATCTTGACCGAATTGATCACCTGGTCTCCCGGAGATGAAATGGCCTCTCAGGCCAATATCATTAAAAGCTATCAAATCATGGAAAAAGTCGCGGAGAAATTGAACTTCATAAATCCCTCCACGGCACCTGCCGAGCGTATCGCAAGAATCAAAGGCATCCAGGGTCAGGTTATGACAGAACAAGTTGAAAATACCAATATTATTGCGATCACAACGACTTCGGATAACCCTCAAAAGGCGGCGGTTTTAGCCAATACGATCGCCAGTGTTTATGTTGAAAGCCACTTTGAAAACAAGAAGAAAGAAACATCCAATGTCAAGGAATTTGTCAAAGCCCAATTAGATATTTATTTAAAGGAATTACAGGAAAGTGAAATTGCCCTAGAGAAATTTCGGCGGGAAAATCCATTGGTCGTAGACAGCGACCTCGCTTCAGTCCCCGTTCAATCTGATCCTCTCGTGGCGAGCCTCAGGGGGGAAATTGTTAAAATAGAGTTAGAGCTGATTTCTTTAAGAAGCAGATATACGGCCGAACATCCTGACGTGATAGCCCTGAAGCAGAGATTGGAAAAAGCCAAGGACGATTTGTCCAAAACTTTGAGCCAGCTGACTGACAGCCAAAAAGATCTCTCCACAAAAGGAGTTCAGCTCGTTCAGTTGAAACGCAATGTTGCCTTGTCTAACGATATTTATTTGATGTTTAAAAAGAAATATGAAGAAGCGCGCATTCTGGAGGCGGAAAAAGCTCAAGATGTGACGATTATTGAACCGGCTTCGATTCCCTCCCGTCCGATAAGGCCAAACATGAATTTCAATCTCCTGATAGGAATCTTTAGCGGACTTTTGATCGGACTCATTCTTGCCTTTGTTACAGAAAGCTTGGATATCACAATCGGCCGGATAGAGGAAATAGAAGAATCGTTCAAAGTGCCAGTTTTGGGCATCATTCCCAGCACCTCCCTGGAAAAAAGAAAAGGAATTTTTAGGGGAAGATTTAAGAAGGAAAAACACAAGCTGGATAAAGAAAAAATCCATGAACGCCTTGTTGCCATATTTGCCCCGACAAGCGTTGCGGCCGAGGCTTATAAAGCTCTGCGCACGCATCTGGAGCTTTCGGGACTGAGAAAGAACGGAGACGGCAACAGCCTTGTCATTACGAGCTCGGGCCCTGAAGAAGGGAAGACACAGACGTTGTGCAACTTAGCCATAGCCATCGCCCAGAGCGGCAAGAAAGTTTTAATTGTCGATTCTGATTTTAGAAAGCCTATGATATACAAGTTGTTCGGCCTGAAAAGAAGCCCCGGATTAGCCAATGTTTTGATGGGGAGCGTGCCCTGGAAGAATGCCCTAAATACCAGCACGGATATGTTGTTGGGAGGGCTTGAATTGGAGAGGATCCTTTCGACTCAAGGAATAGAGAATCTGCATGTAATGACTTGTGGAGACCGGGTTTATAATCCATCTGAATTAATCAGTTTTCCCCAAATGCGCGACCTCATCCTGGAACTCAAACGAAATTATGATATTGTCCTGTTCGACAGCCCGCCAACACTTCCCGTAACGGATTCTGCCATTCTGGGATCTCTCGTGGATGGTGTCATTCTGGTTTATCAGGCCGGGAGGACATCAAGGCACGCGCTTCTCCGGACCAAGATACAATTAGAAAGCGCCCGGGCGAAAATTCTTGGAATCGTCATTAACAATCTTAAAGCTGAATTTATCGAAGATATTACTCCCTATCAGAGATACCGCTATTATGGCTATTACGGGGAGAAGAAGAAATAAATCCTCAATCCAAACCGCCAATTCTTGAATATTGCTGGATGGCCGAAGGAGGGATTTGTTTTAGTCCAAGAGTGAGCCGTTTCATATGGGCATAAACCTGCGGGAGCCGAGATATATCGTCCCCATTATTTCCATTTTAGCCGTCGTTATCCTTAGTGTTCTGTTGGGTCAAGTTATCAGCGGATTTTCTTATAAAATTTCTTTAATCCTGGTCTTGGGCGTCGCCATTTTTTTGGTGACTTTGATCAACACAGATGCGGGACTGTTCATTCTGATTTTATCAATGCTTCTTTCTCCAGAGATTCTATTGGGCCGGGTTCCCGGAAGAGATATTGTCGTCCGGATTGATGATTTCTTGCTGGCGATTATCACTTTTGCCTGGTTGGCTAAGACAGCCATTTATAAAAAATTAGCTTTGTTTATTAAAACTCCCCTTAACAAGATCATCAGCCTTTATATATTTTTGTGCCTCATTTCCACCCTGCGAGGTATGGCCTTAGGATATGTCGTTCCGGCAAAAGGTCTTTTTTATCTCGCTCGATATATTGAATATTTCTTGCTTTACATATTGGTGGCGAATCAAATTCATTCCCGGAAACAGATAAGATTCTTTCTCGCGGTTTTTTTTATTGTCTGTGCTCTTGTATCAGTTTATGGCATGCTCCAAATCCCCTCAGGAGAAAGAGTGAGCGCTCCCTTCGAAGGAAAAGAAGGAGAGCCCAATACGTTTGGCGGCTACTTGCTTTTTATTCTTTGCCTAACGATAGGAATCTATTTGCAGGATGTTTCTCCGCGAATGAAAATGGGTTTACTTGGTCTCTCGGCTTTGATTATTTTCCCCTTTTTCTATACCTTGTCCCGGGCCTCATATTCGGGCATTATCTTTTCCTTTCTTGCCTTGATCGTCTTGAGCAAGAAAAAATTCATATTGGTTTCAGTGATGACGGCACTCATCATTGCAGGAATTATGGTAAAGCCTGAAGCCGTCCTTTCTAGGGTGAAATATACATTTCAGGAACGACAGGCCAATTTAACCAAAATTGGCAATATTTATCTCGATCCCTCTTCGACAGCAAGAGTCGTGAGTTGGGCAAACAGCCTCCAAACATGGAAGAAAAATCCTCTTTTAGGACGAGGAGTCGCAGGAACCCCTTTTGTCGATGGACAATATATACTCGTTCTGTCTGAGTTGGGTATTCTCGGCTTTCTTGCCTTTTTGTGGCTCTTATGGTCCGTTCTCAAGCATTCTTTGAGTGTCCTTAGAAAAACAGATGATGACCTATATAAAGGTCTAGCCCTTGGGTTTATTACGGGTTTTATTGGCTTAACTATTCATTCCGTAACGGCAAACACTTTTATTATCGTGCGCATCATGGAATCTTTCTGGTTTATCGCAGGAATCATCATGATGCTGCCCACATTGAAGGAAGAGCCATCAGAAACAAATTCCTGAGCCTAAGGGGATGCATGCGTGAATGCTTGTGATGATCAACACCCCGATCAATCCTTCGTGCACCTCCTTAAGTTGAATCTTTTTCTTTCATGGTCAATCTCCTTCAAAAGAGACACATAACAAACCTAAATGAAGAGAGGCATCATTTCAACAGGTCGCCAACAGTATTGACAAACGCAAAATGACAGACAATAAGTTAGGCACGAAAACAAGGTTTATTAAAAACACGGTAGCTTTAACGGGCTCACAGGTCGGCATTAAAGCCTTATCTTTAGTGCTGGGCATATTCGTGGCAAGGTATCTTGGGGCAACAGATTATGGCAAATATTCCTTCGGCTATGCCTACATTGACCTTTTTGGGCCAGTGGCCGGTTTGGGGCTCAATCTGCTGATTGTCCGAGAGGTGTCTCGGAAGCGGGAGAATGCGCCTGTCCTGGTGGGTACGTCCCTGGCTTTAAAGCTCGTATCCTCAATTTCTGTTGTTGGGCTTGCCTTTGTGATTCTTCAGTTTATCCCTTCTTCCCAGGAGGCCAGGATTGTCGTCTATATTTTTGGATTAGGCTTCATTCTTGAACATTTGTATGGCTCCATCAGTATGGTTTTTGCTGCTTTTGAGAGGTTTGATATCTATGCTATGGTCCAGGTTATAGAGAGAATTGTGAGCTTCGCCCTAATTTTATCTCTGCTCTACTGGGGTTTCAGGCTTATTGCGATTTCATGGGTTCGTCCCCTGACGGCGCTTATCATCTTGGTCCTAAATCTCTGGTTGGTTTCGAGAAAATTTCTAAAATCCAGGCTCCACGTAGATAAGGCTCTTTCTCCCTTTCTTTTAAAGGAAGGCTGGCCGTTTATGGCCGATGCGCTCTTCATGATCGTTTATTTAAAAATCGATGTGGTTATGCTCCAGGCTTTTAAGGGTTCTACGATTGTCGGATGGTATGCTGTTGCTTCAGGGCTTCTCCTTGCATTTATCCCTTTGCAAATGGCCGTCATTCAATCCATATTTCCCATATTTTCAAGGACTTATATTGAAGATCAAGGCTCTTTTTCCCTCTATTTTGAAAGGATTTCTAGATTCCTTCTGTCAACAGGAACAGCGGTTGCTGTGATTGTGACACTCGCTGCTTCTCTGTTGATCTCAATACTATATGGCAAAGAATACATCCAATCCGTCTCCATGCTCAGGATCTTGATTTGGGCTTTACCCCTGATGTCTTTGAGCTCTCTGGCAAGGACGGCATTGATGAGCTGCAATCTGCAGCGAATCGCACTCTGGGTGGTCGGCAGCAATGTCATCGTGAATATCGTCCTGAATTTATTTTTTATCCCCCTCTTTGGAGGGCATGGAGCTGCCATGGCAACCATTCTGACCGAGCTTGCAGGACTTATCCTTTTCTTGGCTTTTATCAGAAAAAAACTCGGATTTGTAAAGATTATTAAAGGATTGAGGCCCCTTAAGGGAGATGATTTTCAGGCCATAAAAGAGCTTCTGCCAAAAAGAAGCATATGAAGAAATATTTAGAAGATTTGCTTCGGCTTCACTTTCGAGGTCTAACAATGCATGGCCAAAAGGGGAGCGAGAAACTCAAAGAAGTCTTTCAGGGAAACAAATGAAGATCTTATTAGTCGCGCCGCAATCAAGAGATACAATATTGGGGGCCATCGGCAGCTATTGCGGGAACGCATTAAAAAATCTGGGTTATGATACAGAAGTTTTTGACTTTCGGAGAAGTCCGTACTTGAGAAGTCCGATAGGCTCTCTTCTTAAGAAAGTGATAAGAAAAGTCCATCCCTCTCTCCGCTGGAAATTTTCATTGGCCGAATCATTAGAAAAAGAAAAGATAAATCAGAATTTATCCGACTTTGTCAAGGATTACAAACCGGATATGATGTTCGTATTGATGGGCGACACCATTTCTTCTCGAATTTTGAAGGAAGCGAGACAGCAGGGAGTGGTCATAGCCAACTGGTTTCATGACACGGTTCTTGCTCCCACACGAAAAGATTTTGTTCTGAATATATCTCCTGCCTATGACTATTTCTTTATGATCGACTCTGAAGATGTTCTTGACTATGTAAAAATTGGTGCGCGCTGCGTGAGGAGTATTCCCTTAGCCTGTGCTCCGGAAGTGCATAAAAGGATCCATTTAACCGAGGAGGAACAGAAAAAATACGGGAGTGAGGTCTGTTTTGTCGGGACGCTGAAATTTGACCGTGAGGAAGTTCTGAGCCATCTTACAGATTTCGATTTGGGTATCTGGGGCAACTGGATAAAAAAAAATCTCTTGCTTGCCAGATTTTATCGGGGGAAGCATTTCTTTGGCAATGAGGCTGTCGAGATTTTTAATGCTGCGGATATTGTTCTGGATATTAATCAAGGAAATGAAAATCAACGCTTCTATGTGACTCCCAGAGTGTTTGAAGTGCCGGCCTGCGGAGCGTTTCTCCTGACAGAGGAAAATCCTTATCTTTCAAGCCTCTACGAAATAGGCACAGAGATCATTTGCTACAAAGATGAGAAAGATTTAAAAGAGTTGATAAAATATTATTTAGAGCATCCCGAGGAACGGAGGAAGATTGCCCGGAAAGGCCAAGAAAGAGCTTATCGTGATCATACTTATGAAAAGAGACTTCAACAAATCTTTTCCATCATAGAAAAAAATGGTTAATCATCTCGGCATTTCTGCCTCCGATTATGACAGGGCTGCCTGTATCTTCTTTTGAAAATAGGTCAACCTGAATGAAAAGGTGATATCGATTGGAGCAGAGAATATGAAAGGGATTAGAAAGATTGCAGAGGCGTGGCTTATTTTGGGAATAACGATCGCTCTCCTCTTATTTCTTGAGTTGATCGGGTTTCTTGCGGCGAAAATCCATCGCCCCTATGACCTAAGAGCAAACCTGCCGGTCTATAAGGATTTTGAGCAGCGGGTGGAATTTTGGAGGGAACATGAGAAAACTTGGTATAAGAACCAGGAGTATGTTCCCTATCATTTATGGAATAGAAAACCTTTTTCAGGCAAGTGGCACAATGTTGATGCCAACGGTGTTCGAGCTACCCATTACAACGCCGATGAGAAGAAGGATGGTGTCAAAAAGATTTTTATATTGGGGGGTTCAACACTGTGGGGGACAGGAGCAGCGGATTGGGAGACGATTTCAAGTTATCTGGCCAAATTTCTGAATATGAATAATCCGCAGTATTTAGTTTATAATTATGGAGAAACAGGTTATGTTGCGAGTCAAGAATTAAATCGATTGATATCCGAGATAAAAAAACAGAATATCCCGAATATTGTTATTTTTTATGATGGGATAAATGACGCTTTTACCGGAGCGTATGCCCTTTATGCGCTGAAAACTCCTTCTTATCACATCCGTATGGACCAGTTTGAAAAAATGTTTAAAGGAAATAGAGCGACTCATTTCTTCGAAATCTTAAAGACGACATACATCTTCCAAGCCATTGATTTGGTAAGAGGAAAACTGCTTCCCCATCCGGAGGAGAGATGGGAGAAAAAAATTAAAGACGCCGAAATTCAAGAAGCGGTTCAGAGAACCGTGAAATCCATGATTTCGAGCTATAGGATTGCCTCAGCCATGGGGAAAGAATATGGATTTCGAATCATGTTTTGTCTTCAGCCGAACATCTATTCAGGTAAAAAAGTCCTCCAGGAATATGAAAAAGAATTCCTTAAAACCAGGCTGAGAGCCGTTGACCTGGTGTATGCAGAGATAAAAAGAATAATCAAAGAAAACACCTCTGCCGAGATTTATGATTTATCCGATGTATTCGAAACCATGACTGCACCAATATATATTGATTGGGCTCATACAGGACCTTTGGGAAATTATCGTGTGGCCCAAAAAATAGGGGAAATTATAAAAAGCGAGAGTTATTAGATGGAAATTTTGTCAGAAATAATGATGATGACAGAGACAAAGATGGAGGGCTATTTATGATCATTGGACAAAATAAATCTTAGAATTTTAAAGAGGGACTGCTGGAGTCAGAACCCTTGACGAAAAGGAAGAATGGGAGAGCACAATGTCGCGCAATGAAAATGTCATGGAGGCGAGAGATAAACTGAAATGGGTGAAATGCAATCTCTGCGGGAGTGAGGATTTCGCCTTCCTCTTTGAAGGGCATGATTACTTATCTTTCTCTCCCCTCGCTTTTAAAGTGAGGCAATGCTCCAGATGTGGATTGGTCTGCCTAAATCCTCGCCCGGAGAATATCACCCCTTATTATCAAGAATACCATAAACGAAGTCCTGAACCCAAAAAAGACATCTTTCATTTTTTATCCGTAGATAGGATTAAAAAGATTAAGAGATTCAAAAAAGAGGGGAGGATTTTAGATGTCGGCTGCGGCAGTGGGAAATTTTTATTCGAGATGAGCAAGGAGGGGTGGGAAGTCTATGGGAATGATATTTCGCAAGTTGCCTGTGATAATGTGAGAAAGGAATTCGGTTTGAAAAACATCTATCATGGTGAGCTTCTTGCTCTCAATTTTCCAGAAAATTTCTTTGATGCCATCACGCTTTGGCATGTCTTAGAGCATTTAGAAACCCCGCTGGAGACGCTCCAAAAGATTCATCGGATATTAAAAAATGACGGACTGTTGGTCATTGAGTCTCCTGATTTTTCAAGCCCGCAAAGCAGATTTTTTAAAGACAAATGGCAAGCTTTAGAATTGCCAAGACACCTTTATCATTTTTCACCAAAGACCTTGAGGAAACTTTTGAAATCAGCTAAGTTTGAGATTGTTAAAGAAGATTATTTTACGGATAGTCGGGTCAGTTTCGTTGATTTAAAGGTTAGCCTGGTGCGATGGCTGGGAATTGAAAAGCTGCCAGACAGAGGTCAATTCAAAGAATCAGAAATCTCTGCTCATTTTCGCCGGGCTAAAACTCTATGGAGATTCACTCGATTTATATTTAATTGGACGTGCCTTTTGTTTTCTCGATTTTTGAATTTCATAAATTGGAGGGATATGTTTCGAGTTTATGGTCGTAAGATGGATTGAAAAGTTAAAAATGGAAGTAAAAAACATCAGTATCGTTATTCCCAGTTACAACGGTAAAAAACTCTTAAAAAGATATCTCCCCTCTATTCTAAATGCGGGCAAGGCCTATTCTCTTGGTAAAACTGAATTCATCATTGTGGATGATGCAAGTTCCGATGGGACCGTCGAATATTTAAAGTCGAATTGTCAGGATATAAAAGTCATCGAGCATTCCGCGAATAAAGGTTTTTCAATTTCTGCCAATCAGGGCATCCTCGCTGCCAGAAACAGGATCGTTGTTTTGCTGAACAACGATGTGGAAATTGCTGAAGACTTTTTCCTTTTTTTGCCGGGCCATTTTGAGGAAGAAGCCATTTTTGCTGTCCGGCCTCGCATAAGGTCAGGCATCGATGATGGAGGAAATAGCTTCGAGAATCCAAGGATAGGAGGGGAATTTCGATATGGCTTTATTCACGTGCCTGTAATAAAGCAGAGCAATCTCCATTTTTCCTTCTTCGCTGGGGGAGGCGCCTCTGCTTTTGATAAGAATAAGTTCGAGGAACTGGGTGGCTTTGACGAAATGTTTTCTCCGTTTTATTTTGAGGATGTGGACCTTTCCTATCGAGCCTGGAAAAGGGGATGGGAGATCATTTACGAGCCGCGAAGTTTAGCCTATCATCAGGGTGGAGTGACAATTTCAAAAATTTATTCTCATCGACGGATATACAGGATTGCCGAAAGAAATAAATATTTTTTGGTTTGGAAGAATATCACGGATAAAAAGCTCCTCCTCCAGCACGTGATTTTTATTCCTATAAGGATCTTTGCTTTTTTGGCAAAAGGTAAATTTGCGCCTCTCCTGGGTTTCTTTTCTGCTCTAAAAAAGATTAGGCCCGTTATTAAGAAGAGAAGAATTCTGAAACAGGCGGCTAAATCGACCGATAAGGAAATTCTCAGTCTCTTTAAGGAATAAGGGAGTTGAACGTAAAAAAAATAAAAGTTGCCTTAGGGATCATGACCAGGAAAATCCTGACCGGTCCGATAGAAGTTTCCGTTGACCTCACCAGAAAATGCGGCCTGGATTGTCTTATGTGCTGGTGGTGGAGCCCTCTCTTGAAGGAGCGGCCCTCGAGAGAATGGGCTAATAAGAAAATAGATTTTGAGTTATTCAAAGAGTTGATCGAAGATTTTAAGAAACTTGATGTCAAAAATGTTACTTTGGGTGGGCAGGGCGATCCTCTTTTGTATCCCGAGATCATGGAGGCTATCGAGATAACAAAAAAAGGCGGCATAGACGTGTCTCTGATCACGTCCGGGGCCTATTTTGGAGAAGAGAGGATAAGAAAGATATTTGATTTGGGAGTTAACAATATCGATATCAGTCTTCAAGCTGCGACTCCTTCAACTTATGTCAAGATTCATCCGGCTCAAAAAGAAGGGACATTTGAAAGAATTAAAAAAGAGCTATTGTTTTTGCGGGAGCTTAAGGAGAAATATCATCGAAAGGCCCCCGCGATACAAATCATCTTTGTCCTTTGTGCCCTTAACTACCAGGAGGTCGTGCGTGTCGTCGAGCTGGCCAAAGAGGTTGGCGCTGAGTCGGTTGGTTTTAAGAGGATCGATGTAATCCCCGAAACAAAAGGTCTTCTGTTAACGCAAGAACAATTAAAAGAATTAAAGAGTTTGCTCGGAGAGGCGAAAGAAAAGGCTGCAAAATTAGGCATAGCCACAAGTCTTGATTTTTATCAGAAATTTATTGAAGAGGGTCTCACCACGGGAGTTTACACCTCCGCCTATTACACACGTATTCCCTGCTATGTGGGCTGGCTTTCATCCAGAATTTTATCGGATGGGAGTGTGATTCCCTGTTGCGGCTGCTATGATGTTATCTTCGGGAATATCCGGGACATTTCTTTCGCTGCGATCTGGAATTCAGAGCCGTACCGGCAATTCCGGAAGCAAAGCATAAATATCTGGAAAAACCTGAATCTTGTCAAGAAATGCAAGTGTTCCTCTTGCATCGATTTTGAATTCAATCTTGGAATTTATCGCAGATTGCATCCCCTTAAAGCCAAGGGAATCCAGAAATGAGGGAAAAAATTCATGTCCTCTATATCACAGCTCAAGGCAATTTTTTGGGAGGCGGAGAGGTCAGTCTGTTGAATCTCCTTAAACATTTGAATCGAGCGAGATTTACTCCTTTCGTGGTTTTTCCTTCAGAGGGATCGTTCTTTCAAGCGGCAAGAGAGATGAATTTTAAAACAGAGATAATCGCGCTTAAACCTTTAAAACGATTGCATCTTTTTTCCTTTATCCGAGGCGTTATGAAGCTTTTCTGTTTCGTTAAGAAAGAAAAGATTGATCTCATCCACTCTAATGCTGCGGCTTCCCGGGAAACAATCTGCAGCGCTATTGTGGCGAAAATGGCAGGAATACCCTTCATTTACCACGCTCGGGTTTTGGAGTCTTCAAAGGGAATAGAGAAATTTGTGACAGGTTTTTCCACGAAAATTATTGCTATTTCAGAGAGCGTAAAGCAGAAATTCTCTTTTGTCAAAGATAAAAACAAGCTGATAAAGATTTTTAATGCCGTGGATTTAGATGAATTTAATCCTGAGATAAAACGCGGGGAAAAGGTCAAGGAAGAATTCCAAATTGGCCGAGATGAAAAAGTTGTCGGCACGGTTGGAAGGTTATATCCATTAAAAGGGATTGATGTTTTTTTAAAAGCCGTTTCTAAGGTTGAAAGAAAAAATGCCAAGATAAAATTTCTCATCGTTGGCGAAGATTCGTCCTCTGGCGCGTATCGGAAAATGCTCGAGAGGCAAGCCGAAGAAATGGGTGTTACGAGAGATGTCATTTTTACCGGGTTCAGAGAGGATATTCCAGAGCTTCTTTCAGCCATGGATGTTTTTGTTCTTCCTTCCCTTGAGGATTATGAGGCTTTTGGAAGGGTTGTGATTGAAGCCATGGCCATGGCAAAACCTATTGTCGCTACGCGGAGCGGTGGCGTCCCGGAGATCGTCGAGGAGGGAGTGACGGGGATTCTCGTTCCACCCGGAGATGCCGAGGCCATGGCTGAGGCTATTGTTACTCTTCTCCTGGACGAAACTGGGGCAAAAAAAATGGGCCTTGAAGGGAGGCGGAGGATTGAACGGTTTTATGGTCTGAGAACCCATCTTGAAAAAATTGAATGCCTTTATCTCCATCTTCTGGAGAGGGATCAATCATGAGAGAATAAATAGGGAAGAATTGCGTCCATGATTAAGCTCTCAGTCATCATCATCACCAGAAATGAGGAAAAAAACATTCGCAATTGTCTTGAGAGCGTCAAATGGGCAGACGAAATAATCGTTGTTGACCAGTCAAGCACGGACAAGACTGTTGATATCTGTAAACTATATACAGATAGAGTATTTATCGTAGAGGCAAAAGGATACTGTGAGCCTGATAGAATGGTGGCCATATCCAAAACAAGGGGAGAATGGATACTCTATATTGATACAGATGAAAGAGTAAGTCCCGACCTAAGAAACGAAATCTTAACTACAATATCTAGCGAGATGAAGGGTCGCAATTGCTATTATCTTCCCAGGAAAACCCATTTTTTGGGAAGATGGATAAAAGGATGTGGCTGGTATCCTGGATATGTTCTGAGGTTGTTTAAAAAAGGGACTGTGATATTTAGCGATAGGATCCATCAGGATGGGACAGCAAAGGAAGAATGCGGCTGCCTAAGAAATGATTTGATCCATTTGTCTTATCAGAATTTAGAAGATTATTTTGAGAAATTCAACCGTTATACTTCACGGCTTGCCCAGGAGAAATATGAGAGGAGAGATCAAACCTCAATCTTGAATTTTTGGGTCTCTTGTATGTTCAAACCACTTTTTTATTTTTTAAGAAGCTATTTTCTCCAAAAAGGTTGGAGGGATGGCTTTCGAGGATTCTTCATCTCATTTTCTTCTGGTTTAGTGATAATTGTGACGTATGCTAAAGTTTGGGAATTCCTAAAGACTAGCAAGAAAGATGAATAAAGTATCGGTGGTCATTGCAGCCAGGAATGAGGAAAGGAATATCAGGCGCTGTCTCGAGAGTGTCAAATGGGCTGATGAAATCATTGTCATCGATGACATGAGCACAGATCGAACGTCCGAGATTGCCAGGCTCTTTACTGAGAATGTCTTTTCCCGGGAAAGTCAGGGAGATTTCCATCGCAATAAAAATTTTGGCCTCAGCCAAGCCTCTGGCGAATGGATTTTGAGTCTGGACGCTGATGAGGTGATACCGCCTGAGCTTACTCAAGAGATTAAACAAACGATCGAGAGTTCTCTCCTTTTAGGTTATAGCATCAACCGAAAGAATTTCTTTCTGGGAAAATGGATAAAGGGATGTGGCTGGTGGCCGGATTACATCCTTAGGCTTTTCCGGAAAGGGGCAGCGTGTTGGCCTCTGGCTATTCATGATGTGCCTCGGATTGAAGATAAAAAAAGAGTAGGGCTTTTGAAAAATTCCTTTCTCCATTATTCTTATTTTTCTTTAAATCAATATTTTGATAAATTTAACCTCTTTACGACCCAGGTCGCAAAAGAAGAATATGCCAAAGGCATTCGCCTCAGCCTTAGAAATATTTTTCTTTTATTATTTTTAAAGCCCCTTTATTGGTTTGTGAAAAAATACTTTTTTTTAAGGGGTTTTCAAGACGGCTTCCGCGGATTTTTTATCTGTTTTTCCTCAGCCCTCGCCATCTTTGTCACCTATTCCAAGCTATGGGAAATCGAACAGGCAAAAAAATGAAGATCGGGATCGATTGTCGAGAGCTCGGAGCTTATCAAACTGGTATTGGGAGGATCTTGATTGAATTTCTCAGAGAAGCGAGAAGGAAGACGAAGGATTTTGAATTTATCCTTTTTGGCAACGAGACAACGGACTTTTTATCATTTCAGGATATTTTTATGGATTACAAGAAGGTCGTCATCAAAGAAAGATGGACTTTCTGGTGGGATCAGATTCAGCTCAAGAAGGCTCTCCAGAATAACGAGATTGATATCTTTTTTTCTCCCTATTATAAAATCCCCCTTTTGACCAGGGCAAAGACCGTCCTGTCCATTTTTGATCTGACCTATCTTCTTGTCGAGCCCTACGCCAGGCATTTTAAAAACACAATTTACATAAAGAATTTCATCAAATTAGCAGCCAGAAAAGCAAAGAAAATCATAACCAGTTCAAATTCTACGAAAGAGGATCTATTTGAAATTCTCCATCTTCCTCAGGGAAAAATCGACGTCGTTCACCTGGGGATCAGCTCCAGATTTAGGACAATTCACGAGAAAAATAGGATCGAATTCGCAAAAAAGAAATATGGAATTCCCCCAAAATATATCCTCTATGTTGGGAATTTCAGCCCCCATAAAAATCTCAAGAGACTCATCCTTGCTTATCATCTGTTGGCCGATCATTTCAAAGAGGAATATTCTCTAGTGCTGGGTGGCGGAGAAGCTGAAACATTGGGGATCGGTGATGTCAAATCGCTCATCTGTATCCCATATATCGCTGAAGAAGATTTGCCCATAATCTATAGCGGCGCTGAGCTTTTTGTCTTTCCCTCTTTGTATGAAGGTTTTGGATTCCCGCCCCTGGAAGCCATGGCCTGCGGCTGTCCGGTGGCGAGTTCAAATACGTCTTCTCTGCCCGAAGTGCTCGGCGAGGCAGCATTGTTTTTTGATCCCGGCCAGATTGAGGAAATTTCATCCGCGATCCGGCGGATGTTAGAGGATGAAGACTTGAGAAATAGACTTCGGCAGAAGGGTTTGGAACGGGCAAGACTTTTTACGCCTGAGAAAATGACAGACAAAATACTGGATGTTTTTGAGTCAGTGGTTTAGTTATAGATGATGAATTGCCTTGGACCATGGGAAAGAATGTTCTGCTGAACTGATGGAAGTTGTAATAGCCTTTGCTTATTCACCTTCGTTTTCCTTCTTTGGCGTATGGGCAGTTCCTAATTACCTAAATTTTAGCTGATTTTTCACACTACAGGAAGAGATCAGGATTTCCAGGGGAAAATGAACGTCGCTCTTGACAATCGAGTTCATGTAGTGTATAATAT
>Ga0256868_10000973_pt1 | contig 16187 bp, 13 predicted proteins | sample RVTome_13_FD_187341 | JGI IMG/M metagenome (GOLD analysis project Ga0256868, IMG submission 187341) | Soil microbial communities from uranium-contaminated site in the Upper Colorado River Basin, Wyoming, United States - RVT92D227 HiSeq ...
AGGACCTTGCCGTATGTAGGTAAACGAACCTTCTTCGTAAAAAAATTTTCAAACCCACTCCATATGAATGGCCGATCCTTCCAATACTGCCTTAGATCAAAAATAAATGTCTTCACAGTACAATTGCCTAAGGATTCTCGTTATCAGGCGATCTGGTTAAAATATTTACCCCGTTGGAAATAATGCCCCGCTCGTCGAGAGCCTCTGGGTCGAACGACTGGAATTTCTAACGGGATCTACCCTAAAATATTATCAGTCCTCTTTTAAATACTCAAGATTTTTTCACTGAGTACAAGGAAGAAAGAAGTGAATTCGAAAACGGATTGGAAGTGGGAAGATCTCAGGGTTATTCTTCTTTCTTATTTAAGTCTTCAAGGAAGTCGGAAAGCTTAATAATCTTTATATTCCGGAAGCGTTTTAGAGAAAGCAGATATTGGAGAAGTAATAAAGAGGAGGTTGTGCAAAGAAATTTAGGAATTCTTTACAATTCTGTACAAGAGGTCAAAGAATTGTTAAAAATTCAGCCAAATTTTGTAAAGTCGTGGCATGTCTCAAATCTTATCACACCTGCTAAAATCAAAAATTCCTATCAGTTATAACCACTTCTTTTGATCCATTTTAATGGTATATTTTTTGCTGAAAATTAACTGATCACCCCCACCCGGACCCTCCCCCTCGAGGGGGAGGGTTGGGTGGGGGGAAAGGGGGAAATCTTATGATCGGACTTAAGGCATTTGCCGGTATGGGATTGATTGTCCTATTGGGTTTACTTAGTTTTAACCAAGAAGGATTTGCAGAGGTCCATTACACGGTAAAATCGGGTGATACCCTTTATAGTATTTCCAAAACTTTTAGCGTATCTATCAGGACATTAAAAGAAACCAATCATTTAAATGGAAAAGCTATCAGACCCAAACAGGTTCTTTTGATTCCTACTATAGAAGAAAGACGGAGGGGACAAGAGGACAGAAGTCGTTCAATTGAAACAGAGCCTTATGTGGTTAAAAAAGGGGATAATCTTTATTGTATTTCGAAGAAAACGGGTTGTTCAATAAATGAGATCAAGAAGATGAATGAACTCCATTCGACCTCCCTGAAGATTGGTCAGATCATTACCCTCCCAAAGAGAGAAGTCGAGGTAGGAGAAGGATTAGAAGAAGCAGATCATTCTGAGATCATAGTAAGAGAACAATCTGAAAATGGGAATGGAAACGAGAATAACCAAGAAATTTTGGAACCCTTCGGAAAATGGAGCCATCCTGGAGAAAGAAACCTTTTTGTTAAGGTGGTGAAGACTTATCTTGGAGCACCCTATCGTTTGGGAGGGTCAACAATGAAAGGAATTGACTGCTCCGCTTTTGTAAAGAAGGCCTACGAGATATTCGATGTCTCTCTACCTCGAACTGCTCGAGAACAGTTCTGTATAGGTAAAAAAGTAGAAAGATACCAATTGGAGGAAGGAGATCTGGTCTTTTTTAGAAGACGGGGAAACAATGCTCATGTGGGGATTTACATTGGTGGCAATCAATTTGTCCATGCCTCCTCTTTCAGCAAAGAGATAAAAATAGATAACTTAGAAACGCCATACTACAGCCAGCGTTTCCTCAGAGGAGTGAGGGTGAAAGAACTGGAATGGTCGATACCCACATTGTAGAAGTTTTAAGGATTACACCAAAGAAGTGATAAGTGAGGTTATAGTTTCAATCCTGAGGATAATTCTTCCAAGGCTTCTCGATTCAAAATTAAAATTCTATTTTTCTTCACATCAATAATCCCTTTTGCCTTCATTTTGGCTAAAGTCCTCGAAAAAGTCTCACTGATTGTCCCCAGTTTTGATGCGAGTTGGGTTTTACTCAAATCCAGTTCAACCTCCCCGGAATTCTTCCCTTCTCTCGATAATTTTAATGAAAGATCGATCAGATATTTTGCGATTCTGGAAGAGACCTCTTTGAACGAGAGATCTTCGATGAGTGACGCAAATCGCCTCAAAAAATGGGAGAGGGAGGCGATCATATTGAGGCTGACTTTGGGGTTCTTCTCAATCAGATGGACGAAATCCTTCTTGGGGATGAAAAGAAGTTGACTGTCACTCAGTGCTTCTGCAAAGGCTGGGAAAATTCCTTCAAGAAAGAGAGCCGCTTCGGCAAAGGAATCTGGAGCATCAATTACATGTAAAATTTGCTCTTTCCCATCTGGTGAAACTCTATAAATCTTCACCTTTCCCGAAAGGGTAACATAAAATCCTTTTGCTTCCTCGCCTTCATAGAAAATGACCTCTTTTCTCCTAACTTTTTTCAATAAGGCGATAGACCTGATCTTCTTCAGGTCTTCTTCGTTCAAACCTGCAAAGAGAGGACATTTCTTCAAGAGGTCAATCGACATAAAACACCCGGAAATTAAAACAACGGATTTTTGGAATATTGGAATAATGAAGTATATGAAAAGGATTCTAAACCCAATATTCAATTATAACATCATTTCATCATTTCTATACATTTATATATCCCAATCGTAGGCTTTAATCTACATTTTTCTCGCCTCATTTTCAAGAAAAAGAGTTTTTGTTTAAAGAATAAGATATTTCATGAATTATTTCAATAGATTGGGAGATTATTAAATACTCCCTTTCCCTCCGTTTCACTAACTCTTTAATCAATATACAATGTTGAATTAAAAGATAGATTATGTTAGTCTTGTTTGGAATTTAATTTTGGAGGAAAAATTTTGAGTTCCCTTTATAAGAATTTGGTCTTCTGGGCAATCATCATTATCATCATGGTTCTCCTTTTTAATCTTTTCAGTAAACCGCGCCAAACTGCTTCAGATAGAAATTATTCTGATTTCATCTCTGCCGTGGAAAGCAACAAAGTTCAGGAGGTGGAGGCGCGCGGTAGAAATATCACTTGGAAAGACACAGATGGAAAACGTTTCAAAACCTATGCCCCTGAGGATCCCGAGATGATTAAACTTCTCCGGGATAAGAAGGTGGTCATTAATGCAAAGAAAGAAGAGGAATCTCCTCTTTGGAATATACTCATCTCCTGGTTTCCGATGATCCTTCTCATTGGCGTTTGGCTCTTCTTCATGAGGCAAATGCAAATTGGTGGGGGAAAAGTACTGTCATTTGGAAAGAGTAAAGCTAAAATCCTCACTAAAGAACATCATCAGGTGACTTTTGAGAACGTCGCTGGGATTGAAGAAGCGAAAGATGAGCTGGAGGAGATCATTGCCTTTCTCAAAGATCCCAAAAAATTTACAAAGCTGGGTGGAAGGATCCCCAAAGGGGTACTTCTCATCGGTGCCCCTGGAACGGGCAAAACACTTCTGGCCCGAGCAATTGCGGGCGAAGCCGACGTCCCCTTCTACAGTATCAGCGGTTCTGATTTCGTCGAGATGTTTGTGGGAGTTGGGGCCTCCCGAGTACGTGATCTCTTCCTTCAAGGAAAACGTAATGCTCCCTGTATCATCTTCATCGACGAAATCGATGCCGTTGGAAGGCATCGCGGAGCGGGCTTGGGTGGGGGACACGATGAGCGTGAACAGACCTTAAACCAACTATTGGTTGAAATGGATGGTTTTGAATCGAACGAAGGGGTCATCTTGATCGCTGCGACAAACCGTCCGGATGTCTTAGACCCTGCCTTACTAAGGCCTGGCCGTTTTGATCGTCAAGTGGTTGTGCCCGTTCCCGATGTGAAGGGAAGAGAAGAAATTCTAAAAGTCCACTCTAAAAAGATACCGTTAGCTGAGGATGTCAATCTCACCCTCTTGGCCAGAGGAACTCCTGGATTTACTGGAGCTGATCTGGAGAACCTTGTGAACGAAGCCGCTCTGCTCGCTGCTCGATTGGGAAAAGAACGGGTTGAGATGGTTGACTTGGAACAGGCTAAAGATAAAGTCATGATGGGTGTGGAACGAAAATCCATGATCATTCCCTTGGAGGAGCGAAGAATTACCGCTTATCACGAGGCAGGCCACACCTTGGTGGCTAAGATGATCCCTGGAACAGACCCCATCCATAAAGTGACGATCATCCCCAGAGGCCGAGCCTTGGGCATTACCCAGCAACTTCCCATTGATGAAAAGCACACCTATCCAAAAGACTACCTACTAAACAATATTGCAATCATGATGGGAGGAAGGGCAGCAGAAGAATTGGTGCTGAACAGTCAAACCACCGGTGCGGGGAATGACATCGAACGCTCCACAGAGATTGCCAGGAAAATGGTTTGCGAATGGGGAATGAGCAATCATCTTGGACCTTTATCTTTCGGTAAAAAAGAAGAACAGATCTTCTTGGGAAGAGAATTTTCTCAGCACCGTGATTATAGTGAAGAGACGGCTCGTCTGATCGATAATGAAATTAGGGACATTGTAACCCAAGGTCATGAAAGAGCAAAAGAGATCATTGCCGCAAATATAGCCATACTCCATAAATTGGCAAATACCCTTCTTGAAAAAGAGGTCCTCGATGGGAATCAGATTGAAACCATTATAAAGGGTGAGAATGTTTAGTCGAGATGAATCTAATTCGGTGCCTTCATATCACCAATGCCAACGAAGCCATCCATCAAATGAAAAAGGTGGGTGTGGATCCTACTGGTATCAAGTTGATGGAAGGAAAGACTTTGCATTTCAATCTAAAGTTAGAAGGGATTGATCCTCGAACTTCCAATCTCCTCAAACAAGAGATGCTTTACCTGGGCGGGGATGTTGCTGTTGATAAAAGGGGTCTTGACTGTAGTTCCATGCAGACAAATGCCCTGCTCATGGGAACTCAAAAACATTTTGAAAAACTGACTCTCAAATTAGAACAATATCCAGACCTTCACCCTTTGGGCCAGTCTATAAAAGAAACAATTAAAAATATTTCTAAAACCCACTACTCCATACATTGCCGAAAACGGACACTGCCACTTGGAAAACAAACCCTTCTGATGGGAATTCTTAATGTCACCCCAGATTCCTTTTCAGATGGAGGCCTCTTTTTTGATAGAGAAAAGGCAGTAGCTCATGGACTAAGGATGGTCGAAGAAGGAGCAGACATCATAGATATTGGAGGTGAGTCGACCAGACCAGGCTCAAAACCCCTTGAATTAGAAGAGGAACTTCGCCGGGTCATTCCTCTCATTGAATCCCTTGCTAAGGAAATAGATGTTCCAATTTCAATCGATACCTATAAATCGGGTGTAGCCCAGAGAGCCATTGAATCAGGAGCTGAAATCATAAATGATATCAGTGGATTGCACTTTGACCCAACCCTTGCACAAGTAGCTGTAAAAGAGGATGTCCCAATAATTTTAATGCATATCCGTGGAACCCCAGAAACAATGCAGAAAAATGTCCATTATGAATCCCTTTTCTCTGAGATACTTCAATACTTGAAGGACTCTATTCAAAAAGCGGAATCTGCTGGATTGGATCCTCACCAGATCATCATTGACCCTGGAATTGGGTTTGGAAAAACCGTCGAGGACAATCTCCTTATTATAAAAAACCTTTATGAATTTCGGATACTTGGGAAACCGATTCTGTTAGGAACTTCTCGCAAAAACTTCATCGGAAAGATTTTGAATGCGGAGGCTGGAGACCGTTTGGAAGGGACACTCTCAAGTATTGCTATCGGTGTTCTCAATGGGGCCCATATCATTCGTTCTCATGATGTACTTCAGACAAAAAAAGCCATTGCTGTGGCTGATGCGATTAAAAATGGCGTGGTGAATGTAGCGCCCCCATTTACTGGGGGCGAGTAACTTCGTTCTGACGTAATCGGAACGCTACTTGACCTTACTAAATGAATTATGATAAGCCAATTAATAAATTCCTCCTCCTTAATAAGGATGGGGGTTAAAAATGGATGAATCAGGATGACACGCAAATTATTTGGAACGGATGGGATCAGAGGGGTTGCCAATGTTGACCCTATGACCGGAGAAATGGCCATGCAGTTAGGCAGGGCCATTGCCCATATTTTTAAAGAAGCAAAAGGAAGGCATCGGATTGTGGTGGGAAAAGATACCCGACTTTCAGGTTATATGTTGGAGACAGCTTTGGCCTCTGGCATCTGTTCCATGGGAGCCGATGTGATGTTGGTTGGTCCTTTACCTACTCCAGGCATTGCTTTTATTACTACCAGTATGAGGGCCAATGCCGGTGTGGTCATCTCTGCCTCTCACAACCCTTACTATGACAATGGAATCAAAATCTTTTCTCAAGATGGTTTTAAGCTCCCTGACGAGATTGAACATCAAATCGAAGAACTGATCCTTTCAAATCATCTCCATTCCCTTCGGCCCACCGCGAGTGCAGTTGGGAAAGCCCATCGAATCGATGATGCCATCGGAAGGTATGTCGTCTTTCTCAAAAATACTTTCCCTAACCATTTAACCCTGGATGGACTTCGAATTACTTTAGATTGTGCGAATGGAGCCGCCTATCGAGTTGCTCCCACTGTACTTGAGGAATTGGGAGCTGAAGTGATACCCATTGGGATTGAACCCGATGGGGAGAATATCAATGAAAACTGTGGTTCCCTTCACCCAGAAGTCGTTAGTCGATTTGTTCTGGAGAAGGGAGCAGATATCGGAATCGCTCTCGATGGTGATGGGGACCGGATCGTTTTTGTGGATCGAAAAGGGAAAGAAGTAGACGGAGATTATATCTTGGCGATCTGTGCTCTCCAAATGTTATCAGAAGGGAGGTTGAAAAAAGGAACTTTGGTGACCACCGTGATGAGCAATATTGGACTCGACAAGACGGTACAGAACGCAGGAGGGAAAGTCGTCAGGACTCAAGTCGGGGATCGCTATGTAGTCGAGGAGATGGTCAGGGGAGATTTTAACCTTGGGGGAGAACAATCAGGCCATACTATCTTCTTAGATTACAATACAACTTGTGATGGCGTTCTCACCGCTTTACAAGTCCTCGCCATTATGAAACAAAAAGAACGTTCTTTAGACGAGCTGGCCAAAGTGATGGAGCCTCTTCCTCAGGTCCTCTATAATGTAAAAGTCAAAGAGAAAAAAAACCTCTCCGGGTTTCCGGAGATCGAAAAGAGGATCAGAGAGATTGAGAAGTTATTGGGACATTCCGGGAGAATTTTGATTCGCTACTCTGGGACAGAACCTCTCCTACGAATTATGGTCGAAGGAGAAGATGAAACAGAACTCCATCGGTTCGCTCAAGACCTTGTGGAATTGGTAAAGAAATATATTGGAAAAGATAACCGTTAAACCCCGTTAGAAAGTCTTCTACTTTCTAACGGGAAGGCGAATACGGGGCATTAAATCCCGTGTTCGCTGAAAAAGCAATAGTTTTCATCCCTGCTGCAAGCAGTGGGGCTTTCTAACGGGGTAAACGTTCATCGTTTATCGTTCATTGTTTATTGTAAATCGGAGATTTCTTATGCCAAGGTTGGGTGTGAACATTGATCATGTGGCCACAGTCAGACAAGCCCGAGGAGTTATGTATCCAGATCCTGTCACCGCGGCAGGTATGGTGGAACTCGCTGGCGCCGATGGAATTGTCTGTCACCTGAGGGAGGATCGACGTCACATTCAAGACCGAGACCTACGAATACTCAGGGAGATCATTCAAACTCGGTTGAATCTTGAGATGGCCGCGACCGAGGAGATGATCCGCATTGCCTTGGTGACCAAACCAAACATCGTCACTCTTGTTCCGGAGAAAAGGGAGGAATTGACGACAGAAGGTGGTCTCGACGTAACCAAATTCTTTCCATCTTTTAAAAAAGCCATCCAACGACTCCATAAGGGGGGAATCCCGGTCAGTCTCTTTGTGGACCCACAAAAAGATCAAATCAAAGCCTCAGAAGAGGTAGGCGCCGATGCCATAGAAATTCATACGGGTCACTACTGCGATGCTAAAACTTCTTCACAGGAAGATGAGGAGTTAAAAAAGATTCTCGATGCAGTTGCGGAGGCCTCTCACTGTAATCTCCGGATTGCAGCCGGACATGGACTCAATTATATCAATGTCCGACGGATTGCAGAAATCAAGGAAATCGAAGAACTCAATATCGGTCACAGCATTATCGCCCGAGCGGTTTTAGTGGGTTTGGATCGTGCTGTCCGAGAGATGATCGCCCTTATAAAATAACATTTTAGATTTCAGATTTGAGATTTTAGATTTTAAATCTGCAATCTGCAATCTAAAATCTGAAATTGAAGCATATGGTCATTGGAACCGGCATCGACATTGTCAATATTGAACGGATCGAAAGGATGATGGCCCGTTGGGGAAACCTCTTTCTTGGTCGAGTCTTTACAGAGAAGGAGATTGTCTGGTGCCAAAAACGGGCTCGGCCTCCTGAATGTTTTGCCATTCGGTTTGCAGCCAAAGAGGCTTTCCTCAAGGCCATTGGTTGGGGGCTTCGAAACGGAATCCAATGGATCGATATCGAAGTGGAGAACGATCCTATGGGAAAACCTTTGTTCTCCTTCCATCGAAAAGCAAAGGAGGTCTGTGAAACCCTCCGAGTTAAAAATGCTCTTCTCACCCTTTCCCACGACCGGCCCTACGCCGTGGCCCATGTGCTATTAGAGGAAAGAAATGATGAAAGTAGCGACCGCTGAACAGATGCAAGAATTGGATCGAAAGGCCATTGAGACCTATCGCATTCCGGGAATTGTCCTCATGGAAAATGCAGGGAGGGGAGCGGTTGAGGTAATCTCGAATACCTTCCCTGATCTTCACAAGAAGAAGATAGCGATCATCGCTGGAAAGGGAAACAACGGGGGAGATGGGTTTGTGATCGCTCGATATCTTCTGAATCAGGGGATTACCGTGAGGGTTTACCTCCTCACTGACCCGAAGGGCCTCCGGGGAGATGCAGAAACAAATTTCAACATCTTCCATCGGATGAAAGGGGAAATTGTTTCTGTTCCCTCATCCAAAGATTACATCAAAGTGAAAAGGGACCTGGAAAAATTTGACATCTTGGTCGATGGAATTTTTGGCACAGGACTCGATGCTGAGGTCAGAGGTTATTACAGAGAAGTGATCGAGCATCTAAATATGTCTCACAAGCCCATTGTCGCCATTGATATCCCCTCCGGATTAGATGCTGATACAGGGAAACCTCTCGGCACGGCGATACGAGCCTCCCTTACCATCACCTTTGGCCTGCCCAAAATAGGACATCTCATTCCACCAGGGCTCAATTATGTGGGAAAATTAAAAGTCATCGATATCGGTATCCCCAAGAGATTGGTGGAGGAGGAAAAAATCCCAACCCATCTATTAGAAAAAGAAGAGATCCAAAGATGGTTGTTAGTCCCACGGCAACCAGATACTCATAAAGGAGATTATGGTCACTTATTGGTCATTGCAGGATCGGTCGGCAAAACAGGAGCAGCAGTGATGGCTTGCCAAGCTGCTCTGAGAATGGGAGCAGGCCTGGTCACCCTTGCCATCCCTAAGAGTCTTAATGCCATCATGGAGATGAAATTGACAGAGGTCATGACAGAACCGCTTCCAGAAACCCCCAAACAATCTCTTAGCCTCCGAGCCTTCAGTGCCATCATCCGTCTCTGCGAAAACAAGAGGGCCCTGATCATTGGCCCTGGCCTTGGAACGTTTAAAGAAACACAATCGCTCATCCTCAAATTGATCAGGACATTGGATATCCCGATAATCTTAGATGCCGATGGACTGACCGCATTGGCGACACAACCAAAAACCCTTCCAATTGCAAATCGCTCGCTCATTCTTACCCCCCATCCAGGAGAGATGGCAAGACTAGTTCGATCCACGGTGAAAGAAGTCCTGGAAGACCGGATTGGACTCAGCAGAAATTTCTCTCAGTCCAACCATGTTCATCTCGTCCTCAAAGGACATCCCACCCTGATCACGACACCTAAGGGAGAGGTCTTTATCAACCCAACGGGTAATCCAGGAATGGCCTCAGGAGGAACAGGGGATGTACTGACTGGAATGATCGGAGGATTGGTCTGCCAGGGATTTGATATTCTCACTTCTCTTCAAATCGCCGTCTATCTTCACGGGATGGCTGGTGATGAGGGTGCTCAAGAAGTGGGAGAGAAATCCTTAATCGCAACGGACATCATTGAAAAAATCCCCACCCTTCTTAAGGGAAAGATTTGATTCCAGCTTAAAAGTTTGTTAGGATTTTCATAGATTGCCGATGGCTCACTCTAAAAGCCAGATGAGACGAAATCATCTCCCCGTTACATAGAAAATAAGTTTCGCCTAAAGGTAACGGCAACGATGCCCGTATCGCCATTCGGTTACGTTATTCGGTTTTAGAAGTTCACGTAACCGTTAAACCCTAAACGAAACGGGCCTCGTAACCATTGCCGTAACCTGGAAAATTTTTATTGTTCGAGGGTGACGAATCTTTCATAAGAGATTGCATTAAATGGTGTTTATGATGGAGATGAAGAACGAGATTAAAAAATTAGCCCACTTTGAAGAAACTTCCTATCCCTTCTTGTCCCTCTATCTCAATACTAAATGGGACGATGAACAGCAACGGGAACGCATTCGTCTCTTCACCAAGAATCAAATAAAGAAAGCTTATGACCAATTTAAAGATCGGGAGGATTGGCGAAATGCCTTGATCAAAGACCAACAACAGATTGAGAGGTATGTTGAAGGTTTGGTTCGCCGTGTCTACAATGAGGAGATGAACGGGATTGCCATCTTCTCATGTAGTGGAACCGGAATATTCCTCACTTACCCTTCGATCATCTCTATCGATAATGAATGTTTTATCTCTGATCTCCCCGTCCTGCGCCCTCTTGTTCGACTCTCTTCCCAGTATCAAAACACCCTTGTCGTCATGGTGGATACCGACTCAGCCAAATTATTTGAAGTTTCTTTGGGAGGTCTGATGGCTGAATCCTCCATCGAAAGTTATGTTCCGGGACGCCATGACCAAGGGGGATGGGCTCAGATGAGGTACCAACGCCATATCAAAGACCATATGGATAAGCACCATAAGGAAGTGTCGGAGCAACTCACCGAACTTTTTGATTCTGGAAAATGGAAACGGCTCGCCCTGATCGGTCAGGATCGAATCCTTGCCAACTTTAAGTTTTTTCTTCCTGAGCGAGTCAAACAGCAAATTACAGATTCCTTCCCGATGGATTTTTCAGAAGAACGTTCGAAATTGTTGAGGCGGGTTTTCGAACGACTCCTCCAAAAAGAAAAGGAGGGGGTAAATCATCAGATTCAGACTTTAAAGGAAAGAACGCCTCAGGGGGGCCTGGTCACATTGGGTTTGAATCCAACACTCGAGGCTCTGAATGCAGGGCAGGTTCACACGCTTTATCTTTTAATTTCGTTCACCCTTCCAGGGGGAAAGTGCCGTCGTTGTAGCTCTCTCGTTCTGATTTATCCACCTGGTGATTCCTCCATCCCCTGTCCGCTCTGCAAAGGGGAAGTAAAAATCGTTGACCTGGGAGAAGAGATGATGAGGTCCGTTCTCTGTCAGGATGGGGAAGTGATGTGGGTTGAAGAGAATGATATGTTAAAAGAACACGACGGTGTTTGTGCATCCTTAAGATTTCGCTCGTCCCACTAACGGAGTAAAAAGGAGGGGCAGAATGTATGTTGAGATGAAGGTTAAATTTTTAACATTTGATTCTACCTCAAATGGGTTTGTTGTACTCCTGATGGATTTATCGAATAAAACTGGGCTCCCCATTTGGATCGGTCCTTTCGAGGCCAATGCTATCGCGATGAAGCTGAAGAAAATGGGCGCCCATCGTCCATCCACCCATGATTTGATCAATAGCATTTTGAAGACCCTTCGATCTCAGGTGGTGAAAATCATCGTCAATGACCTGAAGGATAATACTTACTATGCATTGATCTACCTCAATCGAGGAGGAGAAGAGATCATCATCGACTCCCGCCCCAGCGATGCCATGGCCATCGCTCTGGCTGTGGATGCTCCAATTTTTGTATCAGAACAAGTCATCGAAAAAGCCCGAACCATCGATATGGACAAGGAAGGAGATCAATTAAAGGAATGGCTCGAAAACCTCAATCCTGATGACTTTAAATACAAAGCGTAACACCAGAACTTCAAACTTCAATACCCCAAATTCAAAATATTTTGGGCCATTGAGATTTTGGATTTGCTTTGGATTTTGAAGTTTGGACCTTGAAGTTTGGACTTTGGGATCGTGGTCATCTCAAGCAAGAGCGCATCAGAAACGATTCGAATAGGAAAAAACATTGGTAGCTTTCTTCAGCCCGGAGATGTTGTGGCTTTAGTGGGTGAATTAGGAGTAGGAAAAACCCAATTGGTCAAAGGACTGGCTGAAGGAGTGGGAGTGGGGAAACCGACTTATATCTCAAGTCCCTCGTTTACACTAATCAATGAATATTTAGGAAGAGTTCCCTTTTATCACATTGACCTTTTCCGGCTGGAACAGGAAAAGGAAATTGAAGAATTAGGACTGGAGGATTATTTCCAAGCAGGGGGAATCACGGCAATTGAATGGGCGGATAAAATTGCTCCCCTGCTTCCGGAAGGGATTCTATGGATCGATATCCATTATACTGGGGAAAACACTCGGTCTTTAGAAATCAATGGAAAAGGAAAACATTTTGAGGCATTGGTGAACCAAGTTCGATGTTCGGAGTTAGGAGTTCGGAGCACTAAATAATAAACTCCAAGCTTCGAACTATTCACTCCGAATTATCTCACAGAAGGGGGTATTGGAATGGCATTAGTGGTTCAAAAATATGGTGGGACCTCTGTCGGGGATGTCGAACGGATTAGAAATGTAGCGAGAAGAGTCGTCAACACTAAAAACCAAGGCCATGAGGTGGTGGTCGTCGTCTCCGCGATGTCTGGAGAAACGGATAAACTCATCCGCTTGGCCCAACAGGTCACTCCCAACCCTGACGAGAGGGAAATGGATGTGCTCGTCTCTACAGGGGAACAGGTCTCCATTGCTTTGCTCGCTATGGCCCTCAAGGCCATGGACTGCGATTCGAAATCTTATTTAGGTTTTCAGATCAAGATTGCCACAGACAGTGTCTTTGGCAAAGCCCGGATTACCAGTATTGATTCGGAGAAGATGCGTAAAGATTTAAAAGATGGACGGGTGGTCGTGGTGGCAGGTTTTCAGGGGGTGGACGAATCAGACAATATCACGACCCTCGGTCGGGGAGGATCTGACACCACAGCGGTTGCGGTCGCCGCTGCTCTGAAAGCAGATGTCTGTGAAATCTTTACGGATGTGGACGGAGTCTATACGACCGATCCCAACATCTGTTCCAAGGCGAGAAAGTTATCAAAAATTTCTTATGATGAGATGCTGGAGATGGCCAGCCTCGGGGCAAAGGTACTACAGATTCGCTCTGTCGAATTTGCTAAAAAATACGATGTCCCTCTTCATGTCAGATCATCTTTTAATGATAATCCTGGGACGATCGTTTGCAAGGAGGATGAAGAGATGGAAAAGGTTGTGGTTTCCGGTGTCACTTATAATAAGAATGAAGCAAAGATCGAGGTCATGCGTCTCCCCGATATCCCAGGGGTCGCTGCCAAACTATTTAAACCGATTGCTGATGCCAATATCGTTGTGGACATGATCATCCAAACCTCCAGCATAGAGAAGGGTTGTGCCGATGTGGCATTCACCGTTCCCAAATCCGATTTTGCAAAAACCCTTCAGATTGTCAAAGAAATCATTAAGGAGTTTGCCGGGAAAGAAGTTAAATTCAATGAAGATATTGCAAAGGTATCCATTATAGGGGTAGGAATGAGGAGTCACTCCAATGTAGCCACTCAGATGTTTTCTGCTTTGGCGAAGGAAGGGATCAATATCCAAATGATTTCTACTTCAGAGATTAAAATCTCATGCATCATTGACTCCAAATATACCGAATTGGCAGTCCGAGCCCTCCACGATACCTTTGAGTTGGATAAACCTGCCATTACAGAGGAACGATGAACGTTAAACTATGAACGATGAACCATGAACCAATACCCTTGTTCATCGTTTATCGTACATGGTTCATCGTTCATCGCATATTGTTCATCGTTTAATTAAGGAGAATTTACTTTGATCCATTCCTATTCCATTAAGATCTACGATACCACACTCCGAGATGGTTCCCAAGCAGAAGACATTGCCTTTTCTGCTGAAGATAAGGTTCGGATTGCACAAAAGCTGGATGAATTAGGTATTCACTATATTGAAGGGGGATGGCCCGGCTCCAATCCAAAAGACCTCCAATTTTTTCAAGAGATCAAGTCTGTTCCTCTTTATCAAGCAAAGATCGCCGCCTTTGGAAGCACCTGCCGGGCAGGAACTTTGCCACAAGATGATCCTAACATTCAAGCCCTGATCGAAGCGGAAACGAAGGTAGTCACCATCGTTGGAAAGTCTTGGGATATTCATCCCCTCGAGGCAATGAATATCACCCTTGATCAGAATCTCGATATAATCCACAGCTCAATTCGATTTCTCAAGAATCGGATTGAAGAAGTCATTTTTGATGCAGAACATTTCTTCGACGGTTTTAAAAACAATCCCCAGTATGCCCTCTCAACCCTGAGGGCGGCTCAGGAAGCCAGTGCGGATTGGATCGTCTTATGTGATACGAATGGGGGGACCCTCCCTGACGAGCTACAATCCATCATTAAAGAGGTAAAAAAGAAAATCACTGCTCCACTTGGTATCCATACTCATAATGATGCAGAGATGGCTGTGGCTAACACCATTCTTGCGGTAAAAGAAGGCATCGGCATGGCTCACGGCACCATTAACGGGTATGGTGAACGATGTGGAAATGCCAATCTCTGCTCCATCATTCCCAATCTTAAACTGAAAATGGGAATCAATTGTATCACCGATGCCCAGTTGAAAAAGATCACAGAGACCTCTCGTTTTATCTCAGAGTTGGCCAACCTGCCCCATCATAGATACCTTCCCTATGTAGGGGAAAGTGCCTTTGCCCACAAGGGGGGCTTGCATGTCAGCGCCATCCGAAAGAGTGATGCCACTTATGAGCATGTGCCTCCAGAACGGGTTGGAAATCGTCAAAGAGTTCTTATCTCCGACCTCTCAGGTGAATCGAATATTCTTTACAAGGCCGCTGAATTTAAAATCGATTTGAAGAGTAAAGATCCGAAGGTGAAAAAGATTCTCGAAGACTTAAAACGTTTGGAAAATGAAGGCTTTCAGTTTGAAGGGGCAGAAGGTTCTTTTGAGATTCTCATCAAAAAGGCCCTTGGACAACACAAAAGGTTCTTCGAGCTGATGGGATTTCGTGTCATTGTAGAGAAGAAAGAAGAGGAAGCCCCTCCCCTTTCAGAAGCGACGATTATGGTTCGCGTAGGTGATCGGGTGGAACATACTGCGGCCGTTGGAAATGGTCCAGTCAATGCCCTTGACAATGCGATACGGAAAGCCCTGGAAAAGTTTTATCCTGAATTAAAAGAGGTAAAATTGTTAGACTATAAAGTCAGGATCCTCTCTACAAAAGATGGAACAGGAGCTTCAACAAGGGTTTTGATAGAATCTGGAGATGGAGAATCGAAATGGGGAACAGTGGGGGTTTCTGAAAACATCATTCAAGCAAGCTGGCAGGCCCTCGTCGATTCCATCGACTATAAACTCATGAAAGAAAAAGAGTGACCACTATTTCGGATTTCGGAATGCGGATTTCGGAATGGGAATGCGAAAACTGAAATCTCTTTATTCTCTTCTCAATCCGCAATCTTTAAAATACTTCTCTCTTGCCCAGCAAAAAATACTCCTCCTCTTAGCTCTTATCCTCCTTGGTATCCTCTACTTTAAATTTTATTATCATCCCCTCCCCTCTCCTTCAGAAGAGATTGTAAAAGAAATGGTCATTGAGGTCTTAGGGGAGGTTTGGAATCCCGGAGTCTATCTTTTCAAAAATCCACCCACATTAAAGGAAGCAATCGAAAGAGCAGGAGGTCTCAAGGAGCTTGCTATTATTGAGATGGCTTCATCCTCAGAAATTTTAGAAACAGGCACTCTACTCACCGTTGTGAAAGAATCTTCTCAAATCTATCCATCTCCCCCTCACCCCACCCCTCTCCCTCCAGGGGAGAGGGAGAATGGACCTTTACTAAAGGGGGAACATGGGAGGATTGAACAAGAAGAGATAAAGATAAAAATCAGCAGGATGGAAGCCAACAAATTGCTTGTTTT
>Ga0256868_10000975_pt1 | contig 16166 bp, 20 predicted proteins | sample RVTome_13_FD_187341 | JGI IMG/M metagenome (GOLD analysis project Ga0256868, IMG submission 187341) | Soil microbial communities from uranium-contaminated site in the Upper Colorado River Basin, Wyoming, United States - RVT92D227 HiSeq ...
ATAATTATCCCACCTCTATAAAACTTATAACATCCTGAAGGGCATTAAACCATATAAAGTAGATGAATTATCGGACAGCCTGTAAAACCAGTGGTATTCTTGGAGATTTTTTATAAAAAAAATTAATTTTTTCTAAGCTCCCTTCTAAGAATCTTACCAGATATTGTCTTTGGAAGCTCATCAACATACTCAATTATACGCGGATATTTATAAGGTGCAGTAGTTTTTTTAACATGTTCCTGAAGTTCTCAAGTAGCGCATCAGATGGCTTAAATCCTTTAGCAAGAACAACCACTGCTTTAACAACAATACCTCTAACACCTTTTGGATCTTCTGCACCTACAACTGCACACTCAGCAACAGCAGGATGCTCAATAAGCGCTGATTCTACCTCAAAAGGACCGATACGATAACCAGATGATTTAATGACATCATCATCACGACCAACAAACCAGAAATAACCATCTTCATCCTTATAACCACGATCACCAGTATAATAATAATTTCCACGAAATACTTTTTTCATTATATCTTTATCTTTCCAATATTCTTTGAAAAGACCAGGAGGTCTAATGTTTTTATTTACATAAATTGCTATATTTCCTTCCTCATTTATTCCAACTTCTTTTCCATTATCATCTACAATTCTTACATCATGACCTGGTGTAGGTTTTCCAACAGAGCCATACTTGATAGGCATAAAAGGAAAATTTGAAAGCACACAAACAGTCTCCGTTTGACCATAAAAATCATAAATATCAAGGCCAAATGCTTTCTTCCAGACACGAATAACTTCAGGGTTGAGTGGTTCACCAGCACTCATACAATGACGAAGTTTTAGATTATATTTTGAGAGATCCATTTGAATAAGCATACGATAAACAGTAGGCGGAGCACAAAAAGTTGTAACACCATATTTTTTCATTGCTCGTAACAAACCATCTGCATCAAAACGACCTGGTGTTTCCCATTGAATAATCGCAGCTCCAACTATCATCTGACCAAATAGTTTACCCCATGCAGCCTTTGCCCATCCAGTTTCAGATGTAGTCCAATGAAGATCTTTATCTGTTAGTGCTTGTGCAAATTTTGCTGTAACCTCATGACCTAAAGGATAAGAATGAGTATGAAGAACCATCTTAGGATGACCAGTTGTTCCAGATGTAAAATATATAAGCATTGGATCAGCCGACAAAGTTTCGCAAGCATCTTTTTCAGACAAAAAATCAGAGGACTCACTCATTTCTTCATCATAATTATACCAACCTGCACGCTTACCATCAATAAGCATAATATGTTTTAAAGTAGGACATTTTGTTCTAATAGATTCGACAATATCTGCATGATCCATATCAGTTACAAGCATGCAAGCTTCTGATCTGTTTATACGATATTCAATGTCTTTTGAAGTGAGAAGAACAGTACCTGGCATTGCTATAACACCTAGTTTAAACATACCAATAAGAGATATATACCATTCAGGAATACTCTGTAATATAACAAGAACTCTGTCACCTTTTTTTACACCAATTTTAAGTAAAAAATTTGCAAATTTATTAGAGGCCATACTTAAGTCATAAAAAGTATGATAACGATCATGTTTACCTGTTCTATCAATTGATATTAATGCAAGTTTTGTTCTGTCCTCTGCCCATTTATCTACAACATCAAAACCAAAATTATAGTATTTCGGAACTTCCCATTTAAAATTTTTATAAATTTTTTCGTAAGTATTGTTATATTTTCTTTCAGCCATGGCTCCCTACTAATAAAAAATCTTTTATAAACCTAATTGTCTTGCTATAATCATACGCTGAACTTCAGAGGTTCCTTCACCAATAGTACATAATTTTATATCACGATAATATCGTTCTAAAGGATACTCTCTCATATAACCATTTCCACCATAAATCTGTATAGCTTTTACAGTGGTTCGCATAGCGATTTCAGAGGCAAACAACTTAGCCATTGAAGCCTCCTTTGTAAATCTAACATTTTGATCTTCTAAATATGCAGCACGATAAACAAGTAATCTTGCTGCATCAATCTCAGTAGCCATGTCAGCAAGCATCCATTGTATAGCTTGATTTTTACCTATAGGTTTACCAAATTGTTGACGTTGTTTTGCATATTCCAAAGCATCTTCAAAAGCACCACGTGCGATACCAACGCTCATAGCACCAATAGCTGTACGACCACGATCAAGAATATTCATCGCACCAGCAAAACCCATATCTAATTCACCAAGTAAGTTTTCTTTTGGAATTCTACAATTATCAAAAATAAGCTCAGATGTATGACTACCCCTTAGACCAAGTTTATCCTCAAGTTGACCGACTTTAAAACCTGGGGTATCTTTATCAACGATAAAAGCACTAATACCTTTTGCACCCTTAGATTTATCGGTCATGGCCATAACAGTTGTAACATCTGCAATATCACCACTTGTAATAAATTGTTTAGTGCCATTAATTACCCATTCATTTCCATCAAGAACTGCAGTAGTCTGAGTAGCAGATGCATCGGAACCAGCATTTGGTTCAGTAAGAGCCCACGCAGCAAATCCTTTACCGCTAGTAAGTATTGGTAAATATTTTTTACGTTGCTTCTCAGTTCCTTTTTCATAAATATGACCAAGACCCAGAGAATTATGTGCTTCTACAGTAATACCTGTTGAACCACATACTCGTGATATTTCCTCAAGAGCAATCATGTAACTTATTCTATCAATACTTGCTCCACCATATTTCTGAGGAACAGTCATACCCATAAGACCCATTTTACCCATTTTTTTGTATAAATCTTTTGGAAAATATTCTTCTTTATCTATTTTAGAAGCGATTGGTTTAATTTCTTTTTCACAAAATTCTCTAACTGTTTTTTGGAATAATTTTTTTTCATTTGTAAGTGTGAAATCCAATAATATCACCACTCCCCAGATACCTCTTTCCTCTAAAAAACTTTGGTATTATTTTTACTAATAATGTCGAAAAAAATTTATTTTAATATTTTACCTGTTTCCATATACCATAAGTATAAATCTAATTCTCCAAGTGTAAGATTTGTTTTTTGTGCAATTTTTTTAAGAATTTTTTCTATTTCTAAATATTTGTTTTTCATAATTGTCTTGGGTCTTTTTATAAGTCCATATTTTACTAGTAGATCTATTATGTGAAAATCAATTATTGCATAATCATCAAATCCTACATTTCGTAAAAAATGGCTGCTTTCCTTATAGCCAATTCCGTTTACATTATTTACTATCCATTCTCTAAGTTCTTTTTTATCATAAAAACTTAGTACTTCCTTTAGTTTGTCTTTACAGTTTTTTGCTTTATGTATATATTCCGCTCTTGCATTTGGAAAGCGATGACCAAATTTTTTTAGTTTTTCTGAAAGTTCTTCTTTTGAATCTGTTAAGAAGCATTCTCCGATATTTTTTTGTATTTTAATACTTTTTTCAGCATTGAAATTTGCTGTTAGAAGACAAAAGCATAATTCGTTAAATAATTCTTCATTTGATTCTTTGTCTGTGTTTTTGAATTCTTGTATTCTCTTATCTATTTGATTTTTTATATCTGTTTTTTTAAATTCTTGTATTTTTTGTATTAATTGTTGCATGTTTTCGTCTTTATATTTTTATCGTGTAATTACTAGTTTATTTAAAAAGGGATGTGAGGGGTGTTTTTTTGTGGAGAGATTTTTAAAAAAGACATTGGAGAGGAGGAAAGGATGGGATTTTATATATTGAGTATCTCTCTACTTTTACACCCCTCATTTTTTTAAAATCTAATTTTGAATAAGTTTTAATCACCCCACAATTTTAAACTTACAATACTTTTGTAACGTATTATATTTAATTAACAATTGTTAATACAAAACCTATATTTATATATTTTGGTTAGAGTTATGTTTTATGAAACAAAACTAACATAATTATTGTTTTTCAAAAATACAAAAAAATTCTCCCGTAAAAATAAAATAAACAGTCGTTAATTTTAAGTATAATAAGAAAGATTACCATTTATGAGAAGAACTACTTGTGAATACATGATGTGGAATGGATTACCTGTTATACGAAAGGAAATCGCAGAAAGTATGATTACTAACTTTGGATTGAGTCAAAAAGAAACCGCGGAAAAACTAGGAATAACACCTGCAGCAGTATGCCAATACCTATCAAAAAAACGAGGAAGATCAGATATAGCAAATGAAATCATCTTAAGTGAAATAAAAATATCAGCAAAAAACATAATAGAAAACGGTAATGAACACATAATCTTAGAAACTTGCAGGATTTGCAAATTAATTAGAAAAAGTACAGAGTTAGAATTATTTTGTCCGGGATGCGACGAATAGATGGGATGCTAAAAAGAAATATCCTCTTTGCAGAGGTGATAAACTTTTACCATATGGTGAGGTCTATAAGACAACTTTGCTTTTCTTAAACCAGGTATATCCATATCAGATTCACGATTGATAAACCTAACATCTTTTTGTAAAATATTTGCTGTTTCTTGATTTATTGCCTTATAGATACCATCGTACTCAGGAGAACCTTTTTCATAATGAACAACAGCTGTATCAAAACTATATTTTTCAAATACTGAAATTGCCTCAATATTATCATTAATTCTAATAGCTAAACCTGATAAACCTAATTCAAAAAAATTATCCATCGAAAAAAGTATTGCTTTTCTTTCATTATTAAGAAATGGATCAGACTCACAATCTTTCCAAAGACACCAACGTTTTAGAAACTCTTTTATCTCTTCAAAATTTTTCTTAGATATATTCTCAACATTATATTCATAAGTTTTTTTAAACTTATTTAATCTATTGCGTATTTTACTGTAATCTGAGCCAGAGAGCTCTGCTAAATCAGATGCGAGATAAACATAATCAAAAAACCCTCTATGTTCTCTAAAACTAAGATTAGAATAATTTTTTTCCATCCAGTCTTTTTTATCAGAAGTTATCATACCAAAAGGACAATCAGAACTCTGTTCTCTTATAAGATCTAAAACTTGATCAAAAACCTCTTTTTTATTTTCACCGATAGGCGGTCTAAAACGTATTTTACCTTCAATTTGAGAGATAAGAATAATGTTTTCATTTAAAATAGCATACTGATAATTGCCATAATCCATCCAACTTATGAGAGTAGTAAAAATATAGTCACTGTGGACTGGAGGATATTTTTTATAAAGTTTTTCAAAAATTGGTTTATCCTCAATTGTTAATCTTTTAAAATCTTTAAATAAAAGCATTATTATTCCTCATATTTAAGTGGAGTATAATTCTTCATTTCTTTAAAGCCTATCTTCTTATAAAAATTCTCTTGATTAGGTTCTGAAACAAGGGCAATCCAGGTAATCCCTTTAGATTTGCAATAATCAATTAATGATTCGGTAAGTTTTTTTCCGATACCTTTTTTTCTGTATTCTGGTAAAATTACTAAATCCTGTATATATCCATCTGATACACCATCAGATAAAACCCTACCCATACCGATTGTTTTTTTTGTTTTTTTATCAATTACTACCGCAAAGCAAAAACTGCCTTTTATTAACTGTTTTATTCCTGATTTATCATAACTATCTTTCCACCAACCGCCAACCTTGTATAGTTTTACTATATCATCTTCTGACCAGCTTTTTACAAATCTGATTTCTATTTCTGATTCTCTCATAGTATTTCCAAACAATTTTTTTGCTTAAATAGCATAAATGATATAATATGGTTTTCCAAAAAAAATTGTAAGTAAGTTATAAATGATAAGAAAACATATAGTTTTCTAGGAGGTATTACTTGATATGAGTAAAAAAATCAGTATTCTTTCTTTGATGATAAAAAATCATTGTAAAATCGAGAATTTAATCAGTGAATTAGATGAGAAAAATAAAAGTAGTTTTGATGAGATGAAAAAAGCGTTTACTAAATTTGAATGGGAGCTTGAAAAACATATTTTTACTGAGGAAAAAGCAATTTTTACAGATTATAATCCTGATGATGTTACTTTAGGTTATAATATGCTGCCTGAACTTACTAAACAGCATAATTACATTGTTAATACTTTGAATAACTGGCGCGAGGAGGTTCGTAAAAAAAATATGCTTTCTGATATTTATAGTTTCAAAGAATTTCTTGTGAGACATAGAACATTTGAAGAGGAAAAAGTTTATCCAAAACTAGAGGAAGCACTTAGTGAAATAGATAAAAAGCATATTATAGCAAAGATTAATGAAATGGTCTGAAAGAGGTGTATGAATGAATAAAAATTATAAATGTGAAACCTGTGGGAAAATAATTAAAAGTAAAAAAGGTAGCGCCCCAAAGTGTTGTGGTAAACCTATGAAACAGTTGCCTTTGGATATCTGTATCCAGCCAGCTCATCCTGAGAATTCACGTCCTATGGAAAGTGAAGAGCCTTGTGATGATGGTAGAGCTGGATAAAATCTAATATTTATTTTTTCTTTTGCTCTTTTATAGGTCTTCTCTCAGGAATGGACGCTGCTTGTTTTTTACCATCTTTTATCTCTTGTGAAACATAAAGAGCACAATAACATGCACCAAACTCTTTTACATCTGCATCTCTATAATAACACGGACATATAATATCAGAATCTTCATCTTTTTTACCTGATGCAAGCCTACAAGGACAAGCCCAATAACCATAGCGTTTCTGATTAATCAAAAGACTTTTAATCAAATCTTTTGTAAATTCAATATCGGGATTTAGATGATAACCATGAGACTCTGCATATTTATTCAACCTTTCATAAACTTGATCAATATTTTTTTCTGAAATATCATTCATTTACCAAGTGCCTCTCTAATTTCATCTTCTTTAAAACCAACTATACATTTATCATTATTTATTACAAGCGTTGGAAAACTACGGTGAGGATTGTATTTGGATACTATTCTCATTTGCTGTTCTTTATCTGAGTCCTCAAGTTGATCTACAAAAATATAGTAATAATCAACAGCAAGATCCTTAAGTAGTTCTTTTGTTTTACGACACCATATACAAGTACTTAGAGCATAAAGCATTATTTTCCCTTTATTTTTTCCTTTAACATGTTCAATTTTTATCATTTATTTTTCCTCCATATTTATTATGAAAAACAAAATCTTTGATTTTTTTACGTTCAGGCCTATTTTTTTCTGCTTCAATATTTTTAGCACTAAGATTTGGATTTATTTTATCTGATTTCTTACCAACAATTACAAGTGCTATTACATCAATGTTATCTGGAATGCTAAGAATTTCACGAGTTTTTTTAGGACTATAACCTGCAATTGGATGCGCAACAAAACCTAACTCTGTTGCACGAAGAATCATTGCACAAGTAGCCATACCAATATCAAATTGAAAATAAATTCTATCATGAATAATACAATCATCTTCTTTCTTGCCGAGGACTGCAATTATCAAAGATGCTTTCTGAGCCCATTCATTACCAGAAGAAAGTGTACCATGCATTTTTTCAAGCATTTCTTTTTCATAAACAAAAATATATTGCCATGGTTGATTATTAAAACAAGAAGCAGTAAGTTGAGCACATTCTGCTAAGTCATAGATGAGTTCCGTGGTAATCTTAACCTGTTCAAATGAACGATAAGCACGCCTTTGCTTAACTGCTTCTTTTACATCCATAAATTAACTCTTCCAAAGTTTTAAGATTTCCACAAACCATGAATATTACAATACTCACGTGCCTCAATTTTTACAGCTTTAATATTAAAAGTCACTTGTGGTTTATCACCGGGTTTTAAAAACTTCCGATAACTAGCACCATCAGCATTAATCTGTATCCATTCAATGTAATGTTTTTCCTCCATTGGATGATCCTGGTTCTGACCAACTTTTACAAGTATACCATCTTTTATTTTCTCGATATAAGGTACATGTTTTTCAACTTTTGAATCCTGTGTTTTTTCTTCCATTAACTGCATTGGTTTACCACAACAGACAAGTTCACCAATACCAGCATGCAATACTTCAACTATATTCCCACAAATATTACATTTGTATATCTCTCTAATTTTTGTCATAAATATTTCTACCTCCAAACTTCTTTTTATTTGTTCTTTTTCTTTTTATAATCCTCAATCGCCGCATGAAGAGCATCAGCAGCTAAGTTTGAACAATGCATTTTCTGAGGTGGAAGTCCCTCAAGTTCATCAGCAACATTATTACGAGTAATCTTCATAGATTCATCTACATGCTTACCTTTTGCTATCTCAGTTACCATACTACTCGTTGCTATTGCTGATCCGCATCCAAAGGTTTTGAATTTTATATCTGTTATAATATCATCCTTGACTTTGATATAAATCTCCATTAAATCCCCACATACTGGGTTACCTACTTTCCCATATCCATCAGGGTTTTCTATTACTCCCACGTTTTTTGGATTCATGAAATGTTCCATTACTTTTTTGCTATATCCTGCTTGTACGATTTTTATCACCTCATTTCTTTCCTAGTGGTGAAAGCATACGAAGTCGTTTCACTGTTTCATTCACCGCTTTTATAATAATTGGTACTTGTTCAATATTATTCGAACAACCAAGGGTTATCACCATTGATCCATGCGCTTCTTCATGTTTTAAACCTATACCGATTAATACATGGGATGGTTCAAGTGTTTTAGATGAACAGGCTGAACCTGTAGCAACTTGTATACCATACATGTCCATATTCAAAAGAATGCTTTCACCCTCAATATAACTGAATCTAAAACTTGCATGATTTGGCAGTCGCTTGGTCGGATGACCAGTAAGATAAGTTTCATCAATTTTCGTTATCTCAGAAATTAGTTTATCTCTAATTTTTGTTAGTCTAGCACTTTCGTTTTTCATCTCATTTTTCATAATTTTTGCTGCTTCACCCATACCAGCTATTGCATAAACATTTTCAGTACCAGATCGTAATCCACGTTCTTGTCCACCACCAGGCATAATTGATTGAATTTTTACTCCAGGTTTAACATATAAAGCTCCTGCTCCACGAGGACCATACAAATCATTGGAAGAAAGTGTTAAAAGATCTAGTCCATCTTTTTTTACATCAATAGGAATACGCCCAGCAGCAGCGGTTGCATCAACATGTAAATATCTTCCTTTCTCATGAACAATTTCACTAATTTCTTTAATTGGTTCTATTGTTCCAATCTCATTATTTGCATACATTATAGAAGTTACTATAGTGTTCTTGGTTATAATCTCCTCAAGTTTTTTAAAATCAACAATACCATATTTATCCACAGGAATAGTTGTAAAAATCCAACCATTTTTCTGAAGTTCTTTCATAGGATTGATAACAGAAATATGCTCAATAGCACTAGAAACAACCTCTTTACCATCCTTCAGATTCCGAAGTGATGTTCCGCGGATTGCAAGATTATTAGACTCTGTAGCACTACCCGTGAAAATAATGGTTTTTTCATCCTCAGCATTTATAAAATCAGCTATTTTTTTTCTAGCATCCTCAACAGCATCTTTTGCCTCCTGACCAAAATTATACAAAGATGAGGGGTTACCAAAAACTTCTGTTAGAAAGGGTTTTGCAAACTCAAAAACCCTTGGATCAACAGGCATTGATGACGCATGATCTAGGTAAATTCTTTCCATAATCAACCCTTAAAACCACATTGTTGCTCCAGCATCTAGAGCTAAATCATTCAAAGTACTAGCACCAACTATTTTTACACCAGGAATAAGTTCTACTTTTTCCCAGCCTAACATTTGTTTTGATGCTTCACAAACATATATTTTTATTCCCATATCAATTGTTTTTTTAAGCATCTCAGCGACACTTGGAAAACTACCTAGTTTTATTTTTTCAGCTGCACCAGGTTTCAAAATCTTTAGTGATGTACCAAGGTAGTAAACCATTGGTTTGAGGTCCATCATTTTTGCGTTCTGAGCAAGGACTAAAGGTGAATATTGTTTAGATGGTTCATCAGTTGTTACAACATATAATATTGAGTTTTCATCTTTCATATTTATCCTTTTATTTTGTTCTTTTAATATAGAAGGTTAGTATTGTACCTTCTTTTTCAAATTTTAAAATCTCATGACCTGTTCTTTTAGCCCATCTTTTTATATCTTCTTCGGCTGCAGGATCATCAGCTTCAACTTTGAGTACCTGACCTATTTCAATTTTATCTATTTCTTCCTTGGTCATTGAAATAGGCATAGGGCAGTAATACCCTATACAGTCAAGTTCAGCATCAGCTTTTATTTCATTTTTCAGTTTGTGCACCTCTTTTTTTTTAGTATGGTCTACTACTCATACTTACCAATTGGTAAGTATTAAAAGTTAATAAACTTTTCTCTGAAAATATACGGCAAAAAACGAATTTTGATAAATGGTATTAATCATACTTTTTAATCATTTGATATCTTTTTACTTTTTAATAAAAAAATACATGGGAAGTGATTTTTACTTCAAGTTTAAATCTCTTTTTTAAAAATTGTTTTTTCTCCTATATCTTTTTTGGCGCTCCATTTCGGGTGTATTATACCAATATTTTTGTTGCTAATAGTTATTAATTTTCAAACCAAATATTATTTATAACGATGCTTTATTTTCCATCCTTGGCTTTAATGATTATTATGCGGGAGGAATTATTGATGGCTAAGGATATTCGAAGTAAATTAGTAATAGAAAAGAAAAGATTAGATGAAATAAACAATTTTTTAATAAAACAAGACAACAAAATTATAAATGATTTTTTAGAAGTTGTAGAAAAATATGGTACACCTGAGCAGATTAATAAAAAAGCAAGAGAAGCAGGTAAATTAGATAATCTCATGGCAAGGTTAAAGAAAAAAAATTCTTCTTACTATAAGGAGTTAAAATGGTTGATGGAGCAGAGGGATAAAGGTGCTTTTATAACTGTTGATGAATATCGTAAAAAGGTTTTAGGAAAAAAAACTGAAAAAATAAAATTTAATCAGGATTTCGCAGTAACTTTAGAAATAAGCGCTTGTCAATATTTTTCATGTTTTATGGCTCAAGCACGTAGAGCTATAGAAAAAAAAGAACTGATGCCTGGTCGTTTTATAAGAGTCAGAGCTATGAAAGAACAAGAAGAAGACCATGATTTATTAGCTATGACTACTGCTATGCAGATTCTTGGTGCAAGCTGGTGTGAAACACTTGATACAAAAGGAACAGATGGGTCAAATATTCATCTTGGAGGTCCTGAAACAATCACAGGTTATTTTGGAGGTGTTGGTCAGCCTAATGATCATCCGATTAAATGGGTAGATGAATTCCTTTATTATTACACAAATTATGGTGTGAAAGAGGTTCTTAATATTAACCCTGGGACTATACTCTTGGGTTATCTTCTGCATAAAATTGGTTTAGATATTGATTTTAAGATATCAGTTTTTATGGGTAATGATAACCCTTATGCAGTTTTCTGGACTCTTATGGCTGCTCGTTTATTTTCAAGAGAAGATGGTTCTACATCACTTGCTGGTTTTAATTTTTCAAACTCTGTTAATAACACTACTATTGAGCTTAGCAGTGAGATCAGAAAATCTCTTGGTTTAGAAGATTTTGTAAGATTTGAGCATCACATTCTTGAAACATATAAAAGTATTGTAATTCAACCATATGATAGAAGAGATGAACTTTTAGAAATCGCCCCAAAAGTAAAAAACATTAGTGCTAAGCATGAAGGTGCAGAAGTTGAAGTGGATAAAAAAAGAGAACATCCAACTGATATACTTGATTATTTCATTCCACGCAAAGATATTGAAAAACAGGGTTTAATGCCTGCTATTACTCAGAATTATCTAGATAAACATGAAGCAATAAATAATACTGCTCGTGCATTAACCGAGAAAGGCCTTTCTTTTATTGCTGCACCAAATTTACATCATCGGCAGGAGTGATAAATTATGCATTTTAATTTAGCATTTATTGGTTTTGGGACCGTTGGTCAGGGTTTAACTGAGATACTTTTAGAAAAAAAAGAAATGCTTTCAGAAAAATATGGTTTTGATTGTCATGTTGTCGCTATTTCTGATATTATGAAAGGCTCTGTTTATGATAAAAACGGTCTTGATATGAAAAAGATACTTAAACTTGTTAAATCAGGTAAAAAATTAGATGAATATCCTTCTGGTGTTAAAGGTTTAGATAGCCTGGCTACTATTACTAATACTAATGCTGATACAATTGTTGAGGTTACCTTTACTGATGTTAAAACAGGTGAGCCTGCTCTTACTCATATTAAAACCGCTTTTAAATCAGGTAAAAACGTTGTATCAACAAACAAGGGCCCTGTTGTTAAGCAGGCTGTTAAACTTTTAAAACTTGCAGAGTCAAATAATGTTTACTATGGTTTTGAAGGCGTAGTTCTCGCTGGTACCCCAGTTTTAAATCTTGCCAGATATACACTTGCGGGTAACAAAATCAATGGTTTTAAAGGAATTCTTAATGGTACAACAAATTATATCCTTACTAGGATGGAGGAAGGTATGTCTTATGAGGATGCTTTGAAAAAAGCACAAGAGCTTGGTTATGCAGAGGCAGATCCAACAGGGGATGTCGAAGGTCTTGATGCTCTTGGTAAAGTTGTTATCCTTTCTAATGTTGTTCTTGGTAAAAATTTATCATGGACTGATGTTGAAAGAAAAGGTATAACAGGTATCACAGTTGATGATATTAAAAAGGCTAAAGCTGAGGGGAAACGTTGGAAACTTATAGGTAGTGCAAATATAGAAAAAGATGGTACTGTTAAAGCAAAGGTTTGGCCAGAAAAACTGCCTTTAAATGATCCTTTAGCAGGTGTCGGTGAAGCTGTTAATGCTTTAACATATTACACTGATGAACTTGGTCCTGTTACCATTATTGGACCTGGAGCAGGTCGTCGTGAAACTGGTTTTTCACTTCTTATTGATCTTTTAGAAATAAACAGGAAAATGAGTGATTAAATGAATGGTGGGTATACTGAGAAAATACTTAATGTTAATTTGAAAAATCAAAAGTTTTCTGTTGAAAAAACAAATATGCAGGATGCCCGAGATTTTATTGGCGCTAAAGGTCTTGGAGCTAAACTTCTTTTTGACCGTTTGCCTACGAAAACAGATCCATTGTCACCAGAAAATATTCTAATGTTTACAACAGGACCTCTTACGGGTACTTCTGCTCAGACATCTGGTAGGGGCACTGTTGTTACTAAATCTCCTCAGACTGGTCTTTTTTTAGATTCTCATTTTGGTGGTGTTTTTGCCTCTGAAATGAAAAAAGCAGCATGGGATTTTATAATCTTTAACGATAAGTCTGATATTCCTGTTTATATTGTTATCAAAGATGATATTGTAGAATTTAAAGATGCCTCTGATTTATGGGGAAAAGAATGCCTTAAGACCCATGATTGGCTGCAAAAAAAAGAAGGTAGAGTAAAAACAGCAGTTATTGGTCCTGCAGGTGAAAATCTTGTTAAGTTTTCAGCAATCACAATTGATGGGCATCGTCATGCAGGTCGCGGTGGCGCAGGTGCTGTGATGGGTTCTAAGAATCTCAAAGCCGTTGCTATCTTTGGTAGTAAAAAAATACCTCTTCATGATCCTGATGGTTTTACTAAAAAAACCAAAGACGTCACAAAACAGGTTAAAGAAAATGATTTTGTTCCTAAAAGAAGAAAATATGGTACACCCTACTGGGTTAAACCCATAAATGAGGAGGGTTTCATCCCAACTAGAAATTATCAAGAAGGTAGTTTTGAGTATGCTAAAGAAATAAATGCTGATACTATGCAGGAGAGAATTGTTGATCGTGGTGGTTCTTGTTTTAATTGTATTATTGCTTGTTGGAATCAGTCATCTATTAAATCAGGTCCTTTCAAAGGTGTTTCACTTGTGGGACCAGAATATGAAACTCTTGCTCTTATGGGTTCAAATCTTGGTATGAAAAGTATTGAGGATGTAACATATCTTAATGAACGATGTAATGAACTGGGTATGGATACTATTTCTTTGGGTGGTGTACTTGGTTTCGCAATTGAAGCATATGAGAAAGGTGTTATTTCAAAAAATGATCTAAATGGTAATGATATAAGCTGGGGTAAAGCTATGGAACTAGGGAAACTTATCCATGATATAGCTTATCGTAATGGTAAAGCTCCAGATATATTAGCAGAGGGGGTGAAGATTGCTGCTGATAAACTTGGTAAAAAATCTGAAAGATTTGCTGTTCATACTCATGGTCTTGAAATCCCTGGTTATGATCCTCGTGGTACTTTTGGTATGGGTTTGGCTTATGCAACATCTGATCGGGGTGGTTGTCACCAACGTGCTTGGACTGTGACCGCTGAGCTTTACAACCCTGAGTTTGAACGTTTTTCTTTTGAAAAAAAGGCACAGATAGTAAAAGATGTACAGGATGAACGCGCAGCGTTTTTCTCACTTGTACTTTGTGATTTTGCGCCTATCTCTGAGGATAACTGTGTTGATATGTGGAATCTAGCCACCGGTTTTAATCACACTGTTGAAAGCTATATTAAATGTGGTGAGCGGATTTGGAATCTTGTTAGATTATTTAATCTACGTGAGGGTATGAACCCAGCTGATGATAAAGTATCTGAAAGGTTTTTTAAAGATTCATTTACCAGTGGTCCTGCAAAAGATGTTTTGTTAGATGAAGAAGGTTTTTATAAAAGTTTGAAGGAATATTATTCTCTACGCGGCTGGGATGATAAAGGAATTCCCACTTATAAAAAACTTAAAGAGTTGGGTTTAGAAAAATATGCAAAAAAGTTTTGGAATAAATAATGGTGATGAATGTTATGCCTAATTTAAGTAAAGGAGCAAATAAGATATATGGTGAGGCCGCTTTTGAGGTTCTTGCAAAAGCTCAAGAATTAGAAAGACAAGGTAAAAATATTCTTCATTTTGAAATCGGTGAACCAGATATGGAGACACCTGATAACATTGCCCAGGCAGGTATCAAAGCAATAAAGGATAAAAAAACTCGTTATGTTCCATCAATTGGTGTTTTAGAGCTTAGAAAAGCAGTCCAAGATGAAATAGAAAAAACACGTGGTTACAGGCCTGATTTGCAGCAAATTGTTATAACACCTGGTTTAAAACCTGGTATATTTTTTTCAATGCTTGCAACTGTTAATCAAGGTGATGAAGTTATTTATCAAGACCCTGGTTATCCAACTTATGGATCTGTCACATCATTTCTTAACGCAAAACAAATAATGGTTCCACTTCTTGAAGAAAATGAATTCCGAATGAACCCTGATGATATAAAAGAAAGAATTACTAATAAAACCAAGCTTATAATTGTAAACTCTCCTCAGAATCCTACTGGGTCTGTTATGACCAAATCTGAAATGGATGAAATCGCAGAGATAGCAGAAGAAAATGATGTTTTTGTAATCTCTGATGAGATATATTCAAAAATGACTTATGATACAAAACATTACACCCCTACCTTGAGAGATCAAGCACGTGAAAGAACAATACTACTGGATGGTTTTTCAAAATATTATGCTATGACAGGCTGGCGTCTTGGTTACATAGTAGCACCAGTAAAAATTGCTGAAAGACTTCAAGATTTCCTTGTCAGCGCGATATCTTGTACTGCATCTTTTACACAATACGCTGGTGTTGAAGCATTAACCGGTGATCAAAGTTTTATACCTATGATGATGAAAAGATTCAAAGAAAAAAGAGATAGAATCATAAGAGGACTTAACTCAATAAAAGGTTTCAATTGTAAAAAACCTAAAGGCGCATTTTATGCTTTTCCAAACATTATGGAAACAGGTATGACCTCACAAGAATGCGCCGATCATCTACTTTATAATGCAGGTGTAGCAGTTTTACCAGGCACTGCATTTGGCCCATATGGTGAAAGATATCTCCGTTTTTCATATGCTACAACTCTTGAAAACATTGATTCAGCTATTGAAAAAATCAAAGAATCCCTTAAATAAAAAAAATTCATGACCTTTTAGGATACATAGAAAAATGAAAAAACAAGAGGTTACTCCTGTTAAGTACCCCAAGTCATAAAACTTGTTTCCTTTTCAAAATAATTAGCAATGCGGTTCATTGCCTCATGTACAGTTTGAAAATTGCTATTTTGTAATATATCCTTATCAAACTTTGAAAAAACACGT
>Ga0256868_10000978_pt1 | contig 16161 bp, 15 predicted proteins | sample RVTome_13_FD_187341 | JGI IMG/M metagenome (GOLD analysis project Ga0256868, IMG submission 187341) | Soil microbial communities from uranium-contaminated site in the Upper Colorado River Basin, Wyoming, United States - RVT92D227 HiSeq ...
CCCATGATACTACGACGAATATTCGCGACTCCAGAGCGCTTCCAAGAATTCTCGAAGGGGTAGGATGGTCAGATTCTCCAGATTTCGTCTGCGTGGTCCAAGGCTCACGCAGAGATAACGTTTCAGTTTCTTTTCTTCAGCCAAGGCCCGGAGGGATCTCAAATCATGGGCCGAGACATTTTCTTTTGCCTTCACCTCTACCGTCGTATGATCACCCAGAATGAAATCAACCTCAAATCCTGAATCCGAGGGACGTGAACCTGAGGGAAGTAGGTGAAAATTGATACCTTTCATGACGAATCTCTTTCCACAGAAGCAATAAACCGAAGAACCGCTGTCCTATTGGCACCGGCTCCCAAAGATAATTCAATACCAAGTTGTTCCAAAAGTCAAACATATTTCTTATGAATGGGTTGATCTTCGGAGGAGTAGATCATTTGGACCAGGGGGTCAATTGTTACATTTTCCAAGAAGGCCTTTGAATAAATCGTGAGCATTTCGATCATCGCTTAGCCGATTCCTCAATCTCCTTTGCTCCTGGCTCACCGATGTGTGACCCACATTCAGCATATTCTTATATGGCTTATCAACGATGAAGAATTAACCCCATTGACTGACTGACTCCGATTTCACCGCTTCCTCCAGCTTGAGGAGTATTCTTTTCCCCGTGCATTTCCATCCAGCCCATCGTGAGTGCTGGCATAGCAAAAACAGCTTAGCCGCTTGGCTCTACCCCTCCAAAGCTAAAGAAAAGGTTATCTATCCTTATCCTTCTTCATTCCCTGAATGATAAACTGAAACAATTCAAAAGCGTCCCTGGTAATCCTATCTTGTTCATCCTTATCGGTTATGCCCATGAATTTCGCTATCGACACAGGTCCGAGTGATTTTATATCTTTGAAGTGCTCTTCGATATTTTTCAAAGCCTCCTTCATTAATCCGTGATTTCTTAGCTTCATTAGCTCAGATAGAACCGACTTGGGGCCTTCTTTGTAATACCTTGCAAGCATATAAAGATCATAAGCATCCTTTTCGCTTGTGCGTTCACCTATTGCAATACCTTTCATCACAAAACAGGCTGTGACATCGGCTACCTTAATGTCCAATTCGATATTTGCCCCGTTTAATATTGGTCCTGATAAATGGATTACGTCCGCATGATTAAATGCAATATCGGTTCCACGACCCTTCCTGGCAAGCATATCTTGTATTCGTTGATGCCTTCTTTTCTTAGATGTGCCATCGTATTCAGGGGCCAGGAAATCGATTCTCACCTCTATTTCTTTGCCATTTTCAAGGGCAACCTTCTTTAAGAAACTTGCTGGAATGTCTCTCCCCAGGGCGTCCTTCCTTTGATAGAATCCTCTTCCTGTAAGAATCTCAAGAATAGTCTTGTAATCAGTCTCTGGAATGGAAAAAGCGTCCAGGGCTACATCGATATCCAATGAACCAACGTGTTGGTCATATTCTCCAGGATACTTATATTTTTCGAGGAGAAAAAAGGGAACCCATCCCCCAATGAGCACGATTTGATTACGATAAGGCTTCAAGTATAGAAAAAGTTCTCGCATGACAATTACACATGCTTCTACTTCTTCAGCCGTAAATCTCATCTTCAACGCCTCAGAATTTGATGATCTTCTCCCTAAGAAATTCAGCCTGTTCCCTTCCGCGCCCTGCGTAGTTATATAAGTCGAGATATATCTGTATTGGGTTCGCAACTCTAACGGAATCAAATTCTTGAGCCTTATAATAAACCCCCTCATCGTAGGGCACCAGTATCTGCAGATTTGCTCCTGAAGGGACCTCTTTGAGTTCAAGGGCCCTTTTCAGTTCCCCAACATCACCGCTGAAATAGCTCGTGGTCACATTGTATCTGGTAAATGGTGCAAGGTGGTTAGCACCTGAAAAAAGCGTTAAAGCATATGGGATCTTTTTCGTCTTACAGAATTCGGCAAGCTGTTTTTCGATCTGGGAAATCTGCATGATTGAATAAAGATTCAAGACTTTGTTTCTCTCAGAACGATAATTCTCTCTCCATAAATCGAGGAGCTTCGTTTTATCGATTATTTTTAAACCCTCTGGTTGTTCCAACCAGAGTCCGAATGCATCCAACTTTTTATTGACTTTCGATACCTGACCAAGACTGACCCCAACTTCCTTGGCTATGTTCCGATAACTATTCCTTGATACTGTTTTTTCCGAATCCTTAAGCAAATAGAACTTCAATATCCTTTCCGCCTTTGGATTAAAAAGTCCCGTTGGTTCACTCGGATATTTGAATCTGTTCGGTTTTCCTTCTATCTCCATGTAAAAGGAGTCAAAATCCAGGTAGGCATTCCCAGAGAGATCCAAGAATCCAACCCCGATCTTCTTACAGATTTCCCTTCCCAACTCGGATATGTAAGGTGCGATAATCACTGGATAGCCTTTTCTACCCCCCTGGCTTATTTCTAAAAGTTGCAACCCTTTTTCTCTTAGTTGCTTAGGGTATCTCTGACTGATGACCTCACAGAGAAGGTTTTTCGGTTTGCCCCGACCTTTAAACATAGTATAATATCGGGCATCTTCCCGACCTCAAAAGAATCTTTAGAGAGTGAGGCCAGGGGAACGGCAGTGGCGTCCTTAAGCTTGGGGAAAAGCTCTCTAAAAGTGGCCTTGAATTTTTGCTCAAGTTCTTTTTCGGTCATTTTATGTTCACCGGAATAGCGGTGTTCACTATTTAGTGAACACTCTAATTTAAATGAACGAGGATGTCAAGTAGATTTTAGTTTTCAAGGCAATAAGGTATATATACCTTATTGCCACGGGATGATCTTTCTACGGGATGAACAATACTTTCCTTCCCGGAGAACGAGACAGAATGGTATATATACCATTCTGTCTCCACAGCCTCCAATGAACTCATTACCTAAGTTAACCAAAAAGCATCAAGAAGAAATCAGGGCTTGTTTCGATAGCATGGGCACGAAAATATATTCTCGGAGAAGAATTGAAGAAATCTTTTCAAGCAATTGGAATCAATGGCATTTACCTCGAAACATGAGAATGGATGACCTCTTGGAACACCTTATTAAGAATTCGGAACTCAAAGAAGTCATTCTCAAATCTCCAAATTACGACAAAAAATATGTTCGCTACACGTGGGGGGAGATATCAGTATATCAGCTAAGCCTTTCTTTAAGACCGCGCTCTTATTTGTCCCACCACTCTGCCATGTATTTGAATAACCTGCTTGAAGTGCCTTCCAGAACCATATATGTCAATTCCGAACAATCCCCGAAATTTCGAGGAGAAACCTCCTTGGAACAAAGATCAATCGACTTAGCATTCAAAGCCAAAAAAGCCAGAACATCAAAGTATATCTTTACTCATAAGGATTGGAAGATATGCTTTTTGAGTGGGTCAAATACCAATAATCTGGGAGTTGTAGAAATTGAGGAACCCAACAGTGGAACATTGCAGGTTACAAATATTGAGAGAACCTTGATCGATATAACTGTCCGACCATTTTATTCCGGCGGGACGGGCGGAGTCCAAAAGGCTTATATCAAGGCCAAGGGAAAGATCTCCACTGACCTATTAATTTCGATTCTAAGAAAGATCAATCATGTATACCCTTACCACCAGGCGATAGGCTTTTATATGCAACGGGCTGGTTTTAAGAATTCTGTCCTGAATTCGCTCAAAAAAATGGGACTCGAATATGATTTTTATCTGGACTACGGAATAGGGCAGACGGACTATTCAAAAGAGTGGAGAGTTTACTTTCCAAGAAATCTTTGAGCCATACGTTAACTGATCTGAGAAAAAGTGGCCTAATTGTTCTATTTTTTAGCTAATCCTTCTTCTTTGGTCTCCCTCCATCTCCCTACGACTATCGTCTTTTTTTGTTCCTAGGGCGGGGACGATTGCGGCTCGTCGCCGGCTTTTTTTGTCCTTTGTCTGACGGTGCTTCCGAGGGTTGCGGTAAGGGGGCATGGAGCATCTCCTGATAATAATCGTCCAGTAACATGGCAATGATGGCCGACTCGTCTTCATTTTCAGCCAGACTGCGGCCAAGCGAAACAAATCGTTTACTGCGTTCGGTTTTTTGCGCGTCCCGATCGCGTAGGCGAGCTTCGAGCAAGGCCGTTACCCGTTCCGTAACAACGGCCGTTACGTCAGCGGCCGTTGGCAAAGGCCTCTCTTGCAGATCGATACTAAACCGTTTAGCGATACGGTCGACAACGAATGTTTCAATGTGGGTTGCCAGCGATATGGCGACTCCTGCCTTGCCAACTCGGCCCGTTCGCCCGGCTCGGTGGATATAGTCCTCTATATCTTTGGACGGTTCATATTGAATCACATGAGAGAGATCAGGGATGTCGAGCCCCCGAGCGGCCACATCGGTGGCCACCAGAAAACGAAGCGTCTTCTTGCGAACACGCTCCAGAACCCGATCGCGATCCTTCTGTGGAAGATCGGATGTCAATTCATCCGCGTCATAACCGAAATTTTGCAGGACGGTTGACACGTAATGTACCTCAGCTTTGGTATTGCAGAAAATAATGGCTGAAGCCGGGTTCTCAATTTCGATGATGCGGATAAGACTACGATCTTTGTCCATGCCGGGCACGGTATAAAAAACATGCTCGGTGTCGGTGACGTGCACGTGGTCTTCGCTCAGGGAGATGAACTCCCCTTTATGAATGAATTCGCTTGCGGTGCGGACGACATGGGGCGGGAAGGTTGCCGAGAACATACAGCCATGGATACGGCGAGCAGGAAGGTATTTCTGTATCTTTTTCATGTCGGGGTAAAAACCCATGGACAACATGCGGTCGGCTTCATCAAAAATGAGCATCTCAAGATGTTCAAGAGAAAGTGTCCGCTTGAGAAGATGATCGAGTATGCGCCCCGGCGTACCGACGACAATGTGCGCACCTTGACGAAATGCGTCTATTTGCTCGCCATAACCAACACCGCCGTACACAGCGACAACCCTAAAGCCTGCTGTGCCGCACAGCATCTCGGCTGCTTGTGACACTTGCCGGGCCAGTTCGCGTGTGGGGACGAGGATGAGCGCTTGACAGTGGTGTTTCGCCGCATCGAGCCGCTCCAGCATGGGTAAAACAAACGCGCCGGTTTTACCGCTGCCGGTACGGGCCTGGATCATCATATTTCGTGCTGCAAGCACGTAAGGAATGCCCCGTGCCTGAACGGGCATGAGAGCCGTCCAACCCGCACGGGCGGCGGCATCTCGCAAGCGTACGGGCAGTTGTTCCAGCGTTACATCAGGCATTGGGTTGATTGAGTTATTCATGCGGGCCTCGTAAGTATGTATTTTAAAATATCTTTGCACATATTTAAATAAGGGCCTTGACTAGAATAGAGGATTCTCTCTGCATATTTTTAGCACAATATCATAAATATTTTCATTGTGGTAGTTAAACCTGAATTCGGAGAAGGAACTAGGGGACGCTCGTGAAATATTGATATTCTGAGCTAAAATCTAGAATCAGGTATTGATTCTTGCTGTTCACATAGCCTCATTTTCCCTCTTAATGCTGGGAACAGACCTATTTATTCCCCAACTATCTTTCAATCCGTCCCCTCATTTGTTATCATAGAAACATCTCTTGGCCATGAACCAAAAGCTGTCCCACAACATCATCGAACGCCCTGAGCTCCGTGATCGGTTGAGGGTTTTTCGCGATCGGCCTCATGCCGGCGAGGTCTTGGCCGAGATGCTCGATGCTTATTGCCAGTCCGATGCTATAGTGTTGGCCATACCGGCAGGGGGCGTGCCAATTGCCGCCGTAATAGCGGAGAAGCTCCACATCCCCTTAGATGTGGCCGTGGCCAGCAAGATCACCCTGCCGTGGAATACCGAAGCAGGCTACGGTGCCGTGGCCTTTGATGGGACCATGCGCTTGAATGAGGATCTCTTGCCGCGCCTCGGGCTGATTGAGGAGCAAATCCAGCAAGGGATAGAGCAAACAACCCCAAAGGTCCTGCGGCGGGTAAGGCGTTTCCGGGGTGACCAGCCCTTTCCGGACCTCGCTAAACGCCAGGCCATCCTCGTGGATGACGGCCTGGCCTCGGGCTTTACCATGCTGGTCGCAGTCGAGGCCCTGCGCAAGGCTGGCGCACGGGAGATCTGCGTCGCCGTGCCTACTGGCCACGGGAGTTCCCTGCCGAGGATGGCCTCAGAGGTGGAGGCCGTCTATTGTGCCAACATCCGCACCGGTTTCAGCTTTGCCGTGGCCGACGCCTATGCAGCATGGACCGATGTCACGGAAGAAGAGGCAATAGCAATATATAGGGAGAGTAGGGGACGTACTTAAATCCGTTCAATAAGTCTCCAATACGCCATGCCTCCGGTATCAGATTTTTATTTAAAAAGCTAAACTACGGAGCTCACACCCATCTCCACAAAAAGGGTTCACGATAACCGCCTCGTTTTTATTTCGCAACCTCCTGCATAATCCGGGATTCCTCCAGACTGTGGGTGGGGGCAGTGATCTGCGTCAGTTCACCGGCGCGGTATTTGTCGATGACCTCCTGCACGTTCATATGTTCTTGAACGCGATATATGTCGACGAAATTATCCTTCAGCATGTGGAAGGAAAGCTCCCCGATCTGCGATGTGAAGAGGACGTCGAGTCCGTGACCGATGACCGCTCTGATGACCTTTACCCCGATATGCATCTCTTTGTCGAGAAATTCATTGAGATAGAAATCTTCAATGTCTGCGCGGTCTCCATGGATTTTAAGGATAATGAAATAAGGCGCCCTGCCGAAGTGGCCATGTACTTTTGACTGGAGACCGTTCATATCCTCTACAGGAATAATGGCCGACGCGGTATCCTTTTTTGAGGGCTCCACGTGCACAAAAACCGATTCGATCTCTCTATGAGCGGTTGTTACTAAACGCTCAACCGTGTCAGCCAGGTTATGGGCCTTGTAAACCGAAATGGATGGGCTGGTAGCAATCTCGCATTCAACCATCTTAAAGGGGCCGGATTGTCTGATCTTAATCTCATGTATGTCTTTGACCCCTTCCAGCCGGGAGATCATTTCTTCTATTTCTGACCGCAGTTTCGGATCGAGGTTTGCATCCAACAGTAGCAGAACGGATATCCAGACATTCTTGATACCCAGCCAGATAATCAGTGATGCTATTATTATTACAACACTTCCCTCTACATACGGAACCCTCGCATAGGTGAGTAGAATACCCGCCATAACGACAAAAGAGGTCGCGATATCGAAAAAGGTTTCGGACGCATTTGCGAGAAGGGCGCGTGAATTGATTGCATCACCGATCTCTTTTTCTTTTGTTGCTATGAAATAAGCGACGACCAGTGATAGGAGGCTGACCGACAAGGGAAACAGGGGGAACCCCGGGGGGATTTCTAAGTGAAAGAGCCTTTTATATCCATCAAAAAGGTTTTCTATGCCTGCCCATGTAATCATCCCCCCTATAATGAGAGTTACGAATGTTTCCGCTTTATAGAGTCCGTAAGGAAACCGTTTACTTTTCTTGCCGCCCGCGATCCAGAGACCGAACCATGACGCAAAGATAGCCAGAGCATCGACGCTGCTGTGGTATGCATCGGCTATAAGAATGCTCGATTCAAAGCAATAGCCTATTACAAATTTGATCGCCGCGAGAAGGAGTATGACAACAGTTGCTGTTCGGGCTATCCTTTGTCCCTGTTTCAGCGAGTCAATATGATTCTTTTTCTCTTTCATAGTTTTTCAGGCGGAAGGGATAAGCTATTCAACCTTTAGAAATTGACGGGTCATAAAAGAGCCGCATTGAGGGCATCTTTTCTGGAAGCAGGGGATGCCGGGTTCACGGGGGGCTACAAGGCCGCACTGCGGACAGATACAGTTCGTAGGTGGTCCGCCTGGACCAAAACCTCTCATTCCTCTTCTTTTTCTCGCTCTACCTCTTTGGTTGATTCCGGCAACTCGCTTTTTCCTGTCAAAGCCAAATGCCATTGTTGCTCCCGTGTATTATTTTTTTTGCTATTACACCCCGATGGTCTTCCCGATTTTCATGTTGATGCGGTTATTTTTCTATGATTCCTGAAAGATTTTTACGGCTATCTTCTGCCCCCGCATTACTAGCGTACCCTCCCCATAGTAGACCCCTGAGCAACCGCCGACCAGACGCTTAAAATAGCTCCCATGCCGATTCCTGCCGCCTCCCCTATGATCAGGGCTGTTTCGCCTGCGTATGTCTTGGTTCCGAGAACCGGCTACCTAATGTCAAATCTCTCCAGCGCTCCCATCTCCTCCAAAAGGGGTTCACGGCAACCGCCTAGTTTCATCCCTGTACGCTGCTTTTGCTGACAGACTTCTCGAAATAAGCTATGATGGCCCTTCTCAGTCCCGCGATGCCCAGATTCGAGCAGTGAAGTTTGAACTCAGGAAGTCCGTCCAGGGCTTCCACAATGTCATCTTCCGAGACCATCAGCGCATCCTCGATACTCTTTCCTATGGCAAGCTCCGTCATGGCGCTGGCGCAGGCTATTGCTGCCGGGCAGCCCCTTATCTGATATTTTACATCCGTCACCACGTCTTTTTCTACCTTGATAAAGACCCGTAACAAATCACCGCAATCCCTCTCACCGATCTCGCCGATACCGTCTGCCTCCTCAATGATGCCGGCATTTTTTGGGTTTTGAAAGTGTTGCAGCACCTTCTCACTGTATTCAAACATATTTCCATAACCTCTCTTTTCAGGATACCGATTTTTTTCATCACTTGCCGAACACGTACCGCGTCCCCGCGGTATTGAGGATGAACTGCCCGGGCATAGCCGCAGCCAACTGTGCGATTGCCTCAAATCCCGTGCAGTGGGCCGGGATGATATAGTCGGGCGCTATCGTCTTAATGTCTGATACGGTTTTCTTGATAATTTCCGGCGGTGCATTGACAAGATGGAATCCCCCTATCACCGCGTGGACTTTCTCTATGCCGCTCATTTGCTGCGCATGTTTCACGGTATTCACGATGCCTGCGTGGGCGCAGCCGGATAGGATGACGAGGCCCTTTCCTTTTACGTTGCACACCACTGCCTGCTCTCCAGGGAACTGATCTCGCTCGAAGGTGCCTCCCCTTTGAATGATAAGGTTCGGTGAGCCCTGTTCATAGTCGGTGACGCGCTCTATCTCTCCGGTAAGATAACAGCCGGGCATCGCTTCAACGGGTTCCCTGGCCTCCACTATCTCTGCTATGCCCTGACGTTCTATTGCCTCCTTTTCCAATCTGCCCAGATCGATCAAATCATCGCTCCCCGGGCGGCGGGAGAATCTGCGGGCAAAAACTTCCTTGCCGACATAAAGGTGAATGCCCGGACGGGCGCGGCCGAGTATGGTTAATAATCCACTCCAGTGGTCGAAGTGGCCGTGGCTCAATCCGAAGGCGTCAATCATGCCGACATTGATGCCGAGGAGTTCCATGTTCTTAATGATCCCCAGGGGATCCAGGCCGTAATCGAACATGAAGAAATGGGATATCCCGTTGCTGACGGTTTCCAGATGGCAGGAAAAGCCGTGCTCCGCATGGATGGAGGCACCGGGCAAGACCCTGAAGCGTTTTCCCATCAGCGGGTCTGGCCTTAAGGCGTCATAGTAGTTGTCCGTGACAATGGTAATAGTAAGTCTATCGACTGCTGAAAATCCTGTTTTCATCTTCTACAACCACCTCCGGTTGAGCAGGGAGAGGTATCGCAGCGCTCCTCCTTGCCGCAGCAGGTCTTTCCCGCCTGTGAGCCACGCATGGAGAAACTGCTAACAGACAATTGCTGCTTCACTTGCGAACTCCCGCAGTGCTTGCAACCGATCTTTGCATCTCCTTGGCCAACCCCAACGAGAAATTCGCTTACCTTCCCGCATTCTTCACACAGATATTCATACAGGGGCATAAGGCACCTCCCTTAAAAAGCCTATTTCTTTAAAATGGCCACTTAGTGATCACACGTATTGGCGCCGGTTTGTAATGTGCCTTTCAGATACTGTTCAACTACCTCTTTCGGTGATTCTCCCATAGCGCCTGTTATCACCTGTATCCCCTTCTGTGCAAAGAGCTGTTGTGCCCGGCTTCCCATACCCCCGGCAATGACACAATTGACACCTTGCTGGGAGAGCCATACAGGCAGCAGACCCGGCTCATGAGGCGGCGGATTGACATAGATCTCGTTTACCACCGTGCCCGCACCATCCGCGTCAATCAAGGCAAAGGCCTCGCAGTGTCCGAAATGGGTGCATAGTTTTCCTTGATATGTTGGAACTGCAAATTTCATGGAATCCTCCTTTTTGTATTTTTTTGTTTTTTCTTCTTTTTTCTTTTCCTGCTTTTCAGGCGTTGCAGTCTGTTCCTCTGCCGTACGTATTCCCCCCTCCAGTATCACACTAGCGATGGCATCGAATCGTTTCGCCGTTTCCGTCTTTCCGTAGAAGTACACATAGGGCCGGCCTTCGTCGCCGCTTTTCACGATAGCGGGATCGAGCGGGATCTTGCCGAGAAAGGGGACACCGTACTTGTGAGCAAGCCTTTCGCCGCCTCCTCGGGAGAATATGTCTGTTTCTTTTTTGCAGTGAGGGCAGATAAAGCCGCTCATATTCTCTATGATCCCTGCTATAGGGAGTTTGAGCTGTCTGCAAAAGGTGACGCACTTCTCCACGTCTATGAGAGCTACCTCCTGAGGGGTTGTCAGGATTACGGCCCTGGCTTTCTTCCCGAGGATTTGCACGATGGAAAGGGGCTCATCACCCGTCCCAGGAGGGCAGTCGACAACGAGATAGTCGAGCTTCCCCCAGGCGGCGCGCTGGATAAACTCCCGTATCATATTGGCCTTCATAGGGCCTCTCCAGATGACGGGATTTTCATCGTTGTCGAGGAGAAGGCCCATGGAGACGACGTTGACATTGGCGTAGCATTCGAGGGGGAGCAGCTCTCCGTTCCGTATCCCCATCTTCTTGCCGGTGAGACCGAGGAGCTTCGGGATGCTCGGCCCGTGGATATCGACGTCGAGGATGCCGGACCTCAACCCCTGCAAAGAGAGGCTGAGCGCCAGGTTCACTGCCGCGGTGCTCTTTCCGACGCCCCCCTTGCCGGAGAGCACAATGATGATATGCTCGATGTCGTCGAGCTTCTTCTGTATCTCGATGTCCTGTGCCATTTGTTTTTCTTTCATATCTCCTCCAGGATCGATTGTAGTTTTGTCTGGATAGAGCGGATAGCTCCGCTTGCGTCGCAGCCGGGATTATAGTCCAAGATAGTCTTCCCCGCCCTCTGCGCGTCGGTCATTGCCGTTTCGTACGGTATTTCCCCGAGGAACGTGAGGGAGCTTCTGTCGCAGTATTCCTTGATGGTAGCCAGCCAGGACAGGTTGATGTCGCACTTGTTGACCACCACGGCAGCCCTTATACGGAAATGGTTCGTCAGGGCGATGACCCGCTCTAGGTCATGGATTCCCGTCGAGGTCGGCTCCGTCACGACGATCACCAGGTTGGTTCCCGTCACGGAAGAGATCACCGGGCACCCGATGCCGGGCGGCCCGTCTATAATAATAAGTCGCTTTCCCGCTGACTCCGCCTCTACCCGCGCCTCGTTCCTGACTGCCGCGACGAGCTTCCCCGAGTTGTCTTCCCCCGGCAGAAGTTCTGCAAAGACGAACCGCGCGTGATTGCCGGTATCCGCTACATACCAGTGGCCTGCGGTGTGCGCTGAAAAATTGACGGCCTGGGCCGGGCAGAAGAGGTAACAGACGCCGCATCCCTCGCAGGAAAAGGGGTCAACGATGAAATCGGATGAGATGGCGCCAAAACGGCACACGTCCCTGCAAACCCCGCAGCCTGTACAGAGCGCGAGGTCTATTGCGGCCTTCTTGCCGCCGGGAAAAGCTTGTTGGCGGATGATCCTTTCGGGCGTCAGGATCATGTGTAGGTTGGCGGCATCTACATCGCAGTCGACCATGACCTTGTCGGTAAACAAGGAAGCAAGGGCGGCTACGAGGGAGGTCTTGCCGGTGCCGCCTTTGCCGCTTATGACGACGATCTCTTTTAACGTTTCCATCTGCTGTTGCCCTACCTTGTCTGACCAGGCAGTCTCGCGATATTGATAGCGAGGTCCACAAAATGATCGCGATATTGGGGGAGTGCGCTCAGGATAATCTCCCCCCTTGAATAGGCCTTGGCTATTTCTTTGTCTTCCGGAAGCGTCATCAGCAGGGGGATGCCGTTCTGTGAAAGATAGTCATTAAGAGGCGCATAGTCACCCTGTTCTCTGTTGATGACGACCCCTATCGGTTTATCCATGGTGCGGGCGACGGATACGACAATCTTCAAATCGTGGAGCCCAAAGGGGGTCGGTTCGGTGACGAGGACGACCATATCCGCATCGGCGATGGTCTTTACCACGGGACAGGACGTGCCCGGAGGGGCGTCGATGATCTTGATATACCCTTCTTTATAATATTCTTTGACTGCCCTTATAACCGGAGTGGCCATGGGCTCGCCCACATTGAGTACGCCGTGTACAAAATCTATGTCCTGGATTGCTGTGCCCTGTTCCGTATATCCGACCTCACGCTCCTCCTCCCTGATGGCCCCTTCCGGGCAGATTCTCACACAGAGCCCGCAGCTGTGGCACATCTCCGGAAAGATCATGGTGGCGCCGGGGAGGCTCACGATGGCCTTGAACTGACACTGCGCACCGCATGCTCCGCAAAAGGTACATTTGTCGAGGTCGACAGCGGGCACCATGACCTTCACCGGTTTTTTCCCGTTGGTAACGGGTTTGAGAAAAAGATGCCCATTCGGTTCCTCGACATCACAGTCAAGGTATTGAACCTGGTGCTTGGAAGATGCCAGGTGGTAGGCGAAATTGATTGCCACGGTCGTCTTTCCCGTTCCCCCTTTGCCGCTTGCGAATGCTATTTTCATCCATAATCCTTATATTTGTTTCCATCTCTCATGCCCGTGTCATGGGCGCGTTGCACTGGGGGCACAATTGCTGGTAGCACGGGATACCTTGTTGATGAGGCGCCCGCGTCCCACACTTGGGGCAAACGCATTCCCCGCCGGGGCCAAGCCCTTTGCCGCCCATCCTGCCACGGCCTCCGCCCGGCCCCCGGCCCGCACCGGTAGCCTGTAGCCTCCCTCTTCCTTTATTGCTGCTATTGCCCTGTGCCATTGGTTACCTCCTTGGAGTGTTTATCAGGTGCTGGTGAGGGCAGAAGCCCTCACCAGCATCCCCTTATTGCTCCGTCTGGAGCTTTGCGAGGCGATCTTGGATCTGTTTCAAGGCGTCCTCCATATCAGCCGCCTCTGCCTTGAGCATCTCCATTTCAGCTTCCTTGTCCATGGGGGCTGAGCCATAACCTGCCTGGGGCCCACCCCACAACGGGTGCATGCGCGCCCAGAACGGCAAACCGGTGGCGTAGAACCAGTGTCTGAAGCCACGGCCTCTTCCGCCTCCCCTGCCCATTCCTCGTCCGAAATACCCCCTTCCAAAGGCCGGATTGTCATAGCCCGGCATGCCATACCCTGCGCAATAACCTCCCCTTCTGCCTGTCATGGAACCCATTCCCATTGGTCCTGTTCCATCTCCTCTCGGCATAACCTATACCTCCTTTCTTTCTTACCAGTGCCCGCTTACATCGGGACCGGTTAATTGAGTAAGTTTTCCGTCTTGAAAGGCCCTGAGCGCCTCCGAGACGGTCATGTTGGATGCGGTGTATACGGCGACGCCGGCGGTCTGGAGCACCCGAAAGGCATTCGGCCCCAGATGGCCGCTGATGACGACGTGCGCCCCTTCATTGACGATATGCTCGGCGCTCTGAATGCCAGCCCCCTGCGGGGCATTCATGTTGACCGTGTTGTCGACAACGCCGTGGGTTTTTGTTTCCGGGTCATAGATGATGATCTTTCTGCTTCTGCCGAAGCGTTCGTCTACCTTACCCTCTAAACTCCCATCGACACTCGTTACGGCAATCTTCATAGTCCCTCCTTGTTGGGTGAGTACGCTCTTGCCTCTTTGCTCTATGCCTTTTCCCCAGCCGTGCCGGCACCTCTGGCGCCAACCGCAGGGGGGGATATTGTTTGCTTCCACCGTGACATTTCCCCCTTCGATCCTCAGCGCCTTGCCGTTTACGACGGCAGCGGCCATCTTTTCATGGGCCGACAAGAGGAGACGGTGGAACGTGGGTTGTGAGATCTTCATCTGCTTTGCGGCCTCCTCCTGGGGTAGGCCGAGGAGGTCTTTGAGCCGGACCGCCTCCACTTCATCATGCGGGATGATCACCTCCTCCAATTCGGCCATCCTTACGCCTGCGGGCTTAAAGTAGGTCACGCTGGGGAGAAAACCGATGTTTCGTCTGCATCTCGGACGCGGCATGTTTTAATTACCCTCAGATAAACCGCATAAAAACAAGGTGGTACAGGTCATGTTATGAATATATATTCATAATAGAGTTTTGTCAAGGGGAAAGTCAATAGCGCCTCTCTGGGGCGCCCTATACCAGGGGAAGAGGTATATTGACTTGGAGGGGTTGCGTCATTACCATGAAAGGGATAATCTTACCCATCATATTTATACGACATTGAGAAGATTGAAGAGGTTAAACCTATTTGGCTCTCCCCCCTGCTAACGATGAGGAGAAAAGGCAGGTCCTCCAAAAGGTCGCCGGGGTCTTGATAAAGGCGTATGGTGTTAACGAATAAAGAAGGTTCCTGCGGCGTCGAGGAGCTCCTGCACCTGACCAAGAGGGCGTGGGAGCGAGGGGAGGAGCTCGTCATCTCAGCATTGGAGGGGGGGAGCAAGGGATTCTTCATCAGCCTCCTCACGAGGGAGGTTGCTCCCCTGCTGGTCATTACCCCTGATCAGGATCAGGCCGAGGCCCTGTGGCAGGCAATCCTCTTCTTTACCCCTCTTGCAGAGCAGGAGCGGGTACTCCTCTTCCCCTCCGATGGCATCCCCCACGGCGACATACCCCCCTGGGATCTCATCTCCCAGAGGATGAAGGCCCTGCGGTTCGCCGCCGAGGGCAGGGCATCCGTGATCATCGCCCCGATCCAGGGGCTCCAGAGAAAGGTCCCCCTTAAGAAGGCCCTTCTCTCCACCCTCATACGGATCGAGCAGGGAGAAGAGCAAAACCGCGAAAGGCTGATCAGGGCAATCATCGCCCTCGGCTACAGCCGGGTCGAGATGGTGGAGGAACGGGGTGAGATGAGCCTGCGCGGCGGGATCATGGATATCTATCCCGTTGATCAGGATTACCCCCTCAGGCTGGAGTTCTTCGGCGACCAGGTGGAATCCATTCGCACCTTCGATTTTGAGACCCAGCAATCGGCAACGCAGGCGGGCGAGGCCGTTATCACCCCTATCATGGGAGAGGGGGAGAGCACCTTGTTTGAATACCTCCCCTCCAAAACGCCCCTCATCATCGACAGCCCCTTGGAGGCCGAGAGGGAGGCGGAGAAGTTTTGGGGGCAGTTACAAAGGGTCGGCAAAGAGGATCCTTATCTTCCGCCTGATAGGATGACGGCTCTGCTCAGGCAGAGGCCGCGGGCCGAGATAGGGGGTTGGGAGATCGCTTGCCCGGCGGGCCCAGTTCCCTCTCGGATTACCCCCCGCGCCTTATCCAACGCGGAGATCTCCAGGAAGGTCAAGGCAGAGGGGTTGAGGGTCTTGATGCAGGAGATGCAGGGGTGGCTGAAGAAGGGGTGGGCAATCTATATCACCGCGCAGACACCGGGACAGGGAAAGCGGTTCGTGGAGCTGCTGGAGGATTTCGGGCTGAAGGCGGGGGTGCGGGACTCCTTTCCCCTTCATCCCCTGAAGGAGCGCGGCCGCCTGGTGGTTGTGCTCGGTGACCTCAAGGCCGGTTTCCAGCTCCCCACGGAGGGGCTGGCGGTGGTGACGGAGGAGGAGATCTTTGGACTCAAGAGGAGGGTCGGCCACGGCAAACGGCACGAGGGAGCGCCCCTTTCCACCTTTGAGGATCTCCGGCAAGGGGATCATGTCGTCCATGTCGACTACGGCATAGGGCTCTACCGGGGGCTGGTAAGGCTGGAGGGGGCGGGGGTAGAAAACGATTACCTGCTCATAGAGTACGAGGCAGGGGATAAGCTCTATGTACCGGTGGACAGATTCAATTTG
>Ga0256868_10000980_pt1 | contig 16153 bp, 12 predicted proteins | sample RVTome_13_FD_187341 | JGI IMG/M metagenome (GOLD analysis project Ga0256868, IMG submission 187341) | Soil microbial communities from uranium-contaminated site in the Upper Colorado River Basin, Wyoming, United States - RVT92D227 HiSeq ...
AGCGCATGGACAAACCCGATGTGGACCTCATCGAAGGCCTCTCCCCTGCCATCGCCATCGAACAGAAGGGGATAAGCAGAAATCCGCGATCTACCGTGGGAACCGTGACGGAGATCTATGACTATCTCCGCCTCCTCTTTGCCCGGGTGGGGCATCCCCACTGCTATAACTGCGGCCGGGAGATCCGATCGCAGACCCCCCAGGAAATGGTTGATCAGCTTTTGACCTTGCCCGAGGGAAGCCGTCTCATCATCATCGCCCCCCTGGTCAAGGGGCGAAAGGGCGAGTATCGAAAGCTCTTAGACCAGCTGAGGGGAGAGGGGTTCGTTCGCGTGAAAATCGATGGCGAGATCAAAGACCTGGGAGAAGAGATCATCCTCGACAAGGACAAGAGGCACGACATCGATCTCGTGGTTGATCGGATCCTGATGCGTGAGGGGGTCAAAAACAGGATCACCGAGTCCATCGAGTTGGCCCTGCGGTACGGTGACGGCGTCGTGAGGGTCGGGGTGGATGAAGGCGAGGATCTCGTCTTCAGCGAGCGATTTGCCTGTCTGGAATGCGCGGTGAGTTATCCCGAGATATCCCCTCGGTTATTTTCTTTTAACAGCCCTTCTGGAGCGTGCCCCCGCTGCGGCGGACTTGGCTATCTACCCGCAACGGAACCCCCTGCTGCCGAGGCAACAGCAGAAGAGATCGGAGCTGCTCCTTGTCCCGAGTGCCAGGGCAAGCGGTTACGGAAGGAGGCCTTGGCGGTGCAGTTTCAGGAAAGGTCCATTGCCGAGGTGACGCAGTTGACTATAAAAGAGGCCCTCGCTTTTTTCGAGAATGCTAAACTCACCCCCCAAGAGGAAGTGATTGTGAGGCTCGTCTTGCGGGAGATCAGAGAGCGGCTCGGTTTTCTCGTCAGCGTGGGGCTCGACTACCTCTCCCTCGATCGGGCCTCAGCCACCCTGGCCGGCGGAGAAGGAGAGAGGATTCGGCTGGCCACCCAGATCGGATCAGGGCTTACCGGTGTCCTCTATGTCCTGGATGAGCCGAGCATCGGCCTTCACCTCAGGGACAACCTGAGACTCCTGGATACCCTCAAGCGCCTGCGCGACCTCGGCAACACCGTCATCGTGGTGGAACACGACCCGCAGACCGTGCTCACTGCCGATTACGTCATCGATATGGGGCCTGGGGCAGGTGTGCACGGGGGAGAGGTGATCTTTACCGGGACGCCCGAGGCGTTGCTGAAGGACCAGGGATCCCTTACGGGCAAGTACCTCTCCGGCCGCCTCACCATCCCCATACCGGCCAAAAGGAGAAAGAGCGGCAAAGGGTCATTGATTATCGAAGGGGCCAAGGCCAATAACCTCAAGGGGATCACGGTGGAGATCCCGCTGGGGATCTTCACCTGTGTGACCGGGGTCTCCGGCTCCGGCAAGAGCAGCCTGATCATCGATACCCTTTACCAAGCACTGGCTCAGCGTCTACACAGAGCCAATGCGCGTGCCGGCAGGTTTACGGCCCTCCGGGGGGTTGAGGCATTGGATAAGGTCGTTAAGATCGACCAGATGCCGATCGGCAGGACCTCCCGCTCCAATCCCGCTACGTATACCGGGATCTTCTTCTTCATCCGGGATCTCTTTGCGCAGCTCCCCGAATCAAAGGTGAGGGGATATACGCAGGGGCGATTCAGCTTTAATGTGAAGGGGGGGAGGTGTGAGGCATGTCAAGGGGAGGGGCTCATCAGGATAGAGATGCACTTCCTTCCCGATGTCTACGTGACCTGCGATGAGTGTGAGGGGAGGCGCTTCAACCGCGAGACCCTGGAGATCCGCTACAAGGGCAGGGATGTTGCGGAGGTCCTCGAGATGACGGTGGAGGAGGCGCTGGAGTTCTTCCGGCACATCCCACCTTTGAAAAAGAGACTCCAGGTATTGGCCGATGTGGGTCTTGGGTACATTGAGCTGGGGCAGCCTGCTCCTACCCTCTCCGGTGGCGAGGCCCAACGGGTGAAGCTCTCGCGTGAGTTGGGCAAGCGGGATACCGGCAGGACCGTCTACATCCTCGATGAGCCGACGACCGGATTACATTTCGCCGAGATCCAGCGGCTTCTCGATGTGCTCAACCGGCTGGTGGATGCCGGCAACACCGTCGTCGTCATCGAACACAACCTCGATGTCATCAAGTCAGCGGACTATATCATCGATTTGGGGCCCGAAGGGGGGGATCAAGGGGGTGAGGTGATTGCGCTTGGCACCCCTGAGCAGGTGGCTGCCAGCCCTCATTCCTATACCGGGGGATTCCTCAAAAAGGCATTGAAATGATTGAGCAAATTTCCTTTTATCTTGATCGTTTATGAAAATAAAGCTATAGTTCACATCAATGAGAGGAGCTAGATTCATCAATATTTTTTCTCTATGTCAGAAAGGAAGATTAGCAATGAAAAGGATTCTGCTTATGGCATTGCTTTTCTTATCCCTGATGGTTTGTGTCACCTCGCTGGCATGGACAGGCGCCTTGGACGATGCCAAGACTGGCCTGGCGGCAGCCCAAGCGGGGAACTATGATGAGGCCATCAGGCTCTACACCAAGGCCATTGAGTCTGGCGAGCTTTCCCAGGAGAACCTAAGTATAGCCTACCACAATCGCGGCATCGCTTGGGATGACAAGGGCGACTATGATAAGGCCATTGTTGACTACACCAAGGCCATAGAGATTAACCCAAGGGACGCTAATGCCTACCACAATCGCGGCCTCGCCTGGCAAGATAAGGGCGACTATGAAAGGGCCATTGCCGACTACACCAGGGCAATAGAGGTTGATCCGAAGTACGCCTCTGCCTACTACAACCGCGGCCTCGCCTGGCAAGATAAGGGCGACTATGACAGGGCCATTGCCGACTACACCAGGGCCCTAGAGGTCGATCCGAAGCACGCCTCTGCCTACTACAACCGCGGCCTCGCCTGGTATGCCAAAAAGGACTATGTCAAGGCCATTGCCGACTATGACAAGGCCAGAGAGATCAACCCAAAGGATGCTGATCCCTACAATAATTTAGCATGGCTCCTGGCTACGTGCCCTGAGGGCAGATACAGAGACGGCAAGCGTGCTATTGCGCTTGCCCAAAAGGCTGTAGCATTGAAAGACGACTCTGGCGCCTTGGATACCCTGGCTGCTGCCTATGCCGAAGCCGGAAGGTTTCAGGAGGCGATAAAGACCCAGGAAAGGGCCATAACGAAACTCAAACAAGAGGGTGGGACGAAAGATCTACCGGAATTTGAGGAACACCTCGCGTCGTATAAGGCCGGGAAGCCGTGGCGAACGAAGTGAGATTGAATTATGTTTTACCCTCGTATCGCTTGAAATAGGGGAATAGGGGAGGGTGCGAGTGCTGGATCTGCGGTTTGTGCGGGAAAATATAGATCTCCTCAAGGAGAAGCTGGCCGTGCGGGGGGATGACCTGGATCTCAATCCCTTTATCCAGCTGGAGCAGGAGCGCCGGGAGCTGATCCAAGAGGTCGAGGCCCTCCGGAGCAAGCGCAACCAGGTCTCTGACGAGATCAGCAAGATCAAACAAAAAAAGGGGGATGCCGGAGATCTGATCGCCCAGATGCGCCAGGTCTCCGAGAGGATTAAGACATTAGAGGATGATTTAAAGGAGAAAGAAGAGTGGGTGCAGGCGTTTCTCCTTGTCATACCCAACATCCCCCATGAGTCAGTCCCCGTAGGCAAGGGGGAGGCGGACAACAAAGAGGTGAGGAGGTGGGGTGCGCTACCGACCTTCACCTTTGAGCCCAAGCCCCACTGGGATATCGGCGAGGACCTCGACATCCTCGATTTTAAAGCAGGGGCCAAGCTGGCCGGTGCCCGGTTCACCCTGTACAGAGACCTCGGGGCCAGGCTGGAGCGCGCCCTGATCAATTTCATGCTCGATCTGCACACCAACGAGCATGGTTATCTGGAGGTGCTCCCTCCTTTCATGGTCAATAGAGAGGCGATGATCGGCACCGGTCAGCTTCCCAAGTTTGCGGATGATCTCTTCAAGATCGAGGGCATGGACTACTTCCTCATCCCCACGGCCGAGGTGCCGGTGACCAACATCCACCGTGATGAGACCCTGGCTGAGCAGGAGCTGCCCCTGTACTATTGCGCCTATACCCCCTGTTTTCGCAAGGAAGCAGGCTCCTATGGCAAGGATACCAGGGGCATCATACGCCAGCACCAATTCAACAAGGTGGAGCTGGTCAAATTCACGACTCCAGAGACCTCGTACGACGAGCTGGAAAAACTCCTGGCTGATGCCGAAGAGGTCCTGCGCAGGCTGGATATCCATTACCGGGTAGTCTCCCTCTGCACCGGTGATCTGGGTTTTGCCGCCTCCAAGACCTATGATATCGAGGTGTGGCTGCCTAGCCAGGGGACCTATAAGGAGATATCATCCTGCAGCAACTTTGAGGCCTTCCAGGCCCGTCGGGCCTCGATACGCTTTCGCCGGGAGGGGAAAAAGGGGACGGAGCTGGTCCACACCCTCAACGGCTCAGGTCTTGCCGTAGGCAGAACTGTGGTGGCGATCCTTGAGAACTATCAACAAGAGGATGGCAGCGTGGTTATCCCCAAGCCCCTGCGCCCCTACATGGGAGGCATTGATCGAATCGCGCGAAAGAGGTAGAATTATAAGAAGGGTTCGAGGATTCAAGGGGTCTGGGGTTCAGGTGTTTTTAGTATTTTTAGAAAAAGCTACTGGCTACTAGCTAAGAGCTACACGTATCTCACGATTAGCAGGATCTGTCGCTTAGCGACATCCCGCCATTCATATTTTTTATACAAAGCGGGGCGGGACAGGAGGGATGGCCGAGCGGTTTAAGGCGGCGGTCTTGAAAACCGCTTCTTCCGAAAGGAGACGTAGGTTCGAATCCTACTCCCTCCGCCAAAACTTTTGAAAGCAAAAGTTTTGGCGAGATCTCACCAAAAGCCAGCAGGCTTTTGGTGGATCCGCCTAGATTATTCAAGCCATAAATCAACGAGATCTAGGCAAAAGCCGAGAGGCTTTTGACTGATCCGCCTGTTTAATTTAAGGTAAAAATTTTGGCGGGAACCGTCTCTCCGACTTTGTCGGAGGACGAGATCTCACCCGCCGCGGAAGGCGGCGGGCGGATCCGCCGATAAGTTTGATTATGTATTACGTTTACATTCTGTTGAATGATGCAAAAACTCGGACTTATACCGGCGTTACGGATGATGTTAATAAACGCTTGGCTGATCATAACGCCGGTAGAGTCAAATCATCCCAGTCATATCGTCCTTATAAGGTTATCCATACCGAATCATTTGAAACATTGAGCGAAGCTCGTCAGAAAGAAAAATTTTACAAATCTACTACTGGACGCAGAAGACTAAAGGATATACTTCTTAAAGCTTGAGTTGAATTCGAATCCCTCTTCCATCACCATCTATTTTCAGTCATATCAAGCAATTAGACATCTTAAGCCCAACTTCTCATTCACTTCTATTTTCTTTCTTCGAAGCGGTTTCACCCTGCCGCCGTTATTGGTTATTGACCACGTCCCCCAACTTATCGATGTAAAGATGTTTTTTTTGGAGGGCTTTTTCTGCAGGTGACGGGTGTCACTTACGAAGGGCTAGAATTAATCTATAGGGCCATGTACTTGACTCAAAGAACTCCGTATAATAGTATTTATGTACATATTATTAAACTGATTATGTATAAAAACAAAAAATCATATATAGAGCTAAAATGATTCTTCAGCAGAAAACACTTGAAAAATTAAGAAACCTGATTAATGAAGAAACCGAATATCGTTCAGGGCCGAAATTAGTTAGTTTTTTTAATGATTTGGGATTTGATGATTCTTATGGTCAAGGATTCCCTTCGAGATGGATTTATACCGATGAAAAACTTGCTCAAATCAATGGAACACCAGAATTAGATAAATGTATCAAAAAATTGTTCGCACCGGTAAACTTCATTGGTCGGTTTACAGATTTAGACAAATTCATCAAAGATTTCAATCAATATCTCGCATTTGACAATTGGAAAGTTGTCAGGAATGAAAAAGAAATAACATTTGCAAAGGCTGACAAAATAAACTTCGAAGATAGTTCAAGTGGAACAGAAGAAGATGAGTTTTTAAAGAGAGAGTTTAGCGAAATTTCACTTGATAAAATCGGACTTGATGGTGTTATTACCGAAACGCTAAAAGTTAGATTTGAAGAAATGAAAAAATGTTTATCTGCCAAAGCACCACTTTCTGTAATATTTCTTGCAGGAAGTACACTGGAAGGCATTTTACTCGGAATAGCTTTAAAACACCCAAAAGAATTTAATCAATCGAAAGTGTCACCGAAAGATAAAGAAGGAAAAGTTAAGGATTTTCCACATTGGACGTTGAGCAATTTTATTGATGCAGCATATGATGTAGGTCTCCTGCTGGAAGATGTAAAAAAATTTAGTCATTCGTTAAGAGATTTTAGAAACTATATTCATCCATATCAGCAAGTTAGTACTGGTTTTAATCCTGACAAACACACTGCTGCAATATGCTGGCAAGTTTTGAAAGCAGCAATATATCAGTTAACTAAAAATGCTATTTAATTTTAGAGAGGGAATATGCTATGGCCGAACAAGACAGCCCAAAAGGCCTTGAAGCAGTCCTTGATCCAGTCCTTGAAAATTTGAGGGATATCTCCCCAAAATCAAAAGAGTATTCTAAATTTGTTATTGGTCTTGCAACAGGAACTTTACTTTTTAGCGTAACTTTTTTAAAAGAATTAGCTCCAAGCCCAGAGTATAAATTTATTCTAATTATTGGATGGTTTTGCCTCCTTGCCTCAATCATTGCAGGGGTTTTGCTCTTACCAAAAACAGACGAATTGCATGCTCGCATTCAAGGCTTAAAGAACCTAATTACATCTCCGGAAATGATGGTTCCAATTGTAAAAAAAGAATTACAAAAACATATACTAAAATCTTGGGCCAAAAAAATAATTGATCCTGTTGTTAAAGATAATAAAAAAGAGAAGGAGAAGCTTTATCAATTTGTGGATAATCTCTCGCTCAAAGGATTGAAGAAGTATTACGAAGCATTGGTTCTGCTAAACGTAAAAGACCCCAAACTTATTAGTTTTCTCAAAGAATTCCTTGAGGGAATGTACAAACTTCTTTCTCTTTCCAAAATGGTCGAATTACACGCAAATCCCTCTTTTGTATTCAAAACCATTTGGAAAATCATTTTGCAAATGATTTGGCTTGACAGATTAATGAAATACGCATTCTTTGTCGGGATTTTCGCCATCAGCGTTTTTTCAATACTCAATTTTCTTCGACAAATATGATGTGTGAGTGTCTTGGCGTTGAAGTTAAACTATACACTTTAAAAGCAGCTAACAAAGTTGTTGAATTAAGACTTGATTACTAGTTTTCAAAAAAATGAACCCTAACCAGGTGCTCCACCGGACCGCGCACCGCAATACGATGAAGAATAGTTGCTTTTCTTGCAAATCCGCGGCTTCGGAGCTGCTAGTTAGCCCTTCGTTATGTGTGAAAAAGAGAAGAAATACTATATTAGAGGAATATAAAAAACGTGATAGGAGCGAAGAAAAATGCTAAATGAAATAAGACTGATAAACTACAAGGCGTTCTTATGTGAGAAGATTCCCCTTGAACCGATAACCGTATTTATAGGTGCAAATGGTTCAGGAAAGAGTACCATTGCCTCTGCACTCTATGCGCTATCGACAACCCTACGATTAGGGCTACTAGCAGCATTCCCAGAAGGTCTTTTTTCATTTCGTAATCTCCGCAATTTTGAACCTTTAAAATGCGGGTACAAGCATCCACCGATTGGTTTTGGGGTTTCCGGCGCAATAGAGGATTTTCAATTTGACTACGATATCATCTTCGAGAGGGAACTCAATAGCCCAACAGGCTTCTTTATCGATTATGAGGGAATTAAAATTTCTGGTGAGAGCTTCCAGGATCAGTACACAATTGGTACACATCCAGAGATCGCGTATGATTTGCCTACAAAAGGAGGCCAGAAATGGATTCGCGGGCTAGAAACCAATCCTAAAAATAGGCAGTGCGTTTTTTTGGAGGCCGATGAGAAAAGGCTTGACGATAAAGTACAAAGTTATTTGAAACGAATAAAAAAATATATGCATATGATGAGCAGATATCAGTTCCTTGCTACCTCAGCTAGGATGCCTTGCGAGCGATACGATGGTTCGGGAAGACCCCCATTTCTGAAACCAGATGCATCTAACCTAGCTGAGGTTGCACAGTACCTACAAGAGGAACAAAGGGGTCAGTTTGCAGAATTGAAGAGTTGGATTAGAAAGTATGCCGAAGGCGGTAATAAAATCGTTGATCTGGGTGTAGCCACCCATGAGGACAAGGTATTCCTCAACTTCTTCGAAGAAGGAAAAGACAGGAAGTCTTTCGAGGTCAGGGGTCCACTCGTATCAGATGGTTACTGGGTGTTTGCGGCCTTCGCGTGTCTAGCCTGCAGTCCTACCTTGCCATCTATTGCTTTTTTCGAAGAGCCTGAGTCGCACCTGCATCCGCATAAGCTGCCAGTTTTGTGCGAGGTGTTCAAGACGATGACATCTCTGCGTAGGGACCCTTGCCAGGTCCTGATTTCATCACACTCCCCATATTTTCTGGACTTGTTTAAGGAATCGCCTCAATCAGTCATCTTCCTCAAAAATGGAAAAGAAAAGAGGTTAACTGATATCCCTGACTATGAGAAAATTCTTTCTATGTATTCTCTTGGGGAAGCCTGGTACTCCAATGTATTCGAGTGGGGCAATCCAACATGAGCAAAGTGACTGTGAGCAGAAAAATCATTCTGATGGCTGACGGAGACACAGATTATCTCTTTGCGGCTGAAGTGCTATGTCATGACCCGGAGGTGCATGGTATCCAAATCCAGTTGTTACGACCAGAGGACGTTTCTCTCAGACGACGCACCGGAGGAGGCCACATAACCCTTCTGCGCGAAATTGGTTTGGCAGCCATAAGGGCGGCGCAGGGATATGCAGATGGTGTTCTAGTACTAGTTGACAATGATGGAGATGATCGGTTCAAATTCCCTCACGATAGGCGGTGCGATGATTGCAGGGAGTGCGACGCTTGGGCAGCTCTGGAAAGGGTCAGTTGGGGACAGCCTTTCAGAAGGGGTGCGACCATTCTCTACCAGGCCGTTGAAACCTTAGTACTCTCTGCAAGGAATTATTTTACGCCCCAAATTGAAGAAAACCTATTTTCAAGCGCCCTCAGAAAAGAACTTTATAAACGTGACATCGTTGACATACGCGAGAGATATAGGGCCTTTGAGAGCGAATTAGAAGGTATTCAGTTGGCAAAAATCAAAGCGCGATCCTATCCACGATTCAAACGCAGCCTGTTAGATATAGCCACATAACAACGGCATTTCAGCGGCGGGCTTCCAGCCGCCTCTGACCTCTAACATATACAAACTAATTCCATATTTCTTTTAATACACCCCGCCGATATGGAAGAATTGGAGTGCGAGTAAGCAGCCAGGGGCACGCGAGATGTTGCGTTGCCTGCGTGCCCTTGGGGTTGCCCCCTCAGAGGTGTGTCGGAAACCGCTTATTTTATCTAACAAATTTTTTTATCAGAAAAGATAAGGCAAACAACAAGAAATTTATCATTACTACCGTGGCGCCGTCCGGCAGATCGGCATAAAAAGATATAGTAATGCCGGCAAGAACCGCGAAAACGGCGATAATCGCCGCCGTGATCATCGCCGCCATAAATCAACACCATTGATTGCTATACCGTGCCGAAAGCCAAGCAATGCAACTTAGAACTGCAGCACCAGGTTTGCGCCCACAGCCCAGAAATTCTCATTTATAGAAATGTTCTGGTCGGCATTCTGTAAAAGACTTTGTGTTGCCAAGAAATTATTTTGGGACGACTGGACCTCATGCCCCGATCCTTGCATGTGTAGATAACTATATTTTGACCAAACATCCAGGAAAAGCCTGCCTATCAGTTTGATTTCCGCGCCGACCTTGACCTCCAGAAAGTAGCCGTGCACCGCCATATCTGTGGTCTGCTGCCCATGCACAAAAAAGAAACCATCATCGTAGGCGCCCTTCCAGTCAAATCTGTAATTTCCAAAGGCGTATGGCACGCCCTTGCCTTCAAGATACCACCGACCAGACAACTTTTGCAGAATTGGACCTACGAGCCGCATCCCCAAGGACGGCCCCGTCCACCAGAACCGCTGGTCCATGGTAAAACCCGTGGTAAACGGGACTGCGTTGGTCCACAAATTCTCCCAACCGATTGTCCCTGGAAGCCCGTGTCTTTCCAGTGGACCATATGCTGCAAAGTTTGAGTCGATATCGCTGCTGATCAGGCTGTACTTCCATCCTGCAAGAAATCGCACCTTCGGCACCAGGGGGGATGCCAAAACTTTAATTTCTTTCGGAAAGGCAAAGCACTGGTCCACGTTAAATATCCTGTTTTTATTGTCCAAAGTTATGAAGCCGGCCTCACCGTCCCGCACTCTCAATTCCGTCGCCACATTATATCCAAAACCAGGAGTTTGCCCAGCGGGCGCCGTGTATTTTTGCTTAAAGTGATTTTGTGTTCCGAAGTTGGTATCAAAGGATGTGGTTCCCTCCAGTATATCGCCCCAGCGAAAGCCCCATTCACCGCCCACAAAAACATCATCAAGGGGCGTGCGACTATGGCCCCTATAAGCAGAAAATTCAGGAAAAGGGGGAATACCCCAGGTAGCGGTTGCTGGGCCTCGAGCGACATCACGGTGAACGCTCATCGTGCCGCCCCCCCCGAAAATCCCGAGCTTTAAGTCGCTGAAGTGGAGCTGAGGGCTGCCGGCTGAGGGGGCCTGCTGGGCACCGGCATAACCGGGAAAAATAGCCACCAACATGACCACGATGGTGATTGCCAGGAAGCAGAAGGAACGTCTATGCCAAGAGAAACGCGTATCCATTGCAATACCTCCCAAACACAAAGTTTACGGGCTCTTCCCGCCGGAGCTTGGTCGCAATAATTCCTAAGAGCAGATGAAAGCGAAAAATTTGATATTGGAGGATAAATGGCGTGACTTGAAAAGTCAAGAAATAAATATCGCGGAAGTGAGGACCAGTCTTCTGGCTAAACCGAAGCCGAAGGTGGCCCTTTGGCCAGTGGCCCTTTGGCCAGAGCCTTCTCCGGGTGCCCTTCCCGAAGGTGGCCCTTTGGCCAGTGGTAAATTAACCTTACTATCTGATCAATTTTTTTGTCGAAAAAGATAAGGCAAACAACAGGAAATTTACTATCACCACCGTGGCGCCGGCCGGCAGATCGGCGTAAAAAGAGATGGTGATGCCGGCAAGAACCGCGAAAACGGCAATACTCGCCGCCGTAATCATCGCTGCCTTGAATCCTTTGGCAATCTGCAAGGCCGTAGCTGCCGGCAGGATAAGCATTGCCGATACCAGCATAATGCCGACTACCTTGACGGCCAAAACCACGGTAATAGCTGTCAGAAACATCAGCGCCACATTGATCCGTTTGGTATTTATTCCCGTAATCTTGGCGAACTGCTCATCAAAGGTCGTCGAAAAAAGATCGTTGTATAAAAATATGATAACCAGTAGAATAACCACAGAGAGACCTACTGATAAAAACACTTCTTGGCTGCTGATGGCCAGGATGTTGCCGAAGAGATAGCTGAAAAGGTCGACATTAAAGCCATTAGACAAACTGGCCAAAACTACCCCCGTGGCAATGCTGATTGACGAGACGATGCCGATGGCAGCATCGCCGTAGATCTTGGCCTTCTCCGTGAGCTTCAACACCAGATATGAGGCTCCAATAACCAGCGGTATGGCTACATAAAAGGGATAAAAGCCCAAAAAGAGGCCGAGGGCGATGGCCCCGAAACTGACATGGGAAAGGCCGTCGCCGATCAGCGACAATTTGCGGAGCACTAAAAAGAGTCCGAGTATGGCGCACAGCACGGCGATGAATGACCCGGCTAAGTACGCCCGCTGGATAAATCCGTAACTGAGAAAATCGAGCAGTGCCATATTACGTATGCTGGTGGCAGATGAGGTGCTGGGAAAAGGGGCCGAAGTATTTTTCCATCTCTTTCGACTGGCAGAAATCGGCAAAGCCTCCGTAAAAAACGACTTGCTTGTCCAGATACAAGAGCTTACCGGCATATTGGCCGATATCTGCTGTGTCGTGCGTGATGATGATGAGGGTAACGCCCTTATCCTTATTCAGCTTTTCTACCAATGAAAAAAAATGTTCGCGGGTCTGGGGATCCAAGGCGGTGCTCGGCTCGTCCAAGACGAGCAGCTCCGGATCGGCTACCAGCGCCCGGCAGAGAAAGACCCGTTGCTGCTGGCCTCCGGAGAGTTCCCCCACCAATTTGTCTTTGAGAGCAGCAATGTCCATGAACTCAAGCGTCTTAAGGATCCGCGTTTCATCGCTTCCGGTAAATTTTTTGGGGAAAGACTTGTGAGATAAAAGTCCGAGGCCGACCACTTCTTTGACCGTGGCCGGGAACAGGGGGTTGAAGGCGTTCACCTGCTGTGGTAGATAGCCAATCCGGCCCCACTCATTGAAGCCTTCAGAGTCCTTGCCGAATATCTCTATTGTTCCTCCTTGCTTGTCCTCCAGGCCGAGGATCACCCTGACGAGCGTGGTCTTACCGGCGCCGTTGGGGCCGGCCAAGGCGACATAATCACCTTTGTCTATGGCGAACGAAACGCCGGCAAGGACTTCCGTTGAGTCATAGCGGAATGACAGGTTCTTTATGGATAGAATAGTGCTCATATTTTTATTGGCATTCAAGTCCGATCTTTAGATTCTCCAGGTCGGTATGCAAGATTTCGAAAAAGGAGACGCCGCGCTCGAATTGATCTTTGGTTATATTGTGGGCGGCGTTTAAAAGCAAGATCTTGGCATGAGTTTCCCTGGCAATGGTTTCGGCGATTTTCGGGCTGGTCAATTCTTCATAAAAAACATAGTGTATGTTATTTTTTTTGATCTGTTCTACCAGCCGGACCAGGTCCCTGGCTGTTGGCTCCGCATCCGGCGCAACACCTTGGGCAGCCAAGTATCTCAAGCCGTAGCGCTTGGCCCAATAGCCGAAGGCGTAATGGCCGCCGGAAACAATCTCCTTGCTTTTACAGGTGCTCAGCGTCTTGCGAAACGCTGCATCAAGCTCAATCAATTTTGTATTGTAAGCATCGGCCCTTTGCTGAAAAAGGGCTTTATCAGTAGGATCCGTGGCTGCCAGGGCATCTGCGATGTTCTTCGCCATTATCTTGGCGTTGTCGAAATCCAGCCAGATATGGGGGTCCAGCGCACCACGCGGCTCATCTCTATCTGGGAATATCGCGGGGATCATCCGTGTCCCTTTGCTTGCGTCCACCACGATAAGGTTTTTATTCATGACCCCCTTGATGATATCCTCGGCCCACGGCTCCATGAATCTGCCGGTATAGACAAAGCAATCGGCCTCGTTGATTTTTATGATATCGTTCGGCTTGGGCTCGAAGGTATGGGGTTCCACCCCGGGAGGCACGAGCAAGGAAACACGGGCCTTGTCCCCGCCGATGCTCTTGGCCATGTCATACAGCGGGAAGAGGGTAGTGACGATCTTGATCTTTCCGGCATCGATATTTTCCTGTTTGGTCCCCTTAATCTGAGACAGGGCGATGATTCCCGCCGCGATTATAAAAAGCCCCACGATCGCCAGTATAATTTTGCCCTTCATACGTATGCATGGTACATAAAAAACGTTAAATTGTCCAATCTTACTGGATTACCCCTTGGCGCAAGTATAAAGGTTTGGGATTGCCAACTATCCGCCGGTACGTTACAATACAGACTGCGGAGAGATGGCCGAGCCAGGCCTAAGGCGCTCGCCTGCTAAGCGAGTGTCCCGGGAAACTGGGATCGAGGGTTCAAATCCCTCTCTCTCCGCCAATCTTTTTGCAAGGCAAAAAGATTGGCGAGATCTCGTCAAAAGCAAAAAAGGCTTTTGACGGATCCGCCTATGTTCTTTAAGATAAAAACATGCCGAGATCTCGGCAAAAAGCAGTTGGCTTTTTGACGGATCCGCCTATCTTATTTAAGGCAAATTTTGGCGAGATCTCGCCCACCGCCAAAGGCGGAGAGGTGGAGCCGCCAGGAAATATAGCAAGGCTACATTTCACGGGTGGCTCATAGCCGATGGCTTTTGGCTAAGGATGTAAGACTAGATTTGACGCGTGGCAAATAACCAGTGGCTTATAGCCGGTAGCTGGTGGCCAGAACTTGCATAGAAAACAACCTTCGGATCCCCCCCCCTTACCCCTGATCAAAGGGTCACCTTGAAAGCAAAAAAACAACTCAGAAAGGCCGTCATTCCTGCTGCGGGCATGGGCACCAGGGTGCAGGAGATGACCCAGGGGCTTCCCAAGGAGATGCTCCCCATAGGGGGCAGGCCCATGATCTCCTATGCCATTCGAGAGGCCGCACTTTCGGGGCTGGAAGAACTCTACATCGTTATCAATGCGCACAAGGACGCCCTCCGCCGTTACCTCGAATCAGAGGATTTGGCAAAGGCTATACGATCTGACCTAAGAGGTCGGGCAATTTCCCTGCCCAGCTTGACATTCATGGATCAACCCCTGCCTCTCGGCTCAGGTGAGGCCATATTCCGGACAAGGGCTCTGATAGGGGAGGAGCCCTTTGCCTTGATGATGCCGGACTTTGTTTTCTTTGGCCGTGTTTCTTGCCTGGCACAGATAATCTCCATATATGAACGTTTCGATGGGGATATCGTCGGCCTCATTGAGTTAAGAGGCAAGGAAGCCGAGGGGTTCGGGAATGTCGGGATGGTGCAGGGGTCCGAGCAGGAGCAAGGGGTCGTGGCAATCCGAGATATCACCGGCAAGAGCCCAGGTCCTCTCATGCTCAGAGAAGAGGAGAGGGTTCTCAAGACAGTCCCGCGCTGGATCCTCGGGCCGCACTTCTTCGCGTACTTGGAGAGGACAAAAGAAGGGGGGGAATGGGATGATACCCCTGCCTTGCAAATGCTCTGCACAGAGAGGGAAGTATCCGGGCGCATTCTCGACGGCAGAGGGTTTGACGTGGGCAACCCCCGAGGTTATGAGGCAGCTCAGGCATTTGCCCGGGAACTTGACGCTCGCGGCAAAAGGTGATACATAGAAAGCAGCCCATCAAGATTTCCTCTCCCCCAGGGGGAGAGGATAAAGGTGAGGGGGAAACCATCTGAGATTCTATCCACCCTCACCCTGGCCCTCTCCCGCCAGCGGGAGAGGAGATTATTCTCATGGGTCGTGAGTGGGGAATCGTTATTGTAAATTCGGTTATCAAAAGCGCCCATAGCTCAGCTGGATAGAGCGTCGGACTACGAATCCGCAGGTCGGGCGTTCGAGTCGCCCTGGGCGCGCCAGGGAAATGAATGGGCTAGCCGTTAATGGCTAGCCCTTATTTTTTGATGAGGGGGTGAGATGTCCCTTCATTGATGGTTGTACTTTACTACTCGCCTGGTGTTTCCAGAATGAAGGCTACTTCTTGGTCTTTTTCGGTCGTTTCTTTATCTCACCCTTCAGCGCAAAGAAGAGCAAAATTGTCGCCCCGATAACACCCACGGCGCGCATGGAAGCTGTGGCAACCGATATCATGGGTTGTAATTCTATCTGGACGAACTGCGCGGCAGAGGGCTTTGCATGGGTCCCCTGTAAGATCACGACAGCAGGGGTAGTCAGAATGGCAACGATCAATACCGCAGCTCCCAGCACCAGGATAATCCTTTGAAGAATATTCATTATCTCCTCCTTATTAAGTTTTAAATGTCACTATCCGTTATTATAAAAGGATGCTAGTGAAAAGTGTACGCGTTGTCAAGCAAAACCTTATAAAAATGTTGCCACCTCATATACCTTGCCCACCCCTTGTTTTTCTGCTACCATATTATCACTATTATTTATCGAAGACGGCGTTAAGAGGGGCTCATTGACAGATCACGAATTCATGGAGCTGGCAGTACAAGAAGCGCTCCAGGCATCGCAAGCGGGGGAGGTCCCCGTGGGTGCGGTCTTGGTACAGGACGGCGAGGTGGTAGCCCGAGACCATAAC
>Ga0256868_10000982_pt1 | contig 16113 bp, 16 predicted proteins | sample RVTome_13_FD_187341 | JGI IMG/M metagenome (GOLD analysis project Ga0256868, IMG submission 187341) | Soil microbial communities from uranium-contaminated site in the Upper Colorado River Basin, Wyoming, United States - RVT92D227 HiSeq ...
CACGGCTGAAGATCTGGAGCAATTTAAGGGAAACCAACAATTGGAGAAGGAGGCCTTTCAATTCTGCCTTCAGAAAATCAGGGAGAAGAACCTGGACATGAAGCTGGTCAAAACGGAGATCCTTTTAGACCGCTCTAAGGCCCTCTTCTATTTCACCTCCGAAAAGAGGATCGATTTCCGGGAGCTGGTCAAAGATTTGGCCTCAGAATTTAGGATGCGGATTGAGATGCGGCAGATCGGCGTAAGGGATGAAGCCAAAATGGTCTGTGGCCTTGGAAGTTGCGGGAGGGAACTCTGTTGCGCTAAATTCATGAATCGATTCGAACTGGTCTCTGTCAAAATGGCCAAGGAGCAAAACTTAGCCCTCAATCCGACGAAGATTTCCGGAGTCTGTGGCCGTTTGATGTGTTGTCTATCTTATGAATATCCTACCTATGTCGATTTAAAAAAGGATCTCCCCAAAGTGGGCAAGCACATTGTCACCCGTTCTGGGAAAGGAAAGGTCATCCGTCAAAATGCCCTTAGCCAAACCGTGACCGTAGAATTGGAGGAAGGGGGAGAGATTACCATCCATGCATCCGACCTCTGAAAAGCCCTTCTACATCACTACTCCCATCTACTATGTCAATGATGTCCCCCATATCGGCCATGCCTATACAACCGTGGCGGCTGACATCCTCGCCCGCTTCAAGCGCTTGGAGGGGTATCAGGTTTTCTTCCTCACCGGCACAGATGAACATGGCCAGAAAGTGGAGAAAGCTGCTCAGGAGCGAGGGGTTGATCCAAAGGCTCACTGCGATGAAATGGTTGTGCGATTTCAATCCCTCTGGAAGAGACTGAATATTTCCAACAATGATTTCATCCGTACCACAGAAATGCGCCACAAAAAAGTAGTCCAGAAGATTCTTCAAGATCTCTTCGATCGTGGAGAGATCTATCAGGACAATTATGATGGGTGGTACTGTATCCCTTGCGAACGCTTCTGGACTGAAAAAGATCTGATAGAGGGGAAATGTCCGGATTGCCTTCGTTTGGTGACGGAGATTTCAGAGAAAAACTACTTTTTCCGGATGAGCAAATATCAATCCTGGTTGATCGAGTACATCGAAAGAAACGAGCGATTTATCTTTCCCCCATCGAGAAGAAACGAAATGTTAGGATTTCTCCGCAGCCCTTTAGAAGACCTCTGTATCTCGAGACCGAAGAAACGGTTGAAGTGGGGAATTGAAATTCCTTTTGATGCCGAATTTGTGACCTATGTCTGGTTCGACGCCTTGATCAATTATGTCAGTGGTATGGGCTATGGTTCTTACGAAAATACATTCTTTCAATTTTGGCCTCAAGCGACTCATCTCATCGGCAAGGATATCCTCACTACCCACACGGTCTACTGGCCAACCATGCTCAAGGCCATTGGGTTGCCCCCCCCTAAAATGGTATTCGCCCATGGATGGTGGACAATCGAAGGTAAAAAAATGTCCAAATCCCTTCAGAATGTCGTGGAGCCCAATCTCCTGATCAACACCTATGGGGTCGATGCAGTCAGGTATTTCCTCATGCGGGAAGTTCCCTTCGGAACAGATGGTGACTTCTCCCATTCTGCCATGGTCCATCGGATTAATGGCGACTTGGCGAATGACCTGGGCAACCTCTTCAGCCGAACTGTCAGCATGGTCGTCAAATATTTCGATGGTCTTATTCCAACTCCCTCCAACCTACAGGATGTGGATCGAGGACTCCAAGAAGTCTCTGAAAAGGTTCTTCCCCAACTATCAAAACAGATGGATGATTTAGCCTTTCATCGAGCATTGGCTTCGATCTGGGAGATGGTCAATGCTGGCAATAAATATATTGATGACACCGCACCATGGGCTTTGGCGAAGGCAGAAAAAGATAGACCCCGCCTTGGCACGGTCCTTTATCAGATGTTGGAATCTCTTCGACTCATCGCCCTGCTGCTTGCTGCCTTTATGCCCTCCACCTCTGAAAAGATGTGGTCCCAACTTGGCATAGAGGAAAATCTTTGGGAACAAAATATAAAAGAGAACGGAAAGTGGGGATGCCTAAAACCTGGAAAAAAGTTGACTAAACCAAGTCCTCTTTTCCCGAGAATTGATCCCCCAAAGATTTCGCAAGGAGCATAGCGCAGAGTCCATAGGGTACAACTTAATAGCTGAAAGCTCAAAGTTAAAATCCGAAATCCGCAATCTGAAATCTAAAATTTAATCTTTTATGAAAAAACCCCAATCCATCCGTTCGATCCTTGAAAAAACCGCGAAGACTTTAGAGATCGATGTCCCATTGAAGACCTATTCCATATTGGGAGCGTGGAAGGAAATCGTAGGTGAGTCTGTGGCAGGTCATTCTCAACCCCATTCCATTCGAAACCGAATTCTTTTCATTGATGTCACCCATCCAACCTGGATGCAACAACTCCAGTTTCTCAAACCTACCCTTCTTGAAAAGGTTAATACCTTTTTAGGCGAGTCGCTCATCCAGGACATTCGATTCAAATTGGGAAAGATCTCTCGAACCATCCCTGCTCCTCCGAATACTCTTTGGACAGAAGACGAGAAACTCGACAAAGCGACCTTGAACCGAATTGAAAGCCTGATCCAAGAAATTGGCGATGAAGAGGTGCAGGAGAGTTTACGTAAGGTTTTGATCAAAGGAGCAAAATTGGAGCGTTACAGAAGAAAGCCAAAATAAAGAATTTAAAGGAAAGCCATTGGGCTGAGATTCGTTCGATTCGTTTGCAAAGAATTTGAGATGATACCTTTAAAGGGGCCGAAGACGGTGAAGCGTTGGAGGATTCTCTTTCCACTGATGTTCTCGATGATGATGGCCACCTCTGCATCCTCTCAGATGCTTCAGGAAGAGCAAATGGCGCCCATTGCAGAGATGGCGAAGAAGGCAATTCAAACTGGCAAGATTCCGGGAGCTGTCATCCTGATCGGAAACCAGGGGAAAGTCGTCTATCGCCAGGCTTTCGGCCTTCGCGCATTAAAACCGAAGAAGTTACCCATGACAACAGATACCATTTTTGATATTGCCTCCCTGACCAAGGTGATTGCAACGTCCATTGCGGTGGCCCAGCTGGTAGAGATGGGAAAATTGGATCTCGAAGATCCAGTTGCCAAATATTGGCCTGAGTTTAAAGCAAACGGCAAAGAAGGGATCACAGTGCGCGATCTCCTCACGCACTATTCCGGTCTTCGACCGGCTCTGGATTGCAAGCCAGACTGGTCAGGTTACGACACGGCCCTACGTATGATTGAAGAGGAGAAACCCGTTCTTTCTCCGCAAACCAGTTTTATCTATAGCGACATCAATTTTATCATTCTGGGTGAGCTTGTCTCACGTATCTCCGAGGAGCCTTTTGATGTCTACTGCGCCGATCACATATTTAAACCTCTTGGGATGAAGGATACGGGCTTCAAGCCTTCCCCTGTTTTTCGATCACGCATCGCGCCTACCCAATACCAGCACGGGACCACAGGGAAGATCCTCTGGGGAGAGGTCCATGACCCAATAGCCAACAGCATGGGGGGGGTAGCCGGACATGCCGGAGTCTTCTCTACTGCCGATGACCTTGCCGTCTTCGCCCAGATGGTCCTGGATGGGGGCAGCAGAAAGAGTGTGCAGATTCTTAGCCCCCTCATGGTCAAGAAGATGACTGCCCCACAATCCCCGCCTGACAGAATGCCTTTAAGGGGATTGGGCTGGAATATCGGCTCGTCCCTTATTTCCGTAGGCTCCCTTGAACACAGGGGCTTCACCGGAACTGGAATCTGGATTGATCCGGTTTCCAATACCTATGTTATTATCCTGTCCAATCGGGTTCACCCAAATGGTAAGGGGAATGTCGAACCCCTACGAGCTAAGATTCTATCGCTTATCAATGAATCGATTGGAATGGCCAGCCGACCCTTGTTCAGCAACGATGACGAACAAGGGACGGGCAACACTGAAAAGGTTCAAACAGGAATCGACGTTCTGGCTGCCGAAAAGTTCAGACCCCTAGCCGGATTGCGAGTGGGACTGATTACCAATCATTCGGGCATCGATTCTGAAGGAAGGCGGACCGTAGACCTGCTCCACAAGGCTCCTAAGGTAAAACTGGTGGTGATGTTCAGCCCGGAGCATGGCTTCTCCGGAAAGGAAGAAGGAAAGATCTCTTTGACCAAAGAGCCTTTGACAGGCCTGCCTATATACAGCCTTTACGGAGATGTTGCTCGTCCGACACAAAAGATGCTCGCTGGCCTGGACGCCCTCGTCTTCGACATCCAGGATGCAGGGGCTCGCTTCTACACTTATATCACCACCATGGGTTATGCGATGGAGGCATGTGCCAAGAAGGGAATTCCTTTTTATGTCCTCGACAGGCCAAATCCAATCACTGCGTCAGCGGTCCAGGGGCCTATCCTGGACAAGAACTTGAGATCCTTCACTGGATATTTTTCTCTGCCAGTCCGGCATGGTATGACGGTGGGTGAGCTCGCTAAATTGTTTAACGCTGAAATGAGGATTGGCGCCAAATTGAACGTCATCAAAATGCGTGGTTATGAACGCACCCACTGGTATGACGAGACCGGCTTGCTGTGGGTGAGCCCATCGCCGAACTTGCGTACTTTAACAGAAGCTATCCTCTATCCGGGAGTGGCGATGGTTGAAAGTACAAACGTGAGCGTGGGCCGCGGGACGACAACACCTTTCGAACTCCTCGGCGCTCCCTGGATGAATGGAGAAAAACTCGCATCATACCTGAACAACCGCAGAATCCAGGGTATCCAATTCATACCGGTGGATTTTACACCGAACAGCAATCGTTTTAAGAATCAATTATGTCATGGTGTCCAGATTGTACTGCTTGATCGACAAGTCCTGGATTCTCCCACCCTTGGGATTGAAATCGCCAGCGCGCTCCACCGGCTTTATCCAAACGACTTCCAGGTTGACAAAACATTGGGATTGATTGGATCTCGTGAGGTTCTGAAGGCCATTCAGGAGGGTCAGGACCCCACCTCCATTTTGCAGAACTGGCAGGCTCCACTGGAACAGTTCTGCAATCTCCGTTCGAAATATTTGCTCTATTAACCTTAACGTTGCATTCAATCGGCAGGTGAGTGTGCTTTTAAAACTTTATAATGTGGTTCTTTTATAAGTTTTATAGTTAAGATGAGATCTCACCTATTTTTATGATGAGTTGCTTATTTGGTATGATAGTATAGGATGCAATTTTCCGATCTCGGATAGGTGTGAAAGTGAGGATGACCTTCAATCGAAATCTCATCAAGTATTGGCTTCCCGTAATGTTTTGGATGGCCTTTATCTTTTGGATGTCTACGGAGACATTTTCCTCGGAAAATACATTGTCGTGGATAGAAATAGTCCTCCGTTCTTTAGTCCCTAGAATCTCAACTCACGGACTCGACTTAGTACATACAGTACTTAGAAAGGCCGGACATGTCATCGAGTATTTTATCTTAGGTCTCTTACTGTTCCGGACCTTTAGTAGCAGTTCTATTTCGTCGTGGAGCTGGCGATGGTCTCTTTACGCTGTCATAATAGTGGTCCTCTGGGCCGTAAGTGATGAGTTTCACCAATCCTTTGTTTCGACACGGACGGCCTCCGCTGTGGATGTAGGCATTGATACAGCAGCTGGAATCCTTGCGCAGTTTGTAGGTGCTTTGTGGCATCGTTATAGGAGGAAATAGAGTATCAACGGCGACCGCTGTGGTCGTCCCAAAAGACTCCGGAGATATCATCGACACATCGCAAATTTGGTCAATCGAAATGCTCAATAACTTCTCTCCTTCGTGCGAACGGCCCCTCGAATCCATCCTTCTTTTCCATTAGATCTTAAAAGCCACGGTGATTTGAAGGATGTTACTTAAGACCGGAAAGGTTCTGATTTTTTTAAACCCCGCCTTTCTTAGCATTTCGTTCTGATCGAACGAGAAAAAGTTCAAGTTTTCCCTTTCGAAGAGCTTGAAAAAAATGAGGGAGATGGCCTTCCCTTTTCCAAAAACCTGCGAATTGAAATCCCCAATCACCACCCTTCCTTTTTCTTTCAATGCAAGGTAGGATTCTTTGAGAATTTCCAACCGCTTTGACCCAGGAAGCTCATGGATGGCAAACGAGGCGAAAATTCCATTAAAATAATTTTGGTATTCCCATGACGTGGTCACATCTTTTTGTAAAAAAACCACATTCCCTAATCCTTTACATCGATTCGTTGCCACCTCTATCATACCTTTAGAGATATCCATTCCCACCACTTCCCCTCCCCTTCCAACTGACTGTGCTATCCATGAGGCCACTCTCCCTGTGCCTGAACAGAGGTCCAAAATCTTTTCTCCCCTTTCAGGAGCAAGCATCTCAACCGCTCTTTTCAGAAACACAGCATACTGTCCAAATGTCAGGAGGTCGAGAAAGACATCGTAATGGCGAGCAGACTTTTCAAAGAGATCGATGCGACGTTTAATCAATGTCAAATGTCAAAATCCAAAGTTCAAATCAAGCCCAAAATCCAAACATTTCAAAAAAGGAACCTTTAACATTAAATTATTTGACATTCATTTGGCATTTGAACTTTGATATTTGAAATTTTGTTTTTAACTTTAGGCTTTCTCCAGGGTAATTTTAGCCCCATCTTTAACTTTTAGGAAGACTTTGGGGTCGGATAGAACCTTTCCAATCACATTCACTGCACTGGCGGCACGAATCTCTTCACCCTGGCTTGCCGGCGTGGGTCCGAAAAAGATGCAGAAGGCATGTCCGGTTGGCCAATATCCCAATTCTCCCGCAGAAACGACCTCTCTTGCACCTTGCTCCAGCCCGGTCTTCACCGGAATGGCGAAGTAAATTTCCTCGCCCCAGAGATTGGTCTTTGCCTCAATGGGGAGAGCTTCCCAGATCAACTGGCCTGTCTTCGATTCGTTCAGCTCGGCTTCGACCTTTAGTTCACTCACGAGGATCCTGATCTTCTTTCCCATCTTCACCTCCTCTGGCCTCGAGAGGATCAAATTCATTAAAAAGACCCTCATGTTCCTCTTGGGTCTCCAAATTGTTCGGGAAGAAAAGGATTTCCCGATCCATCTTTACGACCTCCCCTTTTAGGGTAAGGAATTTTTGAGTTTGGTTCCTCAACAAAAAGAAACTGAGCACCACCAGAACATAACTGGAGAGTTCCCTCGCCGTAGTATAGAAAAAGTGAGCCTCAAAGCCATAAAAGTAATAATCTTCTATAAAAAGCCTCGCTGTGTTGATCAAAAGGCCCAGGGTGATGAGCTGCAAGAAGTTTTTTGTCTTCGTAGTATTGTTAGCCAAGGAATTAAGGCACTGATCATAGACCTTCTTGAAGTTTTTCCAACTGCTTGAAATGTTCTTGAGGAGGTCCAGATATACCTTTTCATCTCCTCCGTAAATTTTCAAACGGACCTGTCTGTCTCCTCGAAACAGAAGATAACGCTTTAACAACTCCTCTCTTTCTGAGAGAAGCGTCTGGTTTCTTTTGAGCCCTCGATAAAGGACAAAGCCCAGACCGATGAGAAGCAAAAAAGGAATTCCTTCATTGACCAACTTCATCCAATTCATAACATCTATTCCTCTTCACATTCGATTGATCAGGCTGGCCATATAACCAGCTCCAAATCCATTATCGATGTTGACGACAGCTATTCCTGAGGCACATGAGTTTAACATGGCCAGAAGTGCGGTGATCCCACCAAAACTCGTTCCATATCCAACGCTTGTAGGCACTGCGATCACTGGACGGTCCACCAATCCTCCCACCACACTCGGCAAAGCCCCTTCCATCCCAGCTACGACGATAAGAACACGTGCCCCTTCCAATCTCTCTCTTTCTGAAAGGAGCCGGTGAATCCCTGCTACACCAACATCATAAATGGCCTCCACACGATTTCCCATAAATCGAGCCGTGACCAAAGCTTCTTCCGCCACAGGGATGTCTGTTGTCCCCGCAGTGATAACCAGGATCGTTCCCTTCCCTTCAGATTTGACGGAATGGGTGAGATGGGTCAGAACTTTGGATATGGGATAGTATTGGCTCTTTGGAAAGACCTTTCGTATGGCTTTGGCTTTTTTCTCTTCCAAACGCGTGATGAGGATGTTTTGGCCCTTCCTCTTCAACTGTTTTATGATTGAGAGAATTTGTCCGGAGGTCTTTCCTTCCCCCCAGATTACCTCCGGGAAACCTTTTCGAAGACTGCGATGATGATCAATCCTGGTGAAGCCTAAGTCTTCAAAGGGAAGCGACTTCAATTCCGCTAGGGCCTTATCAAGTGTGATCTTTCCTGACTTCACTTTTTTCAAGAGATCTTCGAGTTTCCGAATATCCATTCATCCCTCTAAAAATCATTCTATTCAGTCTCCTGAGGAAAAGTCAAGAAAAACAAAAAAACCTCATCTCTTCATCAGACAATAACCTGATAGATTCGTTTCAAATAAAAAAAGGACACTTCCCATATTTAGGAAGTGTCCCTGATAATTAATGATTGGCTTTCAGGTTTATTTTCCTGGAACAGCTATAGGTCTTGTCCCAAGGGGTAGCGATATCAACCTTAGCTCGGGGTTAAAGGACTCACAGTTTATTTATTATTTGTATTGTCTTACCATCTGTATTGTCTTTACATCTTTCTCTATATAAGTAACATCAAACCATTTAATTCTTCCTTTCGCTTCTCGTTATCTTATTGAAGTGATTCACCTCATCTTCTTTGAAAGTTTTTGTAGCTAAATTGCAAACTGCCTTTTTTAAGTTTTTATCTATTGAAAAGTACTTACTTTGCCTTACTCCTTTCCTTTCTTTGTTTAACGTGCAATAACGGTCACCTGAACATAATTAGTACAATTGTTCCTTTCATTCGCCTCAGCAACTCGATTTGTATCATCCGCCATACAGAACATCCAATAATTGCCCGGGGCAAGCGTTGCAGGTATAGTGATGGTGGCAGAGAGTGGCCGGGAACTCCTTGCGGGTAAGCCTCCTGTGACTATTGTTTGCCAAAGTCTAATGGACGTAGGGAGACAATCCGTTGGAGGAACATTGCTAAAGTAGATGCCTACACTAAAGTCACCCACGACATCTTTGAGAGAGTTTAAAACACTCATGGTTATACTCTTTGTCTCACCTTGGCGAGCTGATACAGTTGTTAAGTAACGAGCCGCACTCCCTTCGTAGAACCAGTCAAATATCCAGAGATCCGGTCGACAGGGTTCAATCCTTGCAGTCATCGTATTGTTCCCCTCATTGGACTCGGATATGGATCCTGTGGAATCAACCACTATCCTCACACTATAGGGCGATATAATATCAAAGGCAGCAAGGTAAGTTGCGGTACCACCTGCAGGCGTTATATTTCCAGAGGTTGGCCTTCCAAGGTCAATATGGCCCATCTTCCTACTATCGAAAAAGACATCTGCGACCGCCTTCCAGCCAGAAGGCAGAGGCCCTGTGCCGATGTTTGCTGCGGTAAACTGCAGTTTATTGCCAGGACCACACTTAATCTCCTGGACCACTAAATCAGGTAAAATAGCTTTGGAAGGCTTTAGTCCTGGTTTAGGGATCTCCTTTGATAAAATAGGACCGATCTGCCCCAATACAAATAATAGTGATAAAAACGTCGCTAAAATGGTTGCTTTCTTAAATTCTTTCATTTTTTTTACCTCCTTTCTTCTCTCACTTCTTTCGCATCATCTTCATCCCTTACGGTTACCTCTTGTTGCTTTTCTATAACTTTGGACCGATAATACCATCTTTAGTGATATGATAACTTCCTGGAGCGATTCCAACGACGATGATCTCTCCTTCTTTATCATCACTCATTCCCCCCCTTTTGTAAATCTCAAATTTAGAATGAATGATTACTCCCCGCACCGTTTCACGAAGGTATACGTTCTTTGACCCCAAGGTGGATAGTGAGCGGTAAAGATCAAGGTATAGGGCACATCATACATTCTCCAAATTCTAACCTCTTTTCTCGTTTCAGTGCCGCTCACTTCGACCAATGTCCCTTTCGGTATGAGCACAGAGCCTTCACTTCCTCTCTTAACATCTATTACGACCTTCTCAGGCTTAACTCCTGTCCCGTAGGACCAGACAAGGACAAGTCTGGCAGGCCCAACAGTCCCTCCGGAGCATTCAATGATCCGGGCATTGGTAACGGGGGCCAGAGCTGGTGGCGGAAGGGGCTTACGCAGCTCTTCAGGTTTGATCCCAGGTTTTGGAATCTTGGGTTCTTCGGAAGAGGCAGGGTTGACCTGCCCAATGAGAACCAGTAGAAAAACAATTAGGGCCAAACTTACAATCTTCCTAAAATGTTTCATCTTCTCTCCTCCTTTCCAATTTCTGCTGTGAGGAACACCTCCCCAATATGGGGTGGTTCCTCGTGCCCTGACTAAGGCTTGCGAGAATATTCTTTAATAGTAACTGGCTATTTTCCACTTTCATTTTCTATCTATTAGTGGCAATTCATCTCAAAAAGGTTCAAAATTATTTCTATTCACCCTTCCCCAAAATTTTTCGTTTTATCCCTTACTTTTTCATCACCTCTTCCTCACTTCACGGGTTCTTTTGGTATTTTGGGAGGCGTGTCAATCTTAAGCGTCCTTGCTGTAATTGTAATCCTCTGGCAGACCCTGTTATTCCCCTCATTCGCCCCCTCTGGAACAACATTCGTTGAATCTGCAATGGCGCAGAGCTGATATTCGCCCGGCCTAATATCCCGTGGGATTGAGCATGGAAGTGCCATGGCTGAAGCTGAGGAGATAGACTGGCCAGGTCTCAGACTGGCAATGAAGCCTCGACCGCACATATACTCGGTTCCTGTAGATTCCTTTAAAATAATATCCACATGGAAGTTCTTTGCCTCTGCATTCCCTTTATTCTTAACGGAGATCTTAATCTTTGCGGAAATGTTCTCCCCCTGAAAAGCTGACGATGGACCCTTGAAACTGACTATCAGGTCTGGTACCAGTAAAGCGGTTTGGCTAAAAGACTGATTCATCCATGACAGGCTTGCCAGAAAAGTGATGCCCCCTACCAGAATTAAAATCCTTAAAATAGCTCTTTTCGTTTTCACCGCTTGTCCTCCTTTTATGTTTTTACCTATATTGTGACGACTCTTCAGGAAAAGGCTCAAATCATCCTTTTCAACCTATCTCTTCCCTGGTGGATCGGGTCGGGGGCTTAAACCTTTTAAGCCTTGTTTAGTCTTCGTTTCTATCACCTAAAAAGAGCTTGAATGCTGGAAGGCATTCGTCCCGCCATATTCTTATGGTTAATCTCTCAGTCATTATCTGAACGCCTACGGCGCTCGGACGACAATGCGTTCCACTCGGAGAGGGGCCTTCGCCTGCTTCAACGGCTCCCTGCATTCTTTGGTCAGGAGCATCGCTTTCACCTCATACGTCCCGGGTTTGGCATATTTCACTGGTTTAAACCTCACATTGATAGGCCCCTTTGTGCTCGCCCCAATTCCAGGGTGTGTTTGCTCAGCAAGGCTTCCGCCCGGTGTCTCGATCTTGACGCATATTGGGGCCTCGGGTCCGGGGTTGAATACCTTCACCACAAAAGTCACTGGGGTGGCAGTAGTGGGCGAAGCAGGCGTCCAGGTGATGTCCTCAATCGACTGCGCCCATGCACTGGAGAAGGTCATTCCTACAATAGTCACCATTGCAAATAAAATTGCTCCTTTTTTCATCTTTCAAAACCTCCTTGTTTGACGTCTTTACATTTTAGTGGCAACCTATGTCAAAAAGGTTCAATTTTAATTCTTCGAGGAATTAGATTGACGCCATCTTAAATTGTGTGAAATCAAGGGGTTGGCGCAATGGTAAAATACGGCGCGAGTACTGTTCGAAATCGCTTTAATCTGTGTACACCCCTATACTCCACATCAACGGTATAATCGCCTACAGCCCCTGTGAAACCCGTATCCGGAAGTCTAAAGGTCGCAGATGCCGTTCCATGCTCTATTCTAACGTCTCTAAGGCTGCCTACCGTTCTACCCCCTTGCGTCACGATCATATTCATCCCAGCGAGTGGAGCTCCCTCTCTATTCGAAAAGCCAATCTCAAGATCAACGGGTCGCCCCGCCCTGAATTCTTGTGGATTGGTGCGGAGAAAAATCTCAAGTTGATCCAGGGCTTCTCTTATCAGAATATGTTGAACCGTCAGAGTACGACTCGTGGATCTCCCTGCCCTGTTCGTGGCCGTCAGTCTATATCTGCGCTCTTCTGGAAAATAGCCGCCGAGAAAAAGAACCCTGCGCTCGCCAATGGGAAGCATCGGTGCGTCCGGCAAATAAGGGGCGACTATGGTAACGTCCGTGATAGGGCTGCCGCCCGTACCCGGTACGACCCCCCATCTCAAGGTTATTTCTGATCCATTGACTACGGGGTAAGTAGGCCCTGTGAACTCTCTGATCACAGGGTCATCAGGAACAGTCACTGCAGTCGATGGAATCTCAGGACCGGCGGGGGCCTTGAGCGGGGGTTTCGGCCCCGGTTTTGTTTGTGCAAAAGAGGCTGAGGCCATTGAAGCTAATAAGATAGAGAAAAGGAAAATGATACTAAGAATCTTTATTTTCACCATTGCTTCATCCTCCCTCCTGGTTTTGATTGATTACCCTCGGATTCTCCTAGTAGTGGCGATTTTTTAAAATAAGGTTCAAATTTAACAACTATTTTTAACAAAAAAGCCCTCCCAGTCCTAAAATAATATAGAACTAAAAGGGCCTTATTTTTGGCTGATTCGGACCATTTTCCCTCCACCCCGAGTCCTTTAACCGATACCCCAAAAACCTTACCTACTTATATTCAACTCATTAGCAATTTTTTAGGAAATTCTAACTGATAAGTTTATCACCCGCAGACCATAAGAATTAATAATCCCCCTCACTCCTGTAGAAAAGCCGGTCAGCAGGGGGATGGGGGATTTGAAAAAAGAGCAGGAAAACGAATTATCAATTCTGTGGCCAACCACCATTGGGCTCTCACTTATTCCTTGAGGTCCATTAGATTAATCTTACACTGCATTCCTTTACGGTTTTGGTATTGTTTCCTTCATTTGACTCCGCCACAACATTGGTTGAATCGATGATAGCAGTTATCCCAGGTGATTTACGATACAAAAAGCCGCCAGTTGTACCGGTAAAGATTTTCTCCTCCCCACGCCTTAATCCGGGAACGGGAATGGCAAATACTGCTGTTCTTCCTGAGATGACATCATAGAATTCAAGCCTGAGAGTGCAAGGACCAGAGTCTGCTGAACCCTGATTTTTAACACTAAGTACTATGTCCTCCTGATACTCAACTATAGGGTGATTCTGATAGTTCGTGCTTCCACACCCGCAATTAGGGCAACTTCTTCCGTAGATGCCTGTGACAATAAGATCTGGAAGTGGCACGGAAATTGGTTTCTGTAATTTTTCAGTGTCAACAATCCCTGTCTTAGGCTTTATCGGATCGACTGCAAGGGATAAGGAAATCATAACAACTGTAGAAATGGTTATGACGAAGCTCATCATTAATACTCTTGTTATTCTTTTCATAAGAGTTGCCTCCTTTTTTTGGGTTTCACATCATCTGTTAACACAGGTTGCTCAATGCTTCATTAAATTTTGCTCCCCACGCCGATTTCAATATATTTAATCCCCATAACTTCGTTTCTGGTATTTGGCTATTTGTGGCAATTCCTTTCAAAACGATTCACTCATGATTCAATAGGTACTGCCGGCCTTATGTATACGAGCTAATCCGATACAGTATTCATTATTATTCTCATCACTCTCGGCTATCGTGTTACGTGGATCCACACGTACACAGACGTAATAATTCCCCGGAGGTATCTTGACGATGCTATTCTCTCTGCTCTGTACCAACACTGATCCAGCACGGCTTGCACTTGCTGGCGGAATAACCTCTCTAACCACAATCCTTTCCAATAGAATATCATCAGGTGATACTTTCATGTCCCTTGATAGGACCACATCTAATTCAAACCCTCTGACTTCCACCCTGCCTCCATTAAACACCTGCCCTCTTACCGTGATCGTATTAGGACCCATTCCTGGGCTGTCTATATAGAAGTCAGTAAAGCCTTCACGAATACTAAAGGGGCCTATTAAAAGGTCGGGCATCGAAGGGACTTTTACCTTTGGCAGTTCTGGTACCGGCTTCCCTGGCAACCCCGGCTTGGGTGGAGGCTCGGCTGCCCCTGGAAAAGAAAGGGAAAACAGAACAACCACTAAAACGACTGCCAAAGAAATGACTTTGTAAATTCTTGCTGTTTTCATAACTCCACCTCCCATCGGGTCTGTTCTCCTATTAGTGGCAACTTCTTTCGAAAAGGTTCAAACGATCTTCTATTTTTCATTAAAAGTCTGTCACTCTATTTCTTCCCTGGTGGATCTGGCTGAGGGCTTAATTCCTTTGTCTTAGTTTGATCCAAATGTCGTCCGGGCGGGATCGGGTCTATTACTCCGATTACCTGAAATGTGATCGTTGCAGGAAGCCAGGTTATGTCATCATCAATTTTCACGTAATCCTTGCTCTCTTTTATAAACTCTTTAGGTTTTTGGCCACTTTTCAGGCTCCCCTGCTTTCCCGAGGCTATCAGTTTTCCCGTGCGATCATATATCCCGGAATCGCCAATAATCGCTGTTGTGCCACTGCCTTTCGAATAGCCTTTCACCTCCACAATCTGCCCATTAGGAAGTTTGAACTTGACGTGCCCTGGACCAAGCTTCTCAGCCTTTGTTCCCATTGGCAGGGTGATGGACTTCTCCTCGGCAAAAACCACCTGAAACCATACCACGGTTAATACAAGAGCAATGAGAATTGCAAAAAATCTTTTTGTCTTCATTTTCTTCCTCCTTTGATTTGTGTTTTGGTTCAATTCTAATAAATACTAAATTAGAAAAAAGGTTGATAAAATAGCCAATATACTAAACCGTCTCATCTTCTTCGCTCCTCGCGGGTTTCAATCTATTAGTGGCGATCTTTCTCAAAAAGGTTCAAATTTAACAATTATTTTCAACAAAAAAGCCCTCCCATTCTAAAATGAATTAGAACGAAAAGGGCTCATTTCTTGGCTCGTTAGGACCATTTTTTCCCCAATCCCAAAGTCCTATAGCCGATATTTAAGAAAACTTATCTACACCTATTTAACTGTATATGTATTTTCCTTAGAAATGTCAAAGTATTTTATTTCCAATTTGCTGTTCGTTAAGATTTCTGGCCTTATCGGGGACACGTAATAATATACTCCATCGTCTGCCCAGCGATGTTGTTTCCTCTATTGGCATCTGGGTAATCATTTCTTAAGTCCGCAGCGGAACCGAACTCACAGATCCCCATTGCAGGGGCATCCCAATCCAGACCCCCCCATCTCTTAAAATCCTATTAGCCACCACCGAAAACCATACGACTTAAATCTTTTAAAGTATCTTATATCTTTCATGACGGGTGCGTCACCCACGAACGATGAAAATCCCCCTCAATCCCCCTTTTTCAAAGGGGGAGGTTACTCCTCCCTTTTGTAAAGGGAGGTGGGGAGGGATTTAAAAGAGTTATTTTCTGAGCAATTTCGTATCGAATGTCAAAGCATGAATAGGGGAAAACAACGGGCCGTTGAATCTGGAGGGATAACCGTATTTCTACGGAAGGGGGACAGCAAGCGGTTTGGGTGTGGTTGGCGCCACCTCAACCAGGATAATTTTTGGATTCTCTTTGCCATCCTCCTCTTGCCCCTGGTACACATGAGCTACAAAGGCATATTTTCCCGGCATCCATATAACCGGTTTCTCGCCCTCATTTAAAAGAAATGGATTGAATGTAAATGAAATGTTTGCACCCGGCATGAGTGAAGGCACCGACCACTCGAGCAACAATCCATGGGTTCCAGGCCCCCTATACTTTCCATAATAATCCATGTTGCTGCACTGTAGACATTTAAAATCAGTTAAAAAAATGGCGCCACTACCAAAAAAGGGGAAGTAGCCGAAGAAGGCTTTGGTTGACGCTGAAATGGATTCTCCCTGGTTCTTGATAGTTACTGTGACAGGAGCGACAGGATCTCCCTCCTTC
>Ga0256868_10000983_pt1 | contig 16098 bp, 9 predicted proteins | sample RVTome_13_FD_187341 | JGI IMG/M metagenome (GOLD analysis project Ga0256868, IMG submission 187341) | Soil microbial communities from uranium-contaminated site in the Upper Colorado River Basin, Wyoming, United States - RVT92D227 HiSeq ...
GTGATTGAAGCTAACGGAAATCTGCGCGGATATGGCGGAAAGGTGTGGAGGAAGAAATATCTATTGGAGCTGGAGGCGGGATTAAAACCTCAATTGCAGAATGCAGATTGCAAAATGCAAATTGAAGATTGAAATTCATACAATTTACCCGAAAGTCTTAACCCCTACAATTCGTCCGAAAGTCCTAACGGATATTTCGGACCTACAATAATCATTTACCCAGTCAAACGATGAAGATGCCTCAGGGTCCGCCAAACCTTCCGGTGTTTTTATTATCATGGCGGAAGCGGGGCCAGGGGGAGGAAGCATAGCCCATGCTGCTTGATTTTAAAGCATACAGATTACCTTGATAATCGATACCGGCATTGGTGCCGATATAGAGCGTGCCATCGATGGTGATAGCGGCGGATGACCAGTTGATGCCGTATTCCAATTGACTGGTCCAATTTAAAGTGCCGTCAGGATTCAGAGCGTAAATATGGCCGTTCTCGGCGCCAAAATAGATAATGCCATCCGCACCCACCGAAGGGGTAGTATAACAATCATCCGCGACATGCATAGGATCAACCACATATTGCCATTTCTCCGTTCCGGATGGTGTTAGCGCAATGACTTTTGCAGTCGAATTATCCCCTCCCGCTTTGGTGGCGATATAAACCGTGCCATCAGAGCCGATAGTAGGCGATGCCCGGACGTGGCGAAACGCTCCATCTACAGTATATTTCCACTTTAAAGTTGAATCCGGATTAAAGGCATATACCCAGGAGTATAGGCCTCCTTCCGCGCCCAGATAAATGGTGCCATCGACATCAATGGCGGGGGAGGTGAACGACATCTCGTAATCGTGATCTAATTTGGTGTGCCATTTTTGGGTGCCGTCCGGATTGACTGCGTAGAAATCTTCCTGGTGAATCGTTATGTAGATAGTGCCGTCCGCACCGATAACCGGCGACTGGCGACAGGAGCCACCGGCTCTGGGATTGAAACGCCAGATACGGCTGCCGTTTGCCGGATTGAGCGCATATAACCCGTCTGCGACCACGTAAACGGTGCCATCGATACCGATGGCGGGTACCCTTTGTCCCACATCATAGCGGACATGTTCCGGTTTTTCGAAGTCGTTGAATTTCCATTTCAGTGTCCCCTGGGGAGTTACAGCATAGGCGTTATTCCAGGAATCCTCGATATAGATGGTGCCATCCGGTCCTATAGCCGGTGAATATGCATTATAATCCAGGGGGTATGACCATTTGATGGTTCCGTCGGGATTTACGGCGTACAGATCGCCGCTTTGGGTCATCATGTAAATTCCTGTGCCGACGTATATGGTGCCATCATCACCGATGGCGGGGCAAGAGTAATAGACTGCCTTGTCCAGATACAACTTCCACATCACTTTCACGTCGCAGGTTGCCTGCAGTAAATGATCCTGGTTCATTATGAAACTGCCGCTGTCTTCCACTACATCTCCATCCAGCAGGATCGATAGATTGGTTGAGCCGTGCTCCAACCAGTAGATATAATTCACGGTATCTCCCTCGAACCAATCTCTGGTGTCTGTAGGGGGCCAACCCCCGATGCCGGAATCAACCTCGGATATAAGAGTATATGTCGTCGGTTCCTGATACGGATTCTTGTGCTTTTTGCCACAGCCAGTATCGAGAAGGTAAATGCATGCAAGCAGAATGAAAAGAACAGCTCTACATAAATGTTTCATAATGATGCATCCTAAAATGATATTAATGTTACAAAAAGAACTTGCAAGGAAAGAAAAAGGAATTATTTTAAATAGTCAATTCCTTTTATATGCGACTTTGCCGGTAATTTCGATTTTTGCTGATGGCGGGAGAAGTACCAAAGCTCACACCATCAACCTTTTCTGGCGCTGACGAATGGCGATTCATCTTGAGGAAAGACAGACACCGCATACATAATTCGATAGCGGGCTTTCGAACCTTTTTGGGAGGGCGAAATGACGCTCAAGTTCAACTGCACCAATTGCGGCAAGGAGATCATAGTCCAATTCCTCAAACCTGGGGAAATTGCCAAATGCCGCAACTGTGGCGCCGAAGTGACCGTTCCCGGAGATGCCGGCGAAACGGATGAGCAGCCAGTTTACGCCAGCCAAAGAATTTCCCAGCAGGAAGAGGAACACCTGGGGATTGTGCAAAAAGAATCCTTAGCTGGCAGAGGACAAAGATTTCTTGCGCGCCTGATTGATAGCCTTATACCTGCAGCACCAGTGGTTTTCTTTATTCTCGCTATCGAGTTCATCCCCTGGGTAGTTGTCGGCATTTTGGCTCTTTTAGCGGTGTTAGTGATTCAAATATTGTTTCTATCCATGTTTGGGCAAACCATCGGCAAATCCATTGTTAAAATCAAGATTGTGAAGATTTCAAACGGCAAAAACGGTGGTTTTGTGACAAATTTTCTTTTGCGCGAAATTGTTAATGGAATTCTCACTCTCATACCATTTTACTCATTGATCGATATTTTGCTTATATTCAGGGAGGATAGACGGTGTATTCACGATTTTATAGCGGGGACGTGTGTGGTTCGCGAATAGAATGCTCATCCGAAAGTCCTAACGGACATTTCGGACCTACAAGCTTCCTACGATTCTTGTTGTTTTCTATCTTGACAATTTAATAATATAATTATTAATTTAATATACTGAAAGTCCAGATACAAATACATTTTAAGGGGATTAATAACAAAAGTTTTTCTCGATCGCTAAAAGAAAAGATGAATCAATCTATTATATCTGAGATAATTAGATGCACGAGTTTGAAAATAAAATGGGCACCTAAAGAGTTCATTAATGTTTGCTGTTGATACTGCAGCAACTCATTACAAGGTTAGCCTTATGCGGTTTCTGTTTCATGTTTTATGTTTTATGTTTAATGTTTGTTGATTCCGCTTTCGCAATAAGCTGAAATAAGCTTTAGGTGCCCCTTTAGTAAAATATGAGGGTAGTTCTAAGTTGAGCATCAAACTAGCTGCAAAAGCAGAAGATCTTCGAGAAAAATTCCTTACTCTTCGAACAGCCCGCGATGTTGCTGAGTTGTTAGAGGTGTCCTATGGGCGTTTGACATATCATATTTATAAAATTCCCGAACAAGAACGATATAAGACATTCGAGATTACTAAGAAAAGTGGAGGAGTTCGCCCAATCTCAGCACCGACTACAGCACTTAAGATTCTTCAAAGAAAGTTAAATCAAGTATTATCAGAAGCTTATACTGGAAAACCTTCAGTTCATGGCTTCTTGAGAAAGAGAAGTATTCTAAGCAATGCAAGAGCGCATCTAAATAGAAAATTCATACTCAATGTTGACTTGAAGAATTTCTTTCCTACCATTAATTTCGGACGTGTCCGTGGAATGTTTATGGGTATTCCCTATAAGCTACCAGAAAAAGCAGCCACAGTTTTGGCACAGATTTGTTGTTTTAATAACGAACTACCTCAGGGTGCACCGACTTCCCCTATAGTATCTAACATGATTTGTTCGAAAATGGATAGTGAATTACAGAAACTAGCGAAAAAACATCGATGTTATTATACCAGATATGCAGATGACCTTACTTTTTCTACTTCTACACAATACTTCCCTGAAGCATTAGCAAGATTTGATTCTTCTGAGAAACTTCAAGTAGGACTTGAACTAGAAAAGATCATAATAGAAAATGGTTTCCAGATTAATTCGAAGAAAATTAGATTGCGAACCAAAAGCCAACGACAAGAGGTCACAGGACTTACTGTAAACGAATTCCCAAACGTTCGCCGTAATTATATTCGACAAATTCGAGCTATGCTCCACGCCTGGGAAAAATTTGGTCTGTCTGCAGCAGGGGAAGAATATATAAGAAAATACGATCTAAAACATAGAAATCCCTTGCAAAAAAAACCATCGTTCGAGAAAGTCTTACTCGGGAAAATCCAGTTCCTAATCAACGTACGCGGAAAAAGTGGGGAAAAAGGTAAGATATATAGACGTTTTGCAAAGAAGTTAAAAAGTCTATTACCTGATCCTAAAAAACTAAATTTGGATTTCATTGAGGAAGATCATGTCCCAAAACCCTTCATCATCACTGAAGGGAAGAGTGATTGGAAACACTTGAAAGCTGCCCTCGCAAAACTAAAAAAACAAGAGCAGTACCTAGACTTAGATATTGCGTTTGATGAATTCGATTATGACAAGGGCAATGATAAGTTACTTAAGGAATGCCAAATTCTATCACGTAGGAAAAATAGTAAACCTCAAATTCATATTTTCGACAGAGACGACAAAAGCAAAATGAAAGAAATCTGTGATAATGATAAAAATTACAAAGCATGGGGAAACAATGTTTTTTCTTTTGCAATACCGATACCAGATCATAGAAAAGCCACTCCTGAAATCTCTATCGAATTTTACTACAAAGATTCTGAAATAACACAAAAGGATATTGAAGGTAGAAGGCTTTTCCGGCGCGAAGAATTTCATTCTCGGTCTGGTCGTCATATTAAAGAAGAAGGACTCATTTGCCCTGACATTAAGAAAATTGAGAAATCATTTGGGATCATTGACAATAATGTCTATGATACAAAGGACAATAATGTAGCTCTTTCCAAAGCTGATTTTGCTCGCTACATACTTGATGGGGTCGAAAAATTCAGTTTCGATGTTTCTGAATTCTCGAAGATATTTGATATTATCCAAAAGATAATTGAACAAAGTCGGAAGGGAGATAATTAACTTATCTGATTATTAAGAATTACCCCTAAAATCTTTTAACCACCAGAAAACTCATCCGAAAGTCCTAACGGACATTTCGGACCCACAAGCATGTTTTAACAAACCTAAAATTCCTCATTTCTCAAGGGGCTTTGCGTATAATACATATAAAACCGGAGGGCTTAGACCGATTATGAAAAGATCAATCATATTCAGCTTTTTATTCATCCTGTTCTTATCTGCCTTTGTTTCTTCCTCTGCTCAGCAAACAGGAAAACCCATCGAAATTCCTCCACTGGAGAAGAAAGTAGACAAATATCAGCAGGGTGTAACCATTGCCAGAGAGCTGATCGGGCAGGGTAGCCCGGGTCAAGCGCTGAAATTAATCATGCAGTTGAAGGACACCTACGGTGAGAATGCCGAGCTGAATGAGCTGTTGAAAGACGCTTATCTGGCGGGGAAGGAATATGGCAAGGTTGAAGAGCTGATCAAAAAGGACATAGAACGCGACCCCAAGAGATGGCAGCTTTACTGCGAGTTGGCGAACGTGGACATCAAAACCCAGAGGATGGACGAAGCTAAGCAGAATTTGGACCGGGCGGTCGATCTTGCCCCCGACAAAAACCGGGCGTATCAGGAGGCGGCTTTCGTGTATATCCGGAACGGCGTCACCGCCGAAGCCATCGACACCTACAAGAAAGCCCGGATGAAGCTGAACCAGCCAGCTATCTTCTCGCTGGAGTTAGCCGGCATCTTTGAATCCCTGAAGGACTACAAGTCGGCAGTGGACGAGTATTTTCTCTTCATGGGGGACGATTCCACCAAGTTCGATTTGGTGGAAAGCCGGATCAACAACCTGGTTCAAACCCAGGAAAATTTAGACGGCATTCAAGCGGCATTAAACGAGAGGATCAAGAAGAAACCGCACGATAAATATTACCAGAAGCTGTACGGCGATCTCCTCTTCCGCCGGAAGGACTTAACCGGGGCGTTTGAAACCTATAAAAAGGTGGACGATCTTTTTGACGGCAAGGGGAAATACATCCTTAACTTTGCCTCCATGTGCTATAACCAGAAATATTACGAGAATGCCATCCAAGCCAGCCAGCATCTTATGTCCATCAAACCATCGCTGGGCTTTGTATTATCCGCCCGACTGCTCATTGCCCGCTCGGATGAGGGATTGGAGAAATTCACCGAAGCCGTTGCCGTTTACCGGGAGATCATAGACCAGCATGCGGCGGACGCCCCGTCTGGGAACGAAAACCCGGCGGAAGCCAAGCTCTTTCGCCAGGAGACCGCTTTTTGCTATTTCCAAATCGGGGAGATCAACCTGTTTCAATTCAGAAAGCCAAATGAGGCATTCGGCTATTATCAGAAGGTGGTGTCGGGCTTTCGGGATGCGGACATGTTCCCGCCGGCTCTGGTGCGGTTGAGCGACTGCCTGATGATCCGGGGCGACTTGGACAGCGCCCGCATCCTTCTGGAGAACGCATCCAGGGATAGCCGGGCGGAATCCAAACGGGAGGAGATAGAATTCAAACTGTCGGAAATAGAATTCTTTGAGGGGAATTTCGAGGATGCCCAGACCGGATACAGCCAGCTGATAGCCGAATTCCCCAAGGGGCTTTTCGTCAACAACAGCCTGGAGAGGATTGTGGTGATCGGGGATAACCAGGAACTGGACCGGACTTTTCTTTCGACCTTTGCTGCTGCCATGCTGGAGAAACTCCAGGGGAAGTACGACTCCGCTTTGATGAAGCTGGATCAAATCATCAACGCGAAAAGCGAAAAGTTATCGGATCTGGCTCAGCTGGAAAAGGGGAAAATTTACCAGCAGGAAAAGAAGTATTCCTCCTCGGTGGACGCTTGCGAGAAACTTCTGGAAAAATATCCCAAGAGCTTGTACCGCGACCAGGCGCAGAAGCTGATCGGGGACGTTTACAATTACGGATTGAAAAACAAAACCAGCGCCATCCAGGCATACGAGAAATTCTTGAAAGAGTACGACCGCTCCATGCATGCGGATGAGGTGAGGGACAGGCTTAGGGAACTGAAGACCGACAATTCATCCGGCTAGATAGGGAAATAAGTACTAACTGCTTTGCTTTAGCGTTTATCGGTATCGAAACTCGTATCGAAGCTCGATAGGCGGGAATCGAAGATCGAGAAAGATTTGTATCAGTACTAAGGCAGTGACAAAACTTATAAATTAGTTTCTGGGGGTAGCCGAGGAAATAAGATTTGACTGTCTTAGTTTAGCGTTTATCGGTATCGAAACTCGTATCGATGCTCGATAGGCGGGAATCGAAGATCGATAATGATTTAAATCAGAACTGCGATAGAAACATAACTCCCACAACAGTTTCTTGAGGTAACCAGGGGAAATAGATTTTGACTGTCTTGGTTTTGCGTTTATCGGTACCTTGCATCGTGCAGTGCCCGGTGGTGATGAAACTGGTTGTTATGGTGAGATTTTCTAATCGTGTGGTTATCCGCTGTAAAATAGGGACAAGGACAAACCTTGTCCCTAAGCATAACATCATCCGAATAGGGCTTTTCAACAGACCCGTCAAACCAGCTTTGAGAACGGTTAACTAACCTCTACCCGCTTCTTTTTCTGGCTTAGCTCTTGAATCTGGTCCTCTAATTGCTTCATCCTGTCTAGCAAACCCTCCCGGGACGCCTGTCTCATCTTGGCGCTGGTCCTGACCAAAAGCCCCAAGGATACCAGCATGAACAGGATCGAGTTGACCGTGCGAAATATCTCTCCGAAGGTGAAGAGGGAGTCCAAAAAAGCGGCGATCCCCAACAACAGAAGCACGCTGCTCCATATCAACATTTTACCCTCCTTTAGCTTATAGTTTAATCTTCTTATATTATTTCGGATAATTTTGAATCAACTTGACCATACCTGCAAAAAATTGCCTTCCCGACATTTATGCTCGGACGAGCCCGTCTGGGCATCAAACCATACATTTAACCTAAATTTGACCTTTTGGGGCATATTAAGAAATCCGGACTTGAGTTTCCTGTTTTTGAATTGACAATAATATAAATCCCCGTATATTATCCCGTTGGTATGTGTCGAATTACATATACTGAGAGGTCTGGTTGGTTCTAAGGCTTTTCCATCCGGCCATACTGGTACAGGTTGGAGTTTAAACAAAATCCAAAAGGATCCCTGTGGAAGAAAAACCTCAGAACTGGTGGCAAAAGCAAGATGGGGTTTCGCTACTGATCTCCCTGTTCGTTTTTCTATTCAGTTTGGTGGTTTATCTTAAGACCCTGGCGCCCACGGTCTCGTTCTGGGATTGCGGGGAGTTCATCGCCTGCGCTTATATCCTGGGCGTTCCCCATCCCCCCGGAACCCCTCTTTTCGTCCTGATCTCCCGTATATTTACCCTTTTTCCCATCGCCGACCAGATAGCGGTGAGGGTGAATTTCATCTCCGCCTTGACCTCCGCTTTGACCTGCTGGATGACCTACCTTACCATCGTCAAGCTTCTGAGCCGGTGGATCAAGGAGAACGAGAGCATCTGGCTGAGACTGGCGCGCTATGCCGGAGGAATAGCCGGGGGATTGTTTCTGGCGTTTTCCATGACCTTCTGGTCCAATGCGGTGGAAGCGGAGGTTTACGGAATCTCCATGCTCTTGATGATGGTGATCTTCTATATCACCCTCATCTGGATGGATCAGCTCTTTTCCCCCAAAGGGGACAAGCTTTTGATTCTGATCGCTTATCTTGGGCTACTCTCCACCGGCATCCACATGACCGTCTTCCTCATCATGCCGGCGGTGTTTCTTCTGATCGTACTGGTGGATCGAAGGAGATTATCGGATTGGCGTTTCTGGATTACCGGTATAGTTTTCGTCCTGGTGATGCACCGGGTCACCCCGTTTTTGACGGTACTCGGAATCTGGTTTATCCTGACCCTGCTTATGACCCTGTTTTCCCGCCAGAAAAAAACCTGGGCCTTCTTTCTGATGCTGACCTCCGCGGGTGTGCTGGGTTATTCCACCCAGCTTTTCATCCCCATCCGTTCTTACCAGGAGCCGGCCATAGACGAAAACAATCCCTCGGACTGGCCCAGCGTCAAGGCATTTCTGGAGCGGAGCCAATACGGCTCGGAGAGCATGATCGGCAGAATGTTCTACCGCCGGGCTAGCTTGGCGAATCAATTCGGCGCCAAGGAGAGGATGGGCTTTTGGGGATTCTTCCGGGAGCAGTTCATGAACAAGGGCCTGTGGTTCATTCCTTTGTTTTTAGGGCTTTTGGGGGTATGGGAGCAGATCAAAAGGCGAAAAAATGAGGGGGTGGTGCTCCTCTTCCTTCTGCTTGCTTGTACCATCGGCCTGGTTCTATATATGAACTTTGCCGATGGCACCAAACCGGATCCGGTAACCAGCGAGATCATACGGCTCGAGGTGAGGGACCGGGATTATTTCTGGACCCCCGGATTCATGTTCTTTGCCTTGCTGATGGGACTGGGGTCTTTTGCGGTGGTGATGCATCTGGGCAGGTATCTGGAGAAAAAGGGGAAATTCGCTTCTCCCGGATCGAGGCTGGGACAGTTGATCCTGGGAATGGTGGTGGCGATTTTGCTTATCTTGCCTCTTTTGGCTTTGAAGAAAAATTACCGGCGGAACGACCGCACCGGCAACTGGATTCCCTACGACTATGCCTATAATCATCTGATGAGCTGCGACAAGGACGCCATGCTGATCACCAACGGGGACAACGACACCTTCCCTCTTTGGTTCTTGCAGAATGTGGAGAAGATCAGGCAGGACGTGAGGGTGATAAACTTGAGTCTTTTGAATGCCGATTGGTACATCCTGCAGCTGAAGGACATCTGGAAAGTCCCCATGGATTTGACCTACGATCAGATCAAAGGCGTTCCCACCCAAATGGGAGGAAGGATCGTGCCCCGCCCCGCAAAAACGTATATCGACCCCATCCGCAAAACCAACCATTACCTGTTTCCCTACTACGACGAGAAATCGCAAAGAATCATCCGCATCCAGGACATGATGGAGGAGAATATCGTACTGGCCAACAACTTCAAATATCCATTCTACTTCTCCAGAGCCACCCCGCCCAGCAGCCGGGTGGGGTTGGATGATCATGCCAAAAAGGAAGGTCTGGTGGACTTGTTGGTTCCGGAGGAGGGGAAAGACTTGATCGATCCGGTGAGATTTCGCAAGAACATGTTCGAGGTTTGCCGCTATCGGGGTCTGGCGGATATGAATGTTTATAAGGACGAGAATACCGCTGGTCTCTTGATGAACTATGCGGAGAGATTCATCGATCTGTCGGAACATTACCAGAAGAATAAGCAGATGGACCAGGCCAAAGAGACGCTGGAGAAAGGCGTTTCGGTTTATCCGGACTATTACCGGACACAGCTCCAGTTGTACCGTTTATATAATGACACCGGAGAGAAGGAGAAAGCGGATAAACTGCTTACATCTTATGAAGCCAGGATGGATACCCTCATCCGCCGGTGTCCGGAGATATTGTTGTATTATCAATATCTGGGTTTGGCATATCAGTCTCATGGAAAGGTGGAGGAGGCGGAAAAGATAATGGAGCGGGCGTATAATGTAAGTTCTTCCGACGTAATGACCTACCAGATACTCAGACAGCTTTATGCCTATAACAAACAGGGGGAAAAACTGCTTAAACTTCTGGACGATTGGATTAAAGCCAATCCGGAAGACGAGCAATCCAGAAAAATACTGCAATCCTACCAGAATCAAAAATAGATTCTTGAATTAACACCGGTAAATTTACTATCTTGGTCAAGGATTTTAGCCCTTGACCTTTTTTATTTTGAAAAGCAATGCTTTTACGTTTGGGTTACGAAGGAAAAAGGATTTCTTTGAATAACTCACCCCCGAACCCCCTCTCTTAAAAGAGATGGTGTTATGGGTTGCGTTTTTTATACATGTCATGCCACCCAAGCTCAAAAAGGTCCTTTATACTATTAGATATTTCAGCAATCAGATTGGAGAATGCCCTAATTTTATTTTATGAGAATTAAAGTTAAGGAGAAAATCTGTCGAAAATAAAAATAGGTATACACTTAACTAATTCTTTCAGTTCCGAACAGGGTCTGGTGAAAGCCGGACCCTGTTTTTTTGTATGATTCCGCCTTTGAACCTCCAACGGATTCCGTTCCATGATATGAAGTGAAAAATAACCCGTTTCTCCGGAATAAGAAAAAATATATAAGGGGGTAGATAAAAAAGTCGGATATTTCCCTTTTTGGTAGAAAAACATCCGACTCAATCAGCATATAGAATTAAAAATCTTAGTCTCGATCCCGGTCTATTTCTTCATCCTCTCCTCGGACAATGCCTTGAAATAATCCTTGATCATCTGCTCGTACTCTTTGGGGTAAGTCTCCTGCATGTATTTTGTCAGATCGTCTCTGGTGGATTCCTCCCCCTGGCTGTCCTCTGGGGAAATATTCTTGGGGCTGGGGCGGGAGACGTCCTCCCCCACCTCCGCCCGTCTCTGTTTGGAATAGTCCCTCTCCTTTAGGGATTTCTCCGCATCCAGGAGGCGGGAGAGTATCTTCTGCTGCCGGTCCAAGGTACCTTGATCCACCTTCATCCTCTCAAAATCATCCACCACCTTTTGCATCTCTTTTCCCAACTCATCCAAGCGCCCGGTGATCTCCGACTGGTTGCCGAATTCGTTCTCCAACTCGGAGAGGGCTTTTCTGACCGCTGCCTGCTCGGCTGCCAATCTTTGGAGAGCCCCCTGCTGAGCAAAAGTAAGTTGCATTGCTCCACCATCACACTGCCCCAATTTCTGGGTCTCCGAATTGACGCCACCCTGTTTATCGCACATCCCCTGCATTTTTTCGAAGAACTGCTCCATCCCCGAGCCACTGCAAGATTTCTCGGCGTTCTTCATCGACTCCATCAACATGCGGGCGGTAACGTTCAGATCATAAAGCGCCTCCCGCTGTTCATCCGTGGCTATCGGTATTTTCCTATCGATCAGCTGCTGGATCGCCTGATCCATGCTGGCAATGGAGATGGCCAGAAACCTTTGAACGTCGGCATCCACAAACAAGGTGGCATGCGACAGATTCTCCAGATCCTCGGAGATCCTCATTCCCCCGGATTTGAGGTTCTGCTGGTCATGTGCCAGATCCGGGAGCATAATGTCGCGCTGGTCGGTTCGGCTAACCCGGTGGTACAGCTGTTCCTGGTTGTCCGAAAGGGAAAACACGTCGTTCAGCGACTTCCTAATGGCTCTTACGATCTCCTCCTTCTCCCCGGCCTGCATCTTCTGCTGCATGCTTTTCAATTTCTCCCCCATGGATTTGAGCTTCTTGGAGCAGGATTTGCCCGATTTCGAGGCACCCCCCTGATTGGAGCTGGAGAGCTGGGAGATGGCCTGGTCCATGTCCTCCCTAATCCCGGATTCATCCGGCATCTGGTTAAGCTCCGCAGCATCCTGGGAGGAGAGCATGGAGAGCTCCTTGGCTTGATCCGTAAACTCGTTCAGCTTCTTTTCAAACCCGGCCAGATCGTCCTTCACCTTTTTCTCTTCTGCGGAGAGAGGGGGGAGATTCTCTTTTGAAGAAGCATCAATCTCCTCGTTCAACTTATCCTGTTTCTCCGCCATCTGTTCCATCGACTTGATCAGATCGCTCAACTTCTGTTCCGCCTGCATCTTTTTCAACAGGGAGAGGGTTCGATTCAACCGTTTCAGCATCTCCTCCTGTGACACCTGCATCTTTTTCATCGCTTCTTTAAGCTGGTCCGGATCCATGTTTTTCAAGGCATCTTCCAGCTTCTTCATGGCCTCTTTCATCTGGGGGGTGGCGATCTCGTCCATAAGTTTCTTCAGCTCCATCAACTTTTCCACCAGCTCCAGCGAGGTGAGCTTGTTATCCTCGATCTTCTTTATATTCTCGTCCATTCTTTTGGCGATCTCCTGAAGGTCCCGGGTAAGCTTCTGCTGTTTTTGCAGAGTCTCCTCCAGCTGCTGTTTTTTCTGCCAATCCAGATCCAGACCGGTGTAACGGTTCATCTCTTGCGATAAATCCTCCAGTTTTTTCTTAAGCTCCTTCTGCCCTTTCATCACCGACTCCAAATCCACCACCTGTCCCTGCTGCTCTTTTTCCACTTCGGCAATAATCTCATCCAAGGAGGGGAGCCGGACAAAATAGGCTTTGCTCTCCGCTTTTTTGGGCCCGGAGAAGGAATCGTTGTCGTAGACTACTGCCCGGTATCTGACCAGATCGCCCGGCAGCAGGGGAAAATTAGACAGATTCCAGCGATATCCCACCTCACTGCCGGTTTGGTTATTGTTGGGGATATCGATATCGACGGTTCTCTCCTCCCCCTCATTCCCCTGGGAGAGGATCTGATAAGCCAGTTTCAGGGAGGAGAATCCGTAGTCGTCGGAGATCTTGATCACCAGCCCCACCCGCATGTTCTCGGTCAGATCCTGATCCTGCCCCGGTTCCAGGATCTCCACATAAGGGAATTGATCCTCGATTCTGGTGATCTTGTATTCGATGGGGTCGGGATTGGTATTTCCGCTTTTATCCTCCAGCCGGATAAAGTACGAGCCATCATTATTAACGAGTATCTCTCCCGAAGCGACGTTATCTTGTACCTTCATCTCCTGCCGGGTGGAGTCGGAGAAGACAAAATCCGCCCTTCCCAGCTCTTTATTGGCTTTGGCCTCGACCTCCACCTTGGTCCCCCCCAATGCGGTTATATTTCCGTCGTTTTCATCCACCACCTCGGATTTCAGCTGGGTATACCGGGGATAATTGAAGGTCAGCCTTAATCCCACCACCCTGGGCTTATCAACTACCACGATCCGGTAATTATCGCTTTTCACCCCTTTTGCTTCCGCGTAGTATTCGAAATTCCTCTTCACCTCTTTAAACTGGTAGGAAAAATCGGGCTCCCCCCCGGAGATCCCCTGAACCTTGACTTCAGCTGATTTACTCTGAGGAGACAGTCTCTCTTTATTCCACCCCGCTCCCTCGTTTTTCCAGAAGAGATCCACATTTTCGGGTCTCTCTCCTTCCACGTTTATCTTTATCTTGAGATCCGAATACTTGACCACCTCTGCATTCCCCGGAGAGATAACGAATTGGAATTTTTGGGGGGTAACGAATTCGGTTAAAGGATGGGAGAAGATGTAAAACGAGCTGGTGAATGCGCCCGGAAAAATCAAGGCGAATATCACAAAAACGACGGCCAGTGCAGCCGTCACCCGCCCCATCTTCCTGATGGGATGGGGATTTATGATCTCCTTCAGCGGTAACCGTCCGGAGGTGATATCTGCCTGTTCGATCACCGCCAGGATCATGTCGGTGGAATAACCTTCCGGATTTACTTTGAGATTTTTAGATAATTGAAGTGCGGCTATCAGACGATTGTTCAATTCCGGGAACTTATCTTCTACCTTAAGAGCGATATCCTCTATCGCCGGTTTATTGAATATGGGCCTGAGACAGAAATATGATAACACCACGACCAAAAGCAGCATCCCCAATCCCAGATATGCCACCCGAACCACCACCGGAAACACGTAGACCGAATTCAACCAGAAGCCCAATAGAGATATCCCAATGGCCAAAGAGAGAAAAAGCAAAATCCCCTGTATGGCTTTGTTCTTGGCGTAAGAATTTCTTAAATCTTTGAGACGATCTAACAGACTTAAGTAGCTATCAGTATTATAATCGTTTTTCATTATCCTTCTCCCTGAAACAATCCCCAAATATCTGATTCCTCTATCCTTCCTTTTCTTGACCCTTAACTCATGACCCTGCCTTATTAATTTTCCAGCGCCCAGGTTATGATGTTCACTCCCATTTTCAAAGCTGCCTCTCTTTTATCCGGAGGATCGTTATGCACCTGGGGATCTTCCCATCCGTCCCCTATATCGGACTCCCAATCGAAAAACACAATCAATCTTCCCTCATGAAATATGCCAAATCCCTGCGGTGGTTTTTCATCGTGCTTGTGAATTTTCGGCAAACCGTTGGGAAAATCGTAATAACAGTGATAAATCCCATGGCTGAAGGGGAGCTCCACCAACTCCTTGTCCGGGAAAACCACCTTCATCTCCCGAAAAAAGGATTCCCTTAATCCATAGGAATCGTTGGCAAAAAGAAATCCGCCGTGAGTGAGGTAATTTCTCAGCCTATCCGCCTCCTGATCGGTGAATTTAACGTTACCGTGACCGGTCATGAACAAGAACGGATAGGAGAAAAGGTTATCGTCCATGATAGAGACCCGCACTTCCTCTTCTGAAACCGGTATATTGGTCTTCTCCTTAAGAAATTTGTGCATATTGGGGATGGCGGACGAACCCCAGTACCAATCCCCGCCTCCTCCATATTTCAACCGGGCAATGGTGAAAGCTGAAGGATTCTGGTTTAAAGTCGCCTTTTGGGACTGGGCTACCGAGAGCGACCCTATTATCAAAAAACAAGCGGCGAGAATAAGTTTATTCATACGCATAATTATTATACAATCGAGGGTTTCAGGTTGTTTGCACAATCAGTTCCCGTATAGGCAGGTGACATCAGCGCATGCCTTAGGCAGCATGAAGTAAGGAATTATCTCAAATAGGGAGAAGTACTCATAAGTCGCTCCCATGATATGATCTCACCTCTATATCCCCCTCTCCTTGCTAAGGAGAGGGGGATTTAAGAGGGAGAGGTATAAATGCCTATCCTTCTGTGGGAGAGAGACAAAGGGTTAGGGTAAGCACTAACTAAATCCGCAATAAAAACCGCCCTGGTTATTAAGGCGGTTTTAAGAAATTCTATGATCTTATTTCTATTTGAACCTTTTGGGTGCCCGTTTCTCCCATTCCACGATGATACTGCTGGCGATAAACCAGGAGGAATAAGTACCCACGATCATACCTATCAAAAGAGCCAAGGCGAAATCGTGAATCACCTCACCACCGGCTATGAAGATGGCAAAAACCGCCATAAAGGTGGTAAAGACGGTGATGATGGTCCGGCTTAAAACCTCGTTGATGCTGGTATTTATGGTAGTGATGAAATCACCTTTCTTTCGGAAAAGTTTTAAATTCTCTCTTACCCGGTCGTAAACCACCACTTTATCCGTCAGCGAATATCCTCCCAATGTCAGAAGCGCGGTGATGATCAAAAGGGTCATCTCCCGGTGAAGTAAAAACAGAATTCCCAATACCACCAGCACATCATGGAAAGTGGCGATGGTGGCGGCTACGCCGAAACGGAAATCGAATCTGATCCAGATGTAGATGAGGATGCCCAAAGCCGCTAGCAGAACCGCCATACGAGCCTGTTTCTGAAGGGTCTTTCCCACTGCCGGACCGATGCCGTCGACCGAGTCCA
>Ga0256868_10000984_pt1 | contig 16083 bp, 11 predicted proteins | sample RVTome_13_FD_187341 | JGI IMG/M metagenome (GOLD analysis project Ga0256868, IMG submission 187341) | Soil microbial communities from uranium-contaminated site in the Upper Colorado River Basin, Wyoming, United States - RVT92D227 HiSeq ...
CGCCTGATCGCGGCCGGCCAGGTCGTGGACGGAACAGCCTCTATGGGAGCTCACATCAGTCTGGACGGCGGGTTGACCTGGTCGCCGGTCAAGATCCGGAGCGACGGCAACAGCATGGCCACCGTCGCGGCCTTCAACCCGAAAAACAAAAAAATCCTCTATGTCGGCGGCCAGGACGGCGGCGGCCGGGCCTGCTTGTACAAAAGCACGAACGGCGGCGCCTCCTGGACTCAGCTCGCCATTCCAGCCGGCTTCGACATCCTGTGTCTGGCCCTCGATCCCGAAACGTCCGGCACCCTCTATTTCGGCGGCGGCTGCGGGGTCTTCAAGAGCATAAACGGAGGGTCGAGCTGGACCCAGCTGACCGGGACTTACAACGCGCAATCCATTGCCGTCAATCCCAAGAACGGAAACGAGGTTTTTGTCGGAAATTGGTCCGGCGTTTTTTACAGCAAGGACAAGGGCTCGACCTGGACGGACCTCAGCCAGGGCATGCCCATGAAGGTCACGAACTGGGTCGCGGTCCACCCGACGAGCCGAATCGTCTACGCCGGGACCTTCAACGGCGGGCTCCTCAGGAGGAACTTCTAAGGAGGAAGTCAACCCATGAAAGCGACGAAAACCATCAAGCGCCGGGAATTCATGGCCGGGGCGGGCGCCGCCGCCCTGTCCATGACCGTTCTCCGTCCGGAGCTCGTCCGGGGGACTCAAGCCAATTCCAAAATCAGGGTCGGACTCATCGGATGCGGCGGCCTCAAGGCCCGGGCAAAGGTCGGCACTTGCTGGGATCACTTCGTCGTCTATTACCAGTATCCGGACAAGGTCGGCGTCCAGGTCAGTCTCGCCTCAGAGGGCGATTCGCTGGCTTTACTCCAACCCGCTCCGCGCCGCGCCTATCTCGAAGCGGCCGAAAAAACGGGCATCGCCATCGCTTTCTTCGCCGTCGGCGAACTCAACGACATCCCGCTCAAAAGCGACCCGCGCGCCCAAAGTCGAGAAGGCCGGCGTCATCCTGGCCCTCGAGAACTGGCTCGGCGCGGGCGAGAACCTCGAGATCCTCGAACGCGTCGGCTCTCCGGCCGTCCGAATCTACTACGACGTCGGGAATTCCCAGGACGCGGGGCATCCCATCCTCGATGAGATCCGCCTGCTCGGGGACCGCATCGCGGAATTCCACGCCAAGGACACCAAGGACCTCTACGGCGAAGGCTCGATGGATTTCCCGGCTGTTCGCGGGGCGATGGAAGACATCGGCTACCGGGGCTGGCTCGTCCTGGAAGGCACCAAAATGCCGCTGGGCGTCGAGAAGAGCGTCCGCTACGACGCGGATTACCTCAGGTGCCTCTTCGCGGCTAAATGATTGCATTTTGAGCCGAGTCCAGGGCCGCCGCTTCCCGCGGATTTCAGGTTTTCGTCAAGCCGGCTTCGTTCCGATGGACTTGTTCGGCCGCTCGTTGTATGTCATGATAAACTTCGCTCCCCGAAAAAGGAGGGATAGGAAATGGCCGAGAAGCATCGTTTCACGTCATTCTTCTCTCTGATCGCACTCGCCGCGGCCGCCGCTGTTCTCATCGCCGCCGGATGCTCCCCGTCGCTGGAACCCGCGGACCTCATCCTGATGAACGCCAAAATCGTGACCGTCGACGACGCGGTTCCCGAGGCGAGCTGGATTGCGGTCCGGGGGGACGCCATCGTCCAACTTGGGACGAAGCCGGATGGCTATAAACGCCATGTCGAGGAGACCACCCGGGTCGTCGATCTCGAAGGCGCCTTGGCCATCCCCGGGATCATCGAGAGCCACGGCCACTTCACGAGTCTCGGGTCCTCCAAGCTGATCCTTGACCTGACCAAGGCCGAGAGCTGGGAGGACATCGTGGCCCTGGTCGCCGAGGCGGCCCGAAGCGCCAAGCCCGGCGAATGGATTCTCGGCCGCGGCTGGCACCAGGACAAGTGGAGGGATGCCCCGCAGCCCAGCCTGAACGGCCTTCCCCTTCACGACGAGCTCAGCCGCGCGACGCCAGACAACCCCGTCCTCCTCACCCATGCCAGCGGACACTCCGGCCTGGCCAACGCCAAGGCCATGGAGCTCTCGGGGATCACGAGAAAAACGATGAACCCCGCCGGAGGCGAGATCGTCCGCGACGCGAAGGGAAACGCCATCGGGGCTTTTCTCGAAACGGCCCAGAGCCTCGTCCGCTACCAGGCCGGCCATGCCGAGCAGCTCAAGCCGGAAGAGGCCGAAGCCCGGAGCCGGAAGATCGTCGATCTTGCCCTCGAGGAGTGCCTCCGGCACGGCGTTACGAGCTTCACCGACGCGGGCTCGAGCTACGAAACCATCGACCTTTTCAAGCGAATCGCCGAAGAGGGCAAGCTCTCCGTCCGCCTCAACGTCATGCTGAGCGAGAGCAACGCTTCCCTCGCGGAAAAGGGCGCGGCCTATAGGATGATCGGGGCCGTGAACGACCACCTCACCGTCCGGGCCGTCAAGCGGCTCATCGACGGCGCCCTGGGAGCCCACGGGGCCTGGCTCCTCGAGCCCTACGAGGACCTCCCCTCGAGCATCGGCCTCAACACCTACCCGGTCGCAAGCCTCAGAGAAACGGCCAAGTACGCCATCGAAAACGGTTTCCAGCTCTGCGTCCACGCCATCGGCGACCGCGGCAACCGGGAAACGCTCGACGTCTTCGAGGAGGCGTTTAAAGCTCATCCGGAAAAGACCGGCCTCCGCTGGCGGATCGAGCACGCCCAGCATCTGAGCCCGGACGACATCCCCCGCTTCGGCCGCCTCGGGGTGATCCCCTCCATGCAGGGGATCCACTGCACGTCGGACGGACCGTGGGTCTTCAAGCGCCTCGGCGAGCGGCGGGCCGGGGAAGGCGCCTACGTCTGGCGGAAGCTCATGGACGGCGGGGCCGTCATTCCCAACGGAACGGACGTCCCCGTCGAGCCCATCGATCCCATGTCCTGCTTCTACGCCACGGTGACCCGGAACATGGCGGACGGGACGGCCTTCTATCCCGGCCAGAGGATGACCCGCATGGAAGCCCTCCGCTCGTACACGATCAACGGGGCCTACGCGGCCTTCGAGGAGGACCTCAAGGGATCGCTCGCTCCGGGCAAGCTGGCCGACATCACCGTCCTCTCCCGGGACATCATGAGCTGTCCGGAGGAAGAGATCCGGGGCACGGAGGTGTTGTACACCATCATCGGCGGGAAGATACTCTACTCGAAAGGGCGTTGACGCCCTGCGCATTTGTCTAAGCCGACATCCGGAACTTCGCCGGATAGCCGGCGCGGACGGGGCCGAACCATGACTGCGTCGGGGACCGTCAAGCAGCGGGCGGCCGGGGCCAAAGCCGGCGCCGCCTGCCGCGGATTCCAGGTTTTCGTCAAGCCGGCCGGAGCCGCCTGTAACCTTGCCTGCGGCTACTGCTACTATCTCAATAAAGGCCGCCTCGTCCCGGAAGGCGGACCGCCGCGCATGCCCGAGGACCTCCTTGAGGAGTACATCGTCCAGCACATCGCCGCCTCGCCCGACGAGGTCATCCGCTTCTCCTGGCACGGAGGCGAGCCAACCGTTCTCGGCCTCGAGTACTTCCGCCTCATCGCGGATATCCAGCGCCGCCGCCGTCCCGCCGGCCGGACGATCGCCAACGGCCTACAGACCAACGGGACCCTGCTCGACGAGGAGTGGGGCCGTTTTCTGGCGGCCGAGGAGTTCGCCGTCGGGCTCAGCCTCGACGGCCCCCGCGAAATTCACGACCGGCACCGCGTCAGGAGGGACGGGACATCCTCTTTTGATGAGACGGTGCGCGGCTTTGAGGTCTTGCGCCGGCATGGCATCCCGACCGACATCCTCTGCGTCGTCGGCTTGCACAACGCCCGGCGCCCCGCCGAGGTCTACGGCTTTTTCAAACGGATCGGCGCATCCTATCTGACCTTCCTTCCGCTGGTCGAACCGCGGCCGGACGCGCCGGGCCGCGTCAGCCCGGAAACGGTACCGGCCGAGGCCTGGGGCGATTTCCTCTGCGCCGTCTTCGACGAATGGGTCGCCGGGGACATCGGGCGGATCAAAATCCAGATCGTCGAGGAGGCGGCCCGGACGGCGTTCGGACAGGAGCATTCGCTCTGCCTCTTCCGGCCGGTCTGCGGCGACATCCCCGTCATCGAGCGCAACGGGGATTTCTATTTCTGCGATCACTTTGTGGATGCGGAACATCTTGTCGGCAACATCCGTACGACGTCGCTCGTCGAGCTGCTCGAGAGTCCGGCCCAGAGGACGTTCGGACTGGCCAAGCTCGAAAAACTGCCCCGCATCTGCCGGGTGTGCGACGTCCTGGAGATGTGCAACGGGGAATGCCCGAAGAATCGGTTCGTGCCCGCCCCCGACGGCGAGCCCGGACTGAACTACCTCTGCCCGGGCTACAAGAAGTTTTTTACCCGGGTCCGACCCTTCGTCGCCGCGGTGGCCGCCGAGTGGCGGCGGCAGAATCCTAAGTCTTGAGTTTCTCCTTGAGGAACTCGATCGTGCGTCGCCAGGCGAGCTCGGCCGCCTCCTTGTGATAGCGGGTGCCGGTATCGTTCATGAAGGCGTGGCCAGCACCTTCGTATATGTGAATCTTATAGTCGACGCCTGCCTTCTGGAGCGCTTCTTCAAAGGCCGGGATGCCCGCGTTGATCCGCTCGTCGTCGCCCGCGTAGTGGATGAGCATGGCGGCCTTGATTTTGGGGACGTTCTCGGCCGCGGGCTGGCTGCCGTAGAAGGGAACTGCCGCCGTGAGGTCCGGCGCGTTGACGGCCACCTGGTTGGTGACCGCCCCGCCCCAGCAGAAGCCCATGCACCCGACCTTGCCCGTCGCCAGAGGATGGGTCTTGAGGTAGGCGACCGCGGCCATGAAGTTCTTCGTGTTCGCCTCGCGGTCGAGCTTCTGAAAGAGGGGCCGGGCCTCGTCCGGATTTTTCGGCGTTCCTCCCAGCGGCGACAGGGCGTCCGGCGCGATGGCCATGAAGCCCTCGATCGCCACCCTCCGGGCCACATCTTCGGTGTGGGGGTTAAGGCCCCTATTCTCGTGGATGACAATGACGCCGGAAAGCTTGGCGCCGCCCTTGGGCTTGGCCGAATAGGCGCGGACGTCGCCCGTCTCGCCGGGATAAGTGATGTAGCCCGCCTCCAGACGCGGATCGTCCTCGGGGACGAGCTGAGCGCCCCCTCGGCTTCCTTCGAGAGCGGGCAGGAGGGCGGCCGCCGCGGCCGTCCCGCCCGCGAGCGCGGCCAGTTTTTCGAGAAACTCGCGCCGGTCCATGGCGCCCCGCGCAAACTCTCGATAAAGGTCTCTCATTTCCCGGCTCATGGGTCATCCTCCCTCATTAAATTCCCTCCGGTAGGATCATGGTATTTCATGTGTTCCATCCTGTCAAGAGCTCCCCCTCTCCGACGGTCGGAGACCCGGATTGGCAGCTTTATTTTGATGTCGATCTTTAAATGCATTAGAATATGAACGCTCGCGAAATCGACCAAAGGAGTTCGACCATGGAGATGATTGGACAAAGACGATTCATTAAGGGACTTGCTTTCGGCCTCCTCGCTCTGGGCCTGACGGCGGGCATCGCCGCCGCCCAGGCCGACGTCCGGTTCCAAAAACCGCCCAAGGAAATCCTGGATCTGGCCGACGTCGTCCAGCCGCCCCGGATGGTGATCGACCGCCACCACCGGTTCATGGCCTTCCTGTCCAGGCCGACCTATAAGACTCTCCAGGAACTCGCCGAGCCCGAGCTCAAGCTGGCCGGCATCCGGGTCAATCCTCAGAACCACAACCGGGCCCGGACCATGTCCTATACGACGATCGTCCTCCAGGAATTCCCATCGGGAAAGCCCATTTCCATTACAGGCCTCCCGGACGATCTGCGGATGGAGTATGTGGGATTCTCGCCCCAGGGGTCCTATTTCACTTTTATCCGGGTCCTGAATTCGGGGCTTGAGCTCTGGATCATCGAGGTGAAGACGGGTCAAGCCCGAAAGCTCGGCCCGCCCGCGCTTTCGGCCGTCATCGGCTATCCCTACTTCTGGTCCCCCGACGAGCGTTTCATCTTCGCCATGAAGCGATTACACGCGGAGCCCTATGTCGAGGAGAAGGAGCTGCCTACGGGCCCCGCCGTACAGGAAGCGACCGGAACCAAGGCCGCCGCCTGGACGTATCAGGACCTCCTTCGCAACAGGCAGGACGAGAAACGATTCGACTTTTTCGCCACCCGTTCCGTTGTCCGCTATACTCCGGACGGCGCGGAACAGCCGTTTCTGCCGCCGGCCGTCTACACGGGCACCCAGCTTTCCCCGGACGGCGCCTATCTCCTCGCCGAGACCGTTCATCCCCCCTATTCCTACCAGTTCCCCTACGACCGGTTCCCGGTCCGGGTCGAGATTTTCGACCGGGCCGGAACAAAGGTCGTCGAGCTCGTCGACAAGCCTCTCCGGGACGCCATCCCGCTCGGTTTCGACGCCGTCGAGACGGGGCCGCGCGACCATCAATGGAGGAATGACGCGCCGGCAACCGTCGTCTGGAGCGAAGCCCAGGACAGCGGGGACCCCGCCAAGCCGGCCGAAATCCGGGACCGTCTCTTCCAGCTGCCGGCGCCCTTCGGGGGAAAGCCCCAACCGCTCTGCGCGACGGTCAACCGCCTCTCCTATATCATCTGGGGCGACGGGCGAACAGCCGTCGTCCTGGACTTCTGGTGGAAAACGCGCAACACGAAGACGTATCTCGTCGACCCCTCAGGAGACAATCCCTCGCCCCGAGTCCTTTTCGACCTGTCCGCCGAGGACCTTTACGCCCAGCCCGGCAACTTCGTCACCTCGCCCAACGCGTTCGGACGCTACGCGCTCCAGTTCAGCAAGGACAGGTCCAAGCTCTACCTCCGGGGCGAAGGCTTTTCCCCCCAGGGGAACCGCCCCTTCCTTGACGAGTACGCGTTGAAGACCGGAACGACGCGGCGGCTCTGGCGGGCCGACGGCGCGTCGACCTACGAGTCGATCGTCGATGTCCTCGACCTCAAGGCCAAGACCCTTCTGACTCGGATCGAGGGCCCGCGGACCTATCCCAACTATTTCATCCGCCGCATGGACTCCGGGGCTCGGCCCCGCCAGGTGACCTTCTTCGAGAATCCCTATAAATCGTTCGAGGGCGTCGCCAAAAAGATGATCAATTATAAAAGGGACGACGGGGTTGACCTGCGCGGGATTCTCTATCTCCCCGCGGGATACGATCCCCAGAAGGACGGCCGCCTCCCCATGCTCATGGAAGCCTACCCGGTCGAGTACAAGGACAAGGGCGCGGCCGGCCAGGTCGATGACTCCCCACACCGGTTCGTTTTCATGTATTGGGGCTCCCCCGTCTTCTGGGCGGTCCGGGGTTATGCGGTCCTGGAAAGCGCCGCGTTCCCGGTCGTGGGCCAGGGCAAGGAAGAGCCCAACGACACCTACGTCGAGCAGTTGGTCATGGACGGCAAGGCCGCTATCGACGCCGTGGACAAGATGGGAGTCGTCGATCCTAAACGGGTCGGCGTCATGGGCCATTCCTACGGCGCGTTCATGGTCGCGAACCTCCTGGCCCATTGCGACCTGTTTGCGGCCGGGATCGCCCGGAGCGGCGCCTACAACCGGAGCTTGACGCCGTTCGGCTTCCAGGCCGAGGAGCGCACCTACTGGCAGGCTCAATCCCTCTACCACCGGATGTCGCCGTTCAACTCCGCCGATAAAATCAACGAGCCCCTGCTCCTCATCCACGGCGACGCCGACAACAACCCGGGGACCTTCACCCTCCAGAGCGAGCGGCTGTTCCTGGCCGTCAAGGGATTGGGCGGGAAAGCCCGCTTAGTGCTCCTCCCCCACGAAAGCCACGGCTACGCGGCGCGCGAGAACATCCTCCACATGCTCTGGGAGATGGACAGCTGGCTCGAGAAATACGTCAAGGGCGCCAAATAACGAGGTTCGTCCGCGGAATTCAGGATCAAGTCATCGGCGGGGCCGGAGGACGCCGTATCGGCGCCCATTGGCCTTTTCGCAATTTGACCGCAAGACGCCCCTATGGTATGAATCATCCGGGAAGAGCCTCAACGGACAATGATCGGGACGACGCTCAAGCACTATCGGATCGACGAGCTCCTCGGCCAGGGCGGCATGGGCATCGTCTACAAGGCGCGGGACACCCGGCTCGACCGCCCGGTGGCCCTTAAGCTGCTCAGTCCCGCCTTGGTCGCCAACCCGGAGCGGCGGCGCCGATTCGTCCAGGAAGCCCGCTCGGCGGCGGCCCTCAGCCATCCCGCGATCGCCCTGGTCTACGATATCGACGAAGCCGACGGCCAGCTGTTCATCGCGATGGAGTTTGTCGACGGCCGCTCGGTCGGCCGGCTCATCGTCGAGGGCGAGCTGGACCTCCTGAGCGCGGTCGAAGTCGCCTTCCAGGTGGCCGAGGGATTGGTCAAGGCCCACGACGCCGGCATCCTCCACCGGGACATCAAGTCCGACAACATCATGGTCACCCGGGACGGCCACGCCAAGCTTCTCGACTTCGGGCTGGCCAAGCTCCTGGAGCCCGGCCTGAGCGAGCCCGCCCGGCCCGGCGATCTCCAGCGGACCCTGACCAAGGATCCCGTCCACACCCTGCCCGGGACGGTCGTGGGGACCATCCCCTACATGAGCCCCGAACAGGCCCGCGGCAAGGACCTCGACGCCCGGAGCGACATCTTCTCCCTGGGCGTCGTCTTTTACGAAATGGTCACGGGCGAGCTCCCCTTCAAGGGCGATACGCCCCTCGACACCATGCACGCCATCGCCTACGAGGAGGCCAAGCCGGTCACGATCATCCGACGCAACCTCTCCCCCCAGGTCCACCGGATCGTCTCCCGCTGCCTCCGCAAACGGCCCGAGGACCGCTACCCGGACGCCCGGACACTGGCCGCCGACCTGAAACAACTGAAACAGGACCTGGAGTCCGGGACCCGGACCGACCTCCGCCCCGCCGAACGCTTCCAGGCTTGGCTGCAGGGCCTCAAATCCTCCTTCCCGATGGGGATCAAGGGGATGTGGATCGTGGCGGCGGCCCTGCTGGTCGCAATCATCCTCCTTTTCACCCGCGTCAATTGGGGAAGCATGATCGGCCCGGCCGTCATCGCCCTCTTCGTCTACAGGAGTTTCCGAAACAAGAAAAAACGGATGCTGGCGGGATTCGCCAAAAAGATCTCCAAATTCCCCGCCGTCAAAGCCGTCATCATCCGCCAGGAGCATGTCATCGTGGTCGCCGATAAACCCCCCGCCGCCCTCTCCCTTCGGATCACGAGCCTTATCGACGAGATCAACGGCAAGTTTTACGTCGGCAAACCCGTCTCGGCCGAAATCAAGAGCGAGATGCCCGAGGCCGATTTCCAGAACCTGCTCAGGCAGGTGGGCGTCGTCTACGCGAGGGACGATATCCTCCTCGGGACGGCTCCGGCTGGGAATCAAAAGAAATAGTCCGCGCCGGAAGGGGGAAAATCATGCTGGATCCGAAGGAATATGAAAAGCCGTGAAAACGTCGTATCCTGAGCCCGGCTTGACACTGGTTTTCGGCAACGAGTATCATTTTCGAGGATGAATATGAACTCAAAGCTTCACCCGGCCGCCGTAGCTGTTGCCCTTGCGCTGCTCATCCCGTTCGGCGCGGCCTGTCGGAAGGCGGACAAGTCCGGAGCAGAGACTGAGGCCGTCGGGACGTCCGGGCCGAAGCGGACCGTCTTGCCCGTCAATCAGGTCGTGACGCCGGCCGGACGCCAGGTTTCTCTCCCCGGCATGCGCCCCCTGGCCCTCGCGCTGTCCCCGGACGAAAAGCTCCTGGCCGTGTCGGGCAAAACGAGCGAGGTCGTCATCATCGACCCGAAGAGCGGCCGTATCCGCCGGCGCGTCGTCCTCCCCGCCCATCAAACGGACCAAGATCATCCCGAAGTCCCATCATCCGCCATCCTTTTTCCGGATGAAAAGGGACAGCTGAGCTACACGGGCCTCGTTTTCTCGCCCGACGGAAAGCGCATCTATCTCAGCAACGTCAACGGCGACATCAAGATCTTTAACGTCGATCCCGACGGAGAAGTCGCTCCGTCACACGCGATTTTTCTGCCTCCGGCCGATGCGCCGGGCCGGGCCGAGGAAATCCCATCCGGGCTCGCCCTGTCCGCCGACGGCCGGCGCCTGTTCGTCTGCGGCAACCTCTCGAACCGGCTCATCGAGATCGACGCCTGGGCGGGCTCGGTCGTCCGGATCTTTGACGTCGGCGTCGCCCCCTTCGACGTCGTCCTCGCCGCGGATAAAGCCTATGTCAGCAACTGGGGAGGGCGGCGTCCTCAGCCGGGAGACCCGACCGGACCGGCCGGCCGCGGCACCGAAGTCAAGGTCGATCCCGCGACCCGGATCGCCTCGGAAGGGTCGGTCAGCGTCATCGACCTTAGCGCCGGCCGAATCGCAAGCGAGATCCTCGTCCATAAACACGCCTCCGCACTGGCCCTCTCACCCGACGGCCGTTACGTCGTCTGCGCCAATGCCGCGAGCGATAATCTCAGCGTTATTGACACCCGGACCGACGCCGTCGTCGAGACCATCTGGGCCAAGCCGAGCCCGGCCGACCTCTTCGGCGCCTCGCCCAACGCCCTGTGCTTCGCGCCCGACGGCCGGCGTCTCTACGTCGCCAACGGAACCCAGAACGCGATCGCCGTTATCGCCTTTGATCCGGAGGACGGCGAATCGCGGCTCGAAGGTCTCATCCCGGTCGGCTGGTTCCCAGGCGCGATCGCCATGAGCCGGTCGCGGAATTCGCTCTGCGTCGCCAACATTAAGGGCCACGCCGCCGCCCCGGAGCCATCCGAGGATACGGGCGCCCCCGGTTTCAATTCCCATCAGTACACGGGGTCGGTCTCGCTCGTCCCCGTTCCCGGAAAAGGAGAATTGGCCCGGATGTCGGCGACCGTCGAGCGGAACTACCGGCGGGAGCGGATCGCCCGGGCTTTCCTCCCGCCGCGTCCGGACCGGCAGCCCCGGCCCGTCCCGGAGCGGATCGGCGAGCCCAGCGTTTTCAAGCATGTCGTCTATGTCATCAAGGAAAACCGGACCTACGACCAGGTCCTGGGGGACGTCGCGCCCGGAAACGGCGATCCCGCTCTCTGCATCTTCGCCGAACGCGTGACCCCCAACCAGCATAAAATAGTCCGCGAGTTCGTCCTGCTCGACAATACCTACTGCAGCGGCATCCTGAGCGCCGACGGGCACCAGTGGTCGACGACCGCCTTCGCGACCGATTACCTGGAGCGGTCCTTCGCGGGCTGGCCGCGCAGCTACCCCGACGGGATGGGGCCCGACGAGGTCGACGCCCTGGCCTACGCGCCGAGCGGCTTCCTCTGGGACAACGCGCTCCGGCACGGGATTTCGATCTGGAACTTCGGGGAATTCATGATGCCGGACTGCCGCTGGGCCGACCCCCGGCGCGAGGGCGAACCGTCCTGGCGCGATTTCTGGGACGAGTACATTCACGGACGCGGCGAGGTCGTCATCGGCTGCAAGCCCGGGATCGAAACGATCGCCCCGTTCTCCCCGACCGGCGTCGTCGGCTGGAACATGGATGTCCCCGATGTCTGGCGGGCCCGGGCGATCGCGCGCCAAATCGAGGCCTGGGACAAGGACGGCCGGATGCCCCAGCTCGTCATCATCTGCCTGCCCAACGACCATACCAGCGGGACCAGCGAGGGCTCGCCGATTCCCGAAGCGTGCGTCGCGGATAACGACCTGGCCTTCGGCCGGATCGTCGAGGCCCTGGGCCGGAGCCGTTTCTGGCCGGAGACGGTCGTCTTCGGCATCGAGGACGACCCCCAGAACGGCTGGGACCACGTCAGCGGCTACCGGACGACGGCTTACTGCGTCAGCCCCTACACGAAGCGGGGGCAAGTCGTCGGCACCCAGTACAACACGACGAGCATCCTGCGGACGATCGAGCAGATCCTGGGGCTTCCGCCCATGAACCAGTTCGACGCGACGGCGACCCCGATGTTCGACTGCTTCACCGACATCCCCAACCTCGATCCCTTCGAAGCCGTCGCTAACCGGGTTCCCTTGGACGCCATGAACCCGCGCCCCGAGGAGATCGCGGACGCGCTCCTGCGCCGGAACGCCGAGATGTCGGCCCGGCTCGATTTCGAGCTCATCGACGCCTGCCCCGAGGACGTCCTCAACCGCATCCTCTGGCACGCCGTCAAGGGAAGCGCCGCGCCCTACCCCGAATGGGCGATATCCTGGGAATCCGACGAAGAGCGCGCGCGGGAAGAAGCGCAAGAACGAGCTGTGAACGGAATTAAATTATTGGATAGATCGGAATTTTAATCACCGAGCGGGAGGGAGGTCCGTGAAAAGAAAAATCGCGATTGTCGTCCTCTTGACCTTGATCGTTGTCCCGAGCTTTGTTTCGGCCGCTCTCCAAGACGATCTCGCGATTTGGAGGGAGTTCGTTCAATTCCTCAAAACCGACACTATGACCCTGGACCGCATCCATCCCGCGGATCCACGGTCTAAGGAATCCCGGTTAGCTTGGCTGAGGGATTTCGTCAAAGGGACCGACTGGAAGGAGTGGGAGGCGGCGCCCGAGATCGTCCGATCCGAAAATCTGGTCACTTTCATCATAACGCTCGGACAAAGCCGCAAAAGCCCGTGGGGCTATATATTCTGCCTCATAGTCGAGGACGGCCGATGGTTTTACCGTTTCACGGAGGGTATTTTTATCCGCCTGGATAGGGTCGGCGAATTTCCCGCCAATGCCTCGGACTTTCCCGACCTGCCCGAGGAGCGGAAACACTGGATGAGACAGGAGACCTATTGGTCGAAAATGATCTGGCTCTATAATGAAATGGCCGGTATTAAGGGCAAGGACTACGCCCTAAACCTTTTTAAGGACGGCGCCGGATACGCCCTGGCGGCAAGCACCTGGATCCCCTTCTACCCGACGCCGCGGGCGTTCATTCTTTTCTTATGCTGGGAGCAAGCCAAGCTCCAGGGCAACAAGGTTATCCTTGAAAGGTTGAACGAGCACGAGGCTGTCATTCGGTTCAACTATAACCAATATTTCGCTCTCTACAGTAATACATCCCATCTCAAAACGCAGATTTCGTCCAAGGACTATTCCAAGATTTTCGAGACGATCTGGCAAGACCGCGCCCGGGCCGCCGGTTGGACTCTCGCTATCGACGGGCCGGGATGGCCGTACTACCTGCGTTTCAGCAGATGAAACTGACCGCGGCGTAAAAGCGCACGCAAGCTTGCCTTTTATAATTTGAGAAGGGCGCGGCCCAGGACGGCGCTCGCCCAGGAAACCAGCCCGCCCAGCACGGCTCCCCAGCAGAGGTCGACGATCGTGACCGCAAGAGGCCAATCCTTGAGGGTCGCCAGGTTGGTCAGGTCATAGGTCGCGTAGGCGACGAGACCGAACAGGGCGCCCAGCGCCAGGAGATAAAGGACGATCAAGTTTTTTAGCGACATAACGTCCTCCCTCGATCTCCATCTTAGCCCTCGGCGACGTCCGGCGCAACGGGTTTTATCCCGCCGGACGGCTCCACCCCGAACACCTCGGGCCCGCGCGTCAAATAAAAGACTAAGACGGCCAGGGACAGGACGCCCGTGAACAGGAACGGGGACTGGATTCCGAACCGGTCGGACAGAAACCCGGAGAGCAGGCTGACGACCGCGCCCGAGAGCATCTGGAGGTTGGAAACCCAGCTGAAGGCCAGCCTCTGACCCGAGGTCGGAACCGTGGACCCGATGAAGGTATGGAGGGACGGATAGGTCATGAGGAGGAACCCGCCGTAGGCGAGGAGCCCGGCCACCGCCAAGGCCTTATGGCCCGATAGGCCGATAACGAACAAGCTCGCGACCGCTCCGGCCAGGCTCAACAGGAAGACGTTCCGGCGGCCGAAGCGGCGGCTCCAAACGCCGTACCCGTAGCCCGTGACCGTGCCCAGGCCGATCCAGAGGGCGAGGTAGAGCCCGGTCGCTCCGATCGGGATGAGGAACTTGTGGTAGAGGAGCGAGGGCGCGTAGTAGACGATGACCGACCAGCCCAGTCCTCCGAAGAAAAAGCCGGGAATATAGCGCTTGATTCCGACCAGCGACTTCCACCAGGATCGTGCGCTGAGGTCGGGCGTTTTCTCGACCCGGGACGAAACGCCCTTGAGGGCCAGCATGCCCAAGGTCCCCAGGACGAGCCCCAAAACGGCCCAGGCCAGGATCGGCGTCTTCCAAGTCCCGCGCTGGGCCAGGTAGCCGACGGACAGGAAGGCCAGCAGGACGCCGACGTTGCCCGACCCGGCCTGGATTCCCATGGCGTCGTCGAGCTCCCGGCCCGACCCGGCCCGCGAAGTCGATATCCAGGCGATGATGATCGGATGGTAAAAAGTCGTGAACAGCCGGAGGCAGAGGAAGAAGGCGATGAGGCCCGCGAAACTCGTGGCGAACGGAATGAGGGCCATCGAGGCGCAGGTGCCCAGAAAGCTCAGCAGCATCAGGCGGCGGTACTCGTGGCGGCAGGACAGGTTGACGACGTAGAACTGAAATACGAAGGACACGAGCAGGCCGAGGTTGGAGAGGAGCCCGATCTGGGAGTAGCTCGAGATCAAATACCGTTGACTGTAGAGGATGGGAAATATCATGGGCGTGACGACGGTCGCCCCGTCGTTGAACGCGTGGAAGAGCGAGGCTGAGAGAAGTATCTGTTTTTTCATCGGCGTAAACGGAGCTACTGTAGCACGTCCGGCATCGCCTGTAAATCACTCGGATTTGCGGAAACCGCGCTATTCGTGTATAAATAACGACTTATGGCAAATCCGTTCCGCATCTTCCGCCACGTCGATTTCAGCCGGACCTTCACGGCCCTCAGGCACCGCAATTACCGGCTGTGGTTCATCGGGCAGACCATTTCCCTGTTCGGCACCTGGATGCAGGCCGCGGCCCTTGGCTATCTCGTGTTCGACCTGACCCGTTCGCCCGCCTACCTGGGCTACGTCGGGTTCGCGGCCGGAGTGCCCGCCTGGCTGTTCATGATCTACGGCGGGGTCTTAGCCGACCGGATGCCCCGCCGGACCCTCCTCATCCTGACCCAGACGGCCATGATGATCCTCGCTTTCGCCCTGGCCGCCCTGACCTTCCTCCGCGTCGTCCAGCCCTGGCATATCATCGTGCTCGCCTTCGGCTTCGGCGTCGCCAATGCCTTCGACGCGCCGGCCCGCCACGCCTTCGTCATGGAGATCGTCGGCTCCGAGGACCTGACCAATGCCATCGCCCTCAACGCGACCATGTTCCACCTCGGGATCGCCCTGGGCCCGGCCGTGTCGGGCATCACCTACGCCTTCTTCGGCCCGGGCTGGTGCTTCGCCATCAACGGCATTTCCTTCATCGCCATCATCATCGCCCTATTCCTGATGAAACTCGTCGAACAGGACCGACCGGCCGCCGCCGGTTCCCGGAAGTCCGACCTCAAGGAAGGCTTCCGCTACGCGTTCCGTCACCCCGTCATCCGGACGGTCATTCTCCTCATCGCCGTGAGCGGACTGTTCGGGAGCGCCTTCCTGACGCTCATCCCGGCCTGGGCCGTCAAGATCCTCCATGGAAACGCGGCCACCAACGGCTGGCTCCAGTCGGCGCGCGGAGTCGGCGCCCTGATGAGCGCTCTCTTGATCGCTTCGCTGGGACGGTTCCAGTTCAAGGGGAAGCTCCTCACGGCGGGCACCTTCGGCCTCCCCCTTTTCCTTATAGCCTTCGCCTTCACGCGCCGGCTTCCGCTATCGCTCCTGCTCCTGGTCGGCGTGGGCGGCGCGCTCGTCGTCGTCATGAACCTGGCCAACGCCCTGGTCCAGATCCATGTCGAGGAGCGCCTGAGGGGAAGGGTGATGGGAATCTATGCCTTCGCCTTCTTCGGCCTCATTCCGCTCGGATCCCTCTGGTCGGGCGCCCTGGCCCAGTGGCTGGGGGAGACCGTCTCGGTCGCCGCCGGCGCCGTCGTGACGCTCGGGTTCGCGGCCGCGGCCTGG